>JAEEGJ010002540.1_pt1 | contig 90619 bp, 72 predicted proteins | sample 8958761 | NCBI WGS metagenome assembly JAEEGJ01 (sample SAMN16246546, study PRJNA631951) | gut metagenome | biome: gut microbiome; feature: rumen; material: RS-attached | host: Bos | place: Iran: Karaj | collected 2018-10
CGTTTTGCAGGAGCGTATCGACCACATCTTCCACAAACAGCTTTTCGGTATCGCTATTACGGAACTGACGAGCCTGCTGTCACGGCGCGGACTTTATTGCAGCAAGTATCCCAACAGCAATTATTCCGTCAGCCGATTTGACGATGCACAGGGCAATATCCGTTTCAAGCGAATCAGCCACAAATGGGAAAAGGGCAAGTGCGTTTACTGCGGAGCGTCCGAGAGCCAGTATGAACGTGGTGACGAGCTTGAAACTCATGCCTATGAGTGGATACATACTATAAAACCAGAGGAAATTTTTAATATGAAGTTCGATGTCATAATATCAAATCCGCCTTATCAGCTTAGCGACGGAGGAAACGGAGCAAGTGCCTCTCCATTATATCAATTGTTTGTTGAAAAGGCTAAAATGCTAAAACCGAGATATATAACTATGATAATTCCATCTCGTTGGTTTGCTGGTGGAAAAGGACTTGATGATTTCAGAAAAGAAATGCTTGAAGACAATCGAAATGTGCGTATAGTTGACTATGTCAATGCAAAGGACTGTTTCAACGGCATAAGTCTTGGTGGAGGTGTTTGTTATTTTTTATGGGACAGAGATAATCCTCGCCCATGTGAATTTACCAATATACATGACGATATTATTTCAACACAAATACGTAATTTATCAGAATTTCCAGTGTTTGTAAGATATAATGAAGCTATTTCTATTATTCATAAAGTTCAGAGTTTTAAAGAAAAAACAGTTTCAGAATTAGTTGGAACACGTAATCCCTTTGGATTATCATCCGCCGCAAGAGGAAGCGAATATGAAGATGAGATTTTATTATATTCAAGCGGTGGGAAAGGCTATATCCCAAAGAATATCATAACACAAGGAAATGATATTATAAATAAATACAAGGTAATGATTAGTAAAGTTACCAGTGAACATGCAGGTGAACCAGATAAAAGCGGTATGTTCACGGTTATTTCTACAACAAGAGTTTTGTCACCAAATGAAGTTTGTACCGATTCATATTTAGTTGCATTTGTTTCCGACACGGAGAATGAAGCAATTAATTTTGCTAAATACCTTTGCAGTAAGTTCTTCCGATTTTTATTACTACAAGCCGTTTCTTCAATTAACCTTTCAAAAGATAAATTTCAATTTATTCCTATTCAAGATTTTTCCCAAGAATGGAATGATGAACTATTATATAAAAAATACTCACTATCTAAAGAGGAGATAGATTTCATTGAATCAATGATTAAACCTAAAGAATTAGGCGGTGATTAATATGATCGAACAGGAATTTTTCCCTCAGCGCCCATCGGCAGCACCTTCCATATACGCTTTCCGGCTCAATGATGTTGCCAGTCACAACGGCTACATAAAGGTCGGCTACACCGACCGTGACGTAAAAACCCGTATCCGTGAGATAATGCACACAAGCGGCGTCCCGTACACGATCCTGTGGTCGGATTCGGCTATGCGTCCCGACGGTTCATGCTTTACCGACCACGATGTTCACGCTATACTCCGCCGAAATGGCTTTCACAGGCTCTATGAAGGCGAGGACGATAACGAGTGGTACGGCTGCTCTGTTGACGATGTAAAGGCGGCAGTCCGAGAGCTGAGAACTGGCGAGATCGCTGACACTCAGCGCACTCTTGATTTCAAAATGCGTCCCGAACAGCACATCGCCGTCAAGCGTACAATGGAGTATTTCCGAAAGGCGAAAGCTGATGAGCCGGACCGTGCACCGAAGTTCCTGTGGAACGCTAAAATGCGCTTTGGCAAGACCTTCGCCGCATATCAGCTCTGCCGCAAAATGGGATTCAAGCGGATACTTGTGCTGACATTCAAGCCTGCGGTGGAGTCAGCATGGCACGAAGATCTTGTGACTCATGTTGACTTTGAAGGCTGGCAGTTCATCTCCAACAAAGATGCTCACAACAATAAAATCGACATTGATACTGCTTATCGAAAGGCAGACAAATCAAAGCCTATCGTTGTTTTCGGTTCATTCCAGGACTTGCTCGGCACTAACGAGAACGGCGGTATCAAGGCGAAAAATGAGTTCATACACACCGATAACTGGGATATTATTATCTTCGACGAGTACCACTTCGGTGCATGGCGTGAGAATGCCAAGAAGCTGTTTGAAAATCCCGACGACGAGGCTGACGCTGACTTCGATATGGAGAAGTACCAGCAGGAGGAAGCGGGTAATGCCTATAATGAGAGCTTTCTCCCCATTACTACGGGACATTACCTGTTCCTGTCGGGTACACCGTTCCGTGCAATAAACAGCGGCGAGTTCATCGAAGATCAGATCTATAACTGGACATACTCCGATGAACAGCGTGCCAAGCATGAGTGGAAAGGTTCGGGGAATCCTTACCTTGCTCTGCCGAGAATGGTTCTTATGACGTATAAGATTCCCGAAAGTATCCGCCAGATCGCACAGCAGGGAGAATTCAACGAGTTCGACCTCAATGTATTTTTCTCCGCAAAAGGCAAGGGTGCTGAAGCACATTTTGTATATGAAAACGAGGTCCAGAAGTGGCTTGATCTGGTGCGAGGTGCATATCTTCCCTCCAGTATCGACGATCTGAAGCTCGGACAAGACAAGCGTCCGCCTATGCCGTATTCCGACACAAGACTGCTGAATGTCTTGTCGCATACGCTGTGGTTTCTGCCGAATGTTGCATCGTGCGAAGCTATGTATAATCTCTTGCAGCAAAAGCAGAACGCTTTCTATCATGATTATAAGATAAATCTCTGTGCAGGCTCAAAGGCTGGAATCGGTCTGGACGCCGTTGCACCTGTTATCAGCTCCATGAAAAATCCGCTTGAAACAAAAACGATAACGCTTTCATGCGGTAAGCTGACCACCGGCGTTACAGTCAAGCCGTGGACGGGAATATTCATGCTGCGTAACCTTAAAAGTCCAGAGACATACTTCCAGGCAGCTTTCCGAGTACAGTCGCCATGGGTAATAACAAATGAGAACGGCGAAGAGGAGATAATGAAACGTGAGTGTTATGTTTTTGATTTCGCCCTTGATCGTGCTTTGCGTCAGATATCAGATTACTCCTGCCGTCTGAATGTAGACGAATCTAATCCTGAAAAGAAGGTAGCGGAGTTCATCAGCTTCCTTCCTGTCCTTGCCTATGACGGCTCGACGATGAAAGCTATCAATGCACAGGATGTACTTGATATCGCCATGGCTGGTACATCAGCAACACTTCTCGCCAAGCGTTGGGAGTCGGCTCTGCTTGTAAATGTTGATAATAATACGCTGCAACGACTCATTAATAATAAAGATGCCCTCGACGCACTTATGCGTATCGAGGGGTTCAGAAGTCTTAATCAGGATATCGAAACTATCATCAACAAATCCGAAGCTGTCAAAAAAGCCAAGAAGGAAGGTACGGACAAGCTCACTCCCAAGGAGAAAAAAGAGCTTACCGACGAGGAAAAGGAATACAAATCACTCCGCAAGCAGATACAGGAAAAACTTATCAAGTTTGCGACACGTGTGCCTGTATTTATGTACCTTACCGACTACCGTGAGCGCTCGTTGAAAGATGTTATCACTCAGCTGGAACCAGGCCTTTTCAAAAAGGTCACAGGACTTGATGTCAAGGACTTCGAGCTGCTGTGCTCCATAGGCGTATTCAATGCAAGTCTTATGAATGACGCTATATTTAAGTTCAAGCGTTATGAGGACGCAAGCCTTGTTTATACAGGCATCGATAAGCACGAAAGCGACGAGATCGGTGGTTGGGATACTGTTATCCGACGCGAGGAATACGAGAAACTGTTCTATAATCAGCAGGCTACTATGGACGCTCCTGAAAGCAATGATTCTCCAGCAGACACTATTGCCGCTGCCGTTACTGTAACTCCACCAAAACAGGAGCTTGTTACTGCACAATACGGCATACCTACTCCTGACAGTAAGCCTAAGAAGCCTTCTGCTCCTGCAAAACCTGAAGCCGAATCCTTCGATGTTTCAAAAGTTAAAGTCGGCGTTAAGGTGTCGCATAAGATGTTCGGTGTCGGAACAGTTGTCAAAAAGTATAAGTCCAATAAGTATGTTATAGTTCACTTCAAGGCAGGCGAGAAGCAGTTCTTGCTGCCCGATGCGTTTACTAAGGGATTTCTTGATTTTATATAATGATAAAAAAGTTGCTGTGTACATAATCGTATATAGCAGCTTTTTCTTGTAATTATGTATCTTTTATGCTAAAATAATGTTAAAGAATATGGCGGAGAATGGAGGAGATATTAATGCCTTTTACGGAAATAGTGATTGTAGCTGGTAGCAAAGCCTTAGTTGCGTGCCTTTCACAGTATGTTAAATATAAGCTTCAAAACAATGGTATAGAAAAACAAATCATCACCTCGGTAACTGATGTCGTTATGCAAACTGGTTCGGATTCAGTAGTAAAAAAAGCAGTTAACAGGTTGTTTCCACAAAGAACATTTCAAGAAAAATATGCAAATATATGTTCACTTGTATTCAACAGGCTAATCAAAGAAATCAAGTATGAAACTGTTTTTTCTGAATGGGTTAATAGTTTTGCTTCAAGCCAAACATCTTTTGAATTTTCTGACATAGAGGAATCCTTGCACGACTGGTTTTCACACCATCCTTCTACATCTCCCAGTATTAACAGTAAAATAACCGAATTTTTAGATGATTATTATAATCTTATTGATGTAGAAATACAAAAAGACCATGGGCTTAATATTTTCTTTGAATGCTTCAAAAATGCAAAATCTATAGAAGAAATAGAATATAAGCTTATACATATAGAAGTTTATATCATTGATATTCAAAATAAAGTTTCTGACATTCATGAAGAAACTCATCAAATTAAAGAAGCTTTGTTGCCTAACGAAGAGACCATTATTAAAAAGAATTATCCAATGGTAACAGGAATAATTGATAGAAAAGTTATTCCATATGAGTATATTCAGGAATCAACGGAATATTTCCACAAAAGCGAAGCAAAATCTCTTATTGATTATTGTAAAGAAGAACGACTGATAGTATTGTTAGGTGATGCAGGATGCGGAAAAACCGTTGTATTAAGCCAATTAGCTGCAATGTCATATGATACAGAATACTTCCCACTACTTATCTCTTTGTCTAATTATGCTGGTGAATCAATAGAAGAACTTATTCAGAGAGGATATGCTAAATATGATAACATTCCTCTGCTGCTTATTTTTGATGCTTTTGATGAAACACTCCAAGAACACAGAGATATTTTCGCTCGAAAAATCAATAGCTATACAGAATATCGCCCAAACGATAGAATAGTAATATCCGTAAGAAACAACTTTTATAGATTTAGTGATCCAGACGGTGGTAATTCTAAATTTAAAGGATTCAAAGAAATTGGACTATGCCCATTAGCCGAGAGTGACATTTCTTCTTATGTCACTGGACGAAAAGTCGATTATTCTTGTTTTAAAAATCATATTATTTCAAACAACTTACAAGGATTAGTATGTAATCCTTTTTATCTATGTATGCTTACCGAGTTAATGATACAACATGGAGCATTACCTCCAAAAAAGGAATTGATGGGAGAAATAATACGCGATTCTTTCAAGTTTGACTCCTCTAAATATCGTAATCCAGATATCATTAACCAATCAAAAGTAAAACTAAATAGGCTGCTACAAGAAATTGCATTCTCCATGCAACTAATGAAGGATAAATCCATTCTTTCTACTGACGATTATCAATATTTGATTGAAGATGTATCTGACCGTGAGTTGTTGCAGCATTCAGCTTTATTCTTCGCTAATAACAATGAACAATGGAGATTTGAACACAACAACTTTCGTGAATACTTAGCAGCCAAATACGTGGACCAACAAGATTTTGAAACAATAAAGGATGTGCTTTGTTCTGATAAAGAACACACAAAAATCAGAGAGTCATGGCTGAATGTAATATCATATTTAGTTTTAATACACGATGAAGATGATTTGCTCGAATGGTTAGCAGAGATTTCTCCCGAACTGTTAGTGAAATTTGAACCTAGTCGAATTGACGAAAAAGAGAGAAATCAAATATTCCAAAGGATCTTCAATCGTTATACAAAAAATAATATGTATATAACACGAGGCATAAATGATCTTGAAGTTCTTGTAATGTTTAGCTGCACCGAAGAAACGCTCATTTTTCTTATTAATTATATTGATAATGGTTTTACTATATGGGAAAAAGCAAACGCTATCAAACTAATTTCCTATTTTGAAGGAAATCTTTATAATAACGAAGAAAGAATAAGACTGCTCTTACTCAATCATATTTCAGCTGGAGATGATTATCTTAAAGCAATCTCCATAGAAGCTATGGGTAAATTAAAACTAGGAACTCCTGAAATAACAAATGTTATTATAAAACAACTGGATGAACTAAAAGCCGATTCAGATGATTCTGGCTACATCAAATATATGATTGTAAAATATATCATAGATAGTAACTTGTATGAGGAATATATTGATTTATTACTCAAAATTCAAAATCATGCAGTTCACGATCGTTTAAGTCACAGCGTGGGTATAGATTTTGCAATTCAAGATATCTATCCTAAAATAAATGATTCTAACGCAATTGCAAGTATTATAAAGCACTTTTCTAACCAAACACATGGATATTACCATGATAGAAATGAAAAATATTATAAAGTGATTCTCGAAAAAGCTATTTCCTTTTATAAAGAAGGAGAAAAGTCGTTTTTTGATGTTATAATTGAAGCGATACTTGAATCTTATGAATTTAATCGTTCTTCTTTTGATTCGGTATTCAAGGATTTCTTTATAAAAACAGAAACACTACCCATCGCCATTGAAAAACTTTTATCCGAATCAAATAACGACAATCGCAGAACAATATATATAGCTAAATTCTTCAAATTGTTTTGTGATGAAGATGTAATGATAGATTGCTTACGAAGATATTTTTATTCTGAACCAGATAATAATCAATATTATGTATATACGATTTTGTCAGGCTTAGAATATGGCTCTTCGAGGTATCATGCATATTGTGAATTATTGATTGAAAAAGGATTTTCACCACCGCAACCTCCAGTAGATTACAATAAAATTGAACACGCAGGATTACAAGAATTCTTCAATGCTTTGTTCAGTCGCGAAAAATTTCAAGAACTCATTAATGAATTAATACTTGAATTGAACGATGAGACTCTAACTTATGATAACGTCAATGAAAAATTCTTTGATTATTTCGCTGCATCTAATAGTGTTCAGAAAGAAAAGCTGCAAAATGTTGTCTGGTGTATTAAATTTGCAAAGTTTGAAGATAGGAATATCAAAAATTTTGTTGCTCAAATCAATAATTGGAATAATTTTTGTATTACAAATGTCGTAAATATTCTATTAAATAAAAATCGAAACCTTGTTATTAGCAACAAACAAGAATCAATAATTATAGAGTATTGCAGATCTATAGATATCGATGAAGTTATAAACAATGAAATAAAAGAAGAAGCATCCTCTATCAAGTTTTCACACAGAGCATTATATTTCTGTTTTCTATCAAAATATTTTAATATTAAATACAATACTGATACGCATAAGAAAATGACATTAATACCTAAAGAGATGTTTAGAGATGATTCACATGACAATCAAGCGTTTCCAGATTACGTTACAGAACATTTAACTGAAAACGAGTTGAATGAATGCGTGAAGAATAATCTTGAGAATCACGACTTATGTATGCATTCAATAATAAGTCATATTCAATACTGTAAAGAGAAGCAACTTGATTACGCAATAGAAGCCGCAGAACAAATATGTCTAAATATTGATATTCCGTATTATTACAAAAAAGATGCATTGGAATACCTCATAGAAATCAAAAATGACATAAACTACAGCTATATAAATAATAGATTCTTAGAAACAAATGATGAGGAATTATTAAACGCCATAGTACAAACTACAGCATCAAATAATAACCCCGAACTTGCTAAAAAACTTGAAAGCTACAATTCTACGAATCCTGATAAAACCAAATTTTTAATTCCGCTAATAAATATGCAAAGCAAGTATGCTTTAGAAGTCTATTATTCACTGGCTAAAGACAAAATGACATTGCCGGATTATGATGTGGAAGTTTCCAGCTTGACAGAGACTATATCAAATACTAAACATCTTGAACTTATGCCGCAAATTATTAAACTTAAAGATCTACTTTTTTCTAAGGGCTTTAAAGATAAAAGTACATTCGGCTTGCAAAATAGTCTGTGGAAAGCATTGAGAAATATTGCTGATAATAATTCAAGTACCGTTATCTGCGAATTGAAAAAGTGCCTTGATAATCCACAAATATCCGATGGAGAAAAAGCCTTCTGTTACAATATCATAGAGGAAATAAATAATTCTATGAATTACAGACTGGATATAGCATGGAGTATTAAGAATATCAAGAAATTTATTAAGGCCCATCGTATATAACAATCCGCTCATTCAGTATTTATTAATGCAAAGAACCGCTTGGGAACAATCCTAAGCGGTTCTTTGGAGCTAGTGACCCGACTCGAACGGGCGACCTGCTCATTACGAATGAGCTGCACTACCAACTGTGCTACACTAGCATATTAAATTTTTGAATTTGTAAGGTGCTGCACAGCTGTCGCTTTATAATCAGTCCGAGACCTGCTCATTACGAATGAGCTGCACTACCAACTGTGCTACACAAGCATTATTAAATTTTTGAATTTGTAAGGTGCTGCACGGTTGTCACTTTATAATCAGTCCGAGACCTGCTCATTACGAATGAGCTGCACTACCAACTGTGCTACACAAGCATATTAAATTTTTGAATTTTGTAAGGTGCTGCACGGTTATCGCTTTATTTTCAGTCTGAGACCTGCTCATTACGAATGAGCTGCACTACCAACTGTGCTACACTAGCATTATTAAATTTTTAAATTGTAAGGTGCTACACGGCTGTCGCTTTATTTTCAGTCCGAGACCTGCACATTACAAACGTGGCTTTTGTCAGCAAGATTAATTATACACTAAACCGTGTGTATTGTCAAGAGAAAAACGTCAAAATCTCTGCTTTGATATGTCACGTATCGCGAGAACTCAGCCGATTTCAAAAATGCTCCTACATTTAATGCAAAAATTTCTTGACAATTCGCTTTTGTTGTGATATAATGTGTAATAGAGCGTATGTCCGCTCTATTTATTAAGGAAAATTCCGAAATATAGATGTGCGGGCCCTGTGCAACAAAACCCCGTGAACCATGTCAGGCGGGAGACCGAGCAGCATTAAGCGGTTTGTTTTGTGTGCCGCAGCAAGCCTGCACATCTATGTTCCGGAATTTTTTTATTGAGGAAGGACGTTCCAGTATGTTTTTATCGCTTTTAGCAAGGCGTACCAAACGGACGCTCCTCTCTTTGAAGCGTTCCGCCGCTAAGGCAGCTGCGCTCACACTTTTACTTATGGTACTGTTCTTTGCCGGCTGTCTGATGTTCACAAACAAGAACGCTATCACACTGATGTCTCTGCTTTCGCTGCTGATTATGATATTCTTACCGTCGCTGGCTCTTTTCTTTTTACTGGAAATGAAAAAGTACGGTCTGAAAGCCTTTCACCAGTTCGACGATGATATAATCGACGAAGCTTTTACCGGCTTCAACAGAAAATCGACTCTTTTCGAGGAAGGTCTTCTCGCGTTTCACGCCGCTGATATCAGAAAAGCTCTGAACATTTTCACGGATATGGACACCAGCGGTATGACAATGGCCGCAAAAGAACAAGGCGTCCTCTCGTTTTACCGCGGACGCTGTTATCAGATCATGGGACTGTACCCGAACGCGCTTCTCTGCTATGAAAAAGCCATGAACAGCGGTTTCAGCATTGATGAAATGCCGCTGTTCCTGTCACGCTGCCACGCCGGCACCGGAGATACAGACAGTGCTGTTAATGAACTGAAAAAGCTCATTGACACAGACCACAGATACAGTTACCGTGCAAGATACGAGATAGGCATGATATACATACGTCTCAATGACGGAAAGACTGCTCTTGAATGGTTCGAGGAAGCCATCGACCGACGCGAATCATATGCCGAAGCTCTCGGCGGTGCGGCAGTTGCTCACACCATTATGAAAAATATCGAAAAGGGCGAGGAATACTACCGGCTCGCTCTTCTTAACAATATAGGCAACGAAAAGGAATTCACCCTTTACTTCAAAAAGATACAGGTTGCCGTAGTTCTCGAAAACCACAGCAGCAATGCAACATAAAGCCGCTTCTCGGCACATATACGGCAAGGAAGGAGGAACGTGTATGTATAAGGCTCTTTACCGCAAATGGCGTCCTATGACATTCGATGACGTCATCTCACAACAGCACATCACAGATACGCTGAAAAATCAGATAACCAGCGGTAAGACCGCACATGCCTACCTTTTTACCGGTTCGCGCGGAACAGGCAAGACCACTTGTGCACGTATCCTTGCAAAAGCAGTAAACTGTCAGAATATGAAGGACGGCAACCCTTGTCTCGAATGTGACATCTGCCGTGATGCCGACAACGGTTCACTCACGGATATAGTCGAGATAGACGCTGCTTCAAACAACGGCGTTGACAACATACGAGACCTACGTGACGGAGCTGTTTACACTCCCGAACGCGGCGCGTACAAGATATACATCATAGACGAGGTGCATATGCTCTCACAGGGAGCCTTCAATGCCCTCCTCAAGATAATGGAGGAACCTCCTCCGTATGTCAAGTTCATTCTTGCCACAACGGAGATACACAAAGTCCCCGCAACTATCGCCTCACGCTGTCAGCGGTATGATTTCCGCAGAATAAAGGCTGAGGACATCGCGGCAAGACTCAAATATATCGCTCAGCAGGAATCTATCGACCTCACCGATGACGGTGCAGCTCTCATAGCAAAGCTGGCAGACGGCGGTATGCGTGACGCTGTATCGCTCCTTGACCAGTGCTCTGCCTGTGCTGAGACAATAGATGCCGGAACAGTTTCCGACGCTGCCGGTATTGCCGGAAGAGACTACCTCTACGATATGCTCGATGCTATCTCCGGTCACGATATATCCAAGGCTCTGTCAATAACAGGAACGCTCTACGATATGTCAAAGGACCTTGCAAGGCTCTGTGAAGAACTCATAGCTCAGCTCAGGAACATCATGCTTATAAAGGCTTCGCCAACGAATTACAGCGAACTTATCGTATGTATGCCCGATGAGCTGAAGCGTCTCGAAGCTCTCGCTCAGAACTCCGGACTTGAAGAGATAATGGCTCGTCTCTATGCTCTCCAGGAATGCCGTGAGCGCATGGCAAAGGTGCTCAACAAGCGGGTAGAATTCGAGATGACACTCATAAAACTGTGCAGCGGAAACAGCGGAAATCACTCTGAAACTATTGACAATTCTGAAATTTATGATAAAATAAAAAAGTTAGAGGATATGATAAAAAGAGCTCCGGCAGTTCCCGTTTCAGGCGGTACTCCTGCCGAACCGGATGTGCTCACAGCTAAAAATCCCGCTCCGGATACCGAGCCTGTTCCCTCTGTGGATATAAAGAAGCTCAAACCGGAAGACCTCGTCCCCTGTGAACGCTGGGAAGAAGTCCTCGAAGAATTCCGCAACGTCAACCCTGCGGTGGCCGGAAGTCTTGACGGCTCTGTTGCCGCAACAGCCGGCAATATCATCTTCATAACCTCACAGAACCGTTTCTTCATAACCCTGTTCAAGACCAAGGAGAACGCCGTTTCGCTCGGTGAGACTATCAACCGCGTACTTGGACAGCGCTTTGTCATAAAGGCAAGATGCGCGACCACGGTCGATCAGCAGAAGAACATGGCTGAGGAGCTTATCAAAAAGGCTCAGGCAAACAATATCGAGACAGCTGTCGAAAACGGCAGTTCTCAGTAAACGTCAAAAAAGCAATTCAGTTGCTTTATATATATTTATGAAAATCAAAGGAGAATTTGAAAATGAAAGCAAGAATCCCCAAGAATATGGGCGGCGGCGCTCAGAATATGAATTCAATGATCAAGCAGGCTCAGAAGATGCAGGATCAGATCACAGAACTTCAAGAAGACATCGAGGCAAGAGACTTCTCAGCAGTAGTCGGCGGCGGTGCAGTTGAAGTTGTTGTTACAGGCAAGAAGACTATCAAGTCACTCAATATCAAGCCCGAGGTCGTTGATCCCGAGGACATCGAGATGCTCCAGGATCTCATCATCAGCGCTGTAAACGAAGCTGTAAACAATGTTGAAGCTACTACTGAGGCTGAAATGAGCAAGATCACCGGAGGAGTTTCACTTCCCGGCCTGTTTTAAGGATAATGGCTGACCATAACGCTTTGCCGCTGGTCGTACTGGCGGAAAAGTTCGCTTCCCTTCCGGGAATCGGTATGAAATCGGCTCAGCGCCTTGCATACCACGTTATGTCTATGGAGGACGCTGCTGTCGAGGACTTCGCTAAAGCTCTGCTCGATGCAAAGCGCAATGTGCGCTGCTGCAAGTGCTGCCAGAATCTCACCGAAAGAGAGATATGCCCCATATGCAGCGATGATGAGCGCGACAAAGGCATAATCTGCGTCGTTGAGAGTCCCAAGGACGTTACAGCTTTCGAGCGTACAAGGGAATACTGCGGAGTATATCACGTTCTGCATGGTCTGCTCTCACCTATGGACGGTGTCACACCGGACAAGCTGCGCTTCAAGGAGCTCCTTGCGCGTATCTCCGAGGGCGGCGTAAGAGAAGTCATTATGGCTACGAACCCCACCGTTGAAGGCGACGCTACCGCAATGTATGCTGCCGGTCTGCTCAAGCCGCTCGGTATCAAGGTGACGAGACTCGCTTTCGGACTCCCCGTAGGCGGTATCCTCGAATACGCCGACGAGGTCACGCTGTATAAGGCTCTCGAAAACAGAAACGATATGTAATTCGACCGCCATAAAGAGGTTAAGGCTTCTTTATGGCGGTTTTTGTGCCCTACAAACGTTTATCATAAATAAATACCTGGCTCTTTTAACCGCTTTGCTAAAACAAAGCGTTTTTTTATTTACGGCTGACCGGAATAATACAACACAGAACACCGGAGACTGTATTCCCTACATTTATGACGTAACATTTTCCGGGTGTCACGGACGCCCAAAGGGCGCCCCTACAATCCTGAATCTGAAAAACCGGCAGTTGACACTTCTCTTATATAGTGGTATAATTATAATGAAATAATATGCGCTATGGCGCTGATAAGGAGTATACTAATATGAGCGATAATAAGAACAGCTACGAAAGTCCATTCTGCACCCGCTACGCAAGCGAGGAAATGCAGTATATCTTCTCCGCAGACAAGAAGTTCACCACCTGGAGAAAACTCTGGGTTGCTCTTGCAAGAGCTGAAATGAAGCTTGGTCTCCCCGTTACTGAGGCTCAGGTAAAGCAGCTCGAAGAGCACGTAAACGACATCGACTACGAGGTTGCTGAGGCTCGCGAGAAGATAACACGCCACGATGTTATGGCTCACGTTTTCACATACGGACAGGCTTGTCCCGAAGCTGCCGGTATCATCCACCTCGGAGCTACTTCCTGCTACGTAGGCGACAATACCGACGTTATCATCATGCGCGACGCTCTCAAGGTAGTCCGCAGAAAGCTCATAAACGTTATGAACAATCTGGCTAAGTTCGCTGACCAGTACAAGGCTATGCCCTGTCTCGCTTACACACACCTCCAGCCGGCACAGCTCACAACAGTCGGCAAGAGAGCTACTCTCTGGCTCAACGAGCTCCTTATGGACTTCAACGACCTCGAATACCGTCTCTCTACCCTCAAGCTCCTCGGCTCAAAGGGCACAACAGGTACTCAGGCTTCATTCATGGAACTCTTCGAGGGCGATACAGACAAGATAAAGCAGCTTGAAAAGATGATAGCTGAGGAAATGGGCTTCGACAGCGTTGTTCCCGTTTCCGGTCAGACCTACTCACGTAAGGTAGACTCCAAGGTACTTGAAGTTCTCAGCGACATCGCACAGTCCGCAAGCAAGTTCTCCAACGATATGCGTATACTCCAGTCCTTCAAGGAAATGGAAGAACCCCGTGAGAAGAAGCAGATCGGTTCTTCTGCTATGGCTTACAAGCGCAATCCTATGCGCTGTGAGAGAATCACTTCACTTGCAAGATACGTTATGATAGACGCTCTCAACCCCGCTTTTACAGCAGGTACACAGTGGTTCGAGAGAACTCTCGACGACTCCGCTAACAAGCGTATCAGCGTTGCAGAAGCATTCCTCGGCGTTGACGCTATCCTCAACATTATGATGAACGTTACTGACGGACTCGTTGTATATCCTGAGATGATAAGAAGACGTGTTATGGCAGAGCTTCCCTTTATGGCAAGTGAGAACATCATGATGGACGCTGTAAAGAAGGGCGGCAACCGTCAGGAGCTCCACGACCGTATCATGGACTACTCTATGGAAGCCGGCAGACAGGTAAAGGAGTTCGGCAAGGACAACAACCTTTGCGAGCTTATCGAAGCTGATCCTATGTTCATGGTAACTAAGGAAGAGATAGATGCCGTTCTCAAGCCCGAGAACTACACCGGAAGAAGCTCACAGCAGGTAGACGAGTTCCTCTCTGAGTGCATCAGACCTATCCTCGAAGCTAACAAGGATGTTCTCGGCGAAAACTTTGAAATGAAGAACTAAGCAAGAGGCTTAAATCGGCGCTTATTATTTGCGCCCTTAATTGACAAAAAACACCCTCTGTGATATAATCTTCACAGAGGGCGTTGTATATAGCGGCGCGGCGGTTCGATTCTTCCTCCGGAAACGGGGGTGGTTAAGATGTCAATAACGGAATTACTGTATTTACTTATGCTTGTAGTTGCAATTATAGATCTTAACAATAATAAAAAGAAATAGCCGCCCACCCTTCCACAAGTGACGGCTATTCTTAAATAAACGTTGCGTGGAGGAGAACCGCTGAGCCATTAGGCTTGTGCGATGTCCTCTTTCATTTGCTATTATAACATATACCGCTTGCTCTGTCAAGCGTCGATACCATTTGAACGGAGATATTATGAAAAAACAATTTCTTGAAGCAGGAAAGATAGTCACCACCCACGGTATCCGCGGCGAAGTCAAGGTAATGCCCTACACCGACACTCCGGAGCTCCTCTGTGAGTTCGACAGACTGTTTATCGGCAAAGCTCACGACGAGATAAATGTTGTACGCGCGAGAGTCTTCAAGAGCACTGTCATTATGAAGCTCGAAGGCATCGATACGCCCGAAGCTGCCGAAAAGCTCCGCAACAAGCTTCTATATATGCACCGCGATGATCTTGAACTTGACGATGATACTTACTTCATACAGGACCTCATCGGTCTTGAAGTCAGCGATGCTGATTCCGGCAAAGTCTACGGCAAGATAGCTGATGTTATGCAGACTGGTGCGAACGATGTTTACGTCATAAAGGGCGACGAAAGGGAGTACCTCGTACCTGCAATAGCCGATGTGGTGGTTTTCACGGATATTGACGGCGGTACTATGACTATCCGTCCGCTCGAAGGTTTATTTGACTAAGGAGTAAAAAATGAAGACCAAAAGCACTTTTAGCGCAGTCCTCGCGTTAGGACTTGCAATAACATTCACAGGCTGCGGCAGCAAAAGCAGCAGTTCATCATCTTCTGAAGCCTGTTTCACAACAGCAGAGCTTACAGAAAAGATCTCGATCTGCGGAAAGCAGCTGAAATATCCATTCACAGCAGCCGACCTCGGTGATGATTTTTATCTCGATTCTTATGCACAGAAAAGCAGCAACGGTGCTATGATAGATATTTTCAACAAGGACGGTGTCATTTGTGCATTTGAATACTACTGTACTCCGGATAAGGTCGACAAGGATCAGCCGGTAAAAGCAATACTTTACACACCAAACGACTTCAACAAGGACGCAATCTCTATTGACGGTTTTACCGCAAACGATAATGTTTCTGTACTCAAAGAAAAGCTTGGTGAACCTGAGATCTCCGTAAATCAGTCACTTACCTACACCACAAAGGATAATGGCAAGCTTGAGATACTCGCCACCGGTTCAGGGGAAGTTTCCTCTATATACTTTATTATGGAAGCTCCTGAAGAAAAGAAATAAAAGCTTTAAATCTTTCGCCTATACTCTTAACTCAGAAACAGGAGGTATTTATGCATATTGAAATAGCAACTCTTTTCCCAGAAATGTGCGAGACCGTTCTCGGTGAGAGCATAGTCGGAAGAGCGCGAAAAGCCGGCAAGATAGAAGTGAGCTGCCGACAGATACGCGAATATACCCAGGATAAGCACCGCCGTGTTGACGATACGCCCTATGGCGGAGGAATGGGCATGGTTATGCAGTGTGAGCCTATATATAACTGCTACAAGGCTGTCTGTGACGATATGGGCACCAAGCCGCATACTATATATATGTCTCCCAAAGGAAAGGTACTCACCCAGCAGAGAGCCATAGAGCTCTCACAAATGGACAACATCCTCATCGTCTGCGGTCACTACGAAGGAGTTGACCAGCGCATAATAGACAAAATAGTCGATGAGGAAATATCTATTGGTGATTATGTACTGACAGGCGGTGAACTCCCGGCACTTGTGCTTGTTGACACGGTTGCGAGAATGTGTCCCGGAGTCCTCTCCGATAAAGTGTGCTTCACAGATGAAAGTATTTACAGCGGATTGCTCGAATATCCCCAGTATACACGCCCTGAAGTCTGGGAAGGCGAAGCTGTTCCGCCGGTGCTTCTGTCCGGTCATCACAAGAACATTGAAAAGTGGCGTCTTGAACAGAGTATCGCTCTCACAAAGGAACGTCGTCCTGATCTTTTGGCGAAATATAGCGAAAAATCCGATTTGTAATGAAATTGTTGCCGGTTTGTGACAATTTTCTTTCATTTATTTATATATTAATTATATTTTTCGTTATATACCCATATAGCGCTCAATATATACCCTTTATCGACACTCCTTTATAAGTATTCCATATATATCCACGTTGAATAATGTGCAAAATGCCCAAACATTTTTGTAGTGATAATTAACAAGCTGACAACCCTTTTCTCTCTCACATTTTATCTAAATGTAGAATTTAAAGCAAAGTAGTGATTAATACACAAAAATCCGTTGACTATGAAAAAAATTAAAGGTATAATGATTACAGCAGCAGAAATAGTAACGCAGGCTTAGGAAAGGGTGAGCCTGCAACACAGAGAATAGGAGAGTTTAATTATGTTTGTAAGAGAAGTAATGGTCAAGAATCAGGTTGGTCTCCACGCAAGACCCGCAACATTTTTCATCCAGAAGGCTAACGAATTCAAGTCATCTATCTGGATCGAAAAGGAAGAACGCAGAGTAAACGCTAAGAGCCTTCTCGGTATTCTTTCACTCGGCATCGTAGGCGGTACAAATGTTAAGGTTATCGCTGACGGAGCTGACGAAAAGGCAGCAGTAGACGCTCTTATCGAGCTCGTTGATAGTGGCTTCAGCGAAGAGAACAGATAATCACTTTTAATGTATTGGGGCGTTACAATGTAACGCCCATTTGTTTTTTAGGTGAGCTTTTTCATCATATTCTCTGCAAATATCGCATAGCCCCGCGTCGGATCAGCAACAAATACGTGTGTTACAGCTCCTATGAGCTTACCGTTCTGAATAAGCGGACTTCCGCTCATTCCCTGAACTATACCGCCAGTCGCCTCAATAAGCCGGCTGTCAGTTATCTTTATAACCATATTCCTGGTCTCATCGCCGCTTTTATAGTCTATGCTCTCTATCTGTGCGGAATACCTCTCGGGCACTCCGCTCACAGAGGATATTATATCAGCGCTGCCGGTCGTTATCTCGTTTGAATACGCCATAGGCATTTCCTCGCCGTCAAGCTCGCCGAAAGCTTCGGGACTCAGCTTTCCATATACTCCGGCACTGTTGTTCTGATTAAGCATACCGTAAGTTCCTCCGCGTCTGAAACTGCCGAGGAGCTCACCAGGAATACCGCGTTCGCCTTTTTTAGCACCGGTTATCTCGACCGGAACGGCTTCACCGCTGCTCACAGGCACTATCTCGCCCGTGTCGCAGTCGCATATAGGATGCCCGAGACCGGCAAAATCTCCGGTAGCCTTGTTCACAAAGGTCACAGTACCGATACCGGCTATACTGTCGCGCACCCACATACCGCCGCGCCAGCAGCCGTTTTTCTCGGAATATACAGGCTCAAGTACGGCAGTGAACTCGCCACCGTCACGGCTGACTGTAAGTTCTACATCCCTGCCGCCGCTTTCAGCTATTATTGACTGAAGCCGGCTGTTGGAGCTAATCTCCTCGCCGTTGGCAAGACATACAACATCGCCTTTACGGATACCGGCTTCCGCCGCAGGACATATAGAATTGCCGTTGTCATCCTCAACATCGCCGAGCTCTGTCACCATAACGCCTTTCATAAGGAGCTTTATACCAAACGGCATACCGCTCGCTATGAGCTTAGGCGCTTCGCTTCGTTCGACCTGAACGCTCTTTACCGGCAGTGCACCGAAAAGCGATACGACTACTCTGTCATTGCCGCCGGAAGGCTGTCCCGAACAGCTAAGCTCAGGATACTGTGCTATTTTCAGCGGTTCACCTGACGCAGCCGTCATATGCCCGGGAAGCAAACGGGAATAATGCCCTGCAATTCCGAAAGCTCCTACAAGAAGAGCAGAAAGCAGCACCGCAGCAGTTTTTGATAATTTTTGCCTAAGCTGCATCATCAACGTCCTTTCATAATGTTATCGCTGCACACGCAGCAAATATATTATCTGTCCGCGGCTGTTACATATTACAGAGAAAAAGTCACGGATATATTTCACAGCCTGCCAAGCAGGAAATCTATGTAATTTCAGGAGAATTTTTCCAATGAAGACACGTCAGCGTCTCCCAAGAAAAAAACACCCTTATATTAATACAGCCAAAGCCGTCATGCTTGTCCTCACAGCAGTTTATCCGCTGTTTATGACGTGTATGACCGGCGCAGGCATATACTATAACCGCAGCAGCTACGGCGCCGTATTCGCTAATTACGGCATACTGCTGATGCTCTCGGGAGTCCTTATGACTGCCGGAGCCATCCTCTGCATTTTCAGAAAAAGCCTCACAAATCTTGCGTCGCTTTTCTTCACATCCACCGGACTCATCATGTGCCTTGCTATCCTGAGCAAGCTGGTAAAACGTGCCAAAGCTAACGGCTGGCACGGCTCGGGCGTATATGAGAACGTCTCCGCGAGCAGTCTCTTCCAGACAAGGCTCCTGCCGTGCATGATACCGGCAGGCCTTGCGGCAGTTATCGCGCTCTGCCAGTATTTCTCATACGACCTCGGCGAAGAACGCCGCGAGAAAAAACGCCGTAAGGAAGCCGCAGAAAATGCACCAGCAGCTTCTATAATCGATGACTGACATTATTATTATGCCCGTCATTTCGTCTTTGATACACCCAGAAAGAAGGAATTTTTACGACTTTGAACAAAGAATACCTGTGCTTCGCAGATTTTGAATTTACCTGCGGAGGTTTTATAGATAATACAAGAAGCGAACTCCTCTCAGTCGGACTTGTGATATGTTCCCCGGATTATGAGATCGCAGAAAAATTTTACAGCACGATACGTCCGTGTAAATTCCCGAGAATGACACGCCAGTGCCGTGAACTGACCGGCCTGACACAGCCTGAGATTAACGCTTCACCGGACAGCAACGAGGTCATGGGTGAGGTGGTTGAACTGCTGAAAAAGTACAAAGTCAGCTCACTGTACGTGTGGGGGAATTTTGACCGTCCCGGTCTCGAAGGCGATATGAATCAGCACCGCCGCACTAAAAACAACTACTCCTCGATAAAGAAGATATACAACTGTGTTGCTGACATACAGGACGCTACCATCAAGCAGATGGGACTCCCACAGGCAGTGAGCATAAGCGAGCTTGCCGCAGTATTCGGTTATGAGCCGCAGTCAGGCAGTTTTCATAACGCCCTAAGCGACGCAGAGGCACTCTACACAATACACAGGGAAGCGTTCACATCTGACCTCTCCAAAAATGAAAAATTCCTGCAATTAAAGCAGGATCGTCTCGATAAAATAGCCGCCGCAAAGGCTGCTGCCGAAGAAAAGCGCCGTGAAGAAGCCTTTTCCATACCTCTCACAGAGATCGAACAGGCATATTACAGCGAACTAAGCGCAAAAGGCTATGAGGATAGGATTCGCCAGTTCATCGCTATTAGGGCAAAATTCGTCCGCGCTATGAACAAAGCTCCGGACTGCGAGGACTTCGTCCTTGCCGAATTCAGTCAGCCGAAGCGCATAAAGGTCTTCAGAGCTGAAAAATTCGGCGGTGCAGCCAAGTACGCTTCATCAAGACATTCAGCCTTCAAGCGCAGCGAATTTGCAAATGTTATTCTTCAGGAATGTAAAAAAGGCCGTCCTTAAAAAGGACGGCTAATTCTATCTCACATGAAAAGTGTAATGACCTTCATTGGCACCCTCTCAAAAAGCCAATGAAGGTCGTCACCATTACGAAAACGCACCCTCTATACGTTTCCGTTTTGTTTCGGCAGCGCAATTCCGCCGCGCCTGATAGTTCTCATTTGCAATAGTATGACCGGTTCTGGATATTATGAAATAACGAAAGCTGCTTTAGGCGATCAAACATATTATAGGCATTAATGTTCAATAACAGCTGTTCAGCACAGTAGAATGATAAGGCCGGTGGTAGGATCAATCCGGCGGAGTTAATACCGGATAAGCAGTGATGAGCTATCTGCCGATTTTACAGGACACAATAAATGTATCTGAATGTAATTATGCCTGTGGGAATGATAGTATCACTCCCAACAATTGTATTATAAAGGATTGTACAAAATAATGCAATTGATAATATTGCTCAATTTTAGCACTATATTGCTTTGGCTAATTTAATATTTTATATTAATATTTTATGAACAACAATTTTGTTTTGATATTTGATTTTGGTAAGTATCAACAGTTACTCATTTGACACCTCAAAAAGCAACATATAATTATTCGCCTATTTTATGGGATTTCTTTAATCCGAATTTTTATACTTGTCATCTGATACTGTAATTATTTCTTTAAAATAAATATCTTACAATTACGAAATATATTTTTTCATAATAAATGTAACTCTTTCTTAACAAAACTTTATATCTAAATTATGAACAAATTGTTAACGACATTCGCAGTATCACTTTTGTGCTGCGTTGTATACTGCAATAAAAAAGCAGGAGTCTGTTAAGACTCCTGTGAATTACAATATTCCTTCTGCGGCTTCTTCAATTCGCTTCTCGTAATACGACTTGCTCCACGCAAATTCATACTCGCTGAACAGCTTCAGGCAGTTGTGAGTGTTCGTTACGGCATCATTAAGACCGTCCCTGTCACCCGAACGCGCAAATATATACACGCCTGTTATCAGCATCTCAAGCAGCTGAGTATCATTCCTGCCGCTCGGCTTATAGCCGAATCTTAGCAGTTTAAAAGCGTCATAGTAATGTTTTGCGGCGCAGTCTGCAAGTGCAAGCGCCATATACATATCCGCCTGTCTCTGCAACGACTGTTTCAAGCCGTATAACTGCATAAAATTGATATTCTCAGTACGAAAATCCTCAGCGTCGCGCCAGTTGCCGAGCTTGCTCGTGGTCTTGAGCATCTCGATACAATAACTGAAACGCTCTTCACCGCTGAGCTTCTTTTCCGAAAGCATATCAAGATAAAATCCTGCACTCTTGCTGTCGTGTATCCTGTCATACAGTGACGCGATCTGTATAATATCCTCAGTCATTGGCTTTTTAACATCGTTTATAAAAGCTTCAGCGTACTGTTCACAGAGATCTCTTGAATAGCCGTTTACAGAATAATTTGCATAGATCTCTTCGTATTTCTTCATTTCCGCGCTGAAATGCGGAAGCAGCGTTTTTGCAAAGCTGCTGATCTTCTTACGTTCTGTCGGCGATAGCAAAGCGGATCCCCTCCCACGCGAAACAAATTCGCATTATTTCTTCCTTACAAAAGCCCTATTGGCTCAATATTTATTCTAACATAAATATCTCGGTTAGTCAATATTTGTTAAGAACCTTTTATAAAGACTGTTGGATTGCACAAAAATGATCTTTATTTTTTTCTTAATCAACATATTAAATTTACTCAACTTACAATTTTTCTATGTAACTTTTGTATATATCGACAAAACCTTGCAAAATCCGCGATTTTTTCAGAAATTTTTAAGCCTATTTCAATATTTTATGGTATAATAATAGTAGAATCGGAAAGTGTACCTTGGAAAGGAGAGCAAATATGAGAATACTCATAGTTGAAGACGAAGTCCAGCTTGCGGACGCGCTTACAGAAATATTAAAGCGCAACAAATACACCGTTGATACCGCTTATAACGGAATAGACGGTCTCGATAACGCGCTGACAGCCGTTTACGACTGTATAATACTCGATATAATGCTCCCAGGTATGAGCGGTCTCGATATACTCAGCCGTCTCCGCAGTGAGAAGATCGGCACACCGGTGCTGCTTCTGACCGCCAGAAGTGAGATCGACGACAAGATTAACGGTCTCGACCGCGGCGCTGACGATTACCTGACCAAGCCTTTCGTGACAGGTGAGCTCCTCGCAAGGCTCCGCGCTCTCACAAGGCGAAGAGGCGAACTTGTGGACGACAACCGCCTTGACTATAACGGTCTCGAACTCAACAAAAACACAAGCTCCGTTGTCTTCAAGGGCAATGACGTAAAACTCAGCCTGAAAGAGTATCAGATAATGGAACTCCTCATCTCGAACCCCAGGCAGATACTGCCGAAAGAGCGTATCATAGAGAAAATATGGGGCTATGAGAGCGATGTTGAATACAACAATATTGAAGTTTATATATCATTCCTGCGAAAAAAGCTGTCCGTAATATCCGCACCGGTCCAGATAAAGACTGCACGCGGAATCGGCTATTCTCTTGAATAGGAGGGGACTGTATGGTAAAAAAAGCTCAGCTGAAGGTCTTTGCGATCATCACCTGTATCCTGCTTGCAATATTTATCGCCGTACTCGGCTCGGTAAACCTGATAATGCAGGCAGTCATGCAGCGGCAGTCCAAAGACGTTCTGAAAAAAATAGCCGCCGGAGTCGAATATAACGACTCGACGCACCAGTTTATGATCTCGCGCCCGGAGAACTTCGGTCAGAGACCTGCCCGCGAAGAACCTCCCCCGTCAGAGCCGACAAGCCAGCCTGCTGCACAGACTACGCTCCCGCCAAGCTCTGAGGTTGCAACAGGGGCTTCCGAAGAGGAGACAACTGATACCACCGAGATCTCAACAGAAGCAGCTGTAACAGCTGCCGCGATACCCGATGCCCAGCGTCAGGAAACTCAGGCAGAACTTCCACCTACCGAAGAATCACAGCAGAACGAAGCTCCTGCCGAACCTACGGCCTCCGCTGCTGCTACTTCACCTGTTGTAACACAACCACTGACCGTGACCGCTCCTCATACAGCACCGCCTACACAGCCACAGCAAACAACACCATCGACTCCACAGCCAGCTACAAAGGGACATCAGGAACCTACAAAAGCTCGCCAGGAGCCTACTGAACCGGCAACACAGCCTAACCAATACCAGAATCAGTATCAGTACCCACAGGGACCTTATCCATATGATCCTAACTGGAACAACGGAAACGGCTGGTGCAATCCGTACTGGGGAGATCCCAACCAGCAACAGCAACAATGGGAATACTGGAACAAATACTGGGAAGAATACTGGAAACAGTTCAACAACAACGGCGGCAAATACTACGCTCCTTACTCCGAAGGTACAGAGCCCGTCTCCACAGAATGTGAGACCACAACCGCAGAAGTAACTACCACAGTTCCCGACTGTGCACAGTATTATAACCCATACTACTCTCCGTACTGGTGTGCACCGTATCCGACTGCTAACGAAATATCAGACAACACTCCATCACAGCTCGGACTATATAAGCAGTCCGAAAACGAGGGACTTGCTTATATAAGCGACATAAACAACGAGGGACGTGAACGCCGCGAGCCTATGGACGAAAGTCACCAGACTCTCGATCAGATACCGAAATCTCTCGGTTCGATAGATTTCTTCATCGTTATGGCTGATAAGGACGGAAATTTCCTCGCTTCCATAAACAACGACGATCTCAACAGCACCCAGGCTCAGGACTACATCTCCGCTATACTGAAGGAAAACCTCAACAGCGGTATGATAGAGAACAAATACCAGTTCTACAAGACCGAAAAAAACAACGGTACCATTATGGTATTTACCGATAAGGGCGCCGAAATGAATATGCTCAACAAGCTCATACGCACCACTATCCTCATCGGTACTATAAGCCTTATCGTACTTGCAGCAGCTTCATTCTTCCTCAGCAGAAAGGTAATGCAGCCGCTGAAAACAGCTTTTGAGAAGCAGAAACAGTTCATCTCAGACGCAAGTCACGAGCTCAAGACTCCGCTAACAGTAATATCCGCGAACGCGGACGTTCTCACAGGTGAGATCGGTGAAAACCGCTGGCTTACCTACATCAAGTCACAGACCGATCGCATGAACGTCCTCGTAAACGACCTGCTGAACCTCACACGTCTCGAAAACAACAGCTCCAATTTTGTACGCACGGACTTTGACCTCAGCAAGGCTATAATCAATACAGCTCTGCCGTTTGAGTGCCAGGCTTTCGAGAGCAATAAGAAGTTTGACGTTGACGTCGAGAGCGGTCTCTCGATAAACGGCAGTGAATTACACATCAAGCAGATGGCTGCAATATTCATCGACAACGCTCTGAAATACTCCGGCGACGGCGGTATAGTTAAAGTATCGCTCAAAAAAGTCGGAGACAAGAAAGTATTCTCCGTATACAACACCGGACAGGGAATCAAGGAAGAAGAAAAGGACAAGATATTCGAGCGTTTCTACCGCAGCGATCAGTCAAGAAACCGCGCAACAGGCGGCTACGGTCTCGGACTTGCTATTGCAAAGTCTATTATAGACAAACACAAATTCAAAATACACATCGAGAATGAAGAAGGCAAGAGTGTAAGATTCGTTGTTACGATGTAATCAAAAGGACGGCTGCAAAGCCGTCCTTTTCATTGTCTCAAATACAAGCAACAATACTCAAAAATACATCACAAACCACCAACCGAGAGAGCGGAACTCGCCCCTACAAGATTTATAATAAGCCAATACAAGAATTCCTTATGAACGTTCGCCTTGTCCCTTTGAAATAGCCTTTTCAGCATGAAAAAGCTGCCGCACTATTGCACGGCAGCTTATTATTTTACTTAGTTTTCAGTCGTTTGATTACTTAGACTGAACAGGGAAGCTTGAGATAAGACCAAGCTTGAACTTCTGAATGAGAAGTGCGTCGGAGTTTGAAAGACCTGTCTTGCCATCAACGTCAGCATTGATCTCACCCTGGAGAGTAATACTGAGTGCAGACTTGCCCTGTGCATACTTGTCAGGGTTTGTAGCAACCTGCATTACAAGTACAGCGTCTGCGATGTTAACGTTATTATCGAGGTTAGCATCACCGTAAACTGTAGCAGCAGGAAGTGTACCTGTGATCTCTGCTGTTGTAGTCTCTGTCTGAGTCTCAGTAACAGTTGTAGTTGTTGTCTCTGTGGGAGCCTCACCAAGCTGGTAATCCTTCATATCAACCTTCTCAGGATTGTACCAGATCTGGAACTCAACTGACTTTGCATCTGCAGGAATCTCGCTGAGATCGATAGATACAGCAGCCTTTCCGTCAGAACCGATTGTTGTTTCCCACTCGATCTGTGTCCAGTCAGGAGTCTTGAAGCCGAGGCAGCCGTTTGTAACTGTGCCAGCCTCACCTTCGAGGTTGAATACAACCTTGCCGGTTCTTGTGCTTCCAAGATCAACACTGTACTTCTTTGTCTTGTCAACAGGTACTTCGATCTCAACATCAGGAGCATCGAGAACTACCATCTGCTGTACTACTGTAACAGCAGCAGTTCTTGCCTGGATGTGGTTAACTTCTGAGAGATCTACCGGCCATGCAGCAGGAAGTGACTTATCTACGAGGTAGTAAGCAATTCCGTTATCCTTGTCAACTGTGTAAGGTGAGATCTCTGTCCAGTTATTGTATGAAGTGTCTGAGAATGCGAGGATAGGTGTGTCGCCTGTGAACTTGATAGCAACTTCCTTGCCCTTGAGGTCGTTCCATGAGATTTCTACGCCGGGAGTTGTGTTGCCGTATACAGGTGCAGCAGCCTTAGCTGCGTCGATCTCAACAGGTGAACTGATAAGAACCTTACCCTGTGAGAGAGCCTGATGGTCATACTCAGGCATCTTGCCATCGCTGCCCCAAACGATAGAATCATCGTTCATGATCTCCATCATCTTATTGATGATAGGAAGTGATGTAGAATACCACTCGCCTGTCTCACGGTTGATGTAGCCGTGGCACTCGCCGGGAGCCTCAGGGTTGGTTTCAATGTTATTATCCCAAAGAACACAGGGGATACCATACTTCTTAGTTGTCTCGAAGTACTGGGTTGTCCAGTCAACACGAGCCTGTGTATTTCCAAAGTTGGAAGTACCCATCTCACCGATAACTACCGGGATATTGTTATTGATGAAGATATCACGGAAGTTCTGGAGAGTGTATGCGAGGTCGTTGCTGAACTCCTTAGTGAAGGTATCGTGGTAAGCGCCTTCAGCCTCGTTTGTGTTCATTGTGAAGTTGTAAGGAATATAAGCGTGGATAGAAACTGCACAGTAGTCATCATCAGGCATTACGATCTGATTGAGGAAAGTCTTGTCTGAGCTAGCTACATAGCCAGGAAGCATAAGGAGACGAGTCTTAGCGTAAGGTCCGTCTGTGCTTCTGATGAGGTTTACGAAGTCAGCATTAAGCTTGTTGATAACGTTTGCCTCCGGAACAGGTGTAGCTGACCACCACTCGTGATCTGTACCAACAGCACGAGGCTCGTTCATACACTCGAAAATGAGGTGCTGGTCATAATCCTTAAACTCTTCTGCAACCTGTGTCCATATCTTGAGAAGTCTCTTCTTGATAGGCTCGTAAGCATCGTTAAGATCTGAACGGTTGATCCAGTTCTCATGGTGAACATTAAGGATAACGTACATATCGTTCTTATAAGCGTAATCAACTACCTCATGAACACGAGCGAGCCACTCAGGATCGATATTGTCGTTCGCGTCAAGATGCTGGAACCATGTTGTAGGGATACGAACTGTGTTGAATCCCTTAGCCTTGAGAGCATTGAAGAGAGTCTGGTTAGCCTTGGGGCATCCCCATGCAGTCTCTGTCTCGAGACCAGCGTGCTCGAAAGTACCGGTAATATCACCAGCGGTTGCGTCCATTGTGTTACCGAGGTTCCAGCCCACCTTCATATTCTGTGTGATCTGGAATGCTGAAAGTGTACTTGCAGCGTCTACGGATTCAAAGTAGTCTGCGGGAGCTACTCTGAGAGAACCAAGCATACATACAGCAGCAGCGGAAATGCTAACGATGCGCTTGATTGACTTAGATGCATTAAACATTGTAATTACCTCCTGTTTGTAATTCTTACATGATATGTTTCTTTTAATATATGTCAGAAAAAGAGAGCCTAATTCTTCCCCTGACTCTGAATTCATTCTATCACATTCGTAGAAAAAAGTCAAGTCGATTTGTGCAAACTCTACAAGGTGAACTGTAGAATTTTATCTGTAATTTTTAGCTATATTGTATAGCTTGTTAAACATTGAGGGCTTCTAATTTTTAATAAAGTGTGAACTGATTAATTTAAAACTTAAAACCCGTACATTACTGTACGGGTTTTTGTTTTACCTATTCATCAGTTTACTTATTCTGCATATATTCGTCCATAGCAGCAGCAGCCTTCTTGCCTGCACCCATTGCAAGGATAACAGTAGCCGCACCTGTTACAGCATCGCCGCCGGCATAAACGCCTTCCTTGGAAGTAAGGCCGTTGTCATCAGCGATAATACCGCCCCACTTCTGAGTATCAAGACCTTCAGTTGTTGCCTTGATAAGCGGATTGGGCGATGTACCGATAGACATGATAACACAATCAGCCTCGATCTCAACGAATGCGCCCTCCTTCGGAACAGGCTTTGCTCTTCCGGAAGCGTCAGGCTCTGAGAGTTCCATTTCCTGACAAACAACGCTCTTTACCCAGCCGTTGTCAGTAGCCTTGATCTCAACAGGATTGGTGAGGAACTTGAATACGATGCCCTCTTCCTTAGCGTGCTCAACTTCCTCTGCTCTTGCAGGAAGCTCTGTCTCTGTACGTCTGTAAACGATAGTTACGTCAGCACCGAGTCTCTTTGCACATCTTGCTGCGTCCATAGCAACGTTTCCGCCGCCTACGATAACAGCCTTCTTGCCGTGCTGTACGGGAGTTGTGCTGTCCTCTTTGTATGCCTTCATAAGGTTGATACGTGTGAGGAACTCGTTTGCGGAATATACGCCGCTGAGGTTCTCACCCGGGATCTTCATAAATCTTGGAAGTCCTGCACCTGAGCCGATGAATACAGTCTCGAAGCCTTCTTCCTTCATAAGCTCGTCGATAGCAACTGTTCTGCCGACAACTGTATTTGTCTCTACCTTAACGCCGAGAGCCTTGAGTCCCTCGATCTCCTTCTGAACGATGTCCTTGGGAAGTCTGAACTCAGGGATACCGTAGGAAAGAACTCCTCCGGCAACGTGAAGTGCTTCAAATACTGTTACATCGTAACCCTTCTTGATAAGGTCGCCTGCACATGCAAGACCAGAAGGACCGGAACCGATGATAGCAGCCTTGTGGCCGTTTGAAGCCGGCTTCTCAACAGCAGCCTCAGGCTGTGCATTGTGCCAGTCAGCAACAAATCTCTCAAGACGTCCGATAGCAACAGCTTCACCCTTGATACCGCGCACGCACTTGCCCTCGCACTGGTTCTCCTGAGGACATACTCTTCCGCATACAGCAGGGAGTGAGCTTGACTTTGTGATTATCTTGTAAGCTTCTGCAAAATCACCCTTTGCTACCTCTGCGATAAATGCAGGGATGTCGATCTGTACAGGGCAACCTGTTACGCAGGGCTTGTTCTTGCAGTTAAGGCAGCGCTGTGCCTCATCGATAGCCTGTTCCTCAGTGTAGCCAAGTGCTACCTCCTTGAAGTTCTTGTTTCTTACGTTAGGATCCTGAACAGGCATCTCATTTCTTGTAGCTCTCATATTAGGCATCTTACTTTACCTCCTTGAACAGATTGCAGGTCTCCTCGTGAGCTTTACGCTCAAAGGGCTTGTACATAGCACCTCTTGCCATAGCTTCGTCGAAGTCTATGAGGTGACCGTCGAACTCCGGACCGTCTACGCAGGCAAACTTGGTCTCGCCGCCTACTGTAAGACGACATCCGCCGCACATACCTGTACCGTCGATCATGATGGGGTTCATGGATGCAACTGTGGGTATTTCATACTGCTTTGTGAGCTGACATACGAATTTCATCATTATAAGAGGACCGATAGTGATAACACGGTCGTACTTCTCTCCGCTCTCGATGAGCTTCTTGAGGGCATCTGTAACGAGTCCCTTTTCACCGGCACTTCCGTCATCTGACATAAGCACGAACTTTGAGCTTGCAGCCTTGAATTCGTCCTCGAGGATAACGAGGTCCTGGTTTCTGAAGCCAACGATAGAGTGTACCTCAACACCGAGGTCGTGAAGCTTCTTAGCAACAGGATATGCGATAGCACAACCTACACCGCCGCCGACAACAGCAACCTTCTTGAGGCCTTCTGTCTCAGTTGCACGACCGAGAGGTCCAACGAAATCATGGAGACATTCACCCTCGTTGAGGTGGTTGAGCTTTTCTGTTGTAGCTCCTACTATCTGGAAAATAATAGTAACTGTACCTGCGCTGCGGTCAAAATCAGCAATAGTGAGCGGGATACGCTCGCCGTTCTCATCAGTTCTGAGAATGATGAACTGACCGGGCTCTGCCTTCTTAGCGACCTTGGGTGCAGCGATCTTCATAAGGGTAACAGTCGGGTTGAGACTTCTTTTTTCAAGTATTTCAAACATTGTCTTTACCTTCCTAAACGTATATTTGCGGTACAGGCGGGACATCCGGAAACTGTCGCCGTTGACCTGTTCCGGTACAAGCACCGCAGGGGTAAATTCTATTATATCACGTTTGACGCGATATTTCAATAGGTAAAATATATTTTTCGCATATATATGCGAATATATCTGTCATCGGACTCAGTGGTACTCCGCAAAAGCCGATTCGTTCCTTACAGCATAGAGCTTATTCACAAGCTCGAGCTCCTTTTCCGAAAGCTTATGACCTGCCGCATAAATGAGAACGTCCTTGAAGCTGTTGTCGCGGAACGCACACTTTCTCTGAACAAGTCCGTACTTGCCGCAAAGGCTGTCCGGAACAGGAGAGTCAAGCATAAACGACTGCGGTACAGTCAGCAGGAAGTCTATCGAGCTTCCTCGGTCATATGTACAGACTCTTCTCACCGGAACGTCCTCGGGACGGTTCTCGGCGAAGAGCTTTTCGATAGCGCCGCTCACGTAGGGAACAGCATCATCGCCCTGACAGAGCTCGGTATAATTCGCAGAGAGGAATGCATAGTCGAGCTCTTCCTTCTGAGCTGCTGGGTGTTCAGCCGACATAACAGCAAGCATCTCATACTCCCACAGCAGCTTGCTGTCGAGGTTCTTTTCAGCAAGGAAATCTGTAAAATACTTCTCATGAGCAGTATTGAAACGGATAATGCCGAAGTTATAGCCGTTTTCGCGGACATTTTCAATACTTCTCAACGAATTGGTCTCACAGAAGTATATCTCCATATCCTCCGGGTACTCCATACCTGCAACATACTCGGAAAAAGCCTTGGAAATATATCCTGCTCGCGGCACTGATATACGGAGCTTACGGTTCACAGGCTTGTCCGGTGAATGGATAGCCTCCATATTATCTATCTGGATAAGTATCTGTTTTGCGTATTCAAGGAATTTCATACCCTGATCAGTCGGTATGACGCCCTTTGAGGTACGGCGGAAGATCGTTATCCCAAGGGTGTTTTCAAGCTCCTTTATCGCCTTGCTCAGGTTAGGCTGAGCCATATAGAGATTCTCGGCAGCCTGGGTTATCGAACGTGTTTTTTCGATCTCTACTGCGTATTTGAAATGAAGTGTGTTCATTCTTTCGCCTCCTCAGTTGGTATAGTCTGCCCCAGCACGGCAGTTATCACTTTATCTCTTCGACAGCAGCTACTCTGCGTATCTTTTTCGGAACAACAGGCTTCTTAACTTCTTCAGCTGCTTTTTCGATCTGCTCAGCCTTTTTCTCAGCTTCCTCAGCCTGCTCCTCGGGAACATCAGGTATCTCGCTCTCGGGAAGCTTCTTCACAGGTTTGCAGGGATTTCCGGCAGCCATAACGCCGGATGGGATATCCTCGCAAACTACGCTTCCGCCGGCGATAACTACATTGTCACCGATAGTAACACCAGGCATAACACAGACGTTTCCGCCTATCCATACGTTGCTGCCGACTTTTATGGGCTTAGCGTACTCAAGCCCGGAGTTTCTTACCTTATAATCAAGAGGATGACCGGCTGTATAGAATCCGCAGTTAGGTCCGACGAAGACGTTGTCACCGAATACGACCTCAGCGCAGTCAAGTATGACCATATTGTGATTTGCATAGAAATTGTCGCCAATGACGATGTTGTAGCCGTAATCGCAGAAGAAGTTTGCTTCTATCCAAGTGTTTTCACCTCTGAGTGCAACGAGTCTGTCGAGCATACGCTCTTTCTTCTGATAGTCATTGTACTCGATCGCGTTGAACTCAACGCAGAGTTTCTTTGCCTTAACTCTCTCTGCAACAAGCTCCTTGTCGGATGCGTTATAGAGTTCTCCTGCCTGCTGTTTTTCTTTTTCAGTCATTTTTAAACCCTCCTTTAGTTTATATGTGATACAAAGCGGTTATCTCCGCCGGATATACTAACTGATGAATTTCCGCAGCACAAAGAAATAAAAGAGTGCTCCGGTTATCAGTATAAGTTTTATGAATATTCCCTTTGCGGAATCGCAGTTCTTTTTCTCTTCACGGTATTCCATTGAATACCTGTTAATATCAAAGAACACATTCGGCGCTTCCGGATCAATGTACAGCGTTCTTTCGCTGCCCTCAGAGACCGGATAGCTGGAAAATCTTCTCTCACAGAGATGGATTATCTCACCTTTATACTCGATGATATATTCCGGATCATAATAAGTTATCTCGCAATTCTGCAAAGGCTCCTTATCGTTGATATCCCTGTACATCTGCCCTATTATAAGGGCATTGCGCGCTTCGCGGTATGAAGTCTTGCCCACTCTCACGCATTTTCCCTTGATCTCAAAGGTACAGCGCTCATCAAGATAATCGATATGGCGCCGAAGCGATATGATAGGCGAGAAATAGGCCGCCGTACCGGTCAGCGATGCGGCAAACAGTGCTGTGAACAATACTCTGAAACAAACATCAGCAGAAACAGTATAACCGATAACATACAGTGCAATTATACCGCTCACAATTAGAAAAATGGTCAGCGATCGCCACATATCATGATTATTGCCGCGATAAAGGACAGGATTTCTGTCCGTGCCGGCATATCTTTTCAGTTCTTCGGTCTTTTCCTTTTCTTCCCTGATGCTGTCGAGGAGTTCCTGTTCTCTTTCGTACTTTTCCTCATCCGTCAGCTTCATAGCACTTCCTCCGTACAGTACGGGCTGATATCGCAGTTCCGCCGTCAGCGCTGATTATCTCTTGCTGCCCTTTGAACCGAAGCTTCCGCCCATTGAAAGGATATTTGTGTCGAATGTATAGTTGATCTTCTCGCCCTGTCTGTAACGCTTGAGTGCAAGCTGGATAAGACGCTCAAGAAGCTCAGGGTACTTCACGCCCTTGGGCTCCCAGAGGTAGAATGCGAGAGAACCGGGAATTGTGTTTATCTCGTTGATATAGACCTTGCTGGTGTCCATATCTATCATAAAGTCGATACGTGTAACGCCGTTGCAGCCGAGGTAACGGAATGCGTCTACAGCTGTCTTTCTGATGAATTCGTCCTGTTCGGAAGTGATGTCAGCAGGTATCTTTCTCTTGAGAGTAGCCATGCCCTTGCTGCCGCCGGACTTTCCGCCGCCAACATACTTCTGCTCGAAGCTGAGGATGTCCTCATCGCTTGCCTGTACAGGCTCCTCACATACAGAAGCCTCTGCAGATTCGCTGTCGCCTACAACTGAGCAGTTTATCTCCTTGAGGTTCACAACACAGGGCTCAACGAGGATACGGTCGGAGAACTGGAAAGCCTCCTCCATAGAATTGAGCAGACTGCTGTGATCCTTAGCCTTGGAGATACCAACACTCGAACCGAGGTTGATAGGCTTTACGATAACAGGATAGCCGAACTTCTCCTCTACCTGCTTAGCACAGTCCTCGATACGGTCTATCTCATATGCGGAGAAACGGCAGCAATCGAGTACAGGGAAGCCTGCATCCTTGAGAAGTATCTTCATAACGAACTTATCCATACCAACTGCTGAAGCAAGCACGTCACAGCCTACGTATGGCAGATCGAGAGTCTGAAGATACCCCTGCAGAGCACCATCCTCAACATTTGTTCCGTGAACGATAGGGAATGCGATGTCTATATCAGAGATCACGTTAGAACCGAACTTTTTCATCTTCTGACGGATGAGCTGCACCTTGCCCTCACTGCGGACGAATACACACTCGGTGCACTCCTTGAGAAGAGCAGGGATATCCTTGAAAGCGTTGATGTCCATAAGTTTTTCGCCTGTGTAGAACTCACTCTTCTTTGTCATATAAACAGGGACTATGTTGTACTTCTCCTTGTTTATGCTTGCCATAGCCTGAACAGCTGAGATTACTGAAACTTCGTGCTCGACGCTTCTTCCGCCGAAAATAACTGCAAGATTTATCTTCATTATGATTTCTCCTTATAATTTGGTGTAAAGTCGGCATTCCGCCGGTAAGTTTTGATTGATTGTGCGGACACCGGAACGGTGCCCCGACAAATATCGTTTTTAATAATTGTCCGGAAGGTCGTTCTCGAGAAGAACTATTTTCTTCTTGTCCGTCTGATAAGACTGTACCTTCGCAAGAGCCTCATTCAGTCCGTCAGCTACAAATACCTTTTCCATATCGAAGCCTGCGTCCTTGATGCCGTTATATATCGGCACGGTCTGTGCCTTGCCGACGAGGACGATGTAGTCGCAAGCCTTAGCGGCTTCCTGACCGAACTCAAAGTTTAGCTCATCCTGCTTTGCGCCGAGCTCTACCATACCGGGAGTTACCAGTATACGGCAGGCATCAAACAGGCCGACGACATTCAGAGCCGCACGGCAGCCGCTCGGGTTGGAGTTGTAGGCATCGTCGATATATGTTACTCCGTTGCCCTTGTCGAGAAGCTGTAGTCTGTGAGGTACGGCCGCTATACGCTTTACCGGAAGCGCGAGCTTTTCAAGTGATATGCCCGTTCCGTGTGCATATGCGATAGCACCGAGAACATTCTGTACATTATGCTCGCCGAGAAGCTTCATAGAATAGCGGCAGGTCTCGCCCGAGGGAGTAGTTACGGTAAACTCTGTTCCTCTGTCAGAAACCGATATTTCCGAAGCACGGTAGTCATTGCCTTCTGTAAGTCCGTAAAGGACTGCATTCTTATACTGCGGAGCCTTTGCACGGATAAGCTCATTGTCGCCGTTGAGGTATATCTTACCGCCGGCTGCCTGTACTGCGTCCGCAAGCTCGAACTTGGTGTTCACCACGTTCTCGATAGAGCGGAAGGTCTCAAGGTGCTGAGGTCCTACCGATGTGATGATACCGTCGTGAGGATGTGCAATATCGCAAAGTTCCTTTATCTCATGAACTCTTCTCGCGCCCATTTCACAGATGAAATACTGGTGTGTGGGACGGAGGTCGCGGCGCACTGTGATAGTTACGCCCATAGGTGTATTGAAGCTCTCAGGTGTTTTGAGAGTCTCATACTGTGAACTGAGCAGCTCGCTCAGGTAGAATTTCATACTGGTCTTGCCATAGCTTCCGGTAATACCTACCTTGTGAAGCGAAGGCATATCAGCAAGCTTCTTCTTGGCATCGTTGATGTACCAGCGCTGGACTGATTTTTCAACAGGCTTGTTGATTAGATTTGAAAGTGGAACAAGTATCGGTGTGAGATAGAGTGCTGAACCAACTATAATGAATGGCAGCACATTTGTGAATCTCCATGCGCCATCAAAGTCAACTCTTTTCGCTGAGAAGAACGCTCCGGTAAAAGCTGCCGCGATAAGTATGAAGAAGGTCGCCAGCATACGCTTTACACGGGCAGTATACACAAGCGGCTTCTTGAACTTCTTGCCGGGCTTGTTGGCAATGATAATGCCGATGTCCGCCATTATGAGGAAAATGGTCAGGACTGTCGCAGCCTTGTTCTTTCCTGAGTTGAGAACGTGCTTCTCAGAATCCCATATCAGTATGCGCTCTAAAGGAAGGAGCACAAGCTGTATCACCAGGAATATGATCAGGGGAATGTAGCGCTTAATGTTCTTTTTCATCCACCAGGAATGCTCCGGTGTCTTGTAGCCGTTCAGCTGGAGCATATGGAACTCTCTCAGCCCGGAAAAAATAATTGCGGCGAGCGAGACTGCCGCATATATACACCAAATGACTATACTCATCAAAAGTCTCCTTGCTTTTATTATCTATCTGAAAAATCATGCAGGGAACGGTGTCCCCGATATAGTTGCTATGCTTAATCTTCTATTTTCAGGAACGAGCACATTACACGGTTGAATGTGAACTGCTGTTCCAAGAAGGAATAGTGTCCGGCATTCTCGAGCTTTACCAGACCTGCGTCGGGTATGAGCTTCTCCATCTTTTCACCGTCAGAAAGCGGTGTGGCTGTGTCGTTCACGCCCCATATGAGCAGTGTGGGACACTTTATCAGGTGAAGATACGGCTCTAAGTCCTCATTTACGACCTTGACCATTACCTGTCTCATAAGCGGTGAAGCCGCAGCATAGTCGGCGCTTCCCATTTTCTTGCGGAAGTTCTCGAGCGCGTCGGGAGCTATCTTCTGCATCAACTTTGTGGAAAGGAACGCCTTTCCGAGCTTGTAATAGCGTGTGCGCCAGCTTTTCTTGTTAGACTTTGGCGGCATTATGCCTGCGCTGTCAACAAGTATCACCTTTGTTACCTCAAACGGCAGGTTTTCCCTTGCGTGCATCCTTATTATAACTCTTCCGCCGAAGGAGTGTCCGAGGAGCATTACCTGCTTTGTATCGTAATCCTTCAGGAAGTCAATGACGAACTGGACATAGTCGTCCACACACCAGGCCGAAGGCGGTTCTTCACTCTCGCCGAAGCCAGGCATATCCATCGCCACGACAGTATATTTGCGTGAGAGCAGTTCAATTAGGTTTGCAAAGAGCTTGATATTGCTGCCCCATCCATGCAGGAGCACTATGAGATCACCGCTGCCCTTCTGTTCATAATTGATACTGATCCCGTTTACAGTTTTTCTCAATTTCATTATCTCCAGTTGTTTATTTGTATCAGAGCATATCCGTCTGCGGATACATATACACATTTTATTATATCACGCCTGCAAATCAATGTCAATCGCAAATAGCTGTGAAAAATCCGTGCTTTTCAACAAAATTATGCACCTGTGCGCTTTTATAGAACTTTAGATGTCATTGTTTACTGTTATCCTTGACTTTAACAAATGTTTATTGTATAATTATAAATAAGAATATATCTACGCAAGGAGCGATAGTATGGCAAAGTTCAAAGTGCTTGAAAAGCAGGGACAGATCGGCATCCGCTGCAAACTCACCGGCAACGAACAGATCAACAGCGGCGAGGTCCTCTTCTTTTCACAGAATTTCATAAAGGGCTTTATGCAGCCCACTGTTGAGGACGCAGGAAAACTCATTTTCATCGGGGCACAGGGAGTTCCGCTTTCTCGTTTTCTAAAACAGGTCATCACAAAGGAACAGTTTTTCCCGATAGTTGCACAGGTTATAGAGATATACAAGTCTGCAGTAAACCGCAATCTTCCTCTCCAGAACGTCGTGCTCTCACCTGATTTTATAGTTATAAACCCGAATACAGGTGAAATGTCCTTTGTTTATGCTGTTATAAATACTCCTCAGCCTATGAATGACGGCTATACTTCATGTATGAACCGTATCGCTTCAATGGCTCATTTTGCTACTCAGGAGGATTTCAATGCTGTAGGAAACTTCCTTAATTTCATAAACAGCCTCGGTACCTTCTCTGTTCCGGATATGGAGAACTATATAACAAAGGCCGCTCCGATCACTTACAATATCGTAATGCGTCAGCCGTTCAATCCCCCTGCACCGGCAGCTCCTGCTGCACCCGTACAGGAAACAGCACAGCCTGCGCCTGTTCAGGAAGCACCTCAGTCAGAGCCTGTCAGCGAGGAAGTTAAACCTGCTGAACAAAATGAAGCTCCTGTATCGCAGCCTGCACAGGAAACAGTTTCCGAAACAGCTCCGGTACAGGAAGAAAAGAAGCCGGATCCAGTTCAGGAATCACCCGCAGCTGAGCCTGTGAAGGAAGAAGCTGCACCCGAAGCTGCTCCTGCTGCTGAGGAAGTCAAGGCTGAACCTGCTAAGGAAGAGGAAAAGCCTGCAGAACAGCCCGCTCCGGTAAATCCGGCTATCCGTACTGCTCCCGTTATCGCTCCGCCTGTTATCCACGCTGACGAAGTCAAGGTACAGGAAGTGAAGGCTCCGGAAGCTCCTGCTGAACCCGAAGTTAAACAGCCTGAGCCTGCCGAAGAACCCAAACAGGCAGAACCGGAAGTTAAAAAGCAGGAACCCGTTCAGGAACCCACTAAGCCTGAAACTGCAAAGGAAGAAGTTAAAACCGAAGCTGCTCCCGCTGCTGAAGAAGCTAAGTCTGAGCCTGTCAAGGAAGAGAGCAAGCCGGCTGAACAGTCTGCCCCCAAGCTCGTACGCCGCTCCAACGGTGAGACTGTCGTTCTCAGCAAGCCTGTATTCAAACTCGGCAAGGAACGTGCAAAGGTCGATTTCTGCGTAACAGGCAACAAGACTGTAAGCCGTGTTCACGCAACTATATATGTACGCAACGGAGAATGCTTCGTACAGGATAACAATTCTACCAACAGAACATTCATCAACGGCGAACCTGTCGCTGTTCAAACAGAGATAAAGCTCAACAAGGGTGACGTTCTCAAGCTCTCAAATGAGGAATTCGATTTTATCGGCTGATAACTGTATATCTGCCGGGAAAGGAAGTGAGTCTATGGAATATATCGTTGCTGCCGACACCGACATCGGTAACACGAAGAAGGTCAATCAGGACAGTCTCTGCGTAAAGACTGCTGACACGCCCAAGGGTAAAGTTGCCCTGATTATGGTCTGCGACGGTATGGGAGGACTGTCCAGAGGAGAACTCGCAAGCGCTGAAGTAGTGCGAAGCTTCTCGGAGTGGTTTGAATATGGACTCGCAGACGAACTCAAGAACTGGAGTTGGGACAGGATCGCTGAGATCACAGCACGCCGTCTCAGATTCCTCAACGATACGATGATAACATATGGTATCCGCAACGACATAAAGCTCGGTACTACCGCAACAGGTATGCTGGTCGTGAATTCACAGTACATGAGCTTCCATGTCGGCGATACACGTCTCTATAAGATAGGTGAGGAGCTCACTCAGATAACCGAGGATCACACCTATGTCAATCTCGAAATGAAGCGCGGCAATATGACTGCCGAGGAAGCTTCAAAGGATAAGCGCCGAAACGCTCTCGTTCAGTGCGTAGGCGTTACAGGAGGAGTTTCTCCCGAGATCAAGTTCGGCAACATCGAAGAAGATGTTAACTACTTCATATGTTCCGACGGTATGCGCCACGTCGTTACCGACGAGGAAATACTGGATATACTTTCACCAAGGCTCATAACGACCAAATCCTCAATGGAAGCGCGTCTGCGCGAGCTTATCGAGCTGGTCAAGCTGAGAGACGAGAAAGACAACATCTCCGGTGCGGTATTCCGCGCTGAAATATGATTCAGGAAGGGCGTGATACCGTTGACAGCAAATGAATGGAAGATCGTAATAGCTGCGGTCGTAGTTTTTGTGATCGTAAACATTATAATGTGGACTCTGATAATCAAAGCCAAAAAGAATTCAAATGCTGATAAAGGCGGTCCGTCCACAGAAGGTCTGCCCGAAAGCATAAAGACTTCGTCCAAAAAGAAAACAGCAGCTCCCGATCCGAGTGAATTCAGCATTCCTGTTGACCGCAAGCCGCCGGAGGATTTCAAGCTGATAGACAATATCGTCATTGTACACACAGATGAACGTATAAACAAATAAGGACTCCATATGGAGTCCTTCTCATTTATCGGAATAGTAAATCATTAAAGGCTGTTCTCACTTTCGGAATTGTGAGGCTCTGAAATCCCTGTGTTGATTGAAACAGCTTTATAAAAAAGGACTCCTTGCGGAGTCCTTTAATTATTACTTAGCAGCAGCTGCTTTCTTTGCTTCTCTTGACTTTAACCATGACCATGTTACAGGTGCAACAAAGAGTGAGGTGTAAGTACCGGAGATAAGTCCTGCCATAAGCGGAACTGAGAAGCTGAGAAGTGAATCATAGCCCTTTACCATAACTACTATTGTGATGATGAGCATCGTTGAGATAGTTGTGATAGATGTTCTGATAGAACGTGTAAGGGACTGTGAACAGCCTGTGTTGATAAGCTCATTGAGTGAAGCCTTCGGCATAAGCTTGCGGTTCTCTCTGATTCTGTCGTAAATAACGATAGTGTTGTTGATAGAGTAACCGAGGATAGTCAGGATAACTGCAACAGTGTTTGCACTGAACTCAAATCCGAAGATAAAGGATACAGCCATTGCAACAACGAGGTCGTTAACGAGTGCGAATACTGAACACATACCTGCAGACCAACCGCCGATGTTTCTGAATCTTACTGCAATGTAGAGAATGATAACTACAGCTGCAAAGATAACAGCGATAACGCACTTGAGGAGGAACTCGTTACCTGTTGTTGAAGTAACGTTTACTGCCTCGGCATCCTTGAGGTTGTTGTCAGCAAACTTCTCCTTGAGAGCGTTTGTGAGTTCAGCCTGCTTGTCAGCATCAAAGTCGCCTGTTGTCATTGAGATAGTGAACTGTGAATCACCTGTGTTTATATCCTTACCTGTACGTACAGTAAGATTTTCGCCTGTTATTGTTTCAGCAAGGCTCTTCACATCGCCTGTACTGAGGTCACCCTCGTAGGAGTAAGTGAGCATCGTACCGCCTTTGAATTCGATAGAACGGTTATCACCGCGGATGATGATACCAACGATGAGTGCAACGAATACCACGATGCAGATAACGAGTATCATTTTCTTCTTTCCGCAGAAGTTGTATACCTTGCCCTTGTAAGCAGGAGCTTCGGGTGCTTTTTTCTTAGTACTCACTTGACATCACCTCCGTAAAGCTTTCTGTTTCTGAAGCACTTGAACTTGGAGAGTGAAGTCACCATAATTCTTGATGCGAACACGCCCATGATGAAGTTAAGGATAACACCTGCGAGGAGCGTGAAACCGAAGGAGTAAACAAATCCCTCAGCAGTTGCACCGAATGCAAAGAAGATAGTCTTATTGAGGATATTGGAGAAGAAGCTTGTAGGTACGCCGAATGCGCCCATGAGGATAACGGCGATGAACACGTTTGTGATGTTACCGTCGAGGATAGCGGAGAATGCTCTCTTGTATGCTATCTTGATAGCGGAATCAAGAGACTTTCCTGTCCTGAGCTCTTCCTTGATACGCTCGCCTGTGATGATATTTGCGTCAACGCCCATACCAACAGCGAGAATGATACCCGCAATACCGGGGATAGTAAGTGTGGAACCGTGCATAAAGCCGAACCAGCCTGTGATAGCAGCGATACTTCCTGCTACCTGACCGATAAGAGCGATAACTGCTACGAAACCGGGAAGTCTGTAAAGAACTATCATATATACTGCGATAAGCGCAAATGCGATAGCTGCAGCAAGAAGGATAGCGTCAAGTGAACCTTCACCCATTGTAGGTGAGATAGTATTTGTGCTTACTGTAACAAGCTTGAAAGGCAGCGCACCGCCGTTGATCTGATCTGCAAGCTTCTTAGCTGAATCACCGTCGAAGTTACCTGTGATAACAGCCTCATCATTAGTGATAGCCTCATCTACTGAAGGGGCAGAGATCATGTAATCGTCCATCCAGATAGAGATTGGAGTCTGTGTGCCGGCAAGCTCTGCAGTTGCACTTGAGAACTTACTTATACCTGATTTATTGAGCTTGAGCACAACCTGCCATTCAAGCTCTGAGTTTTCGCTCTTTCTTTGATAAGCGGTATCAGCATAATCTATATCTGAACCCTCGAGAACGATCTCGCCTGAAGGATGCTTGTTGCCCTCTTCGTCCTCTGTGGTATCTGTACCCTTGCGGAAGGTGAGCTGAGCCATATCGCCAAGCTCCTTTACAGCTGCCTTAGGATCAAAATTGCTCTCGCCAGCCTGCCAGGGGAAACGTACAATGATTCTGTTGCTCTTATTATCGCTGTAAACCTCGTTATCAGTTATACCAAGGTTAGCAAGTCTTGTCTTGATGATCTCAGATGCAGCATCAAGCTGAGACTCACTTGCGTCATAACCGTCAGCCGGCTCGAAGGTAGCGTCAACGCCGCCCTTGATGTCGATACCGAGACGAATATCATCAACACCCTTGATATAGGTCTTTGTCTTGTCAGCGTAGGACTTGTCGAGACCTACGACCGACGAGAAAGTGAACAGTACGATAAAAGCAACGACAATGAAGAAAGTTGATTTTCCGATCTTTTTCACGGTCAATGCCTCCTAATTTTTTTGTGTCTATTCGACAATTATAAATATTGTACTATAATTTTGGTCAAAAGTCAAGCACATCACAACAAAACCTCAACTTTTCAAAACTATGCACAAATTTCCAAAGCTATATTAGTGCATAGTTCATAGTTAGGCTGAAAGGTTTTATTTGAAGTGCTTCTGTGAGATCTTCAGACGGTTCATAGCACGGTTAAGAGCAGCCTGAGTCTGGTAATACTCCTTGATGCTCTGCTTCTGACGCATTTTCTCTTCTGCGCGCTGGCGTGCTTCTTCCGCACGCTTTATATCAATCTCCTCGGGGAGCTCACAGTTGTCCGCAAGGATTATCGCCTGATCCGGCATAACCTGTATAAATCCTCCGGATATAGCGCCATAATGCCATTTACCGTCCACCATGTATTTAAGTTCTCCGGTGGGCAGAGTCGTAACGACAGGCTCGTGACCTGCCATTATACCGACAAGTCCGTCGATAGCCGTTATAACAAGATGTTCGCAGTCGCCCTGATAGAATATACGGTCAGTTGCGATTATCTCGAGATGAAAGGTCTTAGCCATATCGCTCCTCCTCTCATTCGTCGCCTATCTGCTTGGCCTTGGCGATAACGTCGTCGATAGTTCCTGCCATGAGGAACGCTGCTTCGGGGTATTTGTCCATTTCGCCCTCGATTATGGCATTGAAGCCCTCGATAGTGTCCTTGAGCGGAACGTACTTGCCCTTGAGACCTGTAAAGTTCTCGGCAACATTGAATGGCTGGGAAAGGAATTTCTGTATCTTTCTTGCGCGGTATACAGCAAGCTTGTCCTGTTCATCGAGTTCTTCCATACCAAGGATAGCGATGATGTCCTGAAGCTCCTTGTATTTCTGAAGCAGCTCCTGAGTTTTTCTTGCTACGTGGTAGTGCTCCTCGCCGACTATCTCGGGTTCGAGGATACGTGAGTTGGACTCAAGCGGATCTACTGCCGGATAGATACCCTGTTCAACTATCTTACGCGAAAGAACAGTAGTTGCGTCGAGGTGGGCAAATGTAATAGCCGGCGCAGGATCGGTGAGGTCGTCCGCAGGGACGTATACTGCCTGTACCGATGTGATAGAGCCGTCCTTTGTGGAAGTGATGCGCTCCTGAAGCTCGCCGACTTCGGTAGCAAGTGTCGGCTGGTAACCAACGGCTGACGGCATACGGCCGAGCAGAGCCGATACCTCGGAACCTGCCTGTACATATCTGAATATGTTATCAATAAAGAGAAGAACGTCCTTATGCTCACGGTCACGGAAATACTCCGCCATTGTAAGACCTGTCTGAGCAACACGCATACGTGATCCGGGCGGTTCGTTCATCTGACCGAATACGAGGGCAGTCTTGGAGATAACTCCCGACTCCTGCATTTCATTCCAGAGGTCGTTGCCCTCACGCGAACGCTCTCCGACACCGGTGAATATAGAGTAACCGCCGTGCTCGGTAGCGATATTACGGATAAGTTCCTGTATCAGAACGGTCTTTCCGACACCGGCACCGCCGAAAAGTCCTATCTTACCGCCCTTTGCATAAGGAGCGATGAGGTCGATAACCTTGATACCGGTTTCGAGTACCTCTACAACAGGGCTCTGATCCTGGAATGTAGGAGCTTTACGATGTATCTCCCATTTTTCCTCAGCATCCACATCACCCTTTTTGTCGATAGGCTCGCCGAGTACATTGAACATACGTCCGAGAGTCTTCTCGCCAACAGGCACCTTGATACATGAACCGGTCGCTGTAACTTCCATATTCTTTGAAAGTCCCTCGCTGGTTGCGAGCATGATGCAGCGGACAGTTCTGTTGCCCATGTGCTGAGCGACTTCCATAACGCGGCTCCTGCCATCTATCTCAACGGTGAGCGCGTCTCTTATCATAGGGAGTTTTCCCGTAGGGAACTCCACATCTATAACAGGTCCGATGACCTGAGTTATCTTGCCTTTTTCCATTGTTTTCACCTTTAATCAGCGCGGGACGCCGAAAACGCCGTCCCTGCAATTATGGATTATACATTATGATTTCCAAGCTCACTCGCCCAGGCTCGCAGCACCGCCGCACACCTCGGTAATCTCCTGGGTGATAGCCGCCTGACGGGCACGGTTATACATCAGCGAGAGGTCCTTTATCATATCCTTGGCACTTGTTGTAGCCGCGTCCATAGCGGTCATACGCGCCTGCTGTTCCGAGCAGAAAGCCTCTACCATAGCACCGTATATGAGTCCCTTCGCGTAGTTCGGGATAAGATCAGCCATAACTACCTCCGGAGACGGCAGGAATGAAGCCTTGGGCAGCTTTTTCAGCGTACCGTCGGCTGCAATTCCGACGTGCTTGCGGACGAACGGGAGCAGCTGTACTTTCTTTACCTCGAATTTTGCGGAATTTATCATATCCGTGTATATCAGGCTCACCTCATCGAGCTCCTTGTTCTCAAACTTGTCGAGAACAAGCTGTGCTATCTCCATAGCACGGTAGAGAGTCGGATTCTGCGTGGTATAAAGGAATTCGCTGTCAACAGAAGCCTTCTTTGCAGAACGCTGACGGTTCTGGAAGTACATTCTGCCAACCTGTCCCAGTACGAAAAGCTGTACATTGTCGAGGTCGGGAAGTGAGCTGAGCTCGTTCTCGGTGAACCTCAGAACATTGTGGTTATAGCTTCCGCAGAGACCTTTATCAGCCGTAATGACGATATATCCGCGCTTTCTCTTATCCTCCGGGATACCCTCACGTCTGTCGAAATAGAGCTGACGGGTATGCGGAGTATGCTCGAGGATACTTTCGATAGTTGTCTGAAGCTTGTAGAAATACGGCTCGGTGTCCTCGAGGGATTTTCTTGCCTTCTTGAGCTTCGACGACGACATAAGGTACATCGCATTGGTTATCTTGAGTATCTGTTTTATACTGGAAATACGCTCGCGTATCTCTCTGATATTAGCCATAGCGTTTCACCGCCTATTCCTCAAATGCCGTAACTATGCGTTCGATGCGGTCTGCGAGGTCGTCTGTGAGGACCTTGTTAGCCTCGATCTCCTCTATGATGTCCTGACCGTAAGTACGGATATAGTTCATCAGGTCGGCACGGTATTCTCTCAGTTCAGCTATCGGGATGCCTCTGAAAAGGTCGTGCTGTGCAGCGTAGAGAAGTATTACCTGTTCATAGTGGGGAAGCGGATTGTAGAGCGGCTGCTTGAGCAGCTCAGTGAGCATATGACCGTGCTCGAGAAGCTCTGTCGTAGACTGGTCGAGCTCAGAAGAGAACTGTGTGAATATCTCCATTTCCTTGAACTGTGCAAGATCGATACGGAGATTTCCGGCAGCCTTCTTCATAGCCTTTGTCTGAGCAGCACCGCCGACACGAGATACAGACAGACCGTAGTTAACGGCAGGTCTGAGACCGGAGTTGAAAAGCTCGCTCTCGAGGAATATCTGTCCGTCTGTGATAGAGATGACATTTGTCGGGATATATGCCGAAATGTCTCCGGCAAGTGTCTCGATTATCGGGAGAGCGGTCAGTGAACCGCCGCCGTGTTCATCGTCAAGACGGCTCGAACGCTCGAGCAGACGTGAATGAAGATAGAATACGTCTCCGGGATAAGCCTCACGTCCGGGCGGACGATGAAGCAGCAACGACATTGCACGGTATGCAACAGCGTGCTTGGAAAGATCATCATATACTATGAGGACGTCCTTGCCCTTCGACATAAAGTATTCAGCCATAGCCGTACCGGAATACGGTGCGATATACTGGAAGGGCGCAGGATCACTCGCAGAAGCGCAGACAACTACGGAATAATCCATAGCGCCGTACTTTCTGAGGGTATTTACTACCTGTGCAACAGTAGAAGATTTCTGACCGATAGCAACGTAGATACAGATAACGTCCTTATCCTTCTGATTTATGATAGTATCGAGTGCGATAGAGGTCTTTCCGGTCTGTCTGTCACCGATGATAAGCTCACGCTGACCTCTTCCGATGGGGAACATCGAGTCTATGGCGAGGATACCTGTCTGAAGCGGCACGTTTATCGGCTTACGCTCGATAACGCCGGGGGCTTCTCGCTCTATTGGGAAGTAATCCTCCGCTGTGATGTTGCCCATACCGTCTATAGGCGCACCAAGAGCGTCCACAACCCTGCCGAGGAGAGCGTCGCCTACGCCGACACCTGCACGCTTACCTGTACGGGAAACAGAAGAGCCCTCGGTGAGACCATGGTCGTCACCAAGAAGAACTACACCGACAGAGCGTTCCTCGAGGTTCTGAACGATACCTCTTATACCTGTTTCAAATTCAACAAGCTCGCCGTACATAACGGAATTCATACCGTGTACTCTTGCGATACCGTCACCGATAGCTGTTATGAAGCCGGTCTCGGAAGCGCCGGACTTTACGTCGAAGTCTCTTATCTCGCTCCTGAGTACGGAAATAACATCGCCCGACGAACGCTTGTCGGACTTTGAGCTGTCAGCAAGTGCAGCAGCTTTTGTATGGAAAGTCTCCTTCATAGAGCGGAGACCTGTACGATAGCTCCTGTCATACTCAACGTCGCCTGCATTGAGGATAAAGCCGCCTATGATGTCGGGATCCTTGCGGTATTCGATAGAGACGTCCTCTTTGTTGAACTTCTCTGTGATGAATTTGCGCAGATCAGCCTGCTGCGGCTCTGTGAGAGGGGTAACATAGCGGACTACCGCTCTGATGCTGCCCTCTTTGTCTATGAGTATGTCGATGTACTGATCGAGTATCTCGTCAATATTATCTATAACACCGCTGCGTGCGGCATTGAGGATGAACTTCCTCATATTCTCGGGGAAGAGCTTTTCGATGACTATGCGCTTTTCATCGCTTGTGACAAGGGGATTTGCGAGAGTTTCGGCAAGATCTCCGCACGAAGCGAGTATGCGTCTTGTATCCTCAACGTCAGTCTTGCTGACTTCGTGACGGCAAAGGTCGTTTATAAGCTCTTTTTCCTTATCGTTCACTTATTGCCGACCTCCTCTTCGGAGAGGAATTTATCCACAAGACGGCGGTTCTTTTCATCGTCAACGTTTTCTCCGATAATTTTAGAAGCAGCCTCGATAGCAAGATCGGCGATCTGAGTCTGTGCCTGTGCAAGAACTCTTCTGCGCTCGTCCTCAATGGACTTGCCTGCGTCAGCAACGATCTGCTCTGCCTCTTCCTGAGACTTTCTTATCATAGCGGCTCTTTCAGTCTCTGCGTCCTCATGAGCCTTTTCGAGAATCTTCTGGACCTCTTCCTTAGCACCGCTGAGGTCTTCCTGATACTGCTGTTTCAGAGCCTCGGCCTCTTCTCTGGTCTGCTTAGCCTTGTCGAGATCGTCCTGTACCATCTTGGTACGCTCGTCCATCATCTTTCTGACAGGCTTGAAGAGGAATATTTTCATCAGTATGAACAGCAGGATAAGGTTTATCGCTGCCCATATGAAATTCCAGATGTTTATATCCAGCATTACGCTTTTCCTCCTTGAAGCGTGGAACGCCGGTAAGGCGTCAATGTACAGCTGTTATGCCTGCTGTACAAGGTGCTCCACGATTATGTATTTTGTATCGGTTATTACTTGAGGAACAGTATGATAAGAATTGCTATAACGAAACCGTAGATAGCAGTAGCCTCAGCGAGCGCACATCCGAGAAGAAGTGCCTTGTTTATATCGCCCTTTGCTTCAGGCTGACGAGCGATAGCTTCAGCAGCCTTTGATGTTGCGATACCGATACCGATTCCTGCGCCTGCGCCTGTAAGAACAGCGAGACCTGCGCCTAATGCGAGCATTCCCATAATATTTACCTCCTGAATTTCCGGCAGTTATTTACTGCCGCTATGTAATTATTGTTATTCTTCTTCCATTGCCTCCGACATAAACAGCGATGTCAGGAACACGAATACGTATGCCTGGATACAGCCGTCAAATACGTCGAAGTAAAAACTGAATACCAGTGGGATTCCCACAGGTACGAGGAGCTTGATGAACTCCATGATAACGAATGCGCCGAGTACGTTTCCGAAAAGTCGCATACACAGCGAAAGCGGCTTGATGACGAGCTCCATAAGATTGAGCGGCAACATAAACGCCATCGGCTGAGTAAAGCTCTTGAGCCAGCCCTTTATACCCTTTGCACTGATACCGCTGAACTGTATCATCAGTATCGAGAATATCGCCAGCGTAGCTGTTACGCCAAGATCCTTGGTAGGCGGTCGCAATCCGAACAGACCGACAACATTGGATATGCCGATATAGATGAGCAGCGTCTCAAGTATAGGAAGATACTTCTTGCCCTTTTCGCCGAGTATCTCGAGGAAGAAATTGTCCATCCACAGGATGAATCCCTCGATGATACACTGTGCTCCTCTGGGCACGAGCTTCATCGTCTTTGTGAATATGATAGAGCCGATCACCAGCACTGCCATTATGATCCATGTCATAACACATGACTCCGGCACAGGTATGCCGCCGAAGATCGGTATCGTAAAAGGCGTGCGGCACTCGAGCTCTTCCATAAGCTTATCCGCAAGGTCGCCCATATTTTCCACCTTCTTTCCTGCCAGCCGTTCAAGCTGACTACCATTTAATCATATAACAAAACTTGTATGAAGTCAAGAGTTTGACTGAATTTTAACGATATATTTCTTGATATGATACTATTCCTCTGTTCCTGCGCCTTCTTCGGCTAAACGAAGGGCATTGCTGAGGCGTTCGATAGTACCTGAATTGAGCTTTTCAGACAGTCTGATACGGTCCAGCTCCTTCTTGTATGCACCGAGTTCTTCTGCTATCTTTCGCATTATCTCTGCGTGCTGGAGCTGTTTGTCCTCAAGTGCGCAGACTCTCTTGATAAGCTCGTTGATATTTGCCGCTAAAAGCTCATTGGCTTCATTCTGCTTCTGACCGAATTCTGTCAGCTTTGCCGGAGCTTTAAGGGCGCTTATCTTATCATGACCGTCAAAGGCAGTCATTTTATCTCTTGTGAGTTTAAGATCTGACATTACATCATCTCCTGTTCTGCTTAACCGTTATTTTAACGTTCGCTGATTGCTTTCTTCATCTCAGCATCCATAGTGGCTTTCAGTTTTGCCTTATCTTTCTCCACCTTTTTATCCAGACGTTCTCTTTCAGCTGCCATATAATCAGCCTTATCTTCAAAATCATTCGGATCGAGAGGCTCATCCAAATCTTCATCAGCTGCGTCATCTTCACCGAACTTATGTCTGCGGTTCAAAGTGAACTTTGTATCATCGCCCTTTTTGAGATAGAGCTTGTCTCCAACGACCTTATATGTGCAGGTACCGAAACTCATATTATCAAGATCACCGGTATTTTTGAGTTCGAGGAAAAGTGTATCTCCGTATATCTCAATGTCAGCAGGGAACTTGATCTGAAGCTCACTTTTGCCTTCAGCGCAGGATAAGCCTACAACAGCACTCTGGGGCATAGATGAGTCATCGCCCTTTTGCTTTGCTCTTGAAGCATATCCCTTTGATATAGCTTTATATACATCTCCGCTCTTCATCTCATAATCACCGTAGATGTCAGAATTGTTTCCGTCTACCTTCACCATAGACATATCGTTTCCGTCAGGAGTAGAGAGATTGAACTTTCCGTCAGTAAAAGTATACTGATCACTTGAATAAGTTTCTCCGCCGCAAATGAATGAACCGTCAGCCTTAAAACCGAGTTTGCTGGAATAGTCGGTAACTGCTCCTATCCAAGCTGTTGAACTGTTCTCAATAGCGATGATAGCGCCCTGATCTTCACCTTCTATCTCCCACTGACCTATAAGCTGCTTTATTTCGCTGTCAGTAGCCTTTTTTACAGAGCTCTTCTTATTATCGAGACTGCATGAAGCAGCTCCCATGAGCATAACGGCTCCTGCTAAAAATGCTATAACACGTTTCATTTACTTAACCTCCGGATGACTGCGCCAGTAGTCCAGCGAGTCCTTTATAGTCTGTTCCATCGATATCTCAGCCTTCCAGCCGGTATCCTCGGATATGCGTGAAACGTCCGGCTCGATTATCGGTATGTCCGAAGCTCTCATTCTTGCCGGATCACGGCTGACCTTTATCTCCTTATCGGAGAAGCTCAGCGCTGTATCGAGGATGTACTGCACCTCGACAGCCTTTCCTCTGCCGATATTGTAGACCTTTCCTGCCTTTCCGGAAGTACCGAGCAAACGGTAGGCTCTTACAACGTCTCTGACATCGGTGAAATCTCTCATAGCGGAAAGGTTGCCGACTTTCATCTCGGGTTCACGCTCACCGCGCTCTATCTCGGCTATCTGCTTGCAGAAGTCGGAGATAACGAATATCGGGAGCTGTTCCGGTCCTGAATGGTTGAAGGCTCTTACCATGACTATGTCCATTTTATATGCTCTTGCGTATATCTCGCCGATCATGCCCTGACAAGCCTTTGTTGCTCCGTAGATATTGCCTGGATTGAGAGGTTCATTCTCTTTCAAAGGACAGGCGCCCTCGCGGATGAAGCCGTATTCCTCGCCGGAGCCGATGAGGATAGTCTTAACGTCGTTCCTGCCGGTCTCACGAACAGCCTCGAGCACGTTGATAGTGCCGATTATGTTTATCTCAGCGGTGAGCTGAGGTTTTTTCCATGAAAGTGCCACAGAACTGAGGGCAGCCAGATGATATATAACGTCCGGCTTTACGTCGTCCAAAAGCGGTTTGATATCGTCCTTTGACAGTATGTCAAGGACTCTCTTGTCGCAGTCCTCTGCTATATTCTCATTCGGAAGACAGGTCGCGCAGACCTCCCAGCCGTTGTTTTTCAGCTCGCGTATGAGGTATCCGCCGACAAATCCTGCGCCGCCGATTATCATAGCTTTCATATTATGCCCCCTTACTGCTCTCCGGAAAGAATGCCGCAGAGCTTCTTTATCACATTTATCTCGCTGAATTCAGTCTTTACGCGTTCAGCTGCAGCCCTGCCCATAGTTTCGCGGAGCTCTTTATCGCCCACAAGGGTGTTTATAGCTTCTGCAAGGCTGTCAGAGTCAGACGGAGGAACGGTAAGTCCCGTGATGCCGTCAAGGCTTACGTAGGGCACTCCCGACGGAAGCGCCGTATTTATAACAGGCTTGCCATAGACCATGGCCTCTATCTGTACTATGCCAAAGGCTTCGCTTCGCTCCACAGAGGGGAGTATGAATACATCACATTCCCTGAAAGCCTGACGAAGAGCTGTCTGCGGCAGAAATCCCATAAAGTGTACTCTGTCTTCAAGTCCGTTATCACGGACATATTCTCTCAGGCCTTCTTCAAGCTCTCCCTCGCCGGATATGAACAGCTCACAGCCGGAAGTCTCTTTCATAGCTCTCAGGAGTACGTCCACGCCCTTGTAGTAGACAAGTCGTCCTGTAAACAGCAGTTTTACGCTGCCTTTATCGTTACAGAGCTCCGACAGTACATTCCCCTCAGGCACTCTAAGATAGGCACCGGGAACTATACCGTATGGCAGCACTCTGCATTTTTCTCTGTAATCCTTGAGGTAAGCCGAACCTTCGATATGTCCCTCCGTAGCAACAAGTATACGGTCAGCACGCTTCAACAGGCTCTTCATAAACGGCTTGTAGAACATCAGCAGTTTTTTCTGCTTGACCACATCGCTGTGCCACGAAACTACCACTCTGCCCTTAAATCCGGACAGCAGCAGAGCAACGTCCGCAAGAGGAAATGGTACGTGTATATGCACTACATCGGCTTTTTTTGCCATTTTTCTGAATTTTCTGATAAAATCCAGCGACAGGGGGCAGGAGAAATATGTTCCCATGCTTGCTGCACGGGTAACGTCAACACCGTTCAGCTTTTCGCGGCTGCCCTTTCCTCTGCCGTCACGGCAGACAAGCACTTTCACCTCAGCAGCCGGACAAACTTTGCCAAGCTCCTCGGAATATTGCCTTATAACGGTCTCTATACCGCCGGTATGCGGATAGTAGGCTTTATTTACTTCAAGTATCCTGAGCCTGTTTCCGCTCATTTTCTCACCTCAGTATTCATAGAGTTTATTATCAAAAATCACGCCGTCATCTGTCCATTCGAGCTTGGGTGCCGGCTTGTCGCTGTCAAAGATATAGCGATAAACTACACCCTTATCCTTTATATAGAAGTTATATTTTGTATTTCCGAACCAATCATCTTTTTCAACTCTTACGATATCATGCTTTCCGTCAGGACTCTTGATACGTTCCTGCTTGTCAGCATCGCTGAATAGCAGTACCATGGGTATGGTCGATGTCAGTCCCATTTCCAGGCAGGCTGCCAGTACAGGTAGCACCTTCCTTACCTTTGACTTCGGAGCTTCCTCTGTGTCTTTCTTTTTTCTCAGATACAAGAACAGCAGGATACCCAAACACAGCCATGCGATAAAACAAAACAGCAGATATATATGGTCGATGTTATAATCGCCGATAAAGACCTTGTGGCTGCCGTCTTCAACATTAAGTGAAACTACTGCTCCTATAAGAGACGCGACCGCAATGACCTTCAGCACAGTTTTGAAAGCTTTCATTACATCAGTTCCTCATAGACGTTCCAGAGTATCTCTGCTGAACGCTCCCATGTGAAAGTTTTGGCTCTTTCAAGTCCGCGGACAGAAAGATCCTTTCTGAGGGCTTCGTCCTTATAAAGCCTGTAAAGTCCCTGTGCTATGCTCTTCACAGAGAATGCGTCACATATAACAGCACAATCTCCTGTCACCTCTGGGAGTGAAGCCTCTCCGGAAGTAAGTACAGGAACTCCGCACGCCATAGCTTCAAGCGGAGGCATACCAAAGCCCTCGTACAGTGACGGGAACACAAATGCCAGCGCTCCGCACATAAGCGGATTCATATCCTCTGAGGGAACGTATTTCGTGAATATTACCTTATCAGTGAGTCCGAGACGCTCCACGCGCGCAAATATGCCGTCATAGAGCCAGCCCTTTCCACCAGCAAGCACCAGCTTGGGACACTTTTCTCCAAGCTTCTTTGCTAGTGCATTATATGCGCTGATAAGACGTTCAAGATTCTTTCGCGGTTCGATAGTTCCGAGGTAAAGGAAGTAATCTCCCTCGATACCCAGCGACTCCTTGACAGCAGGAATACGCTCCGGCTCATCGCAGGGGCGGAACTTCTCCAAGTCAACACCGCAGGGAACTACCCTTATCTTCTCCTCATGCTGAGGGAAATACTTCACTATCTCACGCTTTGAGAATTCAGAGTCGGTGACAATGATGTCGGCACGCTTCATCGACTTCTTCAGTCCCATATTGAGCATCATCATAGTTCTGCCGCGGACGGTCTCCGGAAAAGCCTTATAGACCATATCGTGTACGGTAACTATCGTCTTTCCGTGTACTCCAGGCGGGATGATGTAGTTGAAAAAGTGCGTAATATCAGCTTTTTTGCCGAAAAAGTGCGAATAAGGCACCGGCACGAACGTTGAAGCCGCACGGTACATATATCCTGAAAAATGCACGAGCTTTGTATTGATATTATCCCCTGCAAAGGGCGCGATACGCTCCATTTTTATATGGTCGTCCTTGCGCGAGAAGAAATTGTAGGAATAAGTATTCTCAGGGTGCAGCTTTGCCAGCGCCATCGTCTGACCTGCTTCACACCAGCCTATACCCGTCATCCTGTCGCTTATAAGCGGCAATGCGTCGAACTGTATATCCACTTTGTCACCTCTCCGGGGAAAATCCCCCTTCTAACCTAAAAAGGGACGGACTTCTCCGCCCCTTTGCGTTAATTTCAGCCAACGATCTCCTTGATCTTGATCTCCTTTTCAACGCGGTCGAGGTCATTCTTGACCATTCTCTCAACCAGCTCGGAGAATGAGATCTCTCTCTTCCAGCCCAGAGCCTTCTCAGCCTTCTCGGGATTGCCGAGGAGGATGTCTACCTCTGCGGGACGGAAGAACTTCTTGTTTACCTTAACGATAGTCTTGCCGTTTGCCTTGTTGATACCGATCTCGTCAACGCCTTCGCCCTTCCACTCAACGTCGATTCCAACGTGCTTGAAAGCAGTCTCAACGAACTCACGTACAGTTCTTGTCTCGTTTGTAGCGATTACGTAGTCATCGGGCTTATCCTGCTGAAGCATGAGCCACATAGCTCTTACATAGTCCTTGGAGTGACCCCAGTCACGCTTGGAATCCATGTTTCCGAGCTCAACATAGTCCTGAACGCCCAGCTTGATACGTGCAACAGCGTCAGTGATCTTTCTTGTTACGAACTCAAGACCTCTTCTCTCAGACTCGTGGTTGAAGAGAATACCTGAGCAAGCGAACATACCATAGCTCTCACGGTAGTTCTTTGTGATCCAGTGACCATAAAGCTTAGCAACACCGTAGGGGCTTCTGGGGTAGAAAGGAGTTGTCTCGCACTGCGGGATAGCCTGTACAAGTCCGAACATCTCAGATGTTGAAGCCTGGTAGAAACGGCACTCAGGCTTTACGATACGGATAGCCTCAAGCATATTTGTAACGCCGATAGCGTCGATGTCAGCTGTGCCAAGGGGAGTATCCCAGCTTGTAGCAACGAATGACTGTGCAGCGAGGTTGTATACCTCATCAGCCTGTGAGATCTTCATAGCAGATATAAGTGAAACAGGATCTGTCATGTCAGCATAGATAAGAGTTACCTTGTCCTTGAGATGAGCAATGTTGCCGTAGTCAACAGTAGCCTTTCTTCTCCAGATACCGTATACATTATAGCCCTTCTCGAGAAGGAGCTCTGCAAGGTAAGAGCCGTCCTGACCTGTAATTCCTGTAATAAGTGCGTTTTTCATTATTTTTCTCCTTTATCAGTTATTAAAGACTTATATTAGTCCGGGTTTATACGAGTTCGTTTCTGCCGCGCTCCTTGAGCTGAGCGATGACTTTCTTGACGTCCTGGGTATTGTTCTTTGAGCATACCAGCAGAACATCGTCAGTATCAACGATGATGATATCTCTTGTGCCGATTGCAGCAACAAGGCGCTTTCCGCCGCAGATAGTTGTGCGCTGTGAATCAACTGTGATAACGTCGCCGTCAACATAGTTCTTATCGTCGTCGGTCTCGTTTATACGCTCAACAGCGAGCCAGCTTCCAACGTCGTCCCAGCCGAAGCTGCCGGGGATAGTGAATATATTGCTTGCCTTTTCCATAATACCGAAGTCGATGGACTCGGATGTGAAGGCTGTGAACTCCTTGACCAGAGTCTCGGTAAACTTATCTGTGCCGAAGCTCTCACCGATACGGAGCGCCCCCTCATAGATATCGGGCATGAATTCCTTGAGATCAGTCATGATGGAAGATATCTTCCATACGAACATACCGCTGTTCCAGAGATACTTTCCGGAAGCAAGATACTTCTTTGCTGTTGCGAGGTCAGGCTTTTCAACAAAACGCTCTACCTCATATGCACTGCCGGCTTCCTTACCGAAGTTGATGTAGCCGTAGCCTGTTTCGGGATATGTGGGAGTGATACCGATAGTAACGAGGTTCTTGCCCTCTTCGGCAACTGCCACAGCTTTTTTAAGTGTGCTTATATATATATCTTCATAGCCTATAAGGTGATCTGAAGGGAGCACCAGCATGATAGCGTCATCGTACTTTCTGCCGATAACAGCTGCTGCAAATGCGATACATGGAGCTGTATTTCTTGCACAGGGCTCTGCGAGGATATTCTCCTCGGGTACCTCCGGGAGCTGATCCTTTACGAGATCCTTATAAGCTGCGTTGGTAACAATAAAGATATCTTCCGCTTCGACCATAGGTCTGAGTCTGTTTACAGTCTTTCTTATCATTGTCTCGCCGTCTGAGGTGAGTGAAAGAAACTGCTTAGGGCAGGAATTTCTGCTCTTTGGCCAGAAGCGTTCTCCTCTGCCGCCAGCCATGATAACTGCCGTGATCTTCATTCGTCATTCTCCTTTTTTGCGCTGGTATTTGTAAACTCAGGCAGTATGCCCTCTTCCGTCTCCGCATTTGTCTTTCCCGGAAACAGCATTGTTTTCAGCGTCATAAGTATTATCTGAAGGTCCATGCGCACAGAGTAGTTCTCTATGTACATCAGATCCATTTTCAGCTTGTCATAGGGTGAAGTGTCATATACTCCCGTTACCTGAGCATAGCCTGTAAGACCGGCTTTTACCTTGAGACGGTACTCGAATTCAGGCATTTCCTTCTTGTATTCCTCGGTAAGCTCCGGCCTTTCCGGACGCGGACCTACAACGGACATATCGCCCTTGAGTATGTTGAGAAGCTGCGGGAACTCGTCTATCCTGAACTTTCTCAGGATCTTTCCCACGGGAGTTATACGGTCGTCCTCTTCGGAAGCAAGACGGGGCTTGCCGTCTTTTTCCGCGTCAACGATCATACTTCTGAATTTATAAACGTAGAATTCCTTGTGATCGATGGTAAGACGTTTCTGCTTGTAGAGCACAGGTCCTCTGTCATAAAGCTTTACAGCGATCGCTGAGATAAGCATGAACGGCATAGCCGGAACGAGTGCAATAAGCGAGAAAACTACATCAAAGATACGCTTAATGAATCTCTGCTCGAAATCAAGACCGTAATTGCGGCAAAGCAGAAGCGGCGTATCAAAGAGACGTATATCATCTGCGCCTCTGACTATTATATCCGAGATCTTCGGTGCAATGTAGGCACGGAGAGAATTCTCGAAGCAGAATTTGAGATAATCGTTGCGGAGCTCTGCCGGTATATCACAGATTATTACTCCCTCATACTTCAGAAGCTGCTCCCTGATAACTTCTTCCGATTCATTTATGCTTACAGATTCGCATATCATATACTTGTCCACACGCTGGCTCATTTTCAGAACGAGCGCAGCAGCCTGATGGCTTCCGTAAAGAATTATCAGCTTTCTCGGCGGATAGAGCACGAAGTAGACCTTACCTGTAAACAAAGTCCACAGGAATATAAATCCGAGATCCGCCAGCGTCATAAATAAGATAGGCGAAGCATCCATGAAGTCTCTGCCGATAAGGCTTATCAGGAAATACGTCACGACATTCACGCAGGCCATGGATATAGTCTGCGAATAGAGCATATCCGTTTTTTTCAGATAGCCCAGCTTGAAGCCGCCGTAAACCTTGAAAAAGAGTGCAGTAAGCAAACAATAGATAGCTATGAGTACCCAGTTTCCTCGTCTGTAAAACGGCAGCACGATAGCATCTACGTACGAATGATACCATACAAGGGCAAAAATGCCTGTCAGCGCTCCGAGCAGCAGCATTGCGGCACCGAAGGTGACAAATCGTTTATACAAGTCTCTTTTACTGTTCATAATATTCCGGACCGTCATAAGGCAGTCCTTTGTAGTCTCCTTATATCTATATACAGTGCCTGCAAAAAGCAGACTCTACTCTATTATATCAAATCGCTCTGCATATGTCAATACTTTAACGATTATAATTCGCATTATCTCTGACTTTTCGGAGCAAAATAAAAAGTCCGGCTGGAAATCTGACCGGACTTTTTAAATCTGTTAGCTATCAGGATCATTTCTGTTGTTTATCTGAAATGATTCTGTCTGCCGTCTCCCCAGAAGTATAAATACCCATGGTTGAACTCGGCTTGATTATTGAAGTAATATCTTACAGCATTCTGGACTTGCTCTGTCACGTACGACAGATATGTTCCTTTAAATGCGTAGGACTCACTTCCTGTGAACTGATTGCGCTGTGTGAGCACTTCAGTTATAGTACCAGGGAACGATGCGCTGTTTACCCTGTTCATAATGACTTCAACGACTAAAGCTTTGTCGTATTCGGAGATCCAGGCTGAACCTGCCTCGTGTGCAACCACGTTGCAGAGTACAACGAATTCTTCGTCAGTGATAGGAAGTCTATTCTCATTTTCTTCGGGAGCTCCCTGCGTGTCTGCAAAAGCTTCCCCTTCATGTTCTGTTTCTGTTTCTTCAGGCTCTGCGGGAGTTTCTGTTTCTGTTTCCTCCTCAGCAGGCTCTTCTTCGGGTTCGGAGTCTTCCACTGTTTCCTCGGGCTCTGCGGCGGGCTCGGGGGGAAGTTCCTCCTGTACGATTTCCTGTACCGCTTCTGTAACGATCTCGGGAGCGGTAGTTGTTGTGGTTGTTTCTGCCGGAGCAGTTGTTGTGGTCAACTCAACAGTTGTTGTAGTTGCCGTTGTTGTTACGATCGCGGTTGTAGTGCTAACAGAAGTTTGAATTGCAGCGACTGTCATCTCTTCACTTGCGGGCTGCTCGATTTCCACCATATTGCTTGAATTTACATTCGGAGCTGCCTTGTCGGCAACCATGAGCCCACTGATAAGACATACAGCAATTGTACCGAGAATGGTCGCTACGTTTTTTGCTTCTCTCATCTACTCATCCTTTCGTGATTTTGCATCCCTCTTTCGGGGACGTGCTAATGATAACACAAACCGCAGAAAATGGCAATAGTTTTGAGAACGATTCCATTTTAAGACTAAAAATGAAAGAGGAAAACTTGAGCAAAAGTGTAAAAAAGCACATATTATATGTCCCAAATGTAAAAGTTCTGTAAATTCACTGTTAATAAAATAAATATTATAGCAACTAAAAATTACAAAAACGTTACAATCAGCACATTATTTCTAATACTCTCGGTATAATTCAAGACGCTTTTGAAGATTTTGAGAGGTAGATTATCAGCAAAAATCAGTTCTCCGGAGAACCAACTTCCACTATTTATGCGTTTTTTCTGCTCTGTAAAATCATATTCAGAAGCTCTTAAAAAAATGACAAACCGGTAAAAATCTATACCGAATGGCATATTGATTTTGCTGTTCCGGTACCATTTTCAGAGTCATCGCAATTTTTGGTCAGTGGTGTTTTTGACACTTATTTCGCCCTCTCCGAAGCATAAAAAACAGGCACCCGAAAGTGCCTGTCCTTTATATATTATAATAGTATACTCAGAATGCCATCTTTGCTTCGAGGTAAGCTACGAGGTCATCGATAGCTACACGCTCCTGCTGCATTGTGTCACGGTCACGAACTGTTACACAGTTGTCTTTCTCGAGAGTATCAAAGTCATATGTGATACAGAAAGGTGTTCCGATCTCATCCTGACGGCGATATCTCTTACCGATAGTACCAGCCTCGTCGAAGTCTACCATGAACTTCTTGGAAAGCATTTCATATACTTCCTCAGCCTTGGGAGAGAGCTTCTTAACGAGCGGAAGAACTGCACACTTGAAAGGTGCAAGTGCAGGATGGAAATGCATTACTGTACGAACTTCCTTCTTCTCGTTGCCGTTCTTGTCTGTGGAAACGATCTCCTCCTCGTCGTAAGCCTCTGTAACGATAGAGAGGAAAAGTCTCTCTACGCCGAGTGAAGGCTCGATAACGTAGGGGATGTATTTCTCGTTAGTCTCAGGATCAAAATACTCAAGGGACTTGCCGCTGGTATTGATGTGCTGTGTGAGGTCGTAGTCTGTTCTGTCAGCAACACCCCAAAGCTCACCCCAACCAAACGGGAAGAGATACTCGAAGTCTGTTGTAGCCTTTGAATAGAAGCAGAGCTCCTCCTGATCGTGGTCACGAAGACGGAGGTTCTCCTCCTTGAGTCCAAGGCTGAGGAGGAAGTTCTTGCAGTAGCTTCTCCAGTAGTCGAACCACTCGAGGTCTGTACCGGGCTTGCAGAAGAACTCAAGCTCCATCTGCTCGAATTCACGAACACGGAAGATGAAGTTACCGGGAGTGATCTCGTTACGGAAGGATTTACCAACCTGAGCAACACCGAAAGGAACCTTCTTACGTGTAGTTCTCTGAATGTTTGCAAAGTTTACAAAAATACCCTGTGCAGTCTCAGGACGGAGATAGAGCTCAGACTTGCTGTCCTCTGTAACACCCTGAAATGTCTTGAACATAAGGTTGAACTGACGGATATCTGTGAAGTTGTGCTTGCCGCAGTTAGGGCAGACAATGTTGTGCTCCTTGATGTAATCCATCATCTTCTCGTTGGACCAGCCTGCAACGTTTGTGCCGTCGAAGTCCTCGATGAGGTTGTCGGCACGGTGACGAGTCTTACACTCCTTACAGTCCATAAGAGGATCAGAGAAGCCGCCGATATGTCCGGAAGCCACCCATGTCTGAGGATTCATAAGGATAGCAGAGTCAAGACCAACGTTGTACTTGTTCTCCTGAACGAATTTTTTGAGCCATGCCTTCTTGATATTGTTCTTGAGCTCTACGCCGAGCGGGCCGTAGTCCCATGTATTTGCGAGACCGCCGTATATCTCAGAGCCAGGATATACAAACCCCTTAGACTTACAGAGATCAACGATCCTGTCCATTACTTTTTCATTGTTTTTCAGCATAAAAAAACCTCACTTCGATGTTTTATCCGGAAAAAGCCCCGGAAGTAATTATCTATTATATTGTAAGATAAAATCCGGCAATTGTCAAGAGGGTAACGATCAAAACTTCACCTTACCTGTTATTATACTATTATAATAGTATAAATTCAGGAACCAGAGGTTAGAAGTCAGATTGTAGGCGCTGCCTTTGGCAGTCTACAAATCATAATTCAGAGCGTAGTGAATGACGTCCTCGACGTCCAACTGATATATAATGTATATCAGAGTGAGTGTTTCATATCCGTCTTCACAAACAGCATTTCAGCCAAATTTATGTATATGTCAAACGCCTGCCAACAGTGAAATTTGTCTAAAATGCCGAAAATGCATAAAACCCTTGACAAAGGAGCATAATAGTGATAAATTATACTTAGCACTCAAAGAGTGAGAGTGCTAAAGACCAGAGAGGATGTGTTTACAGTGGACGAAAGAAAATTGAAGATACTCGCCGCTGTAGTCGACGAATATGTAAGGACCGGCGAGCCTGTCGGCTCTAAAGTCATATCCAAACTCGACAACATCAAAGTCTCATCGGCGACCATAAGAAATGATATGGCTGCCCTTGAACAGATGGGTTACCTCGAACAGCCTCATACTTCTGCCGGAAGAATACCTACTTTCGCCGGTTACAGACTGTATATCGACGAACTCATGACTCTGCCGGATCTTCCTGACGAGGAAAAATCAAGACTCGACAGTCTCCTCGGTGACAAGGATACACCAGAAGAACTCCTGGTACAGAATGCCGCAGCCGCTCTCACAGAGATAACTCAGTGCGCCGCAGTCGTTACGAATCCGACACCGCGTTTCTCAGTTATTTCCAAAGTAGAAGTAATCCCGACAGGAAAAAGACTCTACGTGATACTCCTTATCACTTCAAACGGAAGTATCAAGAACAAAGCGTGCAGGCTTGAATTCGACCTCAATCACGAACAGCTCGAATTCTTTACTCATTATATAGAAGAAAATCTCAACGGCGTTTCCGTTGAACAGCTCTCAGAAAAGATGTTCGATAAGATGGTAGCCGCCGTCAGTGCATATATGGTCTCGCTTTCACCGCTCGTCAAGGGCATATGTGAGCTCTCGGAGGATCTCCGTCAGCAGGAACTCACCCTAAGCGGAGGCGAAAAGCTCCTCTCCTGCGAGGAACTCGATAAAATGGAAGTTGTCCGCTTTATCGAACATAAAAATCAGCTCTCGGATATGCTGGAGGATACCTTCAGCGGTATACAAGTCAAATTCGGCTCTGAAACAGACAGCTTCGCTATCGGAAATTCAAGCCTTATCGTATCAAAATACCGCAAGGACGGCAAGGAAGCCGGTTCTCTCGGCGTCATCGGTCCGATGAGAGTAGATTACAAAAAGATAATCCCCTACGTCGATTATCTGACTCAGAAGATATCCTATCTGATGTCAGACGGCGAAGATGACATAGTTTCAGGTGCGGTCGATGAGATCGGGCCTAAGACATAGGAAAGGAGAACACCAAGTGGAAGAAAAAAATATCCCGAACGAACAGGAAGCTGCTCAGGAGAATGAGGAGTCCTCAGTTGAGATCAACGAGGAACTCATCGAAAAGGCTATCGAAGCTGCTGAGAACTGCGAATCTACTGACGAGGATGACGCTGTAAGCGAATACAACGACACCGCTACTCAGTTCGCAGAACTTGAAGAAGCTCTGAACGAAGCCAATGACAAATATCTCCGCCTTTATGCTGAGTACGACAATTACCGCAAGCGTACTGCAAAAGAGAAGAACGAAACTTATCAGAACGCATCTGTAAAGTGCATCGAAGAGCTCCTTCCCGTTGTAGACAGCTTTGAAAGAGCTATAAACGCCGACTGTACCGACGAGAATTTCAAAAGCGGTATGCAGATGATATTCGGTCAGATAAAGGACTTTCTCTCAAAGATGAATGTCACAGAGATCGAAGCTCTCGGCGCTGAATTCGATCCGAATTTCCATAACGCTATCCAGCAGCAGGACGGTACGGATTATGCCGCAAACCATGTCTGCGCAGTATATCAGAAGGGCTATATGCTCGGTGATAAACTGGTAAGACCTGCTATGGTGGCTGTTGCAGTATAGCAGAAAACACAGGACTTAATGGTCCTGCATACTATCATTCAAGACTAACACTTTCAAGATCCAGCAAACGGATCATGTAACAATTATCAGGAGGAATTTATTATGAGTAAAATTATCGGTATCGACCTTGGTACAACTAACTCTTGCGTAGCCGTTATGGAAGGCGGCAACGCAGTCGTTATCCCCAACAGCGAGGGTGCTAGAACTACACCTTCAGTAGTCGCTTTCACAAACAACGGTGAGCGTCTCGTTGGTCAGGTTGCTAAAAGACAGGCTATCACAAACCACGACAGAACAGTTTCTTCTATCAAGAGACATATGGGTTCTGATTATAAAGTATCTATCGACGACAAGAAGTACACTCCTCAGGAGATCTCCGCTATGATCCTCCAGAAGCTCAAGGCTGACGCTGAGGCTTACCTCGGAGAGTCTGTAACTGAGGCTGTTATCACAGTTCCTGCTTACTTCACAGACTCACAGAGACAGGCTACAAAGGACGCTGGTCAGATCGCTGGTCTTACAGTTAAGCGTATCATCAACGAGCCTACTGCAGCTGCTCTTTCCTACGGTATTGATAAGGAAGAGGAGCAGACCGTAATGGTATACGACCTCGGCGGCGGTACATTCGATGTATCCATCATCGAGATGGGCGAAGATGTTCAGCAGGTTCTTGCAACAGCAGGTAACAACCGTCTCGGCGGTGACGACTTCGACCAGCGTATCATCAACTGGATCGTTGAAGAATTCAAGAAAGCAGAGGGCATCGACCTTTCACAGGATAAGATGGCTGCTCAGAGACTCAAGGACGCTGCTGAAAAGTCAAAGATCGAGCTCTCATCCACAACAACTTCAAATATCAACATTCCTTTCATAACTGTTGATGCATCAGGTACACCTAAGCACCTCGACCTCACACTTACACAGGCTAAGTTCAACGAGCTCACAGCTGACCTCGTTGAGGCTACAATGGGACCTGTTCGTCAGGCTCTCAGCGACAGCGGACTCCAGATCTCAGAGATCAACAAGGTCCTCATGGTCGGCGGTTCTTCAAGAATCCCCGCTGTTCAGGAAGCTGTTAAGAAGCTCATCGGCAAGGATCCTTTCAAGGGCATCAACCCTGACGAATGTGTTGCACTCGGTGCTGCATACCAGGGCGGCGTTCTCGGCGGCGACGTTAAGAACGGTCTCCTTCTCCTCGATGTAACTCCGCTTTCACTCGGTATCGAGACTGCCGGCGGCGTTTGCACAAGAATGATCGAGAGAAATACAACTATCCCGACAAAGAAGTCTCAGGTATTCTCAACTTACGCAGACAATCAGCCTGCTGTTGACATCAATGTTCTCCAGGGTGAGCGTGAGTTCGCAAGAGACAACAAGCAGCTCGGTACATTCCGTCTCGACGGCATCGCTCCCGCTCCGAGAGGAATCCCCCAGATCGAAGTTACTTTCGATATCGACCAGAACGGTATCGTTCACGTATCAGCTAAGGACCTCGGCACAGGCAAGGAGCAGAACATCTCCATCACAGCTTCTACAAATATGTCCAAGGACGACATCGACAAGGCTGTCAAGGAAGCTGAGCAGTATGCTGCTGAGGACAAGAAGCGCCGTGAACAGGTAGATAACAAGAATGAAGCTGAGAATCTCGTATTCCAGTGCGAGAAGGCTCTCACAGACTTCGGCGACAAGGTATCTGCTGATGAAAAGGCAAATATCGAGTCCAAGTGTGCTTCACTCAAGTCTGCTATCGAGGCTGAGAACCACGACGAGATCAAGACTCTCAAGGAAGAGCTCCAGAAGGCATTCTACGATCTCTCCGCTAAGATCTATCAGCAGGCTAACCCAAACGGCGGTGCAGGCGGAATTGATCCTTCACAGTTCGCTAACATGGGCGGAGCTGCTCAGGATGCCGGAAACAACGGCGGCGACGATGTAGTTGACGCTGACTTCACAGAGGTCTGATAAACGACAATAAAACATCATAAAAAAGGGCGAAATCCATTTCGCCCTTATGGTGTATTTATAAGAAAGGTGTAATATAACATTTGTAGGGACGGCTATCAGCCGCCCGTGACCACAAATCAATGGCTTAGGCGGATATTATCCGCCCCTACAATATTTTCATTGTATGTATCAATGAAAGAACGGAGAAATAATATGGCTGAAAACAAAAGAGATTACTACGAAGTGCTTGGCATAGAAAAGGGCGCTTCCGAAGACGAGATCAAAAAAGCCTTCCGTAAAAAGGCAAGAGAGAATCACCCTGACCTCCATCCTGATGATCCTTCTTACGTTGAGAAGTTTCAGGAGATAAACGAAGCTAACGAGGTCCTCTCCGATCCCGAAAAGCGTGCACGCTACGACCAGTACGGTCATGCAGGAGTTGATCCTAACTACGGCGGCGGTGACGGTTTCGGCGGTATGGGCGGCTTCGGCGACATCGGCGATATTCTCGAGAATATTTTCGGCGGCGGATTCGGTTTTGGCGGCGGTGCTACACGCGGCAATACCGCTAATGCTCCAAGAAGAGGTTCAGACCTTCAGGAAAACATCACCCTCACCTTTATGGAAGCTTGCAGCGGCAAAAAGGTAGAGCTCAAGGTAAACCGTATGTGCAATTGCGAAGCTTGTAACGGTACAGGTGCAGATAAGGGAACTTCCGCTGAGATATGTCAGGACTGTCAGGGCAGAGGTACTGTAAAGACCACACAGCGTACTCCTTTCGGTGCTATATCCTCAACAAAGCCTTGTCCTCACTGCTCAGGAAAGGGTAAGATAATCAAGAACCCATGTCCGAAGTGCCGCGGTACAGGCAGATTAAGAGTTCAGAAGACTGTAAATATCGACGTACCGGCTGGTGTAGCTGACGGACAGACACTCAGAAGCAGCGGAATGGGCGACTGCGGTATCAACGGCGGACCTTCCGGAGATCTCCTCATCAATGTTTTCGTAAAGCCCCATCCGATGTTCAGAAGAGAAGGCTACGACATATACTGTGATGTTCCCGTTACTTATACAGAAGCAGTTCTCGGTGCTGAGATAACCATACCCACTATCGACGGCGACGAGAAGTACACACTCAGCGAGGGTACTCAGACCGGCACTGTATTCCGCTTCAAGGGCAAGGGTGTCAAAAAGCCTCACCGTACAGAACGCGGCAATCAGTATGTAAAGATCTATGTTGAAGTTCCCAAGAACCTCAACAAAAAGCAGAAAGACCTCCTCAAGCAGTTTGAGGATTCGCTCACTGAAAAGAACTACACAAAGCGTCAGAGCTTCTTTGAAAAACTCAAGTCAAAGCTCAGCTGATATCTCGACCGGCCTGCACCACCAGTGTGACAGGTCGGTTTATTATCAGAGCACGGAGGGATGAAAATGTTTGAACAGGACTGGATAATGCGGCAGATACACGACATGACAAAAATAATCGCAAAAGTAGTGTTCGGCGCAAATGTAAGCTCCATTGCCGCAGAACTACCGCAGGCAGAGCGCGAAATAGCTGACGACCTTATCGACAAGATGAAAAACGGCAAGGTTCAGGAAGCTGTTAATGATGTAGAAAGGCTATCTGATAATAATACACATCAGAATCTCCTGATAGGTCTTGAATTCTATTCACACCTCAGTGTAATGGATGAAGGTTTTCTCGAAGACAACGCTTACAGCCTTATAAAGGCTAAGAAGGACTTTGAACGCTTTGCTGAAAAATTCGGTATGCAGCAAATAACATCGCTCTACTTTGGAAATAACGCTGAATAATATAAAACCTCCCTTTGCGCAGATAATACTGCAAAGGGAGGTTTCTTTATTACAGAAAAAGGGGAGCCATGCGCCCCCCCTGGAATCATAACATTATCTGTTATAAGGATCGTTATTATTGTTGTTGTTATTGTAGTTCTGGTAGTTGTTGTAATTGTTGATGTTGCCGTTCTGTCCTCCGTAGTTATTGAACTGAGACGGAGGCGGTCCATGGAGCTGTTCCGCAGAAGGTCCCCATTGATTCTCATATTTAGAACCTGGCTGACAATACCAGTAAAGCAGCACAAATGCGCCGACACAAGTCAGGTTTATCATCCACCACCAGCCGCTTTTGCCGATGTCGTGAAGACGTCTGACTGCCGCAGAAAGAAGCGGAATAAACAGAACTATTCCAACTAAGTAACTGAAATATTCTGTCAGAAAGAATGAAAACCAGCTTGCCACACCTCCTGCTATAACATTAAGCAGATAACCAAACCAGTATTCACTTCTTGTGGAACGTCCGCTGAAATTCAGAGCATTTGAAAAATAGAGCTTGATCGCCGCGCCAAAGTCAACATACATCGGGCTTTTCAGCTCACCTGTCTGAGGACCTCTTGGCATTCCGTTATTATACTGGTACTGCTGCTGAGACGGCTGTACCTGAGGCTGATCGAAACGCGGTGCTTCCGCAGAGTAGTTGTTTTGTCTTGCGCCGCATTCTTCACAGAACTGAGCATTATCAAGGAGCGTTGCTCCACAGTATGGACAGATCATATTTCCTCCTATCAGATCGCTTCGCCGATCTTTTCGCCGAATTTTACAACTGTCTCTATTCCCTCAGAAGAATTCCTGAGTATATCGCTGTCGATTTCTGCCGCGCCCTTTTCAAGAAGAAGGACTATCGTAGAGCCGCCGAACTCAAATCTGCCCTTCTCCATACCGCGGTATATTCTCGCTTCGTGGTGATTATTGCAGATACGTCCGACAAGCATGGCTCCGACCTCTATCTGCACCACATCACCGAAATTATTGGTATGCAGGGTGGTATACTCACGGCAGTTGCGCTTATATATATTGTATTTTTCGAGAGCTATGGGGTTTACAGTATGAAGCTCACCGGGAATGTAAGTATTGCCGGTCTTTATACCGCTGTCTATATAGCAGTAGCGGTGATAGTCATCGACCTCAAGTCTGAATATTAGACAGAGTCCGCCGCTGTAACGCTTAGCCATGAACTTGTTGTTCAGCAGGTCTGAAACCCGGTAGCGCGAGCCCTTTATGCGGAACACTCTCCGTCTGTCGATACGATAGACGGTCAGCTTTGAATCACACGGACTTATAAGATGCTCGGGAGTCATATCCACAGGACGCTTTCCAGGCCTTATCTTACGTGTGAAGAAATCGTTGTATGAGCGGAACTTTCTGTTCTCAAACTGCGACATATCTATGCCGCCGCGCTTTATAAAAGGCTTTATGAGCGGCTTTGACAGCGGAGAATCCATAAACGCTCCGGCTGCCTTTGAAAGAGCCGGCGCTGTGAGCAGCTTTAGCATTGCTCTTCCTCCGACGCTGCCATAAAGACCTTTCAGCAGCTTGTTCTGTTTTTCGTTTGTGACGATCATCTCGCCGTTTCTGTTTTTTATCATAATATCATCAGAGCCTTGCATTTGCAAGCATAAGTTTGATACGGTTTTCCTGGTTTACTCGTGTAGCGCCGGGATCATAGTCTATCGCAACTATATTTGCATTTGGGTTATCCTGCTTGATAGCTCTTGACATACCCTTTGCAACGATATGATTGGGCAGACAGCCGAAAGGCTGGGTACAGATGATGTTTTCAACGCCTGACTTTGCAAGTGCAGCCATTTCAGCCGGTATGAGCCAGCCCTCACCCATAACAACGCCCTGATTTATGTACTTGTCAGCCAGCTTGCGCAGATGCTCAAAGTCATGGAGCGGCTCAAAACCACCCTGCTCCTTCATAACCTTGATGAGCTCCTTCTGCTTGGCATAGAGAAGCTTGTAGCCCATTTTATATGCAAGTGACATCTTGTTATGATTGTCGTATATATCTGCATCGTTGAATGTACCGGCAGCGCAGTACATAACGAACTCGAGCAGAGACGGAACAACCGGTTCACAGCCCTCTGAAATGAGGAAATCCTCAAGGTGATTGTTTGCAAGCGGTGAATACTTTACATATATCTCACCAACTATGCCGACCTTTATCTTCTTTTCACTGCTGAGCTCTATCGAAGCAAAATCGTTGAGTATATCGCGGTATATCTTCTTTGTCTTGAGATATTTCTTCTCCTTCTTGCGGAAGATATTGCCCATACGGTTCTGCCACTTGTCGAGCATCTTCTTCGACTCGCCCTTGTTGACTTCATACGCACGGCACTTGTTGTAGCAGGTCATGAGCAGATCACCGTAGAGAACTGCATGGAGCAGCTTTACGAACATTGCCGGCGTTATCCTGAAAGCACTGTCCTTCTCGAGACCGCTGAAGTTGAGAGATACTACCGGTACCTGAGGGTAGTTCTTGTCAACAGCCTTTCTCAGAAGGTGGATATAGTTTGAAGCACGGCATCCACCGCCTGTCTGTGTGATAAGAAGAGCGGTCTTGTTAACGTCATACTTTCCGCTGTTAAGAGCGTCCATGAACTGTCCTATTACCAGCAGAGCCGGATAGCAGGCATCGTTGTGGACGTTCTTGAGTCCCTCGTCAACGACTGCACGGGAATCGTTCTGGAGGAGCTCCATTTTATAGCCTTCTGCTTCAAATATCCTGCACAGCATTTTGAAGTGGATAGGCAGCATATCGGGAACGAGGATAGTATGAGTTTTTATCATATCCTCGGTAAATTTAGCATATTCTGGCATTTTATTACCTCCGGTGTTGTTGTATAAAGGCAATTCCGAAACGCCGATAAAGGCGTTCCATGCAATTATTTCTGCTCCATTGCGGCAACAAGGCTTCTGAGTCTTATCCTTGCTGCACCGAGATTGTTTATCTCGTCTATCTTGAGCTGTGTATAGAGCTTACCCTTGCTCTCGAGAATATTACGCACCTCGTCGCCTGTAACAGCGTCGATTCCACAGCCAAACGATACAAGCTGTACAAGCTGCATATCAGGCTGAGTTGTAACGTAATTGGCAGCGCGGTAAAGTCTCGAATGATAAGTCCACTGGTTGAGAACTCCCAGCTTAGGAGTCTTTGCGAGTGAAGCAACGCTGTCCTCTGTGACAACTGCCATACCGAGACTTGTTATCAGCTTATGTATACCGTGGTTAATCTCCTTGTCGATATGGTAAGGACGGCCGGCAAGCACGATGATATTACGCTTTTCAGCACGCGCCTGCTCGATTATCTCTTTTGCCTTGTTAGATATGTCTGTGAGATAGCGGTCCATAGCTTCATAAGCCTTATCAACAGCATCCGGTATCCTGCCCTTGATGTTGTACTTTGCAAGAGCCTTTGACATAACGTTTATAACGTTCTTGCGAATATTGAGATCCATATATGGATGGATGAAGTTATTGTTGTTCAGACGCGGATTGTTCGCAAGGAGAAGCTCCGGATAGTAGGCTACGACAGGGCAGTTGAAGTGGTTGTCACTCTCACCCTCGTCGATATTGTAGCTCATACAGGGGTAGAAGATGAAATCAACCCCCTTGTCGAGAAGATTCTCGATGTGACCGTGTGAGAGTTTTGCCGGGTAGCAGACTGTATCCGATGGGATAGTGTGCTGTCCGAGGTAGTACATCTGACGTGAGCTTTCATCTGAAATAACAGTTCTGAAGCCGAGCGTAGTGAAGAGCATATGCCAGAACGGAAGCTGCTCATAGAAGCTGAGCGCAAGAGGAAGTCCAACTGTACCGCGGTACTTGCGCGGCTGGTGAGTCTTTACCACGTTGAGCAGACTGTCATATTTATATTCATAGAGATTTGGTATCTTGTTCTTTACAGCAGCTCCGCCGCCCTTTTCACAGCGGTTTCCGGAAATGAAACGGCGTCCCTTGCCGAAGTTGATAATGTTCAGCTGGCAGTGAGCAGTGCAGCCGTTGCAGTTCACAGAGCGTGATGTATAGTCAAAGGTTTCGAGCTCCTCTGCTGTTATGAGACTTGACTTCTCGCCGGCAGCTCTCTCCTTTGCATAGAGAGCACAGCCGAAAGCTCCCATAAGTCCGGAAATAGCCGGACGGATAACGTTTCTGCCCATTTCCTTCTCAAATGAACGGAGTACAGCGTCATTAAGGAAAGTACCGCCCTGAACGACGATATTCTTTCCGAGTTCGTCAGGAGACTTTGCACGGATAACCTTATATATAGCGTTCTTGATGATAGAGCTTGAAAGACCGGCAGAGATGTCCTCAACGGTAGCACCGTCCTTCTGAGCCTGCTTTACAGAGCTGTTCATAAATACAGTGCAGCGTGAACCGAGGTCAACAGGATGCTCTGCAAAGAGTCCGAGGCGGGAGAATTCCGCAATATCATAGCCAAGAGCCATAGCAAATGTCTGTATGAAAGAGCCGCAGCCCGAGGAACAAGCCTCATTGAGCATAATGCTGTCGATGCTCTTGTTCTTTATCTTGAAGCACTTGATATCCTGTCCGCCGATGTCGATGATGAAGTCAACGTCCGGACAGAAGTAAGCCGCAGCCTTGAAGTGCGCAACGGTTTCAACGATACCGTGATCAACTGAAAGTCCTGACTTGATAAGATCTTCACCGTAACCCGTTACAGCCGAACCCCTGATAGTTATCTCAGGATTCATCTCAGCGTAGATACGCTTGACCTGATCGGCTATCTTATCGAGAGGTTGTCCCTGGTTAGAGGAATAGTGGTGATACAGAATACGTCCGTCATCGGTTATGAGTACGAGTTTTGTGGTCGTAGAGCCAGCATCGATACCGAGATAGGCATCACCCTTGTATGTACGCATATCAGCATATCCGAGGTCGAAACGCTTGTGTCTGCTGATGAATTCATCATACTCTGCCTGTGAACTGAAGAGAGGCTCGCCGGTAACAATATTGTCAGAAGCCTTTGCTGTAACTATCTTATTGATAAGCTCATTGATCCTGTAAGGATCAGCGGATGAAGCAGCATATATGGAACATCCGTAAGCTACGAATACCGGAGCTTCTTCCGGAAATACAGCGTGCTCGTCATCGAGTCCGAGAGTCTTTACGAAAGCCTTTCTGAGTCCTTTAAGGAAGAAAAGAGGACCGCCAAGGAAGAGCACCTTGCCTTCGATAGAACGTCCCTGAGCAAGACCTGAAACAGTCTGATCAACAACAGCCTGGAAGATACTTGCGGAGATATCCTCACGTCTTGCCCCCTGATTGAGAAGCGGCTGAATATCAGACTTTGCAAAAACTCCGCAGCGTGAAGCAATAGGGTAGACCTTCTGTGCATGGAGTGAGAGTTCATCGAGCTCGTCCGCGGTTATACCGAGAAGAGTAGCCATCTGATCAATGAAAGCGCCTGTACCGCCGGCACAAGAGCCGTTCATACGCTGCTCTACACCGCCTGTAAGGAATATTATCTTAGCGTCCTCACCGCCGAGCTCGATAACAGCGTCAGCGTCGGGCTGTTTCTGTTTAACTGCAAGAAAAGCAGCGTGTACTTCCTGAACGAAGGCAATACCTGCTGAATTTGCAAGACCGAGTCCTGCTGATCCTGTGATACAGACCTTGAATTCCTCATCAGGATAGTCTGCCTGTATCAGCTTTAGCTGTTCCGTAACAGTTTCCTTGACCTTTGAAAGGTGTCGCTGATACTTAGAATAGAGTATATTTCCGTTTTCGTCTGTTATGACTGTCTTTACCGTAGTGGAACCGACATCGATACCAAGAGAATAATTATTCGCCATAGTTCACCTCTGCTGTTATATCAACTGGATCTTGACCTGTCCGGAAATGAGCGTGTATATATTTCAAATGAATAGTATTCTGCTGTTGACAGGTCCGTAAACGCTCTGCGTTTTTATACATAATATTATACATTATCATTATACTACATTCTGTGAAAAAAATAAAGTGGAAAAAGGCGGAATTTGACGAAATACCAAAAAATTAGACAAATAGCTGTATTTAGTGTATATTTTAGGGATATAACTGTACGAAAATAGGGCGAATGTCTGATATGCTGTTATCGCGGTATTCCGGTAGCTTATCCCGCTGTTTTCTGTCGTTTATACATCTTGTAGAAAATCTGGCGTATTATTCACTTTTTACAGTTAAATTAATAAAATAAAATGAAAATGTGAAAATTAACTGATTTCGATTATTATTGCAGTTTGACAGTTGAAATTCGCCTATTTATCGACAAATAGTGATATCATCGTACGTGGTATACAATCTGTATACAATTCACACTTGTTTTGACTCTTCTGTAACGCGCTTTTGCCCTGAAATTCTGCGCCCAATTGTGCAAATGCACGAAACCACGCGATTTACAAAAAGTTCACAAATTATTCTCACGTTTTACAAATTGTTATAGTATAATCTAATTAAAGAAACACGAAGAAAATATATAACATCTGCAATCACTTTACAAATTGTATTTTAGGAGGTGCTGTTATGAAAAAGGTCATTTCTTTATTAATGTCACTCATAATCACTGGTGGTGCTGTACCGATAGCTCAGTACTTTGATCAGAATTCCTCTATCATAGCAAGCGCATCCGATTGGTGCGGCGATTATAAAAACGGAACAATAACCGTAAACTTCTACTCAGATGGTCACGCAGAAGTTGCAAAGTGCGAACCGTCAGCAAAAGGCGATATAGTAATACCCGAAGTTTTAGGAAACGCCACAGTTACAGAAGTTAACGACGCTGCATTCCAGGGTTGTATCTACGTTGAAAGCATAACTCTCCCCGATACGGTAACTTCTATCGGTAAAGAAGCATTCGGCGACTGCAGAAGCCTTAAATCTATAAAGCTTCCTGAAAGCCTCGAAGAGATAGGCCCGACAGCATTTGCAGGATGTACAAGCATCAGAAGCATAGAGATCCCCGAAAACGTTACTAACATCGGACAGGCTGCTTTCTGGAAATGCTCACGCCTCAAGTCAGTCAATATCCCTGAAGGCGTTACAGATATACATTATATGACATTCGCAAATACCCAGATCAAATCCATAACACTTCCTAAGTCAGTACAGAGAATAAGCCGCTCAGCATTCGATAACTGTAATATCCTCGAATCTATAACTATAATGAATACCAATTGCATTATCGGAGCATTCGATACAAGAGCAGACATAAACACTGATGACGGCAAATATATAAATGTCAAAGCTGACAATATTATAAATATGGATCCCGAATCCATCACAATGTACTGCGCCCCCGATTCCACAGCATATGAATATGCTTTTTATAAAGGCATGAAAATAGGCTCTATCGGAGAGAGCACAACTACAACATCAACAACAGTTTCTACAACAACAACTACTACAACTACAACGACAACAACATCCACTACTTCAACTACAACAGTCAAGCCCGCAACAACCACAACAACTACAACTTATGCACCTACAGCTGAAGGCTTCGTAAGAAGAATGTACAACATCGTTCTCAACCGCGAAGCTGATCCCGCCGGTCTCAAGAACTGGACAACTCAGCTCAACAACCGCACAAAAACCGCAGCCGATATCATCATGGCTTTCTTCAACTCAAACGAGTACCAAAAGAGAAATAAAACTTCCGAGCAGATGGTCATCGACTGCTACAAGGCAATGCTCAACCGCGAACCCGACGCAGTCGGCAAGGCTAGATGGACAAAATATCTCGATACCGGAATGACTATCCAGGTCGTGTGCAAAGGCATCGTAGGAAGCTCAGAATTCAAGAACTTATGTAAATCCTACGGTATCACACCCGGTACAATAACTATAAAGTATGCAAGAGACGAAAACTATGAAAGAACTGCATTCGTATACCGCCTCTATCTCAACTGCCTCGGAAGAACTCCTGACAATTCCGGTCTTGAAAACTGGTGCAAGAACCTCAAGAATGGTACAACAGGCGCACAGGCAGTCAAAGGATTCTTCACAAGTAAAGAATTCACAGGTAAGAACCTCTCCAACCGCAGCTTCGTAGAAATCATATACCGCACGATGCTCGGCAGAGCCGGCGATACTGCTGGTCTTAACAGCTGGACAAAACAGCTCGCAAACGGCAAATCCCGCACCGACATCATCAACGGCTTCCTCTTCAGCGGAGAGTTCAAGAAGCAGTGTGCAAATGCTGGCATAAATGTTGGCAGCAAGATCTGACATAAAACGACAACTACATTGCAGATGTTATGATTTCATCCACCTCCTAACAACTGGCAAAAAAGAAGCGCAGTATGGCAAAACATACTGCGTTTCTTTTAAAAACAAGGCAGTCACGGCTTTTCAGCCGCAACTGCCATTACATATATTTATTCCTGAGGTTCTGCTTCTGTTTCTTCCGGAACTTCTGTTTCGTCAGGCTGAGTTTCAGCAGGAGCAGTTTCAACTTCAGCAGTTATCTTTTCATCCTTATATACTGTTACGATGAATCCGCTGTAATTGTTTCCTGAGATCTCATACTTGTATCCAGTTGGAACAGGCACGGTAGTTTCCTCAGCACCATCATCAGAAGGCACAAAGTATACTTCAATATGCTTTCCGCCGTCTACTGTAAATTCAAGGTGTTCGCCTGAATATGGGTGCTGCTCGACAAGAGTTTCATACTCCTCGAGACAGATGCCGTTCTTAGCCATGTAGAACGCATGAGGAACTCCGACATATCGGAAATGCCATGGTTCATACTGTATCTTGGTTATATCGCTCTTGCTCTCAGGGTATCTGAGAATGAAGCCGTACTTCCAGCAGTTTCCATTGAACCATGAATAATCACCAGTACCATCGTAATCAGCATAATGGTCATCATAATAGAGAGAAAAATCAAAAGCATATCCGGTCTCATGTTCACTGTAACCCGGCTTTGCAACTCTTGTAGAATCGTCCTCGCCGGTCTCGGCAAGATCAGCTTCGTAGAGCTGCTGCTGGAATGCAGTTGAACGGTAAGAACCATATATTACAAGCGTATCAAGCTGATACTCGTCATAGAAAGCTTTTATCATATCAGCCATAGGCTCATATGCTGCACGGAGGATAGTATAGGAACTGTCAACTGTGCTGAAAACGTTTTCCAGACCGCGCTCAACATTTGCATCATATATACCTACAAGATCCTCGTTTCCGCTTGTGAAATACTGGTGATCCTCGTTTACGAGGATAAGATCTCCGGCAAACTTGTCCTTGGTCTTAACAGACTTGGAAGTATATATTATCTTGTTAGGATCAAATTCTTCTGTTGATACCTCTGTCGGCTCGGTGACTTCGACATCTGCCTTATCCTTATAGGAATTGGTAGATACCGTATTACTGCGGTCCATCACACCTTTGACACCGACGGCACCTATTATAAGGAGAGCAGCACATATAGCCAACTCAGTAAGATGTTTGGTCCTGCGTATACTCTTTTCCTTGCTAATTTTTTTCTTTGGCATTATATTCTCCTGACTGCCGCATATGAACGGCGCTTTTGTTCATACGCCCCTGAAGGCGTTTATATATCTATCAGAACACATTATAACACATTTCATTTGCAAAATACAGTACCTTTAAGCAATATTTGTCAATATGACAAACGAATACATATTTGCAAAGGCTGAATTTGTGCAGTATATCAAAAGCATGGTTTCCCACATTTTTACGATATTACTGCCCATTGTGTATTATTAATAAAATCAGTAACACATTATTGTGTACACCGTTGTTAATATACAAAACATAGACTCGATTTGTTACTAATTGCACAATGTTAAAAAAAACTCTTGAAATATGTATAATAAAATGTTATAATGTATGGGTGAGAATATGTCCGGAATTTTTTCGGAATTATGCCGAAAGACAAGCAGCTTTTCCGGTCATCTGTTGTGTATCAGGGGACACAGCGGGTGGTACTATTTTTACAGTTAAGGAGTGATTTTCAATGAAATGTCCTCAATGTGGAAACGAAAATCCGCCGAAACTCAAATTCTGCGTTAACTGCGGTATGAACCTTGAAAACCCGCAGGAAGTAAACTACGAACAGGTCGATATGGGAGGCTATCATTCTGAGGAAGAATCCAATGCCGGCGGCTTCAAATTCGGCAGCGGTACCTTTACTATCAGCGACAGAGCCCCCAAAGAGTCCTCGTCTGATCTATATACCGCCGATGAGCTGAACGATGATGATGAAGAATTCGACTTCAGCAGCTTCGACGAACCGTTTATCCCCAAGCTCGACACTGAAAGAGTCGCTCTCCCTCAGAGCGGACGACAGCCGAACGGAATGCCTCAAATGGGTGGAATGGCTCCGATGGGCGGAATGCCGCAGATGAATGGTATGCCTCAGATGGGTGGTATGCCGCAGATGAACGGTATGGCTCCGATGGGTGGAATGCCTCAGATGAACGGTATGGCTCCGATGGGCGGAATGCCACAGATGGGCGGTATGCCGCAGCAGGGTGGAATGCCACAGATGGGCGGTATGCCGCAGCAGGGTGGAATGCCTCAGATGAACGGTATGCCGCAGGAAGGCGCTCCTCAGCTGAACGGTATGCCTGTATACGGTCAGCCTATGATGTACGGCCAGCCGCAGATAATAGGTTACGATCAGAATGGTCAGCCTATCTACGGTCAGGCTCCTATGATGTACGCTCAGCCGCAGATAATAGGTTATGATCAGAATGGTCAGCCTATCTACGGTCAGGTACCTATGATGTACGCTCAGCCGCAGATAATCGGTTACGATCAGAATGGTCAGCCTATCTATGGTCAGGCACCTATGATGTATGCTCAGCCGCAGCCGGCTGAAAACGCAGATCCTACGCAGCCACATATCCAGCAGCCTATGGGCTTTCCGGGTGCTCCAGTTCAGGGAATGAACGGTATGCCGGCATACGGTGCACCTCCCGTGCAGCCGCAGCAGCCCCAAAAGAAAGAAGAACCCGATCACGTTGATGTTCCCGATGATTTCTGGGAATTCTTCGACGGCGGAAAGTCCACAAAACACGCCGATAACGACGGTATGGACGACTTCTTCGGCAAGCACAGCAACGATATGGGCGGCGTTTCAGCAGACGGCTCAGATATGGGACGCCTAAAGAAATTTGAGAAAAAGCGAGTTGACTATATGGGCGATACGCCCCTCGTTGATGCAAGCAAACTCAACCCCAACGATTCTCCGAAATACAACAAAATGTTCATGCGTAAGACTGACACAGTCAACGCTGATGATCTTCAGGCAAAGGAACAGGTCCACAATCAGGACCGTATGAGAGTTACAAGAGAAGTTGATGCAAATCAGCTCAATTCCTATGAGCGCTACAAATCACGCGTAACAATGAATGCTGCCGGCGAAGCTGATGCAGATCAGCTCGAAACATATGTTCGCCAGCGTTCAGAATCCCTTATGTCAGGTGATGTAAGTGCTGTTGAAGCTCTTCCTAAGAAAAAGACTACATATAACGACGAGATCGACGCTATCGAGCTCCCGGAATATATGAAAGCCAGAAAGTCCGTAAGGGACGATCAACCGGAAATTCCCGGCTTGCCGGAAATTTAATAAATATTCCAGAAGAAAAAGGAGAAAAAGTCTGAATGAAAAAGTTTATTGAAGAATTCAAAGCATTCGCCCTTAAAGGCAACGTAATGGATATGGCTATCGGTGTTATCATCGGTGCTGCATTCGGCGACATCGTTACCGCATTTACTGAGGATTTCATCAACCCTCTCATTGCCTGCATCGGAGGCGCTGAGGTTGGCGGAACTATCAAGCTCGGCGACACTGGTCAGTACCTCAACTGGGGACATTTCGTAACAGCCGTTATCAACTTCATCATTATGGCATTCTGTATATTCCTTATGATGAAAGCTGTAAACAGAGTAATGGCTATCGGCAAGAAGAAGGAAGAGGAAAAGCCTGCTGAGCCTCCGAAGGAAGAGGTTCTCCTCACAGAGATCAGAGATCTCCTCAAGGAACAGGCTAAGAAGTAATTCATATATCTTCCAAGTGCAGATCACTACGATCTGCACTTTTCTTTTTGACAGATACTGCACTGTCAGAACAGACCTCGCACATCATTAATGCTCAGTGCAGGGTGAAGAGCAAGATTTATCCCGAATGCTATCAACTGCGATGCTCTTTCCGTCAGACGGTCAACATCTCTCGGCGTTACCATCATATTTGGCGAATCTGCATCTGTATCGGTTCCCGTAAGGCTCCGGACTATCGTGTGCATATCCACAACAGTTGGAACTCCCACAGCTATCACAGGAACTCCAAGCTGCTTCTCCGAAAGTTCCTTACGTGCATTTGAAACTCCGCTTCCAGGTGATATACCGGAATCCGTTATCTGTATAGCTGTTCCGAGCCTGCTTATATCCGAACAGGCAAGAGCATCTACCGCGATTATCCCTGACGGACGGAGCTGTTCCGCAAGCGCACGCACTATCTCAGCTGTTTCTATGCCAGTCTGCCCAAGAACTCCTCCGGCTATTGAACTGACTCTCCGAAGCGATATCAGAAAAGCATCTTCATCGCTGCCAAGTTCGTCTCTGAGGTGCCGTGTAGCAAGTATCTTTGATGCAGTCTGAGGTCCTATCGCATCGGGCGTTATATCGTTATTTCCGAGTCCGACGACAAGTATGTCGCCATCAGGAACGAGCCTGCTTAGTTCACCTGCGAGTTCTTGAACCATATCCTCATAATCATCGGCAAATCTGCTGAGAGTCCGCCCTTCAAGCGTGATATAGCGTCCTTTTCCCTTGCCGAGCGTCTCAAGGCAGCTGTCATCATCAATGACTATTTCCGTTATATCAAAGGCTCTGCCGCGCTTCTCTCTGCGGACTCCCGCCGGCAGTCTGTCATCATAAAAACTCTCTACTGCAAGATCTGTTCTTATTCCCATACGCCCTCCGTTGTGCATTATGCTTTAATTTGACATAGTTTTCCCCGATAATACTTTCAATTTTGCCTATTGCAAAACCTGACAGGAAATGTTATAATTAATAATGTCTCAGTATGATAAGTGTGCGTTGCACTTATCAGGAGTACACCCTATGTACTCTATTATCTGTTTATTGCGGAGATATATACAACCGCATAATCTCAAGGAGGTGTAACAAAATGCCGAACATCAAATCTGCTAAGAAGAGAGTAAAGGTTAACGCTACTAAGGCTGCTGCTAACAAGGCAAGAAAGTCTAATCTCAAGACTATCCTCAAGAAGGCTGACGCTGCTGTAGCAACTGGCGCTGCTGACAAGACAGAGGCTATCAAGGTAGCTATCAAGAGAGTAGATCAAGCTTGCGCTAAGGGTCTTATGCACAAGAACAAGGCTGCTAGAAAGAAGTCTCAGCTCGCTAAGAAGCTTAATGCTGCTGACTAAGCTCTTTTAAACAATAAATCAACCCCCTGTGTATCTCACAACACAGGGGGCATTTTGTTTTTATCCTATGAAAAGCTGTGTCCAGTAGTACATAGAATACTCCTCATACAGACCAACTCCGATATACTCGAAATCAGGATCAAGGATATTTTTTCTATGTCCGGAAGAATTCATCCATCCCTCCATAACAGCCTCAGGCGAAGGATAACCCATAGCAATATTTTCACCGGCTGAGTAATATGTCGGCAGGCTGTACTCTTTGAGCACCGTGAAGCATTCTCTGCCGTCAGGTCTTGTATGTGAAAAACTATCCGCGATCTCTTTTGAACGCTTATCAGCAGCATTAGTAAGAGCAGTATATGTCTTAAGCTCAGGAACTCCGGCCTTTCGTCTCTCCGCGTTAACAAGAGATACGACCTTGTCAGCATACATTCTTACAGGATCATCCTCAGGTGCAGGCAGCTTGTTTCCGAGAGTAATGCCAGCCTTTGCACACTGTCCCTTGAACTCATCGCTGAAAAGGAAGCCGTTTGTAACATATGCCCTTGAACTTCCGTTATTGAGCTGTTTCGTCCAGTTTGAAGCTCCGGTGCTGTCAGCATTTCTTCCGAGTATAGTCTTGTACAACATATCAACAAACTGAGCATTAGTGGTATTTTTCTTCTTATACTCATCGCTGAAAATAAATCCCTGAGCTATACTTGTACCGGTCTTACCGTTTTTCAGGTTCTTGCACCAGTTTTCAAGACCATCTGTATCGGGATTTCTTCCGAGACAGTTTTTATATAGACGGTATACGAAAGACGTTCTTTCGTAGTTTTCGTCTCTTGCATAACGCATAGTCATAGTTCCGGGAGATATGCCGTAAGTCTTGCAGAGTCCTGCAAATTCATCGCTTCCGACAAAGCCTTTGCATACAGCTTCGATAGTCATACCGACCTCGAACCTCGAGCTCCATGTCTTCTGACCACTCTGATCTGGTGAACGGTCGAGCATAGCCTTATAGCAGTCATTTATCATAGCGCTGCTGGATTTTTTCTTTCCTTTGTACTCGTCAGAGAAGAAAAAACCCAATACTATATCAGAAGCCGTAGACTTACGTGAATTCAGACTGTTTGTCCAGTTCTGAAGACCTTTTGAGTCCGGTTTGCGCCCGAGAACGACTTCATACATTCTTGTTACAAATTCTTTGGTGGTTTTTGAAGCAGCCTCAGCCTCAATAGTATTATAGCTCACCGGCGAATACTTTGGTGTTACCGGCAAACAGAAGCCTGTTATCATAACAGCTGCCGCTGCAAAAGCCGCTATTCTTCCTTTTCTCATTAGCGTTACCTCCCAAAACATTTTGTATGTATATTATACACTTAATTTTACATCAAGTCAAGTGTTTTTATATATAATTCAACCATATGCTTTTTATAAAATCTTGCCAAATTTTCTGCCAGCCTAAGAATAAAACGTACAGATACAAAAATCCCCTGTTCATTGAACAGGGGATTTGTTATTACTGATACTGTAACTGCTTTTCGGCTTCTGCCTTTACCTTTGCGATTTTTTCCTTACCCTTGATACCTTTTCTCACCTTATTGAAGATGAATGATAATACGAGCTCGCCGGCACCGATGCAGATAGCAAATATACCGAATGTAAGGAGAATGTGGAATACAGCGTAGAATATCACGTTGTTTGTAATAGCGAAGATTATCGGTGAAGCTGCAAGAATGCCTGCACCTACGAGGAACATAAGTCCGCCGCTAATACCGAATATACGTCCGTAGAAACCTGCAAGGTGTCTGCCCTTACGGTCAACGATAACTGCGATCCAGATAAGGAGCACAAGTATGAGAGCTCCGAGAATACCAATAGTTATCCATGAGAATATGTAGCTCATATTCTTAACGCTGAAGCCTAACTTGCTGTTCCACTCGTCAACTGAGAGTTTCTTGTCCATATCGTTGTCTTCAAGACGCTCATTGATCTTCTTGAGGTCGTTTGATCTGAACTTGAAGCCCATTTGCTGCTTAGCGATCTTGTTGTTTTCCTTGCTGCCGAAGAATTCTTCTGTTATCTCGTCGGAAGTTACTGACGGATCGTCGCCCTTTCCGTCGAAGATGTAGTTAGCATAATTCTCGATTCTCTCGCCTGCAAATGAAAGAATATCAGACTCAACGAGATACTTCTTGAAGCTGTCCTTGTCAACCTTTTCGTCAGTGATGCTTCTCATACCGAGAGTCTTGTAGATGTCGCCCGAGATCTCCTCGTCCTGATATTCAGCACTGAACAGAGAATTTGCATCGAGCTTTTCGACACGCTTGCGGAGAGTCTTTCCGGAAGCACCGAACTTGATGCTCATTATAAGGCTGAGTGAGAACAGGAATATAACTGCAAATACAGCAATTATGGAAGCTCCTACTATTCTGCCTGCTCCTACCTTGGTAACTGTCTTTTCAGGAGCAGTTTCTGTTATCTGAGGCTCTTCCTCAAACTGCGGCTCCTGTATAGCCTCGAGTGAGGACTTCTTGTAGCGGCTGCCTGTATTCTGAGAATACTCCGGCTTGCTTTCCTGCGGATATACCGGAGGCTCGGGAGGAGCTACCGGCGGAATAGCCATTGTATCTGTGTTATCATCGAATGAAGACGGTATTTCCTGTGGAGCATCATTTACGCTGCCGAACGGATCAACATTGCCGAATACGTCACTGCTCTGAGCAACTCCGCCGAATACTTCACCGCTCTGCGGAACGCTCTCGAATGTTCCGCTTCCAATGCTGTCAGAAACGCTGTCTGCTGTTTTATCGGCAACAGGCTCAGCTGTATTTATCTCCTCAGTAAAGTTATCAAGGAGATCGTTTGAAATACCGATAACGGGTTCTTCATGATGCTCTTCTTCAGTAAGGAGAACTGTATCCTCACCGCCGTCGAAATTAGCATTGAGACCATCGTCTGTATCCGTAAGAAGAACTGTGTCCTCATCACCTTCAAGAAGTGAAGGACCATTTGTCTCTGCAGCAGGCTCGTCCTCAGTGAGAAGCACTGTGTCCTCCCCGCCGTCAAAATTTGCGTTGAGACCGTCATCTGTATCTGTGAGAAGGACAGTATCTTCATCGCCGTCAAGAAGTGAAGGACCTGCCTGGATCGGATCTTCGATCTTTGCACCGCACTCAGGGCAGAATCTCGATCCGTCGTTTATCTGCTTTCCGCAGTTTATACAAAACATATCTTACCTCCTATAATCTGTTAAAGGCAGAGTATCCGCCGGTTCATACCATCGGATTTATGCACTATGCACTAATAACAGTCATCCTTTTTATATTATATAGCAAAATACCTTTTGTGTCAATAAATAAAGCGAAATTTATTCCCACAGGAAACGATATTTCCACTCCAAACGGCAATTTTCACCTTTTTCCTGCATACAGATATTTTTTTCTTGCAATTCATCCGCATTTGTGCTACAATATAAAATAAGAAGTTGTGCGCAGACACAGCCAAAAAATTATCGTACATCTCTGCTTTCGGATATGTACGGGTTGGGAGATATGTATGCCAAAAAGACAGGACATCAATAAGATTATGATAATCGGCTCAGGACCTATCATTATCGGTCAGGCCTGTGAGTTCGACTATTCCGGCACTCAGGCTTGTAAAGCTCTTAAAAATCTGGGTTACGAGATCGTTCTCGTTAACTCTAACCCCGCTACTATCATGACCGATCCCGATGTAGCTGACATAACCTACATCGAGCCCCTGAATCTTTCAAGACTTACTCAGATAATCAAGAAAGAACGCCCCGACGCTCTTCTGCCTAACCTCGGCGGACAGTCAGGTCTTAACCTCTGTTCAGAGCTTGACAAGGCCGGCGTTCTCAAAGAATATAATGTACAGGTAATTGGCGTTCAGGTTGACGCTATCGAGCGCGGTGAGGACAGAATCGAATTCAAGAACGCTATGAGCGCTCTCGGTATCGAAATGCCCCGTAGCCAGGTAGCTTATACTGTTGACGAAGCTGTAAAGATCGCAGAACAGCTCAAGTACCCTGTAGTTCTCCGTCCCGCTTACACAATGGGCGGTGCCGGCGGCGGTATGGTATACAACGTTGACGAGCTCAAGGTCGTATGCGCAAGAGGTCTCCAGGCTTCACTCGTTGGACAGGTACTCGTTGAAGAATGTATCTTCGGCTGGGAAGAACTCGAGCTCGAGGTTGTCCGCGACGCTGAGAACAACAAGATCACAGTCTGCTTCATTGAAAATATAGATCCTATCGGTGTTCATACCGGTGACTCATTCTGTTCAGCTCCTATGCTCACTATTCCCGAGGACGTTCAGAAGACTCTCCAGGATATGTCATACCGTATCATCGAATCCATTCAGGTTATCGGCGGATGTAACTGTCAGTTCGCACGCGATCCTGAGACAGGACGTATCGTTGTTATCGAGATCAACCCCAGAACTTCACGTTCTTCTGCTCTCGCTTCTAAGGCAACAGGCTTCCCGATAGCTCTCGTTTCAGCTATGCTCGCTTGCGGTCTTACACTCAAGGATATTCCCTGCGGTAAGTACGGCACACTTGACAAGTACTATCCGGACGGCGACTACATCGTAATCAAGTTCGCTCGCTGGGCTTTCGAGAAGTTCAAGGGCGCTGAGGACAAGCTCGGCACTCAGATGAGAGCTGTCGGCGAAGTTATGAGCATCGGTAAGACCTACAAGGAAGCTTTCCAGAAGGCTATCCGTTCACTTGAAAAGGACAGATACGGTCTCGGCTTTGCAAAGAACTTCAATGAGCTCACAAAGGAACAGCTCCTCGACCAGCTCAAGTATCCTACAAGCGAGAGACAGTTCGTTATGTATGAGGCACTCCGCAAGGGCGCTACTGTTGACGAACTCTTCAACCTCACAAAGATCAAGAAGTACTTCATCGAGCAGATGAAGGAGCTCGTTGAAGAGGAAGAGCAGCTCATCGCTATGAAGGGCGCTGTTCCTGCCGAAAACGTACTCAAGCAGGCTAAGCTTGACGGCTTCTCAGACCGTTACCTCAGTTCACTTCTCGAAGTTACTGAGGAAGAGATCAGAAACGCACGTATCGGCTTCGGTATCAAGGAAGCATGGGAAGGCGTTCACGTAAGCGGTACTCAGAATGCTGCATACTACTACTCAACATATCACCTCGATGAGGACAAGAGCCCTGTAAATACAGACAAGCCCAAGATCATGATCCTCGGCGGCGGTCCTAACAGAATCGGTCAGGGTATCGAGTTCGACTACTGCTGCGTTCACGCTGCACTCGCACTCAAGAAGCTCGGATTTGAGTCTATCATCGTAAACTGTAACCCTGAGACAGTTTCAACAGACTACGATACATCAGACAAGCTTTATTTTGAACCCCTCACACTCGAGGACGTTCTTTCAATACACGAAAAGGAAAAGCCCGTCGGCGTTATCGCTCAGTTCGGCGGTCAGACTCCTCTTAACCTCGCAAGCGACCTCAAGAAGTACGGCGTAAATATCCTCGGTACAACTCCCGAGACTATCGACCTTGCTGAGGACCGTGACCACTTCCGCGCTATGATGGATAAGCTCGGCATCCCGATGCCTGAGGCTGGCATGGCTGTAAATGTTGACGAGGCTCTCGAGATCGCTAACCGCATCGGCTATCCTGTAATGGTTCGTCCTTCCTACGTTCTCGGCGGACGAGGAATGGAGATCGTTCACGATGACGAAATGATGAAGGTTTATATGTCAGCTGCTGTTGGCGTAACTCCTGACAGACCTATCCTCATCGACCGCTTCCTCAATCACGCTACAGAGTGCGAAGCTGATGCTATCTCAGACGGTACAAACTGCTTCGTTCCTGCTGTTATGGAGCACATCGAGCTCGCAGGCGTACACTCCGGAGACTCCGCTTGTATCCTGCCTTCTATGAACCTCACAGAGAAGCAGGTAGCTACTATCAAGGAGTATACAAAGAAGATCGCTGTTGAGATGAATGTTTGCGGTCTTATGAATATGCAGTACGCTATAGAAGGCGATACAGTATATGTTCTCGAAGCTAATCCTCGTGCCTCAAGAACAGTTCCGCTCGTATCAAAGGTATGTGACATCAATATGGTCCGTATCGCAACTGATATAATCACTTCCTCACTCACAGGCAGAAAGTCACCTGTACCGGAGCTCAAGGATCGTCAGATCAACCACTACGGCGTAAAGGAAGCTGTATTCCCGTTCAATATGTTCCAGGAAGTTGACCCTGTCCTCGGACCTGAGATGCGTTCAACCGGTGAAGTTCTCGGTATCGCTCCCACATTCGGCGAGGCTTACTTCAAGGCTCAGGAAGCTACACAGACAAGACTTCCCGACGAGGGCACAGTTCTCCTCAGCGTATGCGACAGAGATAAGGCTGAACTCATCGAGATCGCTAAGTCATTCAACGAACTCGGATTCAATATCCTTGCAACAGGCAAGAGCTATGATATGATCAAGGAAGAGGGAATCCCATGCAAGAAGATCTTCAAGATCTACGAGGGAAGACCGAATATCGCTGACGAGATCGCTAACGGCGAGATCCAGCTCATAATCAACACACCTGCCGGCAAAACAAGCATCCACGATGACAGTTACATTCGTAAGGCTGCTATCAAGCACCGTGTTCCTTACATCACAACAATGGCTGCTGCAAAGGCAAGCGCTGAGGGTATCAAGGCTCACAGAGAGAATAAGCACTTCGGTGTAAAGTCACTCCAGGCTCACCACGGCGATATAAAGTAAGATAAAAGCTAAGAGCTTCCGGAAAAACCGGAAGCTCTTTTTTTGCTGTATATTCATTACCACATAAAGTCAACGTCCGGAGCTTTTACGCTGTCGATAAGCGAAACTTCCTCCGGTTCAGGCTCTGATTCCTTTTCAAGAGCCTTTGCAATAGTCTCTATCTCGACTATCTCATGGAAATAATCATTGAGCGGTACGAGTGCCTTGAAGACTCTGTCTATATGCTCACGCAGCTTTCTGCTGAAAAGCTCTTTTCTGTCAGTTACTTTCACATATGCGCTTAGTCCTTTTTTAAGGAAGAATCTCTCCGCTTCCGGTACGCTGCATGGCTTTTTTCTTTTGTATTCATCACCGCCGAATGTCAATCCGAAGTCTCTTTCAAGACTCTCAGCCATTTTCAGAAAAGACTCTGCGTCTTCGGAAAGCTGTACCCGAAAACGCTCCATAACAGCTGCCTCAGGCTTTGATATGCGGAAACCGAATTCAGCTCCCTCCGGTGACAGCTCAAAGTAAAGCGTAGGCGTCCTGTTCCAGTAATAAGCGTCATAGCGGACATATATCCATAAAACGTCTCTGTAATGCAGATAAGGCGGAAAATGCTCATCACGGTATATGCGACCGACCTTGCACACCATATCCTCATTATCTTCAAACGGCTTGAAAATCTCCTGTCCGAGCTCCTTCATCGGTTCAAATATCTTTTCCGTATATATTTTCTTGCGCGGCTCGAACCACTCGCGGTCGTTGTTGAGTCTTATGCCAAGCAGGAAGTCAAGAGCTTCCTGTGAAAATCCCTGAAACATTTTATCCCTCCGAAAATTATTACAGAATAAATTATACCATATGTTTTCGGACAATTCAATCTTTATTTGTTTTCAGCTCAAAAATCGGAGCAATATAGTGCTAATTTCTATCAACAGGACTGTGAATAAGTTTTCAACACAGTGTGGAAACAGATGTGGAGTAACACTCGTGTATGTTGAAAACTATGTTGAATAGGTGGAAAAAGACGGTATATATAGGTTTACAAAGTGAAAAAAACTTTGAAACGGTGTGGATAATATAGAGAAAAGCGTAAACAATAGAATTACGTTGTGGAAAAGCTCTCCACAACCATCAAAAGTAAAGGATATGATTTGTATGAAAAAGGTTTTGGCAATATGCTCCATATTTTTTACCGTTTGTACAGCTTTTACCTCATGCGGTTCAGACGATACAAGCTATGATTCAAACAACGGAACAGCTGCGGTAACTATGGACGACGACTCTGTCGGAGAGCGCGTGAGCGACGCTATCCACGGTGCCGGAAAAGCAGGTGATGATGTCATCGAAGGTGTTACAGATGCTGCCGGAAATATCGTAAGCGGTATAGCAGGTGAGCATGATAAAAAATCTGATAAACGATAAATAGTACGGCTATATACCGTCCTATGAAACTATAGTTTATCAAGAGACGCCCTCACTTGCAGGGCGTCTCTAGCTTTGCATATAGCATTCTCTGCAAATCAAAGATTTGCGAGACTGCTTATCTCCAAAAACAGTCCACTGAACTGTTTTTGAATTCACCTCTTGACGAGCGCTCTGTTTATTGTGGGACGCTGTCCCACCCCTGCAAGGGCTGTCCGCCCTTGACCTGACCAAAGGGATAATAATCCCTTTGGAATCCCATTATTGACAAATACACATCTAAATTTGTTATCCGCATATTTCTATCATTGCTTCTGCCATTATCTCGGCATTTTTCAGCAGATTCTCCACTGTTATAAACTCGTCCGGACTATGCATATGACCGTCCTCACCGGGAAACTCTGCGCCAAAAGCAACTCCGCCCTCTATCTCGTGTACATAGGTTCCGCCGCCGATAGCAATACAGCGTCCCTTATCACCGGTAATTCTCTCGTAAGTTTTCAACAGTGACTGTACGAATGTTGAATTCTCATCGGTACAATGAGGTTCAACACCCTCGCAGCTATCTATCTCAAAACCGGCAGAGCGCAGTTTTTCGCAGATTATGCCGCTAATCTCAGCCTTTGTTCGATCAAGAGGGAAACGTATATCTATACCGCCGCAAAGTCTGCCGTCCTTTGTATTCAGCAGGGAGAGCACACAGGTCATATCTCCTGAAATATCGTCACGGAAGCCAAGTCCGCAGCTCTTACCGTTCAGCTCACCGTGAGGAAAGAGCTTGGATAAACGTCCGATTACCGGATTTAAATATCCCTGACAGCTCAGAAACTCTGTTATGGCATTATTTCCTTTTTCCGGAGTCGAAGCGTGAGCTGCTGTGCCGTGATGCTTTCCATATATCTGCGAAACTTCGCCGTTTTCGTATGTTTTTATATCGAATGTGCAGTATTTTGGAACAGCGTTTATGACCTCACCGCCCTTTATCAGACCGTCTTTGAATTCCGTTGAAAAATAGATTCTCAGCATCCCTTTTTCAGCGTTTATCACAGGATATTCGCCGTCCGGAGTAAATACCATAGGCGGGATAGTGTGCTTGCTGCGGTAGTATGCAAGGTCGGCAGAACCATTCTCCTCATTAGTGCCGAAAATTAGCCTTATACCCTTTTTAAGAGATATACCAAACTCCTTAACAGCCTTTGCCGCAAAAAAAGCAGCAACAGCAGGTCCCTTGTCGTCGATAGTGCCGCGTCCGACCAGTTTATCACCGTCCTGAGTAAGCTCAAACGGCGGACTGCTCCAGCCGTCTCCTGCAGGAACTACATCAAGATGTGTCAGCACAGCAAGCTCAGGTTCAGTATCATTTATATCTGCCGAGCCTGCGTAGTTTTCCACATTCTCAACAGCAAAACCTGCTTCACGACATTTTTCAAGCATTATAGAAAGAGCTCTTGCAGGCTCTTTTCCAAATGGGAATCCCTCTTCTGCCTCCCCCTGAACGCTTGGTACAGCCACAAGCTCTCTGAGAATTTCTATCATGGCATCCTTGTTATTCTCGAGATATTGTCTTATCTGAGTCATCGTTATACCTCCATATAAGTGATAACAAAAAACCGCAGTAGAAATACTGCGGTTTTCTGCGTGCAGACACCCGTCCGCACAAGAAAGAAAGGATAAATATGAAAAGAAATAAATCAGTTGACGATAGCCTTTTCTGTTTCCTTGTCAAAGATGTGGATTCTGTTAGGATCGATAGCAACCTTGATCTCGTCGCCAGGCTTAGCTGTGGATCTTGGGCTAACTCTTGCTGTGAGGTCGATACCCTCGCATACAAGGTAAAGGTAAGTCTCAGCACCCATCATTTCTGTGATCTCAACATAAGCGTCGATAACACCTGTTGAAGCGTTAGAGAGGTACATTTCCTCATCGTGGATGCTCTCAGGACGGATACCAAGAATGATCTCCTTGCCAACATAGTTGCCGAGCTCATCTGTTACCTTAGACTCAGGAACGATGATCTGGTACTTGATACCCTTCTGTGACTTTGTATCTTCAGAGCCGAACTCAACGATGTACTGACCGTACTCTTCCTTGAGAACTGCGTCGATGAAATTCATCTGAGGTGAACCGAGGAAGCCTGCAACGAACTTGTTTGTAGGATTCTCGTAGAGGTTCTGAGGTGTATCGATCTGCTGAACGAAACCATCCTTCATACAAACGATTCTGTCGCCCATTGTCATAGCCTCAGTCTGGTCATGAGTTACATAGATGAATGTTGTACCGAGCTTCTTGTGAATCTTTGAGATCTCGGTTCTCATCTGTGCACGGAGCTTAGCATCGAGGTTTGAGAGAGGCTCGTCGAGAAGGAATACCTTAGGTGAACGAACGATAGCACGACCGAGAGCAACTCTCTGTCTCTGACCACCGGACATAGCCTTAGGCTTTCTGTCGAGGAGATGTGTAAGGTCGAGGATCTTAGCAGCCTCGTTTACCTTTCTCTCAATTTCTTCCTTAGGAACTTTACGGAGCTTAAGTCCGAAAGCCATGTTCTCAAATACTGTCATATGAGGATAGAGAGCGTAGTTCTGGAATACCATTGCGATATCTCTGTCCTTAGGGGCGATATCGTTT
>JAEEGJ010002543.1_pt1 | contig 90216 bp, 75 predicted proteins | sample 8958761 | NCBI WGS metagenome assembly JAEEGJ01 (sample SAMN16246546, study PRJNA631951) | gut metagenome | biome: gut microbiome; feature: rumen; material: RS-attached | host: Bos | place: Iran: Karaj | collected 2018-10
GTATTTATATTATATTAATTTTGTACAATCCGGCAGACATTTCCAAAATGTTTTGTCTGCCGGATGTTTTTTCTAAAACAACTTTAAACTACCACAATTATGAAGAAATTAAGGTTTCTCAGCATGATGCTAATGGCTGTGGGCATTTCCTTTATGTTTTCCTGCGGCGAAAGTGATGATAGTAGTGGTAACGGCGAGGGGAACAGTTCTTCTAAGATTGGTGCGTTTATCAACACCAACCCAGACATCTCCACGCAGTTTATATTCTCCAACAAAAAGGGTGAGTCGGCTGTGATTAGTGGTCTGAAAGATTCCCAGGGCGCTCCTACAAAGATTGAATCCATAGTAGTAAAGAACGCTAACGAAGCCGAGAAGACGTACATCTATATGAACAGCAACGAGCAGATAGAGCGTATCACGGCTCCCAACGGCGTAGAAATGACGTTCGACTGGGTGGGTGCCCACAAGGCTGCTGTGACGTTGGTTGATCCCAGCACAGGCGAGCAGTTGAACACTGTTGTTGACTTTGCCAATCAAAAGACTGCCACACGTGCCATCAACTACGATGCTCCAATGCGTTCTGGCGAGGCCAAGATGACGTTAGAGCCTACAAAGCATGAGAATGCCTCTATGCCGCAGGTTGCTATGACCAGAGCATCTCAAGGTTTCACTGGTAACATAACAGTTGAGATATGCGACGTTCCTGCCGATGTTAACGCTGTCTACGTTGAAGTCTTTAATGCTTTCATTGGCCACAACACGATGCCCAGCAAACAGGAGTCCATACTTTATAAAAAATGTGATAGAGTAGGCACGGGAAAATATCAGTTCTATGTACCCGATAACTATAGCGGAAAAACAAATATCGGATCTATTTGCTCAAAGATTGATGATATTCTTTCGGGAATATGCAAATTAAACGCTTGGACTCTTCCCGGCTCTGGTGCCAAAGAATATCTCTGCATAGCTATTTCTGCTGCCATTACTACTGCAGGTGTTGGTATTTCCGCTCCTGTTGCTGCTGCTTTCGGCAAGGCATGTCTGATGGCTACCATCTCTATTGATACAGCCTGTTCGTTAGCAAATGGCGGTGTACCCGTTCCTGACGAGATGGACATTGAGGGTATTTCTACCAAGCTATGCAATTTGCTGAAGGAGTATGATGCCGACATGTCGGGCGTGTTTGTTCAGCCGCATGTTTATTATGCTGGAAAGGATAATTACTTCGACGGCACCTGGCTAAAAAGCACTGAGAAATATAACGAAATCCTGACGTTCGGCAATTTCCCGGCCATCAACTCTTTCTCGCTGATTCCTTCTGCGCCTGCTGCAAATCAGGGTTATAAAGCCGTTGCTAAGCTGTCTTGTATGAAGAAAGGTACCAAGATTGTGATGGACATTGTTGGTACTGACGGCTACCATAAGACTGAGACGAAGACTGTTTCTGAAGACACTATTGGCGAATATACCGCTACGATGTCCGTCCCAGGCTCTTATGCAGGTGTGCATGATGACGTGAACATCAATGTAACAACACCTGATGGCACAAAACTCCACAAGCAGGCTTCATTGGTATTTGGCAAGTAATGATGAATAGATTCTTTTGGATTCTGCTAACTTTCGGATTGGTGGCCTGCGGGAACAGCGGTCATCAGTCCAAAAGGATTTTAATAGAGGATGCAGACTACGACTTCGGCGTGGTGGCCGACACCGTACAAGTACTGAAACACCAGTTCAAGATCGAGAATGTGGGATCCGACACCTGCCGTATTGTCAAGATAGAGAAGAGTTGCGGCTGTACGAAGGTAAGAGAGTCTGCCGACGTCATCCCCCCAGGCGAGGCCGTCTTCTTGGACGTGGAGGTTGACTTAGGCATTAACTACAGTTTCTTTGAGCGTGATATTAACATCTATATGGATCATCAGGCCGAGCCTTATACCATCTTCGTGAGGGCTTCGCGACAGGTTCCAAAGGAGATGGTCGAGAAAGTGTTTCCCGTCAGGATCTCCGATAAACTGAGGGCTAATATACCATTCCTCATCTTGACCTACCTTCCTCATGGCGAAGTAAAAACCCACTTCCTGAACATCAACAACTCCTCGGATAAGGCAGTTAAGTACACAGCGCGTCTCATTGGAGCTCCATCATACGTCAGCGTGTTCCATGACGACGAGATACCAGCCAACGAAACAGGGCGCGTTATCATTACATCCGACCTGACGAACGTGAAAGACGAGTGGGGTGTCGTGAGATACGCACTGCGCATTACGTCGGGCAACGACAGTACGGATATACCCGTTGAAGGCATCGTTACGCAACAGTTGACTACCAGCGAGACGCATGCCCGAATTATGATGCCTGTCAAAGCCTTCGCCGTTGATCCCGCACACAAGCCCTGCACCAAGTTTGCAGTTGCCAATACAGGTGAGGAAACGCTATACATTAGGAACCTAAAGGTTGCCAAAGGAGCTGCGCAGAAGGTCACGATAGGTTTGCGCAGCCTTGCATATCAGCAAAAGGACACCATCAGTGTATTTCTGGCACCCGACCAAAAGGGAGAGGTAATCATCGGCATCAGCACCAACGACCCGATAGAACCCTACAAGGAAATCAGCGTATTCTGCGAGCCCTCGGAACAATAATTCCTATCCTATCATCAAAGGGGTATCCCATCGGATGCCCCTTGATATAAGAACGTAACTTAAAAAACAATTCAATGATGAAAAAAATTTTCCAATTCGCCATGATGGCCGTCATGATGTTCGGCAGTCTGGCAACTTTCACCGCCTGCGAGGAAAGCAGCAAAGACGACGAGCCAAGCAGCGGCAATCTCACAATTATTAACGTAGGAATTGAATTTGATTACAAATTCTCCTACAATGGAGTGCCTACCTACAGCTATTTCAACGGGGGTCTCACGGAAAACCATATCAAAGTAACCAAGAAAGGCGACACCTACAAAGTGGAGGGCAAAAGTACGGAATACGGCGAAGAATGGTTTGAATTCACATTCACCATGTCTGGCAATAAGTTTGGCCCCATTAGGAACTTCAAAGCCGGACGAACCTATGGTAAAAGCCATATTAGCTGGGAGGCAGATAATATCGTCTTAAGCAAAGACCACGGATACACTGTCGACTGGATAGGCTATGACAACAATGGCATGACCATTAGCAATCTGATAAAATCAGATGAGTACGGTGCTGGCAACGGATACATCGCCGACCCTGAGAACAGACTTTGGATAGACATCTATTACGAAACAGAAGAATAAAGAACCCAAAAGGACATCAACCCCTCACGAAATCTCTCGAAAGGCATTTATTTACCAGTATTCTGAGCGATGAGGGGTTGGACGAAAATAGAAAAATCCTCTCTAATATTAAATAGGCGATGCAGAAAATGCACCGCTTATTTTGTTTGTATGAATATGAACGGGTTGTATAAAAAATCCGCAAATTAGACCTCCAATAATCCCACACCATGGAACTAGAACTTTCCACGGAGTAAAGTCGGCCTTTCCTCGGAGCAAACCCCTGCTTTGGACTACCCTCTCTGCCCTCGAGAACTACCCTCGCAAAAACGTATAACTATGCAAAGCAAACCTTCAGGAATTTATTCCTCCCACTTTCATACGGTATTACTGACAGTTTTCCTACTAGTTTCTCACACTTCCCTACGGGGAAAATAATAGTTTCAATACAACTTTCACATAGTTTCATTACGGCATTGAATCGTTATAATTATGCAATATTGTAGGCAAAAGGGGCGCTGGAGTGACAAATTTATGCAAAAAGATGGGTGAAAGTGGTAATTTGTCGGATATTTGCCGTACCTTTGGCCTCGAAAAGGCCGAAGGTAGGCTGCATCTCGGAAAAATCCAAATATAATTTGGTTTTTCGCCCGATTTGCACTACCTTTGCAACCGATTATATATAATAAGGTATAGAAAGGAACGTATATGAAGTTATTCGACGTTTATCCACTCTTCGACGTGAACATTACGAAGGGTAAGGGCTGTAAAGTGTGGGACGAGAATGGACAGGAATATCTTGACCTTTATGGCGGACATGCTGTTATCTCGATAGGGCACTCTCACCCCCACTATATTGAGAAGGTGACTGAGCAACTCAGTAAAATCGGATTCTACTCGAACTCAGTGATTAATAAGCTTCAGGTGGAGTTGGCAGAGCGACTTGGTAAGATCAGCGGCTATGACGACTACCAGCTGTTCCTCATCAACAGCGGCGCCGAGGCTAATGAGAACGCCCTAAAGCTAGCATCGTTTAAGACCGGTAACACACGTGTGCTCTCTTGCGAGAAGGCTTTTCACGGAAGAACGTCTCTTGCAGTAGAGGTAACGAACAACCCTAAGATCATCGCCCCCATCAACGATAACCATCATACACGATTCCTCCCTCTGAACGACCTCGAGCCTTGGGTTCGCGAATTATCGAAGGGTGGCGTTGCCGCCGTTATCCTAGAATGCATTCAGGGTGTTGGCGGTATTCAGATGGCTACGCCAGAGTTTGCCCAGGGACTGGCCTACGCATGTAAGCGCTATGGTGCTGTATTGATTTGCGATGAGATACAGTGTGGCTATGGGCGAAGCGGTAAGTTCTTCGCCCATCAGTGGCTAGGCATCAAGCCAGACATCATCACGGTGGCCAAAGGTATTGCAAACGGATTCCCAATGGGCGGTGTACTGATTTCACCAGAGTTCCAGCCCGTTTACGGACAGTTGGGCACCACCTTTGGCGGCAACCACTTAGCTTGTGCAGCAGCTCTGGCTGTGCTCGATGTATTCGAGAACGAGGGACTAGTGGAGAATGCCCGTGTCGTAGGTGACTACCTGATGGATGGCATCAGGAACATCGGCAGTTCACACATCAAGGAGGTACGTGGTCGAGGACTGATGATCGGCATTGAGCTGGACATGCCCCATGCCATGGTTCGCAAGCCTCTCATCAAGCATGAGCACTGCTTTACGGGCTGTGCAGGACAAAACATCCTGCGCCTTCTGCCCCCCCTGTGCCTCACGAAAGCAGAGGCTGATGACTTTATAGAAAGACTGATAAGAGTTAAACCTGAAGAGATTTGAAGATTATGAAGATAGCAGTGATAGGCGCTGGTGCTATGGGTGGCGCCACTGTTGAAGGCCTCATCAAGGGCCAGCAGTTCAAAAACGAAGACATCACCGTGAGCGATCCGTCGCAGGCTGTGGTGGAGAAATTCGCCAAGATGGGTGTCAGTGTAACGACAGACAACAAGTTAGCAGCCGACACTGCCGATATTGTGTGCGTAGTTGTCAAGCCTTGGCTCGTGGAGCGTGTACTGAAGGACATCAAATCGGAACTGAATCCCAAGAAGCAGATTCTGATTGTGATTGCTGCAGGAGTATCTTCAGAAAGCATCAAGCAGTGGCTAGGCAATAGCTGCCCCCCTCTCTTCCTTGCCATTCCAAACATCGCCATTGCAGAGATGGCATCGATGACCTTCGTGGTACCGGTAGGTGCTTCAGAAGAGGATATCAAGACAGTTGTCAGCATCTTCGACGAGATGGGTAACACGCTGATTACAGACGAGCAGCATCTGGCAGCAGGAACGACGCTCGCCTCTTGCGGCATCGCCTATGCCATGCGTTATATCCGTGCAGCAGCTGAGGGCGGCGTAGAGCTCGGTTTCAAGGCCGACGACGCAAAAAAAATTGTGATGCAGACCATGAAAGGGGCCGTAGAGTTGCTTGAAGCCAGTGGGCTTCACCCAGAAGCAGCCATCGACTTGGTAACCACCCCTGGCGGTGTTACCATCAAGGGCCTCAACGAGATGGAACATGCAGGCTTCACTTCTGCCGTAATCCGCGGACTGAAAGCTGGACTGAAATGAGGCGGACACTGCTGATACTGACGATATTCTTCTGTCTGACTGCTTCGGCACAAGACACCCCGAATGCCCGTCAGGCCAAGCGCGTCTTCAATACAGCGTGGAACCATATCTATGGACAGGAAGGGGTGAAGTTCAACTACAAGATAGACATCCTCCACGTCTATAAGGAAGAAGGCTATTCGTGCAACAAAGGCGAAAAAAGTGTCTCTGAACATAAGAACACTATCATCTACGACAATGGAACACTAAAGCACATCGTCCGGACCAACAAGAAGATTGTGGAACTCCACGACCCTAAGGTGAATAAGAAGGACGAGAAGTTGCAGATGTTCAAGTTCGAGCCCGACAGCTACACCTATTCCATTGCAAAAGCCGATGACGGAATGTTGCTTGTCACCCTCGTAGCAAAGCCCAAGGCCAATGTCAAGATGAAACGCATCGAAGCCTTACTCACGCCTGGTAGCTACTACCCCAGACGGTTGCGTATCAAGGTGAGCATATTCTGGGCCACCATTACCTTCGCCAACTTCCAGGCGGGTGGCATCGATGACCAACTCTTCGTATTCCCAAAGGAGAAATATAAAGATTATAAGATAATTGACGAACGATAAAAATAAATAAAATATGGACGAACAGTTAAAACAAATAGGCGAGCGCCTGCGTGGTTTGCGCGACGTACTCGACATCCCCGTCAGCGAGATGGCAGAAACCATCGGTATTTCGTCGGAGAAGTATGAGAAGATAGAGGCGGGTGAACTCGATATCACCATCTCGAATCTGATGAAGATTGCTCACAAATATGGTGTTTCGACAGAAGAGCTTATCTTTGCAGAATCACCTCATATGAAGTCATACTACGTAACTCGCAAGGGCCAGGGTATGTCTATCGAGCGCACAAAGGCCTATAAATATCAGTCGCTGGTAGGTGGTTTCGTAAACCATAAAGCCGATGTATTCATCGTCACCGTAGAGCCAAAGCCTGGTGTACGTACTATCTATAAGAACACCCATGCCGGACAGGAGTTCAACATGGTGCTCGAAGGCAAGATGGAACTATACATCGGAGGCAAGACCATCATTCTAGAGGAAGGCGATTCAATCTACTTCGACTCCACCAAGCCCCACGGCATGCTGGCCGTAGGCGACAAACCCGTTAAGTTCCTTGCATTCACAGTTGAATAATAATATATGGTAGAAAGATTTTTAAAGCAGACTAAATTTACGTCTGTAGAGGATTACAATAAGAATCTGGAATTTATCGTTCCAGAGCATTTTAACTTTGCCTACGACGTGATGGACGCGTGGGCAGAGGAGGCACCCGAAAAGTTAGCACTACTTTGGACTAATGATCAGGGTGAAGAAATACGTGCCACTTATGCACAACTGAAAGAACAGAGCGACCAGGCGGCCTCATACCTGCAGACATTAGGTATTGGCAAGGGTGATCCCGTGATGCTCATCCTGAAGCGTCACTATGAGTGGTGGATTGTCATGCTGGCCCTATGTAAGATTGGTGCCATCGTGATTCCTGCTACCCACATGCTGACTAAGCACGACTACGTCTATCGTAACACACGCGCCTCAGTAAAGGCCATCATCTGTGCCGATGACGACTATATCATCAGTCAGATCAAGTTGGCCATGCCTGAGAGTCCGACGGTGAAACAATATATCACGCTGCGCAACGAGGAAGGTTTCCACAACTGGAAGGCCGAAGTGGTCAACGCGCCCAAGTTCGAGCGCCCCGCCTTCGTTAATAACAACGAAGACACGATGATTATGTACTTCACCTCTGGTACCAGCGGTGAACCTAAGATGGTTGCACACGATTATCTGTATGCTATGGGGCACCTGACCACAGGTGTGTTCTGGCATAACCTGCACGAGAATTCACTCCATCTCACCGTAGCCGATACCGGCTGGGGTAAGGCTGTATGGGGTAAGTTCTACGGACAGTGGTTTGCTGGCGCTACTGTGTTTGTATTCGACCACGAGAAGTTTAATGCCGACACCCTGCTGCGCCAGATGGAAAAATATAAAGTAACCAGTTTCTGTGCACCTCCCACCATCTATCGTTTCATGATTCGTGAGGATTTGAGTAAGTACGATCTGAGCAGCCTTCAGTACTGCTGCACCGCAGGCGAGGCCCTGAACCCCGCAGTCTATGATAAGTTCTACGAGAAAACTGGTATCCGCATGATGGAAGGCTTTGGTCAGACAGAGACCACCATGACCCTCGGCACTTTCCCTTGGATGACGCCGAAACCCGGTTCAATGGGTATCCCCAATGCCCAGTACAACATCGACCTGCTGCGTGCCGATGGTACCAGCTGCGAGGATGGTGAAAAGGGCGAGATCGTGGTACGCGTAGGCGACAAGAAACCTATCGGTCTGTTTAAGGGGTATTATCGTGACGAGGAGAAAACCCGCGAGGCTTGGCACGATGGTATCTATCATACCGGCGATATGGCTTGGCGCGACGAAGACGGCTACTACTGGTTCGAAGGTCGTATCGACGACGTAATCAAGAGCTCTGGTTACCGCATTGGCCCGTTCGAGGTTGAGAGCGCCCTGATGACCCACCCTGCTGTAGTAGAGTGCGCCATCACCGGTGTTCCCGATGATATCCGCGGTATGGTTGTGAAGGCTACCGTCGTCCTCGGAAAAGAATGGAAAGACAAAGCTGGTGACGACTTGATTAAGGAACTACAGCAGCATGTCAAAAAGGAAACTGCTCCTTATAAATATCCACGAATCATCGAGTTTGTCGATGAGTTGCCAAAGACTATCAGTGGAAAAATTCGCCGCGTAGAGATTCGCAAGAAGGATGCAGAGAAGTAAATGGTAAAAAAATAGCGAATAGTTGTGGCTGCGCATAACGAACTAGGAAGGTGGGGTGAGGAGGTTGCATCGGAATTCTTGCAACACCAAGGCTACGAGATTCTGGAGCGCGATTGGAAGTCTGGGCATCACGACCTTGACATCATTGCCACAAAGGGCGACACTCTTGTCTTCGTAGAGGTAAAAACCCGCCGTAACAGGCTATATGGAGACCCCGAGGAAGCTATCGATTACAAGAAGCGCCTCGCATTGCAGTCTGCCATCAATCACTATGTGAAGTCACATAGCGCTTATGCCAATGTACGTTTCGATGTCATCAGCATCGTAGGAATGATAGGCAACAATACGCCAGAAATCGATCACATCATGGATGTAACATTAATATGAAAAGAAGAATTGTTATTAAGGTTGGCTCAAACGTGCTGACACGTTCAGACGGGAAGTTGGACGTCACTCGCATGTCCGCACTCGTTGATCAAATTGCCTGGCTCCGACAAAAGGATATCGAGGTCATCCTCGTAACGTCAGGTGCTGTAGCCTGTGGCCGACGCGAACTCACCGTCGATCATTCGCTCGACAGCGTAGAGCAGCGTCAGCTGTTCTCTGCGGTCGGCCAAGTAAAACTCGTTGGTCTTTACTACGACCTGTTCCGTGAGTTCGGTATTCATGTCGGACAGGTTCTAACGATGAAAGAGAACTTCCAACCTGGCGAACAGTACCGCAACCAACAAGCTTGTATGACGGTCATGTTAGAAAACGACGTACTGCCTATCGTCAACGAAAACGATACCGTATCAGTTACCGAGTTGATGTTTACTGATAATGATGAGCTCTCTGGCCTTATCGCCCAAATGATGAAAGCCGACTCACTGATTCTACTATCTAACATCGATGGTATCTATACCGGTCACCCCGATGATTCATCTTCAGAACTGATACAGACTGTAGCTCCATGCACCGACCTCTCAAAATACATCAAGACTGAGAAAAGTGCCTTCGGACGTGGTGGTATGCACTCTAAGTATCACACTGCAAGTAACGTACAGTCAGCTGGCATACATGTCATCATCGCTAATGGCACTCGTGACAACATACTTATCGATCTCATTGAGAATCCGCAATCAACGCCTCATACAGAATTCCTAACATAGAAGAGACATGCAACTGAAAGAGACTTTCGAACGTGTAAAACGTGCTAGCAAGAGTTTGGCTTTGCTTACCGACGAACAGCGCAACGAGATACTCAATGCCGTTGCCAGTGCTATTATAGATAATAAGGTGAGAATCCTGAAGGCAAACACTCAGGATCTGACCAAGATGTCGAAAGACAATCCCCTTTACGACCGTCTGCAACTTACAGAGGAGCGTTTGGATGGTATTGCTTCCGACATGCGTAATGTAGCCATTCTACCCACGCCATTAGGACATATCACTAAACAGAAGACATTACCCAACGGACTTCGTCTTTGCCGTGTCAGTGTACCCTTTGGTGTCATCGGTATGATTTACGAGGCACGTCCCAATGTCACGTTCGATGTCTTCTCGCTTTGTTTTAAGAGTGGTAACGCCTGCATACTGAAAGGTGGTAAGGATGCCGATTGCAGCAATCGCGAAGAGGTTGCCCTGATTCATGAGGTTCTGGAGCAGTATGGCGTGTCGAAGGATGTTGTAGCCCTGTTGCCTGCTACCCATGAGGCAACAGGCGAGATGCTCAATGCTGTGGGTTACGTCGATCTCTGCATCCCCCGCGGAGGCAGGAAACTCATCGACTTCGTTCGTGATACAGCCCGCATTCCTGTGATTGAGACGGGTGCTGGTGTGGTGAACACCTACTTCGACGAGGAAGGCGACTTGGAGATGGGTAAGGCCATCATCAATAATGCCAAGACCCGCAGAGTATCTGTCTGCAACGCCCTCGATTGTCTCATCATCCACAAGAGTCGTCTTCAGGATCTGTCCGCCCTTTGTGAGAAGATGGCAGGAAAAGACGTCATCATCTATGCCGATACCCAGGCTTATGCGGCCCTTGATGGTAAGTATCCCTATCTGGAACATACTACAGATGATAGTTTCGGTACAGAGTTCATGGATTACAAACTGGCCATCAAGACCGTTGCATCACTCAAAGAGGCTCTCGAGCATATCGACGATAACGGTTCCGGCCATAGTGAGAGTATCATCACGATGAATGAGCAGACAGCCCGCAAGTTCCAAGCCCATGTCGATGCCGCCTGCGTTTATTGGAATGCCCCTACTTCATTTACCGATGGTGCCCAGTTCGGCCTTGGCGCTGAGATCGGCATCTCTACACAGAAACTAGGTCCCCGTGGTCCTATGGCACTCGAGGAAATCTGCACCTACAAGTGGCTCATCGAAGGCGAAGGACAAACCCGCCCATAGATAAATATTTGATGAAGTTCAAGCCTATATTGATCCTACTCTTCTTTCTATTCTGCATGCCTATACAGATGCTAGCGCAGGAGAAAGTTGCAACTGCCGACATCGGGCAGTTGGAGAAGGAGATGTATCGTCTTTATCCCACGCATAACATTGACGAGTTCATGGACGTGACCGAGCGTTTGAAGGAGGCCACGCTTAAGGCTGGCAATGAGGGACTCTTCTATCGCACATGGGCAAACCAGGCTTCTTTTGCCTTTATCAAGATCAGTCGCCAGAAAGGCATGGAAATAGCCAAGGCGATGAATGAGTATTCCCAACTGCACGACAGTAAACTCGGAATCTACTACTCATCCCTAACCAATGCCAACCAATCCAACTCGCTCAAAATGGAAGAAGAAGCTCTAAGGCTATATCTTAATGCCATCCAGTACAAACAGAAGCATTTGCCCAACATCAATGCAGCACCAGCCTATATTGGAGCGGCTAAAGTATACTATAACAAAAGACAGAAAGAAAAGGTTCTTGAGATGACCGACAAAGCTCTGGCTGAGCCTAACCTCATAGGAGCAAACATCGTGGATGCATGGAGTTATCGTTGCATGTCCGCCATGATGCCCGAAGGAGTCGACCATAAAGAAGAGTTCAATCAGGCCTACGAAGAATGGAAAAAGGTGATAGAGAAATATAAATCCAATTCAACTTCCAGTAATCTCATTGAGATATACCATGCACAAGTAAACGGCGACTACAAGCAAATGCTGGAATTAGCCCAAACGGTAACAAACCCTCAAGAGAGATACAAGTTGATGGCTCATGCTTATGAATGGTTGGGCGATTGGAATAATGCTCTTGATTGTTTCAAGAAATATAAGCTGATTAGCGACTCTCTTAACTCTGCCGAGACACGCAAGCAAACAGCTGAGCACACTCTTCAGCTCGATGTCATCCGTGCTGAGAACCAGGCAAAAGAGTTATTGCTGCACAACCAATCGCTAAAACTGGCTCACGCCCAGGACGAACTGGAGCAGCGTCGATTGGAGGAAGAGGCACTCAACCTTACATTAAAGAATCGCAACATAGAGTTGAGTCATGCCTCCATTAAACTGAAAAACGATAGTCTGGACCGCCATGCACAACAATTGAAGTTGAGCGAGTTTCAGTCAAAACTTGAGTTGGAACAAAACAAGGAGAAAATAGAGCGTATTACCCTATGGACAGCCATCGGCGTGGGAGTGCTTGTCATCACCTTCCTCAGCCTCTACCTCTATCGTCGTAGCCGCCACATGAAAGATCTGACTGTAGCCTACAACAAGCTGGAGACAGCTTACGAGCAACTGGAACAAACCACCGCTGCCAAGGAACGCATAGAGAGTGAACTACGTATTGCCCGCGAAATTCAGATGTCGATGGTACCACACGAATTCCCTGAGCGTCCAGACTTGGATCTCTACGCCTCAATGACCCCTGCCAAGGAAGTGGGTGGCGACCTTTACGATTATCTGCTTGAAGACGACATCCTATATTTCTGTCTGGGTGATGTATCAGGTAAGGGAGTCCCTGCTTCGTTATTCATGGCTCAGACCATCCGTCTGTTCCGCTTTTTGGCAAAACAGCACCAGATGCCAGCATACATAGCAACATGTTTAAACGAGGAACTGACAGAGAAAAACGACAATGGCATGTTTGTCACCATGTTCATTGGTCAGATGAATCTCATCACAGGACAGTTCCACTTCTGCAATGCCGGCCACAATCCTCCGATCATTGGAGGCGATGAGCAACATGGTTCGTTCCTTCAGATGGAGTCCAATGCGCCTATAGGTCTATGGCCAGGGCTCGAATATATCGGCGAGGAAATAGAATCCATCAAGGGACGCCCTCTCTTCATTTATTCCGACGGACTGAGTGAGGCTGAGAACATGAGACAGGAACAGTTTGGCGATGACCACGTGCTTGATATATTACGACATACAAAGTTCAGAAATGCCCATCATGTAGTAGAGCTTATGGAAACAGAAGTGAAGCATCATCGTGATGGTGCAGAACCTAATGACGACATGACCATTATGTGCATCAAAGCATTACAAAGTAATTCATAAAAATATTAAGATATGAAAAGTTTTATCAACGTTGAAGACCTCGGCCCATTAGATAAGGCGATGGCCGAAGCATTTGAGATTAAGAACGATCGTTATAGGTATCAGCATCTGGGCAAGAACAAGACCCTGATGATGATTTTCTTCAATAACTCACTTCGCACCCGTCTCTCTACACAGAAGGCAGCCATGAACCTCGGTATGAACGTCATCGTACTTGATGTAAATGCAGGTGCCTGGAAACTCGAAACTGAGCGTGGTGTCATCATGGACGGCGACAAGAGTGAGCACCTGTTAGAAGCCATCCCCGTAATGGGCTGCTATTGCGATCTCATAGGCGTACGCTCCTTCGCTGGACTTAGTGATCGCGAATACGACTATGCAGAGACTGTACTTCATCAGTTTATCAAATACTCGGGCCGTCCCGTCTTTGCCATGGAGACTGCCACCGTGCATCCCCTTCAGGCCTTTGCCGACCTCATCACCATCGAGGAGCATAAGACCGTTGAGCGCCCGAAAGTCGTTCTCACTTGGGCTCCCCATTGCCGTGCCTTGCCCCAGGCCGTACCAAATAGTTTTGCCGAGTGGATGAATGCCGCTCCCGATGTAGATCTCGTCATCACTCACCCCAAAGGCTACGAGCTCGATCCGAAGTTCGTAGGAAATGCCGTGGTAGAGTACGACCAGAAGAAAGCCTTTGAGGGTGCCGACTTCATTTATGCAAAGAACTGGAGCAACCCAGGTGTTACCAATCCTGCTGATTACGGAAAGATTACTTCAAAAGATATGTCATGGACGGTAGACACCGAGCACATGTCGTGGACCAATAATGGAAAATTCATGCACTGTCTCCCCGTCCGTCGTAACCTCATTGTAACCGACGATGTGATTGAGTCGCCTAACAGCCTTGTCATCCCTGAAGCGGCTAACCGAGAAATTAGCTGTTCGGTTGTCATCAAACGAATGCTCGAAGCATTATAATAAATGACAATCCCCGCCACTTGGTGGGGATTGTCATTTATTCGCGTTTCATAAACGCTGCCACACGGTCAGCCATATTTCTTCGAATGTAAGGATAGTAGAACTTCAATTCCATGTCATGATAATTTCCCCTGCAGCCAATTATCGGCATAATGTTTTTCTGCTGATAACCTTCCACTATAATATGCCTACTCTTAGGATCACAGTGCACGGATAACGTATCGTTTTTCTTCCTGCCATAGAGCACGAACTGAGTTCTCACAGAATCAGTACGCCAATTAACGGGATTGATACAAGCCTTGGTATTCTTACTAATATAAAGGATACTTTCAGGCGACTTCACCGAATTAAAGCTGATAGTCACACCCGTATCAGTAGCCCCTTGAGCCAGTCGGATATTAGGGAATGAATCCAAATCCTCTTGTCCCACCTTGTAGCCAATCACATAAGCAGCCACCATCCTTTTCATAACACTATCGGGCATATGCTTTACAATCTCCAAAGCAGCGAGAGCTCCTTGGCTGAAACCCGCAATAATAAAGGGACGTCCCTGATTAAAATGCTCCAGATAATATTGCCAACTGCGTTTCACGTCTGAGACAGTTATTGGCAGACGTGCAAAAGCCTTCTCACTATCAGCCCACGAGTCCATAGACACCTGACGGTAATAAGGTGAAAAATAGTTCAACTTATCAGAATAGAAAGAGTCAACAGCTGTCATCTCTTTCTGCATCGGCTTCCGCAGCTCCATATTATAAATGTCCGCTAAATGGCAGGTGTCACCACCCATCATATGGTCACCAGTCTCGGTAGAGATAATATAAAAGAGATCGGCCTCGCCCCCACGGCTCTGTATATACCACATGGAGGGATTATCGTAACTGGGGCGCTGTGGAATAGGGCCGACAACACTATCAAGTCCATTATTCCACGATGAAATAATGAGCATGATGGATAAGGCTATGGGCACCACAATGTGGTTTCTAATCTTTGTCATCCTGTATGGTCGATTGTAAAATCGTGTGCAAAAATATAAAAAAACCTCGAACTCTGCAAATAAATAGCGAAAGATTATGTAATTTTGCAGGCAAAAGAGAAAAAAGACATGCTATCATTTGAATGCGACTACAATAACGGAGCACATCCTCAAGTACTTGAAAATCTAATTAAGTACAACAACGCCAAGCCAACCCCTTACGGCTTCGACGAATTCAGCGAGCGGGCGAAGGATCGTATCCGCGAAGCCTGCGGACTCCCCGACGCACAGATATTCTTCCTCACTGGCGGCACACAGACCAACGCCACAACTATCGACTCTATGCTCTATCAATACGAGGGCGTAATTTGCGTTGGTAGCGGTCATATCAATGTCCATGAGGCAGGAGCTGTGGAGTTTACCGAGCATAAGATTATCACGATTGCCGATACCGATGGTAAGATGGAGGCCAGCACCCTTGACAAGTATCTTGACGACTATATGCACGACGGCAATAAGGATCATGCTGTTCACCCGGGCTTAGTCTACATCACTTTCCCCACAGAGTTCGGCACCCTTTATTCTGCTAAAGAACTCAATGACATCTATCAGGTATGCCAGCGCTATGAGATTCCATTGTATATCGACGGTGCCCGTCTCGGCTACGGACTGAAGGCTGAGGGCACAGATGTGACCCTGCCCTATCTGGCCCGCCATTGCGATGTATTTTACATTGGCGGCACGAAAATTGGCGCACTCTGTGGAGAAGCCGTTGTCTTCACCAACCGCAAAGCCCATAAGCATTTCTTCTCTATCCAGAAGCAGCATGGTGCCGTGATAGCGAAAGGAGCGCTTATCGGTTTGCAGTTCGAGGCCTTGTTTACTGACAATCTCTATCTCAGGCTATCCGAACATGCCATTAAGATGGCTATGAGGATGAAAGACATCTTTATACGAAAAGGCTTCAAGTTCTACGTAGACTCTCCCACCAACCAGCAGTTCGTCATTATCGATAATGAACAGGTTGACAAACTCAGTCAGAAAATGCTCTTTACTCACTTCGGACAGGCCGACAAGCATCATACCATCTGCCGCTTCGTCACTAGTTGGGCAACAACAGAAGAGGAAATTGACGAACTGGAAAAGATTCTGGAAAAGTGAAAGGTAAGGTATTGAGATATTATCCTCTGGTAGTGATGGTCCTCTGGGCTATCGCCTGTTGGTGCTTTTTTCAATTCTGCTATCCTTACCATTTCTTCTTTCAGGAGCAGAACCAGTTATTTCTCTGGTCGCGGGACTATATCTCCTCTTACACCGGATCGGGCTGGCTAGCTACACTAGCGGGCGACTTCCTGACCCAATTCTATTACTACCTCTATATCGGCGCCACCATTCTGACATTCTGTCTGACAGCTACAGGCATGCTGCTTTACAGCGCCTTAAGCCATCTCAAGGTCAACCACATCGTATCGCAGTTATTGGCATTGGTACTGATGACCTTCCTTGCTGTCTGCCATTTCAGCACCAGCTACCGCCTGTCATCTACCATCACCGTCATGGGCTGGACACTGCTGTTATGGCTGGTATCACTTGTCAAAGGTCGGAAGAAGCAGGTTGCCGTTTGTTGCTGTCTTCTGTTGCCTGGCTGGCTGCTCTTCGGGCTGCCCCAAGTAAAGAAGTTGCAAGGCCCCGACTTCATTCTTGAGAAGGACTTTGCCGTAGACTGTGAATACTACTTCGGTAACCACAACAAAGTGATCCAGCTGGTAGAGAGCTCTGACCAATGGACAGACCAGATGCTATTCTTCTACAATCTGTCACAGGCTCAGCGTGACCAACTACCAGACCATCTGCTTAAGTTCACGCCAAACTATCTTGGCACCTTCGAGAAAATCGGACCAAAGACCCCTATGCTCACCATTCGTAACATGAATGAGCTCTACTGGGCACTGGGCGACATGACCTTTACAGAGCGAGCTGCCATGATGACCAACGTCTTTTCTCATAACAACCGCAATGTCCGTATGATGCGCCGCTTGGCAGAATGCAATATCGTTAGCGGTGACTCTCTGGCGGCAGAAAAGTATCTGCGCATCCTCGATAAGACACTGGTATACAGAAAGTGGGCAGAGAACATCCGCCAACACGGCCAGAAAATCTATCAAGAGAAAATGCAGAGGGCAAACCGGCGTGACACGATAACCATTTCCGACAATGCTCATTTCCTGATGATGCAACTGCTCGATACTAATCCCGACAACACCATCGCCCTCGACTATATTCTGTGCAGCAACTTGTTGCTGAAGGATATCACCAACTTCAAGCGCGACTACGATCGCTATTGCATAGAGACTGGCAGGCCTCGCCTGAAACCGCTCTATCAGGAAGCCCTTTGCATCTGGCTGGCTGGCACAGACGCCTCACAAGAAGAGTGGGAGAAGTACATACAGCGGAGTGACGTTTTTGAACGGTTCCAGCAATACAACCAACAACGTGGCAGCACTCTGTTCAAGGGCTCTTACTGGTATTACTTTGATAAGATTAAAGCACCAGAGATATGAGACGACTGTTTTACATTTTCACATTTTTACCTTTTTACCTTTCTTGCGCACCTACTCCAGAGAACGTGCAGCAGAACAGCGAGTTGCCTCCTATATATCCCGACTACTGCGACGTGACCGTTCCCGAGAATATTGCTCCGCTGAACTTCCTGCTCCGTGCCAACTGCGAAGCCATCGAGGTGAGGGCTGGAGAACTGACACTGAATACGCGCGGCAATGAGGCCGTGTTCGACATCGACGACTGGAAGATGCTGATGCAGCAATCGGCCGATAAAGAGATAGAGGTCACCGTGACAGCACTCATCGACGGGACATGGACACAATACAAGTCGTTTAAATGGCAGGTGGTGAGCGATAAAGTGGATCCTTACCTTACCTACCGCCTCATCGAACCCGACTATGAGATTTGGAATCACGTGCAGATTCAGCAACGTTGCGTGGAGAATTTCGACGTAAATGCTCTAGCCCACCATGAGCAACTGGAGAACCGCTGCATGAACTGCCACACCTACGCCAATCAAGACCCAGAACTGTCGATGATGTATGTACGCGGTCCTGGCGGCGGTGCCATCCTGAACCGCAACGGCCAACTGAGCAAGCTCAACATTCCGGGTAGCGTGTACTTCTGTTTCAGTCCTACGGGCCGTTACATCACCTACTCCACCCAGAAGATTATTCCTGCTTTCCATAGTCTGGCCAGTAAACGCCTGGAAGTCTACGATGCAGCATCAAACGTCTACGTGGCCGATATGCTGGAGCACCGCATCATCTCATCGCCCCAATTGGCCGACAGTCTGAAATTCGAGACCTTCCCCACGTTCTCGCCTGATGGCAAATACATCTACTATTGCAGTGCCGACACTGTGAGCCTGCCTCAGGATATCAGAAACCTGCAATACAGTCTTGTGCGCATCCCCTTCGACGAGAGCGATGGCTCCTTTGGTACGAAAATCGACACACTCTTCAACCAGAGGAGTGTCTGCCACCCCCGCATTAGTCCTGACGGACGCTTTGTGCTCTTTACAATAGCCGACTATGGCACCTTCCCGATCTGGCATCCAGAGGCCGACCTACAGATGATAAACCTTCAAACGGGCGCTGTTGACAGCCTCAGCATAGTCAATAGTCAGAAGAGCGATACATACCATTCATGGTCATCGAACAGCCGCTGGTTTGTCTTCGCCTCGAAGCGCGACGACGGATTATACGGCAAACCATATTTCTGCTACGTAGACAAGGACGGTAAGGTCCACAAGCCCTTCTGTCTGCCACAGCAGCACCCAACGTTCTACGACAACAACCTGAAGTCGTTTAACGCACCAGAATTGGGCAAAGGAAAGGTTCCCTTCGATGTGGATGACGTAGCTAAAGTGATGAAAGAACAGGCTATTTCATTCAAATAACCTTTCATCTAAAAGCAAACCTTTATTACCGTAACAACAAAACAACTTGTTTTGTCTTCAAAGAGATAGTTCCTTAGAGTGTAAAAGACTATCTGAACGAGAACAAAACAAGTTGTTTTGTTGTTATGGAGATTATCCCCTATTTGGCGGGAGAAGTGACTTTTGTCCCAATACGCTTATCAGAAGCTATTTCGCGGCCTGCCTCGTAGGCATCGAACTCCACCTTCGACTTCGTAAAGTCGGGTACATTGAAAGAGAAGATGCTCTCTTCATAATACTCCTTCGGATGGCGCTGTGGCAACAGAAAGGGTTTAGAAAAGCGCCCCTGCTCGTCGACACTTGCCAGGTAGAGACGGCTGTAAAGCCCATCGTCCCTGCGACTGGTAAAGACTATCCAGTGGGAATTGATGTTCCAGTTGTGATAGCTGTCGGCCCGTTCACTATTGATTTCCTTCAACTCACGCACTTCTCCCGTCTGAAGATCGAGCAGCCACTGATTACTCTCCTCATGCCAGATAGAGAAATAGCCATAGTCCATCAGCGTAAAGAGGATGTACTTCCCGTCGTAACTGGGACGCGGCCATGTGAGACTCTTACCCATAGCCACAGCATTGAAAATGGTATCCACTTGCTCGCCATAACGCCCCGTCTCGGGGTCGAAGGCTATCTTGCAGAGGTTATACTTCTCGTCCTTATAGTGCATTGGATAATCCTGCTGCTTACAGGTCATGAAATACAGTGTCCTGCCATCGGGAGAGAACACGGGCGAGTTCTCGCTCCAGTCTTTTGTAGAGAGCAGCGAGTCCTTAATAATCTCGTGGGTGGCTGGATTATAGACAAACACATCACTTGACAAGTCGAAAACCTCGATACGTTCATTAGGAGCTACATGGAAGCCCTGACGTGTCTGATTAGTCGAGAAAGCACAATACTGTCCGCTTGGATGCCAGTAGGGATAGACCATTGAGCCGCCCAACTGGTCGTTGCTGGCCTTGAGCCATTCACGCTGACCGTCTGTCTGAAACATCGTTGCACCATGGTCGCCACGGACATGGAAGACAAATTGCGAGGGATCGGTCTGCCGCGCCGAGTGACAGTTGACACACATGCCCGGCACTAGGGTATTCTCAATAATAGGATACTCATCGAAGCACGAGAGATCACGCTGGTAAAGGCCCATTTTGCTAAACACCTCATAACCGGGAGCTATGCGACGATAGGTGAGTCCCCACTCATCGAGGGCATACAGGCTCACGCTGACCGTGAAATCCTTATACTGCTGCCACTGTCCGTTTTTTCGGGTACATACGGTAAAGGTAAGTTCACCACCCTTGTTCTGCCGTGTCAGCTCATGCCAGTCAGTGATATCAAAGTCGGCTTCGTCGCCTTGCAGATGCAATTCTCCGCCCTTAGAGCCACGCACCACCACATCCATCGCATCGACGTCAGGCTCGGTGCTGTCAAAGTTCAGCGGGGCTATCTCCGCAGGAATCGTCACCCCGACGTAATCGGGATAGATAGCAGGCAACGAGTCCACCTTTATAGGATTCTCTACACCCGACGTACATGCGGCCAGCAGCCAACAGCCAACGGCCGCCAGCCAATATACAGTTTTTTTCCTCATTGTCCTACCATTAAATAATACCATACCGTATTCTTGAATCTGTCTAGTTCGGGCGAGTTTTTGTCTGAACCGTACACGTTGGCGAATTCATTCATCCGCCGCAATACATAATCATTGATGAAACCCTGTGGAGGGTTCTGCCGCTGCTGAAAAAAGGCAAAAGCGATGCCCTCCTGACAACTGCGGGGATTATACGGAATCCGCTTTTGCACAGCCTGTACAAACTGCATGAAGCGTGGAATATCCTTGTCGAGCAAGGGCATCATAAGCAGATACTGCGCTGCCATCATATTCTGCTGGTTGTGCAGGAAGAGCTGTCCGCATATCTTGTCGAGCTCGCGGTCGCTGGACAGGAGGTCATCCTGTAAGCGATACTTTCGAAGTGTGCCGTATAGCGGGTGGGCATCAATGCTTTTGCCTCCCTGGCCGTCGTCCAGCATAGCCATAGTACGCTGAGCCCAACGACGATAAAAAATGGTCTTCTCCAATATCCGCAGGTATTTACGTGCCACCTCATACTGGCCATTGATTAGGTTGGTCTCTGCTAGTCGTTTCATCACACGACCGCTCTTATTGTAATTGGGTATAGCCTCCATTGCCTCGAAAGCGAAACGCTGGGCGGTATTCACCATACCGAGATTAAAATATATCTCACCCTTTAACTGCCCTGTGGCGAAGTTACGCTCAAACTTAGGAAGCAGTCCCTCCGAACCATGCTGATAGAAGTCGAATGCCCGCTCGCCCAGCTGGTTCGTCATGCCTAAAGCTAAGTTGGTGGCACTTACGCTCATCGGCAGGTCGGGCATCTGTTTCTCAGCCTTGGCAATAATACCGTTCCAGTCGCCCACACGCACTAAGTAGTCATATTCGATAAGCTCGTATTTCTTCTTGTCGAAATTCATGGGAATCAATAGAGCTGCAGCTACCACCACGATGACAGAGCAGACAACAGCCCCACGCTTTCCCACCTTACTCAAGGCATGTCCAAAGCGTCTAAAGAATACCAAAGCAACACCCTGCAGCAAATAAACCACAGGTATCGCTATCAAAACATAAGGCAGTGTTGAAGGAACACGGTAATAGCTCACGCCCAGTACCACCCTTATCATCGGGAAAGGCAGATAGTGAGCACTTAGCAACATGCAACCCATCACATAGAATCCCCAGACAGGATGTATCCACAAGGCCACTAACAATGCCATCGGTCCTATCAGCCAATAAACCAGAGGCAGAATCACCAACAGCAAACACCAGTTCACTATACTGGGAAGGTTTGGCACAATCCTCCAAAGCAATACCAATACCAATGCTATCACCAGCGACACGACATATGTAAGCATGACGTTCTCATCGCCCATCGCATACCAGAGCATCAGGACTGGGATGAAACTCATTACGTATAGTTTGCCCACTATCTTCCGAGGATAGAACAACTGCCACGTGAGCCTCTGTATCAGCATAAAGAGCAGGGCAATAATCGCAGCCCCAATGGTAACCATATTATAGAACTGCACCATAAACTCTGCGATGTATCTTGCCAAGCCGCCAGGCTCAGACATACGCTCCCAGAAATAATCGTCGTCGAAAAGGAACAGTTGCAGCTGTTCCTGATAGGCCAGCGCAAAGGGATAGCAGAATCGCCAAAAGAGGAATACCGCCAAACCGAACAGGATGGTCAGTCCTATCTTCCAGTATTTACTCAGTAATCTCTTCATTCGTATCAGCATTCATCGTTACGACTCTTCCGTCAGGATACTTTCGCTGATACGTCAGCGGGAACATATTCTTCAGGAAATCGTGCAACACACCCTCCTTCAGGTTCTCTGCCATCTGACGGGAGTAGTTCTTATACACCAGATGGAAACTATCGGCACGTTGCTGAATATACTTGGCCCGCACCGTATCACCTTGTTTCTGCAGGTCGGCTATATATCTGCGCATTTTACCCAACTCGCGGTTATGGATTTCCGTACGCGCCTTCCACTTTTCCAGTGAGTCATTCTGCGGTGTCCCCATTGCATGACTCACGCTGTCGATAACCACTCTCACCTCGCCCGGCTCACCAATTACCAACAAGGGTTGAATGCCTACACGGAATCGTAAATCAATAAGGAGTTTATACATCTGCATGCTATCAGTCTCGAAATGGAACTTCCCGTCCTTAATCTCCATTGAGTCAACGGTCTCTGCGGTTTTGGGGCCTGTAAACGGTACAAGGAATATACGTTTGCCCTCAAACTGTTCTCCATTGACAACACCCTGAATCCGACACACATTGCTATTTTGTTTACAACTATAGAACATAGTCACCACAGCCATAGCCATCACACACAATAAAATCTTCTTCATATCTTATCTAATCTTTACTTGTTCTCTCTTATTCTCAAATACTCTTTTATGTACCTCACGGGCGTCTAACTGCACTTTTTCATTTGTAAAATCGATACAGTTATAGGAGTCCATCTCCTCCAGATAATACTTCTTTGGATTACGTTGCGGCAGCAAGAAAGGCTTGCCTGCCTGGCCATTCTCATCGAGGAAAGCGATATACGGCATACTGTAAATCCCGTTCTCGCGACGACTGGAGAATACAAACCAATGGCTATTCAGGCTCCAATTGTGAAAGCTCTCCGTATCCTCACTATTTGCATCTTTCAATGGATGGGTCTCTCCTGTTTCCAGATTCATCAGCCAAAGGTCGGCCTCAGGATGGTTGACGGGGAAATTACCACAATATGTCACATTATACATCAACCACTTGCCATCATACGAAGGACGGGGATAAGTAAAACTCTTATCCAGCACACGAGCATTCAACAAGGTATCCACATGGTCACCATACGTACCTGTTCTGGCATCAAAGGAAATCTTACACAGACTATATTTCACCTTGTTCCATTCTGCAGGCACATTATAAGGTTTAGCTGTACAATAGAACAACGTCTTCCCATCTGCCGAGAAAGCAGGATAGGTTTCCCAGTCGTCTGTCTGTAACAGCGGACAAAGCACAAGTTCATTAGTCCTCGTATCTAAGACGAGAACATTACTATAGGTATCATAAACCTCTATGCGCTGACCTGTCCCGACAAAGAAACTTTGGTGAATGGAGTTCGTCGAGAAAGCGCAATAGTCACCATCAGGATGCCAATATGAATAACTCGTGTTAGCGACAGTACTATCAGTCTTGGTTATCAGGTATTTCTGCTTCCCGTCTTTATAGATCAATGTTCCGCCACAAGAACCACGCATCTGCATATTAAACGTGTGAGAATTGGCACGGTTGGCCACATGGCAGTTCATACACTGACCAGGAACAACACACTCTGCCAAGATCGCAGACTCCTGAAAGCTATGTATATCCCGCTGATAGATACCTATATCGCCTCCAACCTCATAACCAGGAGCAATGCGACGATATGTCACACCATATTCATCAAGTCTATAAGGGCTCACAAACATCTTAAAATCCTGATACTTTAACCACTGGCCGTCTTTCTTGATGCATACCGTAAACGACAACTCCCCCCCGACATTCTGCTCAGTCAACGCATGCCAGTCGTCAATATCAAAGTCAGCCCACTCTCCGTTTACATGCAGTTCACCTTGCTTACTACCCTTTACGATCACATCCATACAGTCGATATCCTCGTCTGCTGAATTAAAATTGAGAGGAGCAATATCGGCAGGAATCGTTACACCGATATAATCGGGGTATATAGAAGGCTGTTGATTGAGGAATGTCGGATTCTCTGGTATATCTGTACACGACGAACCGACAATAGCTAATAGCCAACAGCCAATAGCCAACAACTTATATGATATTTCAGTGAACTTCATCATTACTTTCATCTTTTTTCCTTTCTTCCATCATCCGTTTTACATAGCTCGCATAGGGCGAATCGGAGACAATCCCCCGTTTCTGAATGCACAGCATGGCATCCTGATACCCAATTGGCATCGTCCGATAACCACTATACTTTCCCGCCACGGGCATATACTGCATGAATCCCTGCATCTGGCCTTCCAACAACATCTGACCCATAAAGTATTCAAGAGCCATGGTGTTCTTATTGTTGTTCATAAACAATATACCAAACATTTTGTACAGTTCAAGATGACTATAGAGGAAGTCGTCCTGATAGCGCAACCGACGTAGCTTGCCATATACGGGATGTCTGTTTATTGCATCCTCATTTGCCAACAGAGCCTCGGTCGCGACAGCCCAGTCATGATAATATAAACTACGTTTCAACAGATGAAGTTGTTTCTTTGCCGTCTTATAGTGGCCATTCACAATCATACATTCCGCTATTCTCTTGGTACAGCGGCCACTTGTCCGTCCGTTAAGGATAGACTCTTGTGTATCAAAGAAATAGCGCAAAGCAGAGTTCACCATACCCAACCGCCAGAATGTTTCTGCAGAGGGGAGCATCGAGGTCAGATCACGGATACGAGGCATGATCAACGCATCCGAACCACTCTGATAGAAGTCGAACATCCGATCAGCCAACTGATGCTTTTGAGACAAGGCCAGATTCACACATACGGAACTGAACGGTGTTTTTACCTGATACTCCTGAGCACGTTTCACGATATCATCCCATCGCTCGTTTCTCACCAGATAGTCCTGACGGATAAGTTCAAACATATCCTTGTCATAGCCTTTGGTCATACCTATATAGCCCAACACCAGAGCGATAACAAACTGTGCAGGCATATGCCATCTGGCAGACTTTATCAGCGACTGCATCACGGAAACGATAATCACAACAACAGGGATTATCCACATCAGTGCAGGTAACATCATCGGAATACGGTAATATTGCTCAGGCAAGAAAACCATCTCATGCGTCCACTGAGGCAAGAGGAAACGATAGGCCAGTAACTGCAGAGCCAGCAAATACAACAGAAGAAGCCAACCTACAGTCTTAGGAAGTTTAAACCATCGCATCACCACATAAATCCAAGCCAAAGGTCCCGACAACCAATACACCAGAGGCACCAGCGCCATCTCGGCCAGCAGTTCTGTTCGTCCAGAAAGCCTGTTCATCTTGTTTACTCCGACGGCAATCATAACCGCCATAGCATAACCTAACAGGACACTTGGATCGCCTAAAAGCCACAACAACAAGGCTGCAGGAATCCAGCCAGCCAACCATCCAAAGCCAACAAACAGAAGCGCTAACAGCAGTGCCCCTAACCATTCTACATAATAGAACTGAACGATAAACTCACCCAACCAGTCAGCAAAGCCACCAGGCACACTCACACGTTCCATGAAATAGTCACCTGTCCACAGGAACAACTGATATTGCTCTTGATATGACAATGCGTGAGGATACCACACATACCAAAACAAGAACACGCCAATGCCCACAAACAAAGACAACCCATTGTCTAAATATTTCACTTTCACCTGATTCATAAACGCCGCTAAGTTACTAACATTTTCTGACTCCACCAAATAATATATCAAATAACAGGCCTTCGCTATTGCTTTTTCATACCATTCAAAATAATTAACGCCATTCTCTGTCTGACATCTGCTGGAGATAACGATGAACGCAGAATGCATTGGACTAGGACTCCCGGAAGCAAGTCAAAATAGTTCTTATCCGACCAGTACGCCTCTGCATCTAAAGAAATGCCAAACACTCACAAACTTTTTGGACTTTATACATCCACCATCGACAGCATCCACCTGAAAAGCCTGTTTCACACTCCAGAGCAGCGTCACATCATCAGCCCCTATGGGGACTTCGCTTGAACAACAGGTCTGCTTACCGCATGGGGAAGCTATATCATCAACTGTATTATCAGAATCCAAAATACTTTTTCACACCTTATCAGTTCTGGTCAATACTCTGCTGTCTTAAATTGTCCGTATCTAGTTTGCAAAGAGTCTTTACGCAAGCGAAATTGGTATCGCCCCGCAGCAAAGCAAGTGCTACGGAACAACTGAAATACTAAAACCTCAAAAAGATTTTCTAGCTATTGCTTGCTTCATAATAGTTGCAAAGATATAACTTTCCTACATATAAAACAAATCCATGGATTATTCGTAATTAACCGCCCCGCAGCCATTATATGCTACGGGGCAGTATTTCTAGAAATAAGGCCCTAACTATCATTATTCATCTGGAAAAGCTATCAGACTGCCACTGGCATTTCTGCAGAACACGACCTCGTCTCCTTCTCCCACATCAAAACCATTGATTTTAACTTTTGCCATATGAGCATTGACAGCAACAACCCTATAAGTACCTCCTGGTACAAAATAGAACCACATTGGCTGATATGTAGAACTCGTTGACAGATGAATCTGTTCATTTGTCTCAACATTCACTAGCACCACCCCAACACCAATATAGTTGGGATTAGAGAAACAGACCACTTTTGTATAACCACTTGGTGTTGGTGTGTTATTATACATAAAATATGGTCCATACTGCCTTGCCCAAGATGATAGAGCAACAAACAAAAACAAAAAAGCAAATAAATACTTCTTCATATTTCTTATGGTTTTATAATAGGGGACCCTTGCGGCAATACACAAGGGTCCCTAAGCACTTACTTTTTCTTGAAAGCCCAATATGTTCCCTCAGACCAGCCACTGAACCCACCATTGTCAGGATAAGTCAGAACCATCTTAGAATCTGAGATGCTGTAAATCTGGAAGTCTGTTACATAACGTCCACCAGCATTAATCTCATAAGGGAACAGAGTTGCACCTTCTGTAGTCTTGAATGTACCCTTCTTCCAGACATCCGCTGTTGAGAGGTCAATCTCATAGCTTCCAGAACGAATCTCCGTTCCATTGGCATCATAGCACTTCACGCTACCATCTTCATTCAACACCATCGTAGCAGCATTGTCTTCCTCTCCGGTTGCGCTACCCGTTACAGAGTGACCCAGCTGATCTTTCAGCTGTGATGCATCATTAACGCCCCACCATGTGAAGCCGCAGGAAGCAAAGTCTTCATTACGCCAAGTACCATCTGCGCCGAAGTTTCCCCAGAGAAGGTTATCAACTCCACCAGCGCTAATACCACTCTCTGTATCCCATGTCCAAGTCTTACTACCGTAGTTGTTCATCATACCAGAGACGTCAGATTCGCTCTTAAATGCCCAATATGTTCCTTCAGACCAGCCACTGAATGCACCATTATCTGGATAAACCAAAACAAGATTATCCGATGTCAGAGAATAAATCCAGTAATCCGTCACATAACGTCCACCAGCATTAATCTCATAAGGGAAGAGTGTTGCACCCTCCGAAGTATGGAGTATACCATATTTGAATCCATCATGGTTTTCACCAGTCCATCCCTTTATCTCATAGCTACCTGAACGAATTTCTGTGCCATTTGCGTCATAGCACTTCACGAGACCGTCTTCTGTAAAGACCATCGTTGCACCATTATCCTCCTCACCGATAGCAGCACCAGTTACAGAGTGACCCAACTGATCTTTCAAATCAGCAGCATCGTTAACTCCCCACCAAACAAAATCATTAAGGGTTTCACCACGCCAACTACCATCTGCACCAAAGTTACCCCAGACAAGGTTATCAACTCCACCAGCACTAATGCCACTATGAGTGTTCCATGTCCAGGTCTTCTTGCCATAAGCATTAGAAGCGATAAGACGAATCTCTGGTTTCAGCTCAGCAGCTACAGCAACATTAAACTCCTTAGAAGCCACAACTTCTTGGTTGTTGGCATTGATATACTTAAAGTAAACTGTTTGGTTAGGATCAGAACCACGAGCAGGAACAAAGTTAAATACGCCACCGCTTGCACCACTAGTAAGCTTAAATTCTGAACCATCAGCCTTTATATAATAGATATAAATACCTGATGCATTGGGAATATTATACTTAATATAGTTACCATCAGCCTGAGGAATCGTGCAAGCCTGATCGGCATACTGCGAAAACTCAGCACCATCAAGCAGGTTGCTGGATGTATAGTTGTCCACGTCAAAAGTTCCGTCCTCCTTGATAGGATCACAGGCCGTGAGCATACCCAGCGCTACTGCGAACAATAATATTGATTTTTTCATATTGCTTATTCTTAATGATTAATTCGAAACTCTTTATTAGTCATATACTGGGCAACCCGACATATTAGCACCAGTAGCACTTGCCCCCCAGCCAGGATTCTGTTTCAGGATTTCAGGATTACCGACAATACTGATCTGTTGGGGAGGAATCATGACGAAGCCGTCGGTATCGGCATAACGCTGAGCCCAACTGCTACCGCCTACGCCCTGACCATGATGCATCACAGTCCAGTGGCCCGTGTAGTTCACACGAGATCCATCCTGCTTCTGCAGAGCCAGAGCAGCCTCGCAGCTAGCTCCACCGTCCTTACCAGACCAGCGGCGCAGGTCATTGAAGCGCAGGCCCTCACCGGCAAGCTCGAAGCGACGCTCATCCTTGATGTTCTTCCAAGAGTAGGTTGTAGCAGGCAGACCTGCACGTGCACGAACCTTGTTCATCTGAGTAGCATCGCCCGTCAACTCAGAATGCATCAGCATCACATCAGCTAGACGAAGTAAGATGATGTCAGCAAAGTGGTCACCCTGGAAAGAGTTCTTGTTGTTGTTGGCTGCACTCGTGTTCTCGGTACGATAAACGCCCCACCATGTATAAGCCGTGTTATGATCATCCCAAGTTGACTTTGAGCATGTGATAGGCATCCACTTCTTGTTGTAGTAACCAGCATCCTCAGAGCAGGAAGTGGTAAATACGAATTTCTCACACTCTGTCTGAGCATCAAGGATAGTAGCCTTTTTACGTGGGTCGCTGTCACTCCACTCATCCCAGAGATTAGCATTGATAGTACCCTGTCCCCAGCCTTGTCCGAATGGAAGAGTATTAGCGTCACCATTAGCAGTACCGGCACCGTCGTCATCACAACGCAAACCTGTATACAGAGACACCTGATTTACAAATCCCATACCGATAGTACCATTCCAAGAACCAGCGTTCATATACTGTATCTGGAACATTTCCTCCTCGTTACCATTACCTGCCCATACCTTACCGGCTTTATCCAGGTCATTTACGAAGGCATAGTCCTTGATGGTGTATTCGTTGGTGTACTGCCAAAGCAGACGAAAGTCTTCTATGAGTTTATAGCCGCCATTGTTGATGGCATCCTCAAGGAAAGCCACAACCTGAGCCTTGCTCAGAGAAGCACCGGCACCTTCCTGCTCAAAGTCGAAAGCGACATCAGCCAGATTGGCATTTGCCAATTCGCCAGCCTTCTTATAGAAGCCCTCATAGAACATATAGGCACGAGCCAGGTAACCCTCGGCAGCACCCTTGGTTGCATGACCGTCACCACGGGTTGTCATACCATGAGTCATCAGATTGGCAGCACTGGTGAAGTCGGCCAGGATATGTGGCATAATCACATTCTCTGCGCTCTCCTGAGGACATGGATCAGGAGCAGCTGAAGCCCAGTAAGCAGGGATATCACCCCAGAACTGTACGCCCCAGAGATAGAACAGACCACGCATGAAGTAAGCCTCACCCAGCAACTGGTTGCGGGTTGCCTCCTGACCGGTCCAGTCGAAAGCGTCAACGGCATAGATAATCGCATTGGCACGGGCAATACCCACATAGATATTATGCCAAGCATTGTCGAACAAGTCTTCCTTGTTAGCCATCAGGTGACCAACAGCATGAGCCTCAACGTCGCCAGTACCACCGGCACCGTTAGCATCGTCAGACATAATATAACCAACGAACCATGGTGTCTCCAGCGGAGTTGTGCTAAACTGGTTCATCACACCATACAGAGCGGCCAGCTCTTTATTCAGGTCTCCAGCAGAGGCTGGATAGTTAGAGCTATTAGCTTGTGTGTAATTCTCGGAATCGAGGAAGTCCTCGCAAGAGGTCAGACCTACAGCGAAGAGCATCACGATTGCCATTAAATATATCTTTTTCATATTCTTATCTTCCTTATTAAATTATTAGAACTTGATACTTGCACCTACGATGAAAGTACGGGCTGAAGGATACAGACCTACATCAATACCACGTGCCCAAGAATCCTTACCACCAGAAGAACCGACCTCAGGATCGACACCAGTATAACCAGTGAAGGTGTAGAGGTTCTGAGCCTGTACATAGAGACGGAGCTGGCTGAACGGAGAGTTCTTCCAGATCTTATTGAAGTTGTAGCCCAGTGTAATGTTCTGAATCTTGAAGTAGTCGGCATCCTGCATATAACGGGTAGAAACCCACTGATCAGCAATCTGACCAACGGTCAGACGAGGATACTTGTTGCTGGTACCCTCACCGTGCCAACGGTCGAAGGCATCGACAGTATAGCTATTATACTGGTTAGCCAGCAGAGCGGTACGATAGCACTGCAGCACCTGCATGCCGAAAGCACCCGAACCGGTGACAGCGAAATCGAAACCCTTGTACTCGCAGCCGAGGCTGACACCAAGGGTTACATCGGGATGAGGATTACCAATCTCATGACGGTCAGCGTCATAGTCGATGGTACCGTCTCCACTGAAGTCATCCCAGATAGGATCGCCAGGGGCAGCATTAGGAAGCATGGCCTTGCCTGCAGCTCTGGCGGCATCAATCTGAGCCTGGTTCTGCCAGATACCGCTATAAGACATACCATAGAAGTAACCGATGGGGTGACCAAGCTCTACACGAGAAGCAAAAGAAGAATTCTCGAAGATAGCATCAACCTGGCCATTGATAAATCCATTGGCGTTGGCGATACGGGTTACCTCGTTCTTATTAGTAGCCACATTCACATTGGCATGATAGCTGAAGTCCTTATTGACCTGATCACGCCAAGAGAGAGCCAGCTCAAAACCGGTATTCTTCACGTCACCACCATTGATCATAGCAGGCTCCTCATAACCAAGCACCTCATTCATCGGAGCACTAAGCAACCAGTCCTTGGTCTTCTTAACATACCAGTCGAAGTTTAAGCCGAGTTTGCCATTGATGAACAGGGCATCAAAACCAATATTAATCTGCTCAGAAGTCTCCCATGTCACGTCAGGGTTAGGAGCATTCTTGGCGTATGCACCAGTTGTATAGATATTGCTATCGACGGTCTTAACCATATCGCTTGAGAACTTATAGCCATAGTCGGCATATTCTGTCGGAGAGAAAGCGATGTTAGAGAGATAATAGAAGTTAGGAATCTGGCAGTTACCATTCTGACCCCAAGAAGCACGGAACTTCAGGAAGTCCATCCAGCTCTTCGTGCTCTCCATGAACTTCTCGTTGCTGATCACCCAACCAGCAGAGAATGAGGGGAAATAGCCCCAGCGGTGACCGCGGGCGAAGTTATTGGAACCATCGGCACGGAAGATGGCTGTTGCCATATACTTCTCGTCATAGTTCCAGTTCAAACGGCTGAAGAATGAGGCAATACTACCCTGCATCGGGTTGTCATAACCACCATGACCAGTCATATACTGTGTCTCATAGTTAGAAGGAATATTGTAGTCCCATCCGTTGCGAACCAGAGAATTCAAGTTCGATTCATCAACAGTGAAGCTCATATTCATACCAGAGCTCCAATTCGAACGCTCAAGAGATTGACCGACGAGGATATCAATCGTATGCTTTCCCAGTTTCGGGAGAATATAAGAGAGTGTGTTCTCCAATGTGAAGCTACTGCTCTCATACTCACCCATGCTCAGATCAAAGTTGGCACTGGAGCTCGTTGAGCTAGAGCTAAATGGCTTAGAGATGCTACGGTAGTTGCTGGCACTGTAGCCCGTATTGAACTGTCCACGGTAGCGGAGGTTCTTTATCGGCTCGATGATCCAGTAGAAGGTTGCACCTAAACCGAAGTCACGGTTCTTATTGATAGAGTTGAAACCGCCATTAAGGAAGTGGTTCAACGGGTTGTTATAGATCATCGTGCTATAGCCAGCACCATTGTTCTTATAAGAAGCGAGGTTGCCATCTGCATCGTAAGGCTCTACCAGAGGAGAGGCGATATAAGCAGCCTGCATGATATTCCAGTAACCATTCGACTCTGCGAGGTCATGGCTTCTGTGATACCAGTAAGACAGATTCTCACCGATGGTGATCACATCACGATTATTAGCCTTGAGCAGAACGTGCTCAGAGTTGATACGGCCACCATAACGCTTGTAGTTAGATGCATTGTCTGCACCCATGATACCCTCGTTAGAGCTGTAGTTCAGAGACATTGAAAACTTTGAGCGATCAGAGCCACCAGTCATGGTCACAGCATGACTGAACTGCAGGGCGTTCTTGTTCTCATACTCCTTGAACCAGTCGGTACCTTCCCAACCCTTGTCCACCTTGTCGAGGATTGCCTGTGGAACGATGCTGCTCCAGTTGGTAGCAGTTCCGTATGTATTGAAGTTGGTCTCATTGATAATCTGCATATACTGCTGTGCATTAACGGTGCCTGGCACTTTGTAGGCGTTTGACCAACCTACATAGGCATCGTACTGAACCTGCACCTTACCGGCCTTACCCTGCTTGGTGGTCACGAGGATCACACCGTTAGCGGCACGGGCACCGTAGATGGCAGCCGAGGCAGCATCTTTCAGTACGTCAATGCTTTCGATGTCGTTCGGGTTCAAACCGTTCAGGCCATCGTCAGCCGTACCAGAATTGATACCGTCGATGATCAGCAATGGAGAAGAGGTTCCCATGGTTCCAACACCACGGATATTCACCTTAAAGCCCTTACCAGGCTGCGATGAACTCTGAGTGATCTGCACACCAGGCGTGCTTGACTGCATGGCGGTCAGAGCATTGGTCGTGTTCAGTTTGGCGATTTCCTCACCCTTCACCTGAACAGTTGCACCGGTAACCAGCTTTTTCTTCTGGACACCGTAACCCACAACCACAACTTCCTCAAGGACTGCATTGTCATCCTTCAGCGTAATCTGGAAGTTGTCACGATTGCCAACGGCAATCTGCTGTGTCTCAAAGCCGATGAACGATACGACAATCGTCGCACCCGGCTTCACGTTAAGTGTAAAGTTACCATCAAGGTCGGTAACCGTAGCATTTGTGGTACCCTTTTCCACTACACTGGCTCCGATGACGGGACCCATTGCATCGACTACAGTACCTGTAATCTTCTTCGCTGCCTGCTGAACCTCCTGAGGAGCTCCTGCGGCATAGGCATTTGACGAGTAACCAAGTCCCAACAGAGCCAAGGTGCTCATCAACAGCGCTGTCTTCTTAAATTTTCGATTCATACTTAAGTATTTACTATAGATTAAATTTGGTTTGTATTGAATACATTTTTAGTCATTTTGATGTGCACAACATCCTCGAGTCTGCTTATACTATAAATAAGGTACACGAGACTCCTAACAGTTAAGAAGAATTGTTTTGGTTCATACGTTTTGGTTTCTTTTTAAATTTGAATATTAATAGTTATAGTTCATTAGAACACATTGTAACGCTTGCAAAGTTAAACTAAATTTAAAAAAAATAACTACTTTTTATTGACAGAAACTGATACTTTTTTCCCAAAGTGTAATTTACAACCAAAAAAGTAGCAGAAAAGAGCATAATTATACGAATAAGTGTAGGCACAACAACATCATTTTTGATGGTTTTTAACAATAAATGTGCCTAATACACTTATTATATGGACGAACTTACAGAAGAAACTATTTACGAAGAAAAAGAGTTTTCTGAATAGGACCAGAGTAAGTATTCAGGAATATAGATACAGAATCAGCATCCAATTTCTGAGTAGGGATACTGATGTAGGCTTTAGTTGAGTAATACTCAGGCACTCGATTCTGGTCGTGATGAAGTAGCAGATGTCGGGTGCGAGTACCATCGACATGCGAAATAACGGTATCTGTAAGGATTGCTAATTGCTGCACAGCAGAAGTATCGTCGGTAACACCAGTCTTCAACTGAAGATAAATATTCAGGTATTTCGCCGATTTGCTCAACCATAGGCTTTCAAACTTAACAGGATCAGTACGAAACTCTCTGTCGAAATCTTTAAGAGGCTTCACCATAGGACAGGGAACCTGAGCCATAGAAACGATTTCGGCAGTTTGTCGGCCTAATGATTTTAGCTTATTATAAAATAACATACAACGGTAGACTGTGTCAGCCTTAGTAATCCATTTGGCTGTATAAGGTTCTGTAAGCGGCAACTGCTCACCATCGTCAGTAATGACAGACATCACTTGTTTGTTACCATTAATCTGAGCTTCCACAAAATCGCCACGCATCAGAGAGTACTTGCCTTCGCCCTTCTCGTAGGCATCTTGCTCGCAACCACACAACAAACAAACAACAATAAAGACTAGAACCTTTTTCATTGAGCATCCATTTTGTTACGTACAGGGTTAGCATACATTGTCAACATGCGCTCACGAAGGAAGGCTTCATCCTTGTTAGGCAGTTGGATCTTCGCTATCTGACCAGCCAGATATTGTTCGAAGCGCTGCTTGTCAGCCTCGGTGTAATGGGCAGCATAGGCATGGTCGCCATTCAATTCATCGAGCGCAATGTAATTGCAAGGATAGAGTTCGTAGCCACGATGTATCTCGCAGTCCATACGCTCGGCCAAAGCCTTAAACCACTCCGTCTTGGGCAACTCAGAGAGTTCGTCGATCCAGGTGTTGATAGGAGTTGCCGGGCGATATACCACACGACCTTTATAGCCAAAGATACCCGTCTTCATATTGTCGAGGTCATCCTGACGCGACTTTTTGAACGCAGGATTATCACGCTTCTGCTGGAACTCCTGCGCCTTCAGATAGTCGCACGGATCGAACTCGTAGCTGATGGTAAGTGGTACGATGTTCAGTTCCTTCAAATCACCACCCATCGCTAGCATCTTAAGTACGGCATCCTGCGTATGATCGCTTGAGTCCTTAGCACGTCCCTCACGCTGCGCAATCCATATATTCTCGCGCTTCTGGGTAACGGCATAATGGATATAGCGGCTCATCAGCTGCGAGGCAGCCAACGTCTCGCGGAGTGAGAGACCGCGACGAACGGTAAAAGCCTTGTTCATGCGTACCAGACGCTTAATCCAAGGATAGATAAGCAGGTTATCGCCAATACCTATCTCGACGGTAGTGGGATAACCGGCTTCAACCAGCAACACATCAAGGAAAGCCGAATCGAGCACAATATCGCGATGATTCGACACGAATGTGTAACGCTGACTCTTATCATAAGAAGCAATCGAAGAATCCAAGAACGAGCAACCATCGGTATGCTTGCGCATGATGTACTTAACCACCGGCTTCATGAAACGCTTCTGGAAATCGAGCGGGGTCTTGATACCCATGAAAGCCAGACGTAACAAACCATTACGCACCGATTTAGGCAACCAAGGGGCAAAGCCCTTCATCACGATATTAAACTGCCTGTCGTTGAGCAAGTCGTCGAAGGCCTGTTTCATCTCTTCCGCCTCGTACGGTCGGATTTCATCGAATTCTTCTCCCATATATTAATCAAACTGATTCTCAACAATCTCTGTCAGCACATCTGTCATCGACAGACCAGCTGCACGCACCTGCTGAGGGATAAAGCTGGTAGCTGTCATGCCTGGTGTAGTATTCACCTCAAGCATAGAAACCTTACCCTCCTTAGAGATAATATAATCGATACGGATGATACCATTACAATGTAGAATATCGTAGATATGACTGGTAATCTTTGCCACACGATCAGCAACATCCTGAGGAATACGGGCAGGAGTTATTTCCTGTACCTGACCATTATATTTTGCATCATAGTCAAAGAATTCGTTGCTGGTTACGACCTCTGTGGCAGGCAATACGACCGATTTCTCCTTTGTCTTATAAACACCGATAGAAATTTCAGTTCCTTCTAGGAAACTCTCTACCATAATTTCCGGACTCTCCATCATAGCCTTACGGATAGCAGGGGCTAACTGGTCTTTGTTCTTAACCTTAGAAACACCAAACGAAGAACCATCTGCAGCAGGTTTTACAAAACATGGCATGCCAATACGCTCTTCTATCTCATCATCGGAAACCAGTTCTTCATAGCCCTTACGAATAAGCAATGAGTCAGCCACGCTGACACCATAGCTACGCAGATACTGATTAAGCACAAACTTATCAAAAGTTATGGCCTCGACCAGAACGCCACTAGTAGAATAAGGCAGCCCTATCAGATCGAAATAGCCCTGTAACAAGCCATTCTCACCTGGTGTACCATGAATGGTGATATAAGCATAATCAAACAAACGCGCCTCGCCTTTCTCAATAAACGAAAAGTCGTTGCGATCAATCTGGGCTGTTGTGCCATCAGGCAACTCCACGTGCCAGTCCTGTCCTTTGATGTCAACAATATATACATTGTAGCGTTCTTTATCGAAGAAGGAGTACAGCCCCTGTGCTGAGCGCAATGAAACGTCGTGCTCTGATGAGTCGCCACCACAAACAATGGCAATAGTTCTTTTCAAATTTTTCATTGTATCCTTTTACATTATAACCTTAATTATTCTTTTACCTTTACATACTTTCTCCACTTGTCAACCAAGGCAGTCATGTCGGCAGGCCACTCTGAAGTAAAATCCATCTGCTCGCCTGTGGTAGGATGTACAAACCCCAGCGTCTTAGCATGAAGCACCTGACGGGGACAGAGTTTAAAACAGTTTTGAATATATGCCTTATAGCTAGCCGTACGCTCACCTCGCAGAATCTCCATCCCACCATAGCGTTCATCAGCAAACAGCGGGTGGCCGATGTGCTTCATATGAGCACGAATCTGATGGGTTCGTCCTGTTTCCAAAATGCATTCCACTAAGGTCGTATACCCATAACGCTCCATCACTTTATAATGAGTGACTGCAGGTTTTCCTATTTCAGAATCAGAAGGAAAAACGTCCATACGCAAACGATCTCTGATGTCGCGACCGATATTACCTTCAATACGTCCTTCATCTTCTACGAAATTACCCCAGACCAGCGCATTATAGCTACGATGGGTGGTTTTGTTGAAGAACTGCTTACCGAGAGAAGTCTTGGCATCTGGAGTCTTAGCCACAACTAGCAAGCCACTAGTGTCTTTATCAATACGATGCACCAATCCGACCTCTGGATCATTAGGATCATAAGACTCTAAATCCTTTAAATGCCAGGCTATGGCATTTACCAAAGTCCCACTAAAGTTACCGCATCCAGGATGAACCACCATACCTGCGGGCTTATTAATCACCATCAAATCGTCGTCTTCATAGACCACATCCAATGGTATATCCTCAGGTTCAATAGTCGTGTCGTAGTGAGGACGGTTCAGCATGAGGGTAATTACGTCCCCCCCACGAACCTTATAGTTGCTCTTTACGGAAGTGCCGTTTACGTGAATGAAACCTGCCTCAGCCGCCTTTTGAATTCTATTACGACTAGAATGAGGGTGATGTTCAGAGATATACTTATCAATACGGACAGGCACTTGGCCCTTATCAACCTCTAGGCGAAAGTGCTCATACAATTGTCCTCCGTCTTCTACCTCACCAGAACTATCGTCTGACAACAAGTCAATATCATCCAATTCTTCGTCTGCTATCATTCTGTTACTTCTTCAAAATCATCCACATCACCATTCAGCATCAACTGATACTCTGGCTCTATATAGTCGATTTCCTCATCAGAATCATACGTACCACTACCTATCATCAACGTGAGAGGGCTTTCTATTGAGACATGATCACCTGTAGAAACTCTGCGACCTCTGCAAAGAATACCATATACCCAATCCTTCTCACCTTCAACCAACTTCGGAGGAAGCAACTTGAATCCCAGTGCCATCAACTTAGCCTCTGCTTCACGGTAACTGCTATTGTCAACCACATCGGGAATAGCAAAGGAAGGTGACGACGGAGAGTTGACCGTTACATAAATAGTATGACCACTTTTAACCTTCGTACCCGGTCCAGGATTCTGAGAGAGAATGCAATCGGCTGGGAGTTGCTTATTATAGCCTGAATCACTGACAACGATATTCAATCCATCTTCCGTCATCAGACTATAAGCATTCTTATACAACATACCTTCAACCTTAGCCACTTCGATACCCTCTCCATGATGTGTATACCAATCAAGTCCGTATTTTACACCAATCACCAAGGCTATCACCACCAACAACATAGCAAGCAGATGCCCCAGCAGGAATTTACTGCAAAACTTCCCAAAGAAATCCTTTGCTTTCATTTTAATATATTATTTATGGCGCAAAGGTACAAAAAAAACAGAAAGAAGCAAAGATTCTTCTCTACTTCTTTCTGTTTTAACCAAATTTTCTTTGATAAGTCGGATTTTTACTTTCCGTGATTCTCATCAGAAACTGTTAACTTCTTGCGACCCTTTGCACGACGTGCAGCCAGTACGCGACGACCATTCTTTGTGGCCATTCTCTCACGGAAGCCGTGCTTATTTACGCGACGGCGATTGTGTGGCTGAAATGTTCTCTTCATTGCTTTATACTTATTTTATTTTGTTGTTATTTACCGATTTGGGGTGCAAAAGTACTCATTTCTTTTGAATTACGCAAGTTTTATGCGAAATTTAGTGCAACTTTTTGTGTTTTTTACTAAAAAAGGTGTACCTTTGCACCCGAAAACGATAAAAAGTAACATTTTTAGGTATATGATTAATTCACAAGACATTAAAAAAGGTACTGCTATCCGTATGGATGGTGGCATCTGGGTGTGCATCGATTTCCAGCACAGAAAGCCAGGTAAGGGTAACACAATTATGATCATCAAGGTGAAGAACGTTTCTGATGGTCGCGTACTGGAGCGTCGCTTCAACATCGGTGAGAAGCTGGAGGACGTTATCATTGAGCGCCGCCCCTACCAGTATCTCTATGAGGACCAGTCTGGTCGTATCTTCATGAATCAGGAGACTTTCGAGCAAATTCCTATCGACAACGAACTCGTTATCGGTCACGAATATATGAAGGAGAGCGATATCGTAGAAGTTGTTTCAGATACAACCGACGGCACTATTCTGTATGCTGAAATGCCTGTTAAGACCGTGCTCCGCGTCACACACTCAGAGCCAGGTATCAAGGGCGACACCGCAACAAACACCCTGAAGCCTGCCACACTGGAGACTGGTGTAGAGGTTCGTGTCCCCCTGTTCATCAACGAGGGTGACCTGATTCAGGTTGATACTCGCGACGGTAGCTATCTGCAGCGCGTAAAGGAATAATGAAATTCTCAATCATCGTTCCTGTCTATAATCGTCCCGATGAAGTGGATGAACTGCTGCAGAGTCTATGCATGCAGATGGTGAAGGACTTTGAGGTACTCATCATAGAAGACGGATCGATAAAAACATGCAAGGATGTTTGCGACAAGTACGCAGACATCCTTGCTTTGCATTATTATGCCAAAGAGAACAGCGGCCCTGGGCAAAGTCGTAATTACGGAGCAGAGCGCGCCAATGGTGAATATCTGTTGATACTCGATTCTGATGTGGTATTACCTATTGATTATCTAACTGCCATCAACCAATCGTTGGCAGCCAACCCTACAGAAGCCTTTGGTGGTCCTGATGCAGCCCACCCTTCATTCACACCTGTACAAAAAGCCATATCTTACTCAATGACTTCTTTCTTTACGACTGGTGGTATCCGAGGTGGGAAGGCAAAACTCGACAAGTTTTATCCACGTTCTTTCAATATGGGTATCCGCAGGGATGTATACCAAGAACTAGGCGGATTCACAAAGATGCGTTTTGGCGAGGACATCGACTTCTCCTATCGTATTGTAGAAGCAGGCTACCATCCTCAACTCTTCACCGAGGCATGGGTATGGCATAAACGTCGCACGGATTTTCGAAAGTTCTTCCGTCAGGTTTACAATAGCGGCATTGCTCGCATCAGTTTGGAGAAGCGCCACCCTGGCACCATGAAGATTGTTCATCTGCTACCTACCGTCTTCACCATCGGCACGTTTGTCCTGACTCTTGCTGCACTTGTTTTTCCTATCGCGCTCGTACCTATTATATTATACAGTATTCTCATCCTCATTGATTCCTGCATCAACAACAAGAGTCTTTGGGTCGGATTACTAAGCATCCCAGCAGCTTTCGTACAGTTAACGGGTTACGGACTGGGGTTTATAGAGTCATGGTGGAAGCGCTGCGTGTTGAAGAAAGACGAGTTCCAAGCGTTTGAGAAGACCTTCTACAAATAACACATCAATCACAAAGACTTTTAAATCAACATGGAAAAACTAAACATAAACCAATGGGCTGTAGAAGACAGACCAAGAGAAAAGATGGCCTTACTTGGCACAGAGGCGTTGAGTAGTGCGGAACTGTTAGCAATCCTTATTGGTTCCGGATCGACCAAAGAAAGTGCTGTCGACCTAATGAAACGCATACTCAACGATTGTAACAACAACTTAAACACATTGGGCAAGATGTCAATCCACGACCTTTGTCAATACAATGGTATTGGAGACGCAAAAGCCATCAGCATCCTTGCTGCCTGTGAGTTAGGCAAACGTCGGCAAATGGAGACACCAGAAGAGCGTCCAGACCTCGGCACTGCAACCCGTATTTACAACCACATGCACCCCATCTTCCAAGACCTTAACGTCGAAGAATTCTGGCTCTTACTGATGAATCAGGACTATCGTCTCGTTAAGAAAGTAAAAATCTCACATGGTGGTATCACAGAGGTTTCTGTTGACATTCGTATCATCATGAAAGAGGCAGTACTTTCCAATGCCACAATTATGGCCGTATGTCACAACCACCCTTCTGGCAACCTGAAGCCTAGCAGTGACGACGACAACTTGACAAAGAAGATTCGTAGGGCGTGCGAGGTCATGAGCATTCATTTTCTCGACCACGTCATTATTACCGATGGTCACTACTATTCCTATCATGAGTCAGGCAGATGCTAACAAAATAATAAAAATGTTTGGAGTTTCGCTCACTTATTCGTATCTTTGCAGCAATTATGACACAAGAAGATAAGACGAAAATAGAAGAGCGGATCGTGGATGTACTGAAAACCGTCTATGACCCAGAGATTCCTGTCAACATCTATGACCTAGGGATGATATACAAGATTGACGTGCAAGACGATTCATCAGTAGAATTGGATATGACTTTTACAGCACCGAACTGCCCTGCCGCTGATTTTATATTAGAAGATGTACGCACAAAGGTAGAAAGTGTTGATGGTGTGAAAGGCGCCAATGTCAACCTTGTTTTCGAACCAGCCTGGGATCAGAGCATGATGAGTGAAGAGGCAAGAGTAGAACTCGGCTTTGACTAAAGCCACAGAGATTACATTTTTTTTAAAACGATGAAGAATATCTACTTTCTCTCAGACGCCCACCTTGGGTCTCTTGCCATTCCTCACAGACGGATGCAAGAGCGCAGACTGGTGCGATTTCTTGACTCTATCAAAGAGAAGGCTGCGGCCGTCTATCTGTTGGGCGACATGTTTGATTTCTGGTATGAATACAAATATGTAGTTCCAAAAGGCTTTACCCGCTTCCTTGGCAAGATATCGGAACTGACAGACATGGGGGTCGAAGTGCACTACTTTACTGGCAACCACGACATCTGGGCATACGACTATCTGGAGAAAGAGTGCGGCGTCATTCTGCACAAACAGCCGGAGACAACAGAGATATATGGGAAGATGTTCTTTCTGGCCCATGGCGACGGGCTTGGCGATCCCGATAAAAAATTTAAAGCAATTCGCGCCTTGTTCCATTCTAAAGTCTGCCAATGGGCTTTCTCTGGGATTCATCCTCGTTGGGGCATGTGGTTCGGTTTAAACTGGGCCAAGCACTCCCGTATGAAACGTCCCAATGGTGAGGAGCCTGCCTACATGGGCGAGGATCGTGAACATCTAGTGCTCTTTACCAAGAAATACATCCAATACCATTCCAACGTAGACTATTTCATCTATGGTCACCGCCATATTGAGCTTGATTTGCAACTGACGAAGAAAGCTCGTATGATTATTCTTGGTGATTGGATCTGCCAATTCACTTATGTAGTCTACGATGGTACTCACCTGCTGGTATCTCAATATATTGAAGGAGAGAGCCAACCATAATAAAGGACTTCACAAGAACAGACATGGAAAGACAAAAGATAGTAACTTTCGGAGAACTCTTGCTCAGATTCTCGAAACCCGGACAATTAAGACTGACCCAAGGAGACATATTCACCAGCAAATACGGCGGCAGTGAGGCTAATGTGGCTGTTTCTTTAGCTATACAAGGGGATAACGTAACTTATATTACCAGGCTGCCCGATACACCCGTAGGACATGCTGGCACTATGAACTTGGCACAGTTGGGTGTAGATACCAGTCAGATACTTTATGGCGGACAACGCATCGGCACTTATTATTTTGAACCTCCCGCAGGCATGAGAGCGGCAAAGGTCTTCTACGACCGTACAAACTCAGCCTATTCTGATTTGAAGCCAGGCATGATTCCTTGGCGTAAAATTCTAAAGGACTGCACTTACTTTCATGTGTCAGGTATTACTGCAGCAATCTCACAACAGGCCGCCGATGCCACATTTGAAGCGCTTGACATCGCCGATGAACTTGGTATCACCATCTGTTTTGATATTAACTATCGTAAGAATCTGTGGCGGTATGAGGGAGCCGCTCCACGTGAGACACTGAGTCGCATGTTAGCCCATTGCGACATGATGTTCGGCGATGCCATTGAGTTTGAATGGCTGAGTCAACATCCCCAGCCTCCATTCACTGCTACAAGCTCCAACTTCACCATGCAGATGAAGGAATACGGAGAATGGTTTGACGAACTGCATAAGCAATTCCCACGCCTAAAGAACTGGATGATGGGCATGCGCAACATTGTCAACTCAAACCATCACACACTGACCGCACTACTTTGGAGCGAAGGCGAACTACTTCAAGCTCCCATTATAAATATACCAGACGTTGTGGATCCCGTTGGTGTGGGGGACGCGTTCATGGGTGGATGGCTACATGCCATCAAGCTCTTCCCCAACGACAAAAAAAAGCAACTTAACTACTCATTGGCAGCAGCGGCATTAAAAAACACCATTCCCGGAGACTTCAACCTCTCAACAGAAGATGAGATTATGACTGTTCTCCAAGAACAGTTATAAAGGGTTTACATTTTATCAAACTCCTTCTTCAGCCATTCCATACGAGTGTTCAGCCACGTCTTCAGTGACTGCACCTCGTTTTGGTAGCTGCCCCAAATGTCCCATTGCTTATAAGTATAATGATACCATGTTCCCCATCTGTTCTGATTCTCCTGAACAGATGATCTTAAATACCATGCATCATTATTTATCATATTCATAATTTCAGCCTTATGACTATAAAAATAGTCGTAACGGGATTTTAGCTTGGCAACAAATCTGGAGTCCTGCATTAATCGGGTATACCATGCCGACCAGTCAAGCATCAATCCCTCAGGCAACATGGCTGTTGTATTGTCCTCCTTCACGTTTCCGAAAGCGATATCAAAGTCCCAGATGGGACCCATGCTCAACTTTCCGTTCCTTTTTAAATTCATATAACAGCTGAAATGGAACATTGAGTCTTCATTCTTGGCAATCTCATGTATTAAATACCAATCCACAAAAGAGTTTATATCAAAGAACTGACTCCACAGCAGATCAAAGTTACCACTAAACAGGCAGTTCTCCGCCTCTTTAACAAAGTTCACTGCATAATTATAGTTCTCATCATCATACTCCACATCAGGTTCCTTGATATCAATTGCATAATTAATGAAATCAGACATAAAGAATCTGGAATCTTCCTCTTGCGGAGCTCTGGCTTCCACTTCCAAGATAAAACCATCGTCACCAACAGCCACACGATGGTTAGATATCTCAACCTTCTCTACTAACTGGTAAGTGCCGTCATATCGGCCATTGAGTACCACCTCTACAAAATGAGAACTCGGTGTCCAGTCCAAGTTACTCATTTTACCAATGGCAAAAGCCAGATGATTACGCAACATACTCTTATCGGAATAGTTAGCCAACAGCACCCAGTCCTTGTCTTTATGCTCACCTAACAAAGATACTTTCTCATCAAATTTCAGACGATAAGGCTTTTTAGGAAGTCCCCACGTGGAATTACCTCTACCCCTAATTCGCAGGTTTGCATCTACAACATCACCTGCACCACGAGTCTTAGTCACGACATCCTCTGTCAGTTTCATGTGTGCTGCAACATACTCTTCTTTAGAGGTAATATTGACGCCATTCTCCGTATCGATTCGCATGACAGGAAGCCCTGTATATGAATGTACATATACCGTATAGTCTTTCTTATCCTTAGACGTCATGACAGACAATACTACAGGCTCTTTAAAGTCAATCTGCGTGGAGCCACTCACCACCTCAGTATTATCCATAGCAACCAGAGTTCCTTCGAAAGTAAAACGAGGAACCAGCATCTTGGAGTCCTGCATGCTTGGCAACCAGCAATCGACGATGCCATTGCTATGGACAACACAGACTGCATCCTTACTCAAGTCCTTATTGTCGGCAGTCGTAAACTCCATCGTCATCAACAAAGGTTCAGGCAACATGCCACTCTTTACCTTTTCCAGACTATCGAGTTTCTGCTTCAGCAGTGCTGCCTTGCGTTTTTCAGCCTCAAGTTTCTCGAGTTTCTCTTTGATTTCTTTCTGTTTCTCTGCATTCTCATCCCTCAACCCATCTGCCTGAGTCGTATACTCCGAGATATCCTCAGAGCATGCCGACAAGACAAAAACTGCGATCAATATATAGAGTATCTTTTTCATCATCTAACCTTAACATTTACATATTACCAAATTCCGTATTCATCCAATCCATTCGTTTCTCCAACCAATCTTTCATAGATGAAACAGTCTTCAGATACTGTACTTTCGTATCTCCTGCTGACTTATCAAAAACATCCCACTTATTACTATTTTCCTGTGCAGAACGTTTCAGATACTCTGCATTAGCACTGATTTCCTTAATAATCGTATTCTTATGCTTATAGAAATAAGCAAAGCGCTCTTTTACCTTTGCAACAAAAGCTGGATCTTGGAACAACCTGTTATACCACTTGGTGTTCTTAACCACGAATCCACTATAGCTGGATTTCTCAAAACCGAATGATTTCTCAGCCTTCCACAGAGGTCCCATTCTAAGCTTCCCACTTTTCTTCATGTTCATATAACACTCCGCTTGGAAGGCATCTTCGTTCTTTGCTATCTCGTTTATCAGATACCAATCTACAAAAGAGTCCATATCCAAATATTTCTGCCAGCCCTCACTCTCGTTTTTGAAATTGTCGCCAAACAAGGCTTCTTCGGCAGATTCCAGATAACTGGCAATGAACCTATAATTGTTATCGCCTACAAGAACACTCGGAGTAAGAATACTCAAAGGCTGTTCAATCTCGCTTGTCGTGAAGTTCACACCTGTCGTGGCTGCATCAATCTTAAGAATGTAGCCATTGAAGCCTACGTCCACTCTTGCGCTGGCATTCTCCATCCTGTCACCCAGCATATAAGTACCATAATACCGTCCATTCAGCATCAAGTCCACGAAATGATAGCGAGGCGTAAAAGGTAGATTGCTGAGGTGTCCCATATAGAACATGGTCTGGGTACGGAGCATGGTATTATCATCAGCATTAGGCATCAGCTCCCAGTCATTATTCTTCGGCTCGTCGAACAACGACACAACTTCGCTAAACAAAATAGCATAGGAGTTTTTCCCTATCTGAAGAGATGGATGTACTTTTGACTGATACCAACTGATATCCCCAACTCCTCTGACCCTAACTCTTGCTTCTATCACATCGCCAGCGGCACGGGTCTTCACATCTTCCACGAGTTTCAGGTTTGCCTGATAATATTTTGTTGTCAGAGCAATATTCTCCCTTTTATCTGTTTCCAACCAAAGCATTGGAATTCCAGTATAAGAATGCACATAAACTATATAGGACTTAGTCTGCATCTTTGATTTCACGACCAACGATATTGGCTTTCTGAAATCAACAATCGTCTTGCCGCTCACCACCTCTTTACCGTCTATGGTCATCTCCGTACCCTCATAAACAAATCGGGGGATGAGCTTCTTGTTGTCCATAATGTTAGTTATCCAGCATTCAACAACGCTATCGCCAATAATCTCACATTTAGCGTCCTCCACCATCTGCACAGGATTGTCACTCGACAAGAACTCCATATACTTCAGAAAAGCCGGATGAAGATTATATTCCGTTTGGTCTATCTTGTCCTGGGTGGAGTCGTTTTCCCCTTGTTGGTTCTTAATAGCATTCTCAATACTATCCTTCTGGCGCTGCAGTTCCAAGGCCTGACGTTCCAGATCTTCTATCTCTTTCTTTACATCATCAAGCTCTGAGCTACAAGCTAATAGAGAACAGAATGCTATGGCAAAAAAAATAAACTTTTTCATTCCAATCAATTTCCTATCATTACGAATATACAAAATCCGCTGCAAATTTAGCTCTTTTTTTGCAAACAGATGCATCTTTACTCTATTTTTTGTATGCAGATAATACTTTCCCCTTCCTAACTTACAATAAATTACAAAAAAGGCGGCCTTATATTAAAGGTCGCCTTTACGAGTTATCTTCAATAACTATTACAACAAATTCATTGTATCGGTAGCAATCATCAGTTCCTCATCGGTAGGAATAACAACCACCTTCACCTTTGAATCGTCGGCTGAGATGATAGCCTCTTCGCCACGAACATTGTTCTTCTGCTCGTCGAACTTCACGCCCAAGAACTCAAGACCCTTGCAAACAGCAGAGCGCATAGAGATCTGGTTCTCGCCAACACCAGCAGTGAAGACTATTACGTCGACGCCTCCCATAGCAGCGGCATACGCGCCGATATACTTTTTAATACGATAGAAGTACATTTGCTGGGCTAATACGGCACGAGGCTCACCTGCCTTGGCTGCATTCTCAACGTCACGCATGTCTGAACTACCACCTGTGATACCAGCCACACCACTTTTCTTATTGAGCAGGTTGCTCATACCATCAGCATCAAGGCCCAACTTCTTCTCAAGGAAGGTAACAGCACCTCCGTCGATATCACCAGAGCGTGTGCCCATTACCAGACCCTCCAGTGGGGTAAGACCCATTGAGGTATCAATACACTTACCATCCAGAACAGCAGCGATAGAGCCACCATTACCAATGTGGCAGGTAATCATTTTAGTACCCTCGGCCTTAATGCCCAGAAACTCACAGGCACGAGCTGATACGTAACGGTGAGAGGTACCGTGGAAACCATAACGACGTACGCCAAACTGCTCATAGAGCTCATAAGGGATAGCATACATATAAGCCTTTGCAGGCATGGTCTGATGAAAGGCGGTATCAAACACACCGACCTGAGGTAGACCTGGCATCAGTTCCTTTACAGCGTTCACGCCTTTCAAGTTGGCAGGATTATGCAGCGGAGCGAGGTCAGAGCACTCCTCAAAAGTCTTCAACACTTCATCGGTCAGCACAACAGATTTGTTGAACTTTTCACCACCATGCACCATGCGATGACCAACAGCGTCTATCTCATCAAGACTCTTTATTACACCAATCTCAGGATCTGTAAGCAGAGAGAAGATAAATTTCACACCTTCAGTATGCTCAGGAATATCGTGCATAATCTGCTTCTTCTCACCATTGGCAAGCTTCACCTTTACAAAAGCATTATCAAGACCAACACGCTCTGCGCCACCACTGGTCATAACGCTCTTATCGTCCATATTATACAAGGCATACTTGATAGACGACGAACCACAATTCAATACTAATATCTTCATAACTATTCGCTTTTCACCATTCACTTCTTAGCGTCCATTGCCTGACAAGCTGTGATAGCAATCATATAATAGATATCGTCAACAGAGCAACCACGAGAGAGGTCGTTTACTGGACGCGCAATACCCTGAAGAACTGGACCGATAGCGATAGCATCACCCAGACGCTGAACCATCTTATAGCCGATATTACCGACTTCAAGGTTCGGGAACACAAGTACATTTGCCTTACCTGCGATATCTGAGCCTGGAGCCTTTTTGGCACCGACTGAAGGAACGAGCGCAGCATCAGCCTGCAACTCACCATCGATTTTCAGTGTAGGATCCATCTCCTTAGCCAAACGAGTTGCCTCGATCACCTTGTCGCATACTTCATGCTTAGCACTGCCCTTTGTGGAGAAACTCAGCATAGCCACGCGAGGCTCAGCGAAACCTGCCACAGCCTTAGCAGTCTGAGCGGTGCATACAGCAATCTGTGAGAGTTGAACAGCATCAGGCATCGGGGTAACAGCAACGTCACCAACCACAAGAACGCCATCCTCACCATACTGTTTCTGCTTAGAAATCAGCAGCAATCCGCCGCTCACACATGTAATGCCAGGAGCACATTTGATAATCTGGAGAGCAGGGCGCAGAGTATCACCAGTTGTTGAGAGAGCACCAGAAATCTGACCATCAGCACCCTCTGTTTTGATAATCATGCAACCAAGATACAGAGGATTCTTAATCAACTTACGTGCCTCTTCGATTGTCATGCCCTTCGACTTGCGAATCTCAGCCAGTTTCTCTGCCAGTTCATCACTTCCCTCGTAATTTTCGGGATCAATGAGAGTAGCTTTACCAATGTTGGTAAGACCCTTTTCCTTAGCCAGAGCCTCAACCTTTGCAGGGTTACCAATCAGAATAATCTCTGCGAGTTCGTCAGCCAAAGCCTTATCGGCTGCACAGAGTGTACGCTCCTCTTCTGCCTCAGGGAGCACGATGCGCTGCTTATTGCTTTTAGCACGCGCTACAATTTGACTTAATAGATCCATAATTTGTTATATTAAACGTTCTTTTTTACCACTTTGCCACATTGAGATTGCAAAAGTACTAAAAATAATCCAAAACGACGCAAGATTAGGATTATTTTTCAGAAAAATGAATGAAAACCTTTACGGTCACGCCAATTCTTTCGTCAGGATACTCTCCAACTCTTCGGCAGACAAGCGCAAACGAAACTCACCACCCATGGCAACAGAGATGCCACCCGTCTCCTCTGAGACAATAATGGCAATAGCGTCGCTCTCTTGAGAAATACCCAAAGCAGCACGATGGCGAAGCCCCAATTCCTTTGGAATATTCAAATCATGACTCACTGGCAGAATACAACCTGCGGCCTTGATACGTTTCTTCGATATTACCATAGCACCATCATGTAATGGTGCATTCTTAAAGAACACATTCTCAATGAGTTGCTGGTTTACATTGGCATCAATCAGCGAACCGGTTGATATAATATCGTCAAGACGGACATGTCGTTCTATAACAATCAAAGCTCCCACTTTACCTCGACTCATATTCTGGGCCGCCATGACAATAGGGATGATGCGCGTCATCATTTCCATCGTAGCTTCGCGCTGGTTATCACCTTTAAAGAAGAACCTCTTCAAAGCTCTCACCCGCTGGTGTGCACCCAGGTTATAAAGGAATTTACGGATATCTTCCTGAAATATCACAATCAGCACGATGACACCTACTGACACCAATCTATCCATAATGGAACCCAATAAGCGCATCTCTATGATTTGCGACACAAAAATCCACACGACAATAATCACCATGATACCAATAAACACATTCATCGAGCGCGATTCACGCATCAGTCTGAAGATGTAGTAAAGCATCGTCGCGACCAAAAAGATGTCGATTATATCCTTTATGCCAAAATCAAAGAACATTCCGTCTTACTATTTACCATTTAACATTTGCACCATTTTCACACACTCCATGGCCTCTTTCACATCGTGAACACGGAGGATTGAAGTGCCTTTCATCAAAGAGATGGTATTCAACACTATTGTCCCATTAAGTGCCTCATTGGGTGTAAAGCCCAACAACTTATAAATCATTGACTTACGCGATATACCTACCAATAGGGGCAGATCCATTACAAGCAGTTTATCCAACTCATTCATCAGTTGATAGTTCTGCTCTAAAGTCTTACCAAAGCCAAAGCCCGGATCAAGAATAATATCCTTCACACCAAGGTCACGCAACTGCTGCACTTTCTTTGCAAATGAGAGCTGAACCTCACGGAGCGTAGCCTGAACAGACATTAATATATAAGGTACACGAAGTCGAGACACCATTCTGAACATCTCTTGATTACCCTCACTCACATCGTTAATGATATCCACCCCGAACTCTTCAACAGCCATGCGAGCCACATCTGGGCGGAAGGTATCTACAGAAACAACCGAATGGGGAAGTTCACGGCGAACAATATTCAGTCCAAAGCGCAGACGTTCCATTTCTTCTGCTTCCGAGACCTCTGTTCCACCAGGTCGAGTAGAATAAGCTCCAACGTCAATCATACTTCCACCTTCAGCTATAATCTGACTAGCCCGAGCCGCAATATCCTGTTCTGTCTGCATTCTGCTTCCTGCATAAAAAGAGTCGGGTGTCACATTCAGGATACCCATCACCTGTGGCTGCGAAAGATCTATCAGCCGCCCTTGTACATTCAGTGTATATTCCATATTCGCCCACAAAGATACAAAATAATTGAGAATTAAGAACTCTTTTTTAAGAAAAAGCGGCAATGCCGAGTGAAGAATTAAGATTTTTCATTATCTTTGCAGCAAAATTCACGAAGTTTATGGAAATAAAGGAACTCTACAAGTTATACCAGCAACACCCTTGCATCACGACTGATAGTCGTGACTGTCCTCAAGGAAGTATTTTCTTGGCCTTGAAAGGCGAGTTGTTTGATGGCAATAAGTTTGCCGCGTCAGCTATCGAGAAAGGGTGTGCCTATGCTATTGTCGACGATGCGTCTGTTGTTCCTGCCAGCGACAATCGATTCATTGTGGTTCAGGATTGCCTGCAGACCTTCAAGGATTTGGCACGCGAGCATCGCCGTCAGTTCAACATCCCTGTCATCGGCATTACTGGTACCAACGGCAAGACAACCACCAAGGAGCTGATTGCTGCCGTACTTTCTCAGAAATACAATGTACTCTATACCCAAGGAAACTTCAACAACGACGTAGGCGTTCCCAAGACCCTATTCCGCCTCTCCAACGAGCATGAGATTGCTGTCATCGAGATGGGAGCTAGTCATCCCGGTGACATCAAGACGCTAGCAGAAACAGCAGAGCCGACCTGCGGTCTGATAACAAATGTAGGCAAAGCTCATTTACAGGGTTTTGGCTCTTTCGAGGGTGTAATCAAGACAAAATGTGAGCTCTACGATTTCCTTCGCAAACAAAAAGACAGTCTCATCTTCATTAATGCCGATAATGAGCACTTGGTAGACCAAATCAGCGATGACGAAGAACTCTGGCTTTCGCCTTATTCTACAGATCCTGACAATCAGTATTCATGCATCAGTGGCGAGATTATATCGTGCGACCCCTTCTTGAAGTTCCGCTGGCGCGAACCGCTCATGGTTCTTGAAGAAGAAGGCCGAAGCACCAAATGGCACAAGGTACAGACACAGCTTATCGGCTCTTACAATATCGACAATCTGCTTGCTGCCATCGCCGTAGGCATCAATTTCGGAGTTGACCGAAAGAAAATCTGCGCAGCCCTTGAGGAGTATACACCTTCAAACAACCGCAGCCAGATGACCATCACAGAGAAGAACCACCTGATTGTGGATGCATACAATGCAAACCCCTCGTCTATGCAGGCAGCATTGGAAAACTTCAAGCTGATGCAAGCCGACAACAAGATGGCAATTCTCGGAGCCATGCGCGAACTAGGTGAAGTGTCTGCTGAAGAACACCAGCGCATTGTTGACTATCTAAAGACCACAGACGTCAAAACCGTCTGGTTGGTGGGTGAGGAATTTAAAGACATCAAGTGCGACTATCATAAGTTCAACGATGTAGAAGAAGTGAAGGCTGCCATCAAAGCCCAGTGCCCAGAAGGCCAGTACATTCTCATCAAAGGTTCCAATAGTACCAAACTCTTCCAATTGCCCGAACTGCTTTAGACATGAACAACACTTTCTCTTGGCTGGGATTACAGCTTTGTCTACTGGTTTTTACCAGTTGTAAGGATCGGCACTCGACATTCACACTCGAGAAGGTAAATGCCGTCTACTACTGGCGTACAGACCTGAAGCTCGATTCTACCGAGAGAATCTTTCTTCAGCGACATCACATCAACAAGGTGTATTGCCGCTATTTCGATGTAGTGATGAGCGATGACGATGCAACAGAACCAAAGCCAAATGCTACCATCTCGTTCTCTGACACCCTTCCCGAAAATATCGAGCTCATTCCCACCGTATACATCACCGAAGACTGTATGCATCGTCCATATCAGGGACTGGCGAAAAAAATTGTAAAGCGCATACAGCAGATGAACGAGACCAACGACATCAGACACGTTAGCGAGATACAGATAGACTGCGACTACACCTCGAAAAGCCGAAACATTTACTATCAATTTCTCGAAGAGGTGAAACAAGCTTGGGGAGGTACACTCTCCACCACCATCCGCCTTCACCAACTCTCGATGGCTATCCCGCCCGCCGACTATGGCGTGTTGATGGTTTATAACACAGGCGACCCTCGTAAGTGGAAAGAACGCCGCTCAACTGATGGTCGCTTGCTCGAAGAAGGCAAAAACCCCGTTCTTGACTATCGCGATGTATTTCCATATCTGAGTAAGCTCGACGATTACCCCCTACCCCTTGCTACAGCCTATCCCGTATACCAATGGATCAGGAACATCGAAGGGGTCAGGGTGGAGCATACTGTTGAAGCCGCCGAGATTCTGAAAGTAAAACAAGCATTGGAGAAAGAGCGTAAGGATCTCAAGAATGCCATTATCACCTATCATTTAGACAAAGAAAACATTAACAGATATAAGCCCAAAACCTATGAAGAGATTTATCATCATTAACCTACTGGCAGTTCTCACACTGCCCACTTTCGCTTGTGCCTGGGGAGAGCCCGACAATCCCTATTTATTCAGCATCTACACGTCCAACAACTTCAAAGACCGTGTAGAACGCATCTGCAACGACAACTGGAAAGCCTATCTTGGCTCGACAGAAGAATATTTCTGGTTCAATGCCGACGATGCCATCAAGGCCGCCCGCCAGAAAGGCGATGCTCTGATGGTGAACTACGTGCAAAACCTAAACAAATATCTCAGTTGTGTCAGTATCGAACAGCGCAAACAGAATGAGTGGAACTACCCCACCAAAGATGAAATCACCACCCAGCAGACCCTTCTGAATGCTGTTCGTGTCTATGCCCTCAGCAAGACGAAGACCAGACTGCGCTCCCAGCATGCTCTGCTTTACATGCGTTGCAACATGATGATGGGTCGTCACCAAGACAACATGACCTTTTGGGAGCAAACGGCCAGCAAGTATATCGAGACTGTCTATAAAGACATGATGAAGAACATCTATGCGGGTGCCCTCTACAAAACTGGACGCGTGGACGAGGCTGGAGAGATGTTTGCAGAGATGGACGACTATGAGAGTCTGATGACGCTGTTCTATAAGAAGCGCTCTTACCTTGCCATCAGCCAGCATTACAAGCAGAATCCTAATTCAAAGGTATTACCCTTCCTGTTGCAAGACTTTGTCAACAATGCCCAAGAAGCTAACGATGCCAAGAACGAGGGTGCCTTCGGTGGTAAACTCTTCATCCGTGATATCAACCAACAGGAATCATGGCAGATGCAGCAGTTCTGTGAGTTAGTAGTACGCGAGGGCAAGACCGAAGCCCCCATCATGTGGAAAACTGCTAAAGCCTGGCTTGAGTATCTTTCTGGCAAAAAACAGGAAGCCCTCAAGGACATCAATGCAGCTATGGGGATGGAAGGTTCTGAGCGTATGAAGGAAAGCGCCCGCGTGCTGAAATTATACATTACCGCAGCTCTGGCCAAGCCAAGCGATAAATTCGATAATTATCTGACAGAAGAACTTGAATGGCTCAGAGCTAAAGAGATTCAAGACAATTTCTTCTATCGCGCAAAGACCCGCCTGGTCAATCAGGTTATCATCCCACACTATCAGAACAAGCCTGAACAACTGCTGGCTCTGATGTCTGTCACTTACAACAGCCAATACCCCAACTACATCGACACTATGCGTGTTGACCGTCTCGAAAAATACCTTATTTATAGCAACACCCCAGGCAAAACTTCCTTCGATAAATATCTGAAAAGTCACATCAAAGCCAACGACTCTACGCTCATCGAACTCATTGGAACGAAATATATGCGTTTAGCCCAATGGGATAAGGCTATCCAGTGGCTAAAGGAGATACCAATTTCTTACTACAACGAGAAACACAGCAAAGAGTATCTCTATTATTCTGTTGTTCGAAAATGGACAATAGAACCTTGGATAACCCGCCAATGGGTAAAACAGAGCAAGATTTATGAGCGAAATCTCAAGTGGGAGAAGCACCGCAAACTCGATTTCTGTAAGGAGATGCAGATGATGGAAAGTTCGCTTAACCTGCTGAAAGGCAAGGCTCTCGAGCAACGTTATTATAACCTCGCCACATACTATGCTCAGGCCAACATCAAAGGAGACTGCTGGTGGTTGCTTCGCGACACCAAGAGTGGTTATGACACTATACGTGTCAATGAGGTCGACTTCGGGCAGAAAGCTGTCGAATACCTCCAGAAAGCAGCCATGAGCCGAGATAAAGACCTGAAACTGAAGGCACTGTTCGCCATGGGCTACAGCGATCTTTATACCGCTACATCAAACACCAAATTGTGGTATGAGAATGCATGGAACTCGGAAGTTTCCGACTTCGTCACCATATACCATCGTCAATCTCCTCAGTTTCGGGCCTACCAAGGGCTTTTCAATCTGGTCGAAAACACCCCAGAGGAACCTGCGTACGTCAGCAGATGTGACGAATTTCTGCAGTTCAGAAAGTACTACCGACAGCATAAATAATAAAAAATATCCCTTTTCCTGCACGTATTTCATTTTTTTGCCGTACCTTTGCAGCCGGTTTAAAAGGCAAACCTCCTGAGATATTCAGGAATCGGGATGTAGCGCAGTTGGTAGCGCACTACGTTCGGGACGTAGGGGTCGGGCGTTCGAGTCGCCTCATCCCGACCAAAACAAAAGGAAGTGACTAATGAATCAGTCACTTCCTTTTTCCATATATGATCTATAATCGCCCCATTTCTCTATTTTCACATCGAAATGTCCATTGGTAATACTGCAATGTTTCGTCGAACCATCCATAAACTCTGCGTTGCCCTCGAATGAGAAAGTTCCGGAAATCAACTCTCCCTGCTTATAGGTGCGGATTGTAACACGTGAACTACTGATATCGAGAAGTCCATAGTAGAGTGACGTCACAGAGTCTTCTTTTAGCTCCGAACCTGCAAGATAGGGCAGTTCTATGTCTGCTACGTTGTCTAAGACGGCACCCTGTCTTACTTGTTCAAGAGGCAGGCAAATGGCGATATGCTCTGACTTCTCAAGTTCTTCATTCTTCTCGAGAGATGCCCATATTTCGAGAGTGTCTGTGTATTCTCTTGCCCCCACAGATTCGACATATACAGCAGGTGGTATTCGCGGAGCCCAAAAGTATTCCACCTTTTTCCCATTCAAAAAGAAGCCTAAAGTATTCCTACCTGAATCTGTGTCTTCAAACGGGTCGGCCTTATCGCATGAGACGAGAGTAAAGGCAGCAAACATCATAATTACAATTCCCCAGAGTTTCATTCTTTTCATTTCTGTTGTTATTTTTTTAATAGTTGATACTTCTACCTATGGTAACGACAAAGTGCGGGGAATCCTGCATCGCCATGCGTTAAATGTTTCTAAATCCCCTCCGTTACGACTATCGCTTTACTCCGAGGAAAGTCTCGGTTTGCTCCGTGCAGACTAACCTCACACTCTGTCTGGATATTTTCTCATGGGATGTGAGGTGGTGAGGCTTTCCTTGAATTGTTAATCTTTTATAAGATTAAAGCTAGCAATTTTACTTTTAGGTTTCTGGTGTGTCAAATAAGGCAGAAGTGTAAAAGTAACAATTAACTCATTATCAAATTTAAAAACCAAACTTTACTTTATGAAAAAGCTATTTATTTCGCTGATGGCTCTCACAAGCCTCACAGCAGTAGCGCAGAATCCTATTGTTCCTTCTGTAAAAGCAGAGGTCGAGGACTTCAAGCCTGCCACAACCAATCAAGAGAACAAGCAGTTTCCGGCCATTAACTCTAAGCGCCAGGTCCGTGCGCAGATTAAGGCACCTCAGGCTACATTCGTAGGACTCGACATTGCTGGCAAAATCTATGAGATGACCAAGGATGAGAACGGTGTATGGACTGGTACCTCAGAGCCTCAGGACGAAGGTTTTCACTATTATCAGCTCAACATCGATGGTGCAAACGTGCCCGATCCAAACAGTTTATACTACTATGGTGCCAGCCGCTGGGGAAGTGGTATCGACGTTCCTGCTGCCGACGAGGATTTCTATACTGTAAAGAATGTGCCTCAGGGCTCTGTCAACGAGGTATATTACTACTCATCAGTAACTCAGGAAATGCGTCACGGCTACATATATCTGCCCGCTGAATACTACACCAATCCCACGAAGAAATTCCCCGTGCTCTATCTGCAGCATGGTATGGGTGAGAATGAGACAGGCTGGAGTGCCCAAGGAAAGACAGGTATCATTATGGACAACCTGATTGCCGCTGGCAAGGCCGTACCTTTCATCATCTTTATGGACAACGGACTGAACGCACGCAAGCCAGGTGAACAGCCTATGGGCTTTGGCGGTCCTCGTCCACAGGGAGCCCGCCCACAGGGCGCTCCTCAGGGGCAGCGTCCACAGGGAAATGCTCAAGGACAGCGTCCCCGTATGGGTGGGGCCGATTTCGCCAAGATGGCCCGTCGCATGGGTGGCGCCTTCGAGGAAGTGCTGATTAAGGACATCATTCCTACAGTAGAAAAGAACTACCGTGTGATAGCCGATGCTGATCATCGCGCTATGGCTGGTCTGTCGATGGGTGGCATGCAGACTCATGGCATCACGCTCAACAACCCCACCACGTTTGCTTATGTAGGAATCTTCAGCGGTGGTACCATCGGTGCCGACGAACTGACAGATATCCCTGACTTCAAGAAAACCAATAAAGTGCTCTTCATGAGTGCTGGCGGCAAGGAGAAGGGAATGGCAGAAGGTGAGACAAGCGTAGGCAAGGTGGCAGAGGATCTGAAGGCAATCGGCATCAACGCACACAGCTACATCTCGCCAGAGACAGCCCACGAGTGGCAGACCTGGCGTCGCAGCCTCTACCAGTTCGCACAGTTGCTTTTCAAATAAGCAAATAACATAAAGAAAAGAGCTGCTACCTTTGCCAAAGGATAGCAGCTCTTTTTTGTAAAAAAACAGAAGGTTCCTTTGTTATTATAGATTCTTTGATTACTTTTGCAGCACAAAATGATTAATAGTATAATCAAGAGAAAATATGGAAACAAAGTATAAAGATAACAAGGTGAAGGTGACTGTTATCGAAAGTCGCTGTCCCAAGTACAAAGTTGGTGATGTTATCTGTTTCGAAGGGAGTATGCTCGACAAAGAGCATAGTGATAATGTTTGTATGGTTGCAATGAATGCGATTTACCCATTTGTCTACGCTTTCAGAAGAGGCGGTTATCTAAGAAAAGGACCATACCAATGCACGGATTGCGGTGAGACCGTTAAATTTGAAATAGAAATCATCCCTTAGTTTTTATAATAGGTAAATTAAAAAGATAAGACGAAGATAGATTCTTCGTCTTATCTTTTTCTACTCCCTCTTCCAGGAATCATCGGACTCCTGCCACGGAGTCTCATCCACGGCCAAAGTCTTAGGATTTATTTTATGAGGCTTCCCAGCTATAACTCTAAAGGAATAAGGACCTCCCTGATACCCGATCCATTGAGTTGGATAAGCATAGATAATTTGTAGAGGGTCTGGTGGAGTGACAAATGATGTAAACGCCTTGCCATCCCTTTTCATAACTCTTATAGCCTTTATAACTTGTTTTGGATTCAGCTTGCGATCTGTGCTATAAATGCGATCAGCACCATTATCACGCACATATTTCACGGAAATACCATCAACCATGAAGTTCTTGTCATCTATTCTATTCGCCATACACCAATAGCCAAGCATCAACGAAAAGAAAGCAGCCATACATATGCATGTAACCTTACAGCCTTTATCCATTTTCTCTGAATCTATTATCACTTAAACGGTTCTCTCGCCAAGCGGGTCACGCTTCAGGCTTTCAATCATATCGCTGATCTTATGCAACTCACGGGTGATACGGATGCTCTGCGGACAATGGGGCTCACACTGATGGCATCCGATGCAATGGTCGGGCTGGCGATCACGGGGCACCACACGCTCGAGCGAGATGAGGTATTGGCGGCGATGCTTGCGGTATTCTGCATCGCCCACGCCCATAGGTAGCGAACCTTCGTTCTTGCATTTATTATAATGTACGAAGATGGCTGGAATATCAATACCATAAGGACAAGGCATGCAGTACTTACAATCGTTGCAGGGGATGTTTTCCAAACCAACAATCTTCTGGGCAATCTCCTTATCAAGGTAGCGCATCTCATCATCAGATAATGGAACAAGTGGACAATAGCTCAAGAGATTGTCCTTGAGATGCTCCATATAAGTCATACCAGAAAGAACAGTAAGCACACCTTCAGGGGTTCCTGCATAACGAAAGGCCCACGAGGCCACACTACGCTCTGGAGCATGGCTCTTCAACTCAGCAGCCAGATATTGCGGGAGATTAGCCAGACGACCACCCAATAGGGGTTCCATGATGACAGCAGGAATGCCTCGCTTATAAAGTTCGGCATAGAGGTAGCTAGCATCAACGTTATTATTACTGATTTCGTTGGCATAATCCCAATCAAGGTAGTTAAGCTCTATCTGAACAAAGTCCCAATGATACTTATCGTGTAAGGCGATGACCTCGTCGAACACCTCTTGCTTACCATGAAACGAAAAACCGAGGTTGCGGATACGACCTGCCTCGCGTTCCTTTAGCAGATAATCCATCATACCATTATCCACATAGCGGCCCTTGAACTCCTCCATGCTTCCTCCAACAGCATGGAGCAGATAATAATCGAGATACTCGACCTGAAGCTCCTTCATCGAGTTATGATACATCTCCTTAGCCTTGTCAGCAGCCCAGTAGTCGCGGTTGAAGTTGGATAGTTTTGTAGCCACAAAATACTCACTGCGCTTATGACGATGGAGAGCTATTCCCGTACAGCGCTCTGATTTACCCTGACAATAAACAGGAGAGGTGTCGAAGTAGTTCATGCCATGCTCGATGGCATAGTCTATCTGCTTGTTGATCATCTCCTGATCGAACTCATCACTGTTGTTGACCTTTGTCGGAAGGCGCATCATGCCATAGCCTAAGACCGACACCTTCTCTTTTGTCTTGGGATTCTCACGGTATGTCATCTTACCAATGGGAGGCTCCACCTGGTTTTTATATTCCTCAGCGGCCTGTACGCCTGCTTTGTTGCCACCCTTACAGCCAGCTAAGGTAGCTACTGCGGTCACACTGCCTGCTCCAAAGATTTTCAGAAACGAACGGCGCGATATATTTTTCTTTTCCATAAACAACTTCCTTCTTTTTTAAATCTTACGATGTACCTCATGTCCCTCGACATAAATAGCCGAGAACGGACGCGACGGACAAACATACTCACAAGCACCACAGCCTATGCAGGCTGCTTCGTTGATAGCAGGCACCATTGGTGATTCGTCATCATTAGGATCGAGCTGAACCATCTCGATAGCACCAGATGGACAATGGCGGGCACAGTTGCCGCACTCCACCTCGTCAGTGAGCACCACACAGTTTTTCTTAATCCACACTGCATGACCAATCTGAATAGAAGTCTTCTCGGGTTTGTCGATCTTTTGGATGGCACCAGCTGGGCAAACCTCAGAGCAACGGGTACACTCTGGACGGCAATAACCATGTTCGTACGACATAGTGGGTTGCATGAGGTGAATTAAGTCACTACTCGGGCGAAGCACCTGGTTGGGACACTCGGAAATACAGAGTTGGCAACCTGTACAACGTTTGGCCAAGTTATCGAAAGAAAGTGAGCCTGGAGGTGTAAGCGGTGTCTGGCGCTTAGGAGCCACTTTATCCTCGATTTCAGCCAATCCTCCATCCATAAGTTTCTCTTTCTTCTGAGCAAGGGCAGCACTAGAGACCAAGACTGACGCTAGCAAAAACGAACGCTTCGAGGCATCGACAGCATCATTGGATTTTTCCTTTGACACTGGTTTCCCTGCTTTATACTTCAGTGCTCCAAACTTACAATTATCAATGCAATTTCCACAGACCACGCAACGGCTATAGTCAACAGTGTGTGTCTTGTAGTCGATACAAGCAGCCTTACAATTCTTGGAACAGAGTGAGCAGTTTCTACACTTGTCTTCATCGAAGCTAATCTTCAACCACGAGAAACGGGCAAAAAACGACAGGATAGTACCTACAGGGCAGATGGTGTTACAATAAGTACGTCCGCCTCGCCAAGCTAAAATAAAGAGAGCCACCAGCGTCACAGCAGCAATGATCAGTACAGGTAGTGAGCGCATCCATGTATCAACGCTATAGAAAGCATAACTCTCGTAATGTTCTGCCACCATAGCCAGAAGGTTATTACCCAACTTCCATAAAGGCTGGAAGATCATCGTGGCAATGCGTCCATAGCTGCTATAAGGCGCTAACAGCTGGAACAAAGAACCTATACCAGCTACACCAGCAATGACAAATACTACCAGCACGGGATAGCGCAACCAACGCACTTCCTTGGAATAGGAGTACTTATTCTTCTTGCGATGGAAGCGTGCCAGGATATCCTGAAACACACCCAACGGACAGATAATAGAACAGTAAATGCGCCCGAAGATAAGCGTCAGGGCAATAAGTGTTAAGACCAACACGAGGTTGAGTGCCATCACTGCTGGCAGAAACTGGATCTTCGCCATCCAGCTGAGCCAATGATGAAGCGTCCCCGTGAAATCGAGGAAGAGCAGGGTTATCAGCACAAAGAACACCGCTGCAAGAATCGTTCTGATTTTACGTAACATAAGTCTATAAAGCATTTGTTTATTTAGTAATCTTCACAATCACGATGCTGAGTTCATAAAGCAACCATATAGGCAGAGCTACCACAAGAAGCGTGAAAGCATCGGTAGTTGGGGTAATGATGGCTGCGACAACTAGAATCGCCACAATGGCGTGTCTTCGCATCGATTGCATCATCTGGGCATTTACCAACCCCATCCGCCCCAATATCCAGCTGACTACTGGCAACTCGAAGACGATGCCCATCACCAGACTCATCATCAGCAACGTATCCATATACGACTGAAGGGTCAGCATATTCACCACATCAGGACTTACCTGATAAGTGCCCAGGAACTTCACAGTCAGGGGGAAGATCAGGAAGTAATTAATGGCTGTTCCCAGCATGAACATCAAATATCCACTCCCACAGAGCAAGGTGGCATAACGCCTTTCATTGTCATAGAGCGCTGGCGAAACAAAACGGAAGAGCATATATATAATATAAGGTGAAGCCACGAGCACTCCAGCATACATCGCAGTCTTCATGTGAATCAAGAACTGCTCCGTCAAACCCGTATTCATCAGACTGACATTGAATGGCTCAACGCCCATCAGTCTATAGGTAATGAAATCACTCGATCGCGGTGCCAACACAATGGCAAACATCTCATCCTTCAGACAAAATGCCACCACAGCAGCAATCACCGTTACGACGAGAACCCTTATAATGACCGAGCGTAACTCATCGAGATGATCCCAGAAGGTCATCACCTCCTTACTCATCTTTCTTCTCTTCCTTTATATCCTCTTTGAGATCCGTCACCTCGTTCAAGCCCTCTTTAAAACTCTTCACGCCTTTGCCAAGACCTTTCATGAGTTCGGGAATCTTCTTGCCACCAAAGAATAACAAAAAGATAAGAGCGATAATAAGAATCTCTTGCATACCTAATCCAAACATATTCCTTTAGTTTTTTAGTTTATTCTGCAAATATACAAAGAAATCTCGGTAAATCAAGCATTCGCTATGATTTATTAACAAATCAGTACGCAACATAGGGCAACAGACGGTTGATGGCCTCCTGAGGAAAGTCTTTCGACAATTTCAAATCGTAGAGTGATTTAATGGGGCCATGCAGACGACGGTAGTCTGTGATAGCTCGTGCCTGATAGAAGTTGATATAGGGGTGGCGCTTGAGTTCGTTCAGGCTCAGCTGGTTGATGTTCAGTTTATGCGGCGAAGCATTTTGGACAACCAGATAGTTTTTGGAATCTAAAGGAAAATCCTCGATTTCATCGAGTTGATCGACACTGACATAACCACCCAGACGTTGTCCGTATTGTACAATCTTGCGGGCAAAATATGGCCCAATGCCAGGAACAGTCTTGAGTGCGGCAGTGTCGGCTGTATTTAAAATAACATGTTCGCCCTCGCTGATTTTTATCTGATAACGGGCTACTAGCGAGTCATGTTCTTGGTTGCTCAGCGCATGCCCACGACGGAAAGCCGTATCGCGATAGACCACCTTGGTACGTACATAAACCACCTGTGGATGCTGCTTATACCGTTGTTTGTAAGCCTGATGCTTTTTTTCTTTTCTGATGGTATCAGCAGAAGAAAAGGTATTGGAATCCTTCTCGGCCCTACCCGTGAAAATAATGATTCCAAAAGCAATCAGCATGACGCAAAGCGCGGAAAGAATAACTTTGCGATCAGACTTCTGCAGATAGAAGAACTCACGAATCATAACACGCCAAACTGATGAAGGAATATCAGGACTATACAAACGGGTACGACATATCGGATGGAGAAATACCATGCCCTGAAGAATGTTTCCTTAAGCACACCGCCATTGGTGAACTCATCCTGCACCAACTTACGATTTACGAACCAACCTAGCATAATACTCGTGAGGAAAGCGCCAGACGGCAGCATCAACTGGGCGGTCAGAAAATCGCAGAAGTCAAGTAGTGACATACCGAAGAGTCGTAAATGGCTATAAGCTCCCACTGACAGTGAACAGAATACAGCAATCAGCGAACAAACAACAGTTAACACCCAAGCAGCTCGCCAACGAGGCAGATGAAGTTCTTCATGAAAGAAGGCCGTACCTATCTCATGCATGGAAATGGTAGACGTCAGAGCAGCAAACACCAACAAGGCATAAAACAGAATGGCAATGACATAACCAACCACAGGCATAGAAGCAAAGGCTTGCTGAAATACATTAGGCAAGGTAATAAAAATAAGCGAAGGACCACTATCAGGTTGCACACCGACAGAGAAAGCCGCAGGGAATATCATGAGACCAGCCAGGATAGCGATGCCAGAATCGAGTAAAGCAATCTGTGTAGCCGAGTGCAGCAGATTAGTATCACGCTTAAAGTATGAAGCATAGGTACAAAGACAAGCAGTTCCAAGACTTAATGAGAAGAATGCCTGTCCTAAAGCTTCCAGAAACACATCGCTGCTCACCTTCGAGAAATCCGGTTTCAACAAGAACTCAATACCCGCAGAGGAACCAGGCAACAAGCAGGAGGCCACCACCAGAATGAGCAGAAGCACCAGAAGCAGGGGCATGAGGAGCTTGGAAGCGCGTTCAATCCCTTTCTCTACGCCCTGAGCCACCACCAGATGGGTTATCAAGACAAAGGCTACTGCCCAAAGGCATGGTTTAACAGGGGAACCACTGAACTGTTTAAAGTAATCTACCACATAGGCAGGATCGCCAACCAGTTGTCCTGCAATGGATGCATACAAATACTGAAGGCACCAGCCCGCCACTACGGCATAGAAGCCCAGAATAATGGTTGAGGTAAGAATACCCAGATGGCCAACAAATCGCCATGGGCGACCTCCCATAGTGGCATAGGCACGTGCGGCATTGGTCTGGGCATGACGACCCACGACGAACTCACTCACCATGCCAGGGATACCCAGAAGCAGCACACAGGCAAAATAAACAAGAATAAAAGCAGCACCGCCATTCTGTCCCGTCATAAACGGGAATCGCCAGATGTTGCCTAACCCTACCGCCGAACCAGCAGTTGCCAAAACGATGGCAAGCCTACTACCAAATGTACCTCTCTTCGTCATTTACAGCAGTCCGAATTGATGTAGGAAGATAAAGAGAATGCAGATAGGACATACATACTTCACCAAGAAAAGATAGAGATGAAACAGCCGGCCATTATCAAGCGTTCCCATGTTAGTGAACTCATCGCGAACAATCTTATGGGGCACAAACCAACCAAGGAATATGCAGGTAAGGAAGCCCACCATTGGCAAGAACAACTGTCCTGTGACGAAATCAAACAAATCGAAGAGCGTCATGCCAAACAAACGGAACCCACTCAGCGAGCCTAACGACAATGAACAGAATATTCCAAGGAGGATACAGCACACCGTCACAGCCAGCGCTGCGCGCTTACGAGTAGTTCCCATCTCCTCTTCAAGGAATGCCGTGCTCACTTCATGAAGCGACATAAGTGAAGTAAGGGCCGCCATCGACAGAAGGATATAGAACAATACGGCAATGATATAGCCAAGGCTGGAGATGCCACCGAAAGCCTGCTGAAACACATTAGGCAGGGTGATGAATATCAGCGAAGGGCCACTGTCAGGATTGACGCCAACAGAAAACGCAGCAGGAAAGATAACCAATCCCGCGAGCAGAGCTACCAAGAAGTCGATGATTCCTATCTGTATAGCCGAACCAGCCAGATTGGTTTGCTTTGAGAAGTAGCTGGCATACGTACAGATACAGCCCATAGCAATACTCAGAGAATAGAATGATTGGCCAAGAGCCGCTAAGAACACATCACCATTTACCTTTGACATATCAGGCTTGAACAGAAATTCGATACCTTTCTGGGCATCAGGCAGCATGCATGAGGCAGCCACGATAATCAATAATAGTATAAATAAGGTGGGCATCATGAGCTTTGAAGCCCGCTCAATACCATCACGCACACCATGGGCGATAATCATATAAGTGGCAAACAGAATAAGAAACGTCCAGAATACTGGCTTTACCGGGTCTTGCGAAAAAGTCACAAAATAGTTGCTGATATATTCAGGATCACCCTGCAATTTACCCATCAGCGATGCCCATATATACTCTAAGCACCAGCCCGAAACCACTGCATAATAACTGGAGATGAGGAATCCCGTTAAAACGCCCATATAGCCGATAACCGACCATATGGAACCTCCTGACATCTTGCGGAACGCCCTAGCCGTGTTTGCCTGCCCGTGACGACCGATGATAAACTCACTAATCATGCAAGGGATGCCAAGGAGCAAAATACAGAAGATATATATAATGATAAACACAGCACCGCCATTCTGACCTGTCATATAGGGGAAGCGCCAAATATTCCCTAACCCCACAGCCGAACCTGCAGTTGCCAGAATAACGCCAAGTTTGCTACCGAAACTGGCCCTTTCTAACTTTGACATATTAACTTTTCTCATCTTTCGTTTGCAAAAGTATAAATTATTTCTTAATTTTGCACCTAAATCGCAAGTAAATATGAGTTTTTTGTTTCATTTAGTAAAGAGATACCCCTTTTCGGATGTGTTTATTCTGGCAATCTGGATTCTTTCGCTCGTTCCGTTTTTCCCGGAGACACCACTCGATAACGTTAGGTTCATTGATAAATGGGTACACTTCGTCATGTACGGCGGGACCTTCACCATTTTATGGATAGAGTATACTGTCAAGCACAATAAGCCTGATTATGAGAAACTTTTCTTCTGGGCATGGCTGATGCCTATCATCATGAGTGGCATCATAGAACTATTACAGGAATATTGCACGGGCGGACACCGCAGCGGCGACTGGCTTGACTTTGCCGCCAACGCCACTGGGGTAACTATTGCCGCGCTTATCGGTCTGCTGATTCTTCGCCTTTCCCCCAAGCGGTGAAAGGGTTCTTCAACAGGTGTGCGTTATAGTAACGGCGGTCGCCAGTCACCTCACGACCAATGAAGTCTGGCTTTTCAAAGGGTTCATCTTCTGACTGCAGTTCTACCTCAGCCATCACCAGTCCCTCATTCTCGCCATAGAACTCATCAACCTCGAAAGTATGCGAGCCACTTTTTACGAGATAGCGGGTCTTATCGATGCTGCCGGGTTCGCAGAGTTTCATCAACTGGGTTGCCTCCTCGAGGGTTATCTCCTTCTCGAACTCATAGCGACTCAGTCCATCGGCATTCGAAGGGCCCTTAATAGTCAGATATCCGCGGTTGTCACGGATACGCACCCTAACGGTACGACCGTGACCACTACAGATATAACCTTGACAGATGCGACTGCTACTGAAAGCCTGTCGCTTGTAATCATCGTTACGAACCAGAAACTTTCGTTCTATCTCCAGTCCGCTCATTAAGATACGATGAAGATAGAGTAGACGACAAACAGAACGGCGAGAACTACCAATACACCGAAAATCCATTCGAGTACTTTCTTACCGCCTTGTTCCTGCTTCTTCTGATAAGCCACCTTTTTCTGGGTGCTCTTTGATGCTTTTGCAATCTGTGCCATAATTCAAAATGTTTTTATTGTTATTCTTGTTGTTTGTTTTCTATTGCTCATCATCATTGACGGGGAACTCCATCAGGTAAGCCTTGATGAAATCATCGATCTTACCATCCATCACGCCATCAACATCTGTTGTCTGATAGTTGGTGCGGTGGTCTTTGACACGACGGTCATCGAACACGTAGCTTCGAATCTGACTACCCCACTCGATCTTCTTCTTACCTGCCTCAATCTTCGCTTGAGCTTCCAGGCGTTTCTGCATGGCGCGGTCGTAGAGCTGTGAGCGAAGCAAAGTCAGAGCGCGCTCCTTATTCTTCGGCTGGTCGCGGGTTTCAGTATTCTCAATCAGGATTTCCTCTTCTTCACCAGTATCAGGGTCGGTATACCAATAGCGCAAACGGACACCCGACTCCACCTTATTAACATTCTGACCACCAGCGCCAGAGCTACGGAACGTATCCCATGAAAGCTTGGCAGGATCGACATAGACCTCGATGGTATCGTCGACCAGGGGAGATACAAAGACAGAAGCGAACGACGTCATACGCTTGCCCTGAGCATTAAACGGACTGACACGCACCAGACGATGCACACCATTCTCGCTCTTAAGATAGCCGTAGGCATAATCGCCACCCTCTATCTGCATAGTGACACTCTTGATGCCGGCATCATCGCCATCAAGGATGTTCGAGATCGACACCTTATAGCCATGAGCCTCAGCCCAGCGCATATACATACGCATCAGCATCGAAGCCCAGTCCTGAGCCTCGGTACCACCAGCGCCAGAGTTAATCTTCAGCACTGCGTCCATAGGGTCTTCTTTCTGACGGAGCATGTTCTTCAATTCAAGTTCCTCAATGGCCTTAATGGCTTTGGCGTAGTTCTCATCCACCTCCTCCTCAGTCACCATCTCGTCTTTATAGAAGTCGAAGGCCAGCTGCAACTCGTCGGCAAGGGTGCGAACCTCTTTATAGCCATCGAGCCACTTCTTGATACCCTTCACTTTCTTCATCTGTTCTTCTGCTCGCTGACGGTCTTCCCAGAAGTCAGGAGCCTGCGTACGAAGATCTTCCTCCTCGTACTCTATCTTCTTCTTATCTATCTCAAGATAACGGTGCAGTGCATCTGCACGTTCTAATACATCTTTCAGTTGGTCTTGCGTAATCATATTCTATTCAGCATACATAGCGTCGATTTCCTTCGCATAATTTACGTTCAGCACTCGGCGTTTAATCTTCAGCGTATTCGTGAGTTCGCCCCTCTCCATTGAGAAGTGATGAGGCAGCAAAGTGAAACGCTTCACCTGCTCGTAATGAGCCAGCTGCTGCTGTAAAGTGTCTATGCGTTCCTTCATCATCTCGTAAATCTGGGGATTGGCACACAACTGCTCACGGTTCTCAAAAGCGATACGATGCTCACGAGCATACTCCTCCAGCAACGGATAGACTGGGATAATCAGAGCCGACACGAACTTCCGCTGGTCGGCGATGATAGCGATCTGGTCGATGTACTTATCAACAAGCAGTTTCGACTCAATCATCTGAGGCGCAATATACTTACCGTTTGACGTCTTATAAAGGTCCTTGATACGTTCCTTCAGGAACAGTTCGCCTCCTTTCAGATAGCCAGAGTCGCCTGTCTTGAAGTATCCGTCGTCTGTAAAGGCAGCCTTTGTCAGGTCGTCGCGATTATAATAGCCACGAGTAATGGTGGGGCCCTTCAAGAGCACTTCGCCCTCATCACTGATTTTGATGTCGATGCCCTCGATGGGGATTCCTACTCCACCTACGGTATACGGCTCGCCAAGATGATTACAACTAACGGTAGCCAGACTCTCTGTCAAGCCGTAGCCCACAATCATATTGATACCGATGGCATGTACGAACTCCTCGACTTTGGGATTCACCGTGGCGCCTGCCGTGGGGAAGAAGTGGGCGTTCTCAAGTCCCAGTTCCTTGCGAACCAGAGAGAACACCGTCTTATTGAGCATCTCATACTCCAGATGAAGCGCCAAAGGCGGGCGCTTACCCTTCGAGATATAGTCGATGTTATGTCTCTTACCTACCTTCTCGGCATGGCGGAACAACTTGCGCTTAGCAGGGTTGGCCTTCTCGATCTGCTCCTGCACACCCATATACACCTTCTCCCAGAAACGGGGAACGCTCGACATACAGGTGGGATGTGTCTCCTTCATCGACTGCTGCACCTCCTGCGGATAGGTATTCACTATCAGCGTGGCACCTTCCGTCAGACACAGAATCTTCCAGCCCTTCTCGAAGATATGGGTAAATGGCAGGAAGTTCAGCACACGGTCTTCCTCTCCTACCGGCACGCATTTGTCATTAGCAATCATAGCGGCATGATACTGACCACAGGTCAGGATAACGCCCTTAGAGTCACCGGTGGTTCCACTGGTATAAAGGATGTTGGCAATATCATCCATCGAAGCCGAGGCCTGCAACTGCTCTACCTCCGACTGACGGGGATTGTTCTCGCCCAGCTTCAGGAAGTCATCGAAGTAAACAGCGTTCACGTCGTGCTCCGATATCCTGACGGTTCTGTCGAACACGATGATACGCTCCAGCGTCTGGCACATCGTTGCCACACGAAGGGCCTTGTCATACTGCTCCTGCTCACCCACGAAGAGGAAACGGATCTTGGCATCGCTGACCATGAACTGTATCTGCTGTTCAGAGCTTGTGGCATAGAAAGGTATAGTGACAGCCCTGATGCCCCATGCGCCGAAGTCGCAGAACAGGTACTGCACAGAGTTCTGCGAGAACACACCAATGTTCTCCTGCACCTTGACGCCCAGGTTGAGCATGGCATTAGACACTTGCTTGACCGTGGCTGAGAACTGATTCCACGACATCGACTTCCATTGTGTGCCGCCAAAATCCTTATAGATCAGCGCCTCACGGTTGCCATACTTCATGGCCTGATCGTGAATCAATCGTGATAAATGACTTCTTGTCTGCATAATCATCTTCTCTAATTCGGTGCAAAATTACGTAAAATAGCTTAGATAGCCAAATTATATTGTGGAAAAGATGCCTTATTCCACGAAAACGATGACGTGCTGGCGTCAGATATTGATGCCGTAGTTCTGCTTCACTTCACTCATCACGAAAGTGCTCTCGATGGCGCTGATGTTACCCACGTCGCCCAACTTGTTAAGCACAAACTCCTGATACTGCTTCATGTCGCGAGCCCTCACTTTCAGCAGATAGTCGTACGAACCCGAGGTGTTATAGCACTCCGTCACCTCCGGGAGGCGCATGATTCTGCGGGTGAAGGCATTAGCCATGTCGTGGTTAATCTGTTGCAACTTCACTTTACAGAACACGAGCAGCCCCTGGTCAAGTTTCTCTGGGTCGAGAATGGCCACATATTTCTTGATATACCCTTGGCGCTCCAACCGCTTCTGGCGCTCAAACACGGGGGTTGGTGTCAGATGCACGGTGTCGGCCAGTTCCTTGGTCGTCAGTTTTGCATTCCTTTGCAGCGTCTTCAGTATCTGCAAGTCGGTTTCATCTAATACGTCTGCCATAACTTAGTCATTATTTCTGTTTACATGCTGCAAAGTTAGGACTTTCTTGCGAAATATGCAAGAACAACAGAAAAAAAATCTCCTCATGCTGGCATTAAGGATATAAAACGCCCATTACCAGCATTCCACCGATTTTCGCATTGTAAAGAATATATGCCTAAAAAAGCACCTCTCCACCAGCTCAATCTAGAGCAGCGGAAAGCGCCTTTAGAGTTTCATTACGACTAACTATGGGTTTATCGTAATGAAACTTGGGGTTTGTCGGTAGTAAACTTAGGGTTTACTCGGCGTAAAGTCTACCCCTTTTTGTGTAAAACAAGTTGTTTTATGCGCGCTCAAGTAGTCTCCACAGGTGGTGGAGATAGTCTCTTCGGGAACAAAACAAGTTGTTTTGTTCCGAAAGATGACGTCTGAACGAGGGGTGGAAATGGAGCTTTTCTATAACGCTCACGTTCTCAACGACTTACAAAAACGGCTCAAAACTCGCGTATCTGCGACCAAAGGATGGTTTGCTGGCAAAGACGCGAGTTTTGAGAGCCGATTTGTAATATTATTTCCTCTACATGCTTTAACTATCTGCGCTGACCTTCCGTCTCCTCGCGCTTAGCTTTATAGTAGCGGTCGATGAAATCAATCTGTTCACGGTTGGGGCGCATGATGAGCGAGGCACCGTTTGAGAACTGCATCGTGGTGGGTTTCGACTCGTCGAACGCAGGCCAGTAAGGCAGGCCCTTGCCATTGGGATTACAGGTCTTGGCAAAGTTCACCCAGTATTGCTGGATAATCTCAGCCACAGCAGCCTCAGCGGGATACTTGTCGGGCTGGGTGAGGAACTCGCCATTCAGATACATGATATCATCAGCATGAGCCACGCCCACACGACGGGGATCGCCAGAGAAGCTACGCTCTGAGGGCTGTGCGAGGAAGGCAGCATAGGCAGGACTCTTGCCCGTCTTGCTCTGCAGACTTACCCAAGCATATGAGGGCCATGCGAAGCCCATATCGCGGAAGGCGTCGCCAAAGCCGTGCCAAGCCTCATCGTCGGTAGTGCCAGGGTAGAACTTCAGCGCCTCGTCGGCCCACGAACCGAAGATGCCTTTAACAGACTTCTGATAGTTCTCTGCCGTCATATTGCCAGGAGCAAAGAGAGCGCCCTCGTCGGAGTTGGTCATCACGATGACTGGCACATCGTTATACTCACCACGCTCATAGAGGCGATACTGGTCGTCGCAAATCACATAGCCGTCCACACAAGGCCAGAAGCCCGAGAAGCCCACGTTGCCGTCGCAGAGCGACATAGCATCCATCTTGCGCAACTCCTTCAGCGACTTCTTCCCAAGATGCTTCTGGAATGCCAGTCCCTGCTGTTCTGCCCCTTTCTGTGAGGCATCCAGGCCCAAGGCGCGCGGTTTATCGCTCCAAGGGGCAAACGAACCTCCGCTCTGACTGATGGCTGCACGGAAGAGACCCTTAGCCAGCGGAGAAGCACACAGCATGCTACAGCTGATGGCACCGGCACTCTCGCCGAAAATGGTGACCTTCGAGGGATCGCCACCGAAGTTGGCAATGTTACGCTGCACCCACTGAAGGGCAAAAATCTGATCGAGCAGGCCATAGTTACCCGAATGGCCGTCTTTCGATTCCTTGGTCAGCTCAGGATGCGCCATGAAGCCTAAGGCTCCCGTACGATACTCGATGCTCACAATGACTACGCCACGCAGGGCGAGATGCTTCCAAAGGTCGCCACCATAATGTTCCGTCTGGAATCCGCCACCGTGAATCCACACCATCACAGGCAGACGGTCGTCGACAGAAGTAGCCGGAGTGGCAATGCCCAGATACAGGCAGTCCTCGCTCATCATATCTGCCGTACGTCCAGGACGTGTAGGCTGAGGAGGCCAAGGACCGAACTTATCGGCTTTCAGCACACCCTCCCAGGCCTTGGCAGGCTGTGGAGCGCGCCAACGGAGGTTGCCAACAGGGGGAGCTGCATAAGGAATGGCCTTGTACACAGCCAGCGTTCCGTCAAGCACACCCTCAACGTCACCTGTCTCTACATGGGTTTTCAAGAGCGGCTGCCCTTGCACATGAACCGTCAACATAAGAGCGCAGACGCTCAGAACGATTGTTAGAAGTCTTCTCATATTATATATAATGTATTATTAGTTATTGTAATCGCTGACAAAGGTAAGCATTTTCTGTCATATTAGCGGCCTTTTTGGAGAAATATTCTGTTAAGGCACCCTTATGACCCTATCTTCGGAATAATACTCCACTGTATTCCAATAAAAAGCTATATATTCTGAATTTTAGAAGAAATTTGGTTATTCATTCCAAACGCCGTACCTTTGCACCCAGAAATCAATAATAATAATTAAAAGAAAGGAAAAGATTATGAGTACAAAGAATTATCGTTTTGAGACATTGCAACTTCATGTAGGTCAGGAACAGGCCGACCCCGCTACCGATGCCCGCGCCGTGCCCATCTATCAGACAACAAGCTATGTATTCCATAACTCACAGCATGCAGCCGACCGCTTCGGACTGCGCGACGCCGGCAACATCTATGGACGACTGACAAACTCTACTCAGGGTGTATTCGAGGATCGTGTGGCAGCCCTCGAGGGTGGTGTAGCAGGACTGGCTGTAGCCAGCGGCGCAGCTGCCATCACTTATGCCCTGCAAAACATCGTACAGGCTGGTGACCACATCGTGGCAGCCGACAATCTTTATGGCGGCTCTTATAACTTGATTACCCACACCTTAGCAACTCAAGGCATCACAAACACCATCATCAACGTGAACGACCTTGCAGCTCTGGAAGCAGCCATCAAACCCAACACGAAGGTTGTATATGCTGAGACCTTCGGTAATCCGAATTCTGATGTACTCGACCTTGAAGGTGTGGCTGCCGTAGTCCACAAGCACGGCATCCCCTTCATCGTTGACAACACATTCGGTACACCTTATTTAATTAGGCCCCTTGAGCACGGCGCTGATATCGTGGTGCACTCAGCCACCAAGTTCCTCGGAGGACACGGAAGCTCGCTCGGCGGTGTCATCGTAGACGGTGGCAAGTTCGACTGGAAAGCCAACCCCGACAAGTTCCCGACATTGGCAAAACCCGACCCATCTTATCATGGCATCGTATTCGCCGATGCAGTTGGTGCCGCCGCTTATGTTACTCGTATCCGTGCCGTCATTCTGCGTGATACTGGCGCAGCCATCTCACCATTCAACGCCTTCATCCTGTTGCAGGGTGTAGAGACACTGAGCCTGCGTGTAGAGCGTCATGTTGAGAACGCCCTGAAGGTGGTCGACTTCCTTGCCAAGCACCCGAAAGTGGCCAAAGTAAACCACCCAGCTCTGGAGAGTCACCACGATCACGCACTCTACCAAAAGTACTTCCCCAATGGCGGCGCCAGCATCTTCACCTTCGAGATCAAGGGCGGACAGGAAGAGGCCTGGAAGTTTATCGATGCGCTCCAGATCTTCTCACTACTGGCAAACGTGGCTGACGTGAAAAGCCTGGTGATTCATCCCTACACCACCACACACTCTCAGCTCTCGCCTGAGGAACTGGCAGAGCAGCACATTACTCCGTCAACGGTTCGCCTCAGCATAGGAACGGAACATATTGACGATATCATTGCCGACCTGTCACAGGCTCTAGACCAGATTTAAATATTTAAAGGAAAGATAAAGGCGCAGCCCAATGGCCGCGCCTTTTCTTTTATAGTTTCCAAAGCATTAAGCGAATGGATTCTCTGTTGGGTAGTAATCACCCTTGGGGAAGTTGTAGTCGATCTCCTCAACGGGGATACCCATGTACTTGAGAACCTCCCACAGGTACTTACCAGCGTGCTCGAACATAACGGCAGCGTGATGTGGGTAGTGCTTCTCAATGAGTACGTGACGGTAGAAGCGGCTCATGTTCTTGATACCGAAGGTACCGATAGAACCGAATGAGCGTGTAGCTACTGGCAGAATCTCGCCCTGAGCGATGTAAGCACGGAGCTTGGTATCGGCTGTAGACTGCAGACGATATACAGTAGCCTTACCTGGCTTCAGATCACCCTCGAGAGTACCGTTAGTAACCTCTACAGGCAGAGCGCGGGCCATAATGCGCTGGAAGCACATCTGGCAGTTGCAAACCTTGCTTGAAGCGGTGTTACCACAGTGGAAGCCCATGAAGATTTCCTTCTCTGTATAGGTGTCGCACTCGAACTTCTTACCCTTGATGCTCTCCTCGTACATATCCTGAGGAACAGAGTTGTTGATGTCGAGCAGAGTAACAGCATCCTCGGTGATACATGTTCCGATATACTCTGACAGAGCGCCATAGATATCAACCTCGCAAGCTACGGGGATACCACGACCTGTCAAGCGGCTGTTAACATAGCAAGGTACGAAGCCGAACATGGTCTGGAATGCAGGCCAGCACTTGTTGGCCATAGCTACGAACTGGCGTGAGCCCTTGTGACCCTCGATCCAATCGGTCAGAGTCAACTCGTACTGAGCAAGCTTAGGCAGAACTGAAGGAATCTTGTTACCTGTGCCGAGTTCAGCAGCCATATCCTTTACAACCTCGTCGATACGTGGGTCGCCCTGATGTTTCTGGAAAGCCTCAAGCAGGTCGAGCTCTGAGTTCTCCTCAATCTCAACATCGAGATCATAGAGGGCACGAATAGGAGCGTTACAAGCCAGGAAGTTATTAGGACGGGGACCGAAGCTGATGATCTTCAGGTTCTGCAGACCAACGATAGCACGAGCGATAGGCAGGAACTCGTGAATCATCTCGGCGCACTGAGCAGCGTCGCCAACAGGCTCCTCAGGGATGTAAGCACGAGTCTTACGCAGAGACAAAGCCTGACTAGCGTTCAGCATACCACAGTAAGCATCGCCACGACCGTCGATCAGGTCGTTCTGAGTCTCCTCAGCAGCAGCACAGAACATGGTTGGGCCCTGGAACCAGTCAGCAATCATGGTCTCAGAAATCTCAGGACCGAAGTTACCAAGGTATACGCAGAGGGCGTTACATCCAGCCTTCTTTACGTCCTCAAGAGCCTGCTGAGCGTGAATCTCGCTTTCAACAATACAAATAGGGCACTCGTAGATACCATCCTTACCGAACTTCTCTACATACTTGGCAATAACAGCCTTACGGCGGTTAACAGCCAGTGATTCAGGGAAACAGTCGCGACTTACGGCGACGATTCCGACCTTAATTACAGGTACATTTTTCATATTCATCTGAGTTTAAAAAGTAATGCTTAGATTGATACGGATGCAAAGGTATAAAAAAAATCCGAAAGCAGACACCTGTTTTCGGATTTTATAGTTTTTTATATCATCAACATTGCGCTTCTGCCATGGTTCGTTTCCATCTGAACCAGCCCATCACGGCAATGACGACATACAACCCATAAAGAGATGCCTTGAAAGGAATATCTTTATAGAAATAGAGCCCGCAGGTAAACACGTCGACGACTATCCAGATGAACCACTGCTCCAAATACTTGTGTGCCAAAGCCCAGATACCGACAACACTCAAAGCCGTTGTGAAACTGTCGATCATCGGCACGGTAGAGTCGGTAAAGGTATTGAGAAACCAGTACATGATTCCCCAAAGACCCAAAATCAGTAGTGTCCATGGCAACACTAACCGACTAGGGAAATGACGGATGGGTAATGGTTCCTTCGATGCCGACCCCCGAATCCATCGCCAATAGCCATAGATGGTCATCGCCAAATAGTAGAACTCCATGCCGCAATCAGCATAGAGCCCCTTTTGGTAATAGAGTACAATGCCCAGCGACTGCATCAGGAATCCTACGAGCCACATCCAAATACTGGCTTTATATTCCAGCAGGATATATGCCAATCCCAACACTGTCGTTACGATATCAAGCCAATGCGCTGTCAGAAATTCCATGTCTGTATTCTCTTTAGAATCTCAGCGTCATATTCGCAGCCATCGTAAAGCCCGCCATCGGGACAAAGCCAAGCTGATAGTAACGGTTGTCGTTGGCATGGGCATAACTCTCGGCAATAGCAGAATAGACCCAGCCACTGGCAGCATATCTGCGATTGAAAATATTGCCGAAGTTCAAACCAAAGACAGCCTCTTTCACTGCTTTCTTAGGCTTTAGGGTATATGATATTGATGCATTCGACACAGAATAGCAAGGCAAAGAACGCTCAGTATTCTCTGTATTATCAAGATACTGACGTGATACGAAGTTCGTATGCCATACAGCCTGCCATCCGTTATAATGTAACCTAACAAATCCATTGAGAATCATCGACGGCGAGAAGGCCAGTGTAGAATTGTCATAATGGAGCTGTCTAAACCCATCACCATTACCGTCAATATGATACTTTTCCATAGCTGCCTGCCGACCAGCCACATCATCTTTATAGTCCCAGTCATCCCAGTCCTCAACAAACTCGTCGAAGTCCTTAATCTTATTCTTGCTCAGAGCAGCGTTACCCTCGATGGTGAGCCACGACGTAGGATCGATACCAGCCTGCAGTTCAACACCCATACGATATGAGTCTTTGATATTCGTTGTTAGTTTTTCACCGATGTCAGTAGTTTGTCCAGTCTGCACAAACTGATCGGTATAATCCATATAATAGCCATTCACACCAACACGCCAAATGTCACCATTATAAGTATAACCAAGTTCATAATCAAGCAACTGCTCTGCCTTAGGTGCGGGATAGATGTAATTATCGGTAAAATTGTTGCGCTCAGGCTCACGATGACTCAGTGCCACAGAACCATAAACACGATGCCCGTCTAACTGCCACGAGAAACCAGCCTTCGGGTTGAAGAAATCGTATTTCTTGTCGATATCGAGAATATGTTTCTCATAGAGATACGTTTTCTCGTTGTAGGCAAACTTATCATTACAGCCATCAGTCTTATAACTTACGTGCCGATACTGCATATCAGCAAAGACATCCCACTGTTCTGTGATATGGTAGGCGGCTTTCAGAAATACATTCCCATCGAATTTATGGGCATCAGAATCATAATACTGATAATCACCATTATTGAGCAGACGACTCCTAAGGGTCTCATCTGAGAGATAGGTAACATAGCCGAAGTGGTTGCCGTCGAAATTCTGGAGCGAAACTCCTCCGATAACATCCCACTCTTCATCTTTATAGTTCATATTCCACACCAGACCATAAGTATCCTGTTTGAGTCCCTTCTTGCGAATCCAATCGGTGCGCTTCACTTTCGTTATGTCCTCATCATTGAAATCTGCATTAGGCAATCCCAGTTTCTTGATTTTGTTCTGCGGACGGAACTCCTTATAATAGCCATAGCCATGAGTATAGTGTAACGAGGCCGTAGAGCTCCAATGGTCACTGATAGTCCATGCTGCAGAAAGAATATTATGGCTTTGCCAGAAGTTATCTGTGGTTTTGTCCCAATAGGTACCATCAGCCATCTTGTAACGCTCCACCTGATAATTACCATTAGCGTCCTTTACAAAGAGGCCATCCTCTCCCGTGACAAGTTTCTCATAAAGTGAGTTGTACTTTCCCAGTCCCACATTCCACATATCCTGATAATCCTTGATGCCTGTCTTTGAGTTATAACTCCATGTTCCATCATCATAGCAGCCATCCATTAACGAGTAATCGTCATTACCTGCGGTAATTCCATTCCAAGCCTGACCCGTACGCTCGAAGTTGCCGATGTTCTTATAACGTATCTGAAAGTTATTGCCTAACCATGTCAAGCCACCATAATAAGAACCTGAGCGGCCACTTGTGCCATGGATGAATCCATCGGTATGCGTTTCATGATAAGCACCGTCAAATATCAAGTGATTCCATAACATTCCTGTTGAGAACTTACCACCCAGATTATATGTGTTGAAAGATCCATAGCTAGCAGAAACCTCAAGGCTTGGTTCTTGCAATGGGGTTGCCGATGCAAGGGCTACAGTGCCGCCAAAGGCGCCATCTCCATTGGTTGATGTTCCCACACCACGCTGTATCTGCACACTACCAAGCAGTGAGCCATAAGAGTTCATATTTGCCCAGAAAACGCACTGATCCTCAGGCGAATTGAGGGGGACACCATCGAGTGTCACATTGATACGGGAATCACCTGCGCCACGAATGCGCATATAGGTCGTTCCTGTACCAAGTCCGTTCTCACTCCATGCAACAACGCCTGGCGTTTGTGAGAAAAGCATAGGCAACTCCTTTCCTGACTTTGAAAACTCATTAAGCTGCTGTTTCTTAATGTTTACCACGGCAAAAGGTGCGTTCTTCTGGGCCCTAACACCCTTGACGACGACCTCCTGCAACTGCTCTACCTGAGTAGAATCATAGAGCGCTGAACGATTCTGTGCATTGACACCTATTACGCACATCAGCGCAGTCACACTAAAAACCAATCTTTTCATACCTCTTTTGAATACTAAAAAAATGATGTAACGGGGAAATGTGTTGACTAATCCTTTATTCCATCCCTACGCCGGTATAATCCGGATCAGGTTAGAGGGTATCATCTCAGCCTGCACCCACAGGCACCCCTTGAAATCGGCGGCAAAATTAAGCAAAAAAAATGAGGAAACAAAGCGTTTCCCCATTTTTTTATCTAAGACCCATGCGAGCTTCAACTACGTTGACCACATAGTCGGCCAGTTTCTCGCATTCATTAATCAAGTCCATATAGATGGTACCAACAGCATAAGTATACTCATGATTATTGACATCAGTAATATTCTGCGTCTTCAGCTGATTACGGTAGTTATTAATCTCATGCTCTATATTGAATGAGCGGTTCACATCAAACGACTCCTTGCGTCCTAGCATCAAGCGGTTCATCTGCGAGAGTGACTGATCGGTCAACTCCATCATTTGATGAATATGTTCATACTGCTTCTCAATGAAGTGGTCTTCTTTTCCATTATATTTACGAGAGATGGTACGCGCCATATTATAACAGGCATCACCTATCGATTCCAACTCAGAAATCTCACGGAGCATGGCACGAATCTTACCTTTTGTATCATCAGAGAGATGTGCATCACTGACGGAATCGAGATATTTTGCAATCTCCAATTCCATATTATCACTGATTCCTTCATACTTCTCAATGCGCGTATAAAGCCTATTGAAATCACCTGCTTTATTATCTTTCTTGTTCGTTGCACTACTAGAAAGGGTTAGCAATTCACGCACCATATTAAACATACGCTGCATACGTTCCGAGAAGGCCTGAATCTCCTTCTGAGCCTCAAGCACGGAAAGTTCTGGGGTCTTCATGAAACCTGCTGTAATGAAGTGCAGACGGAAATCTTCTTCCTCATCGATCTTCTTGGGTTTGATAACCCAACATACGAAACGTTCGATTTGCGGAATAAACCAAATAAGAATAAAAGTATTTACCACGTTAAAGCAAGTATGGAAGGCAGCCAACACAAAACTCAGTTTAGCAGCATTAGCCAGGAACAACTTCGTTTCAGCCATTCCCTTTACCATTGTCACGTCATAGCCCACAAGACCGCAAACGGCATCAACAAACGGACGGAAGACAAACAGAATCCATACAACACCGAACACATTGAAGAACATGTGAGCCAAAGCAGCTCTACGAGCCTGCGTATTGGCAGAGAGAGCGGCAAGGTTTGAAGTAACGGTAGTTCCGATATTCTCACCCATCACAAGCGCAATACCCTGATAGATAGGCAACGCACCACTCGAACAAAGAATCATGGTAATGGCCATTACAGCTGCCGACGACTGCACACAGAAAGTCAGCACCCCTCCAAGGAAGAGGAATATCAGTGTGGTGAGGAAAGAGTCCGGATCAAACGAGGCAAAGAAATCGAGTACTGCCTGGTTCTCGCCCAAATGCATCTCTGCTCCCGTCATTCGGAGTGTACCCAGTCCTAAAAGCAGAAACGACAAGCCGAACAGGAAATCACCGATATAGCGGTACTTTTTCAGATAAATCAGAATGATTCCTATAAAAAAAGCCGGATATACAGCACTTGTGATATCGAACGACATACCTGCCGACATAATCCACGCCGTCAGCGTCGTTCCGATATTTGCGCCCATGATTACAGATATGGCCTGTGCCAGTGTAAGCAATCCAGCATTTACAAACGAAACCGTCATCACCGTGGTAGCTGTTGAAGACTGTACCGATGCAGTCACTAGCATACCAGTCAACATTCCCGTGAAACGATTGGTAGTCATTGCGCCCAAAACATGACGCAGTTGCGGACCTGCCATTTTCTGCAGAGCTTCACTCATCGATTTCATACCGAACATCAACAATGCGAGTGAGCCTAGTAGTTTGAATAATACGAGCATAAGAATTTCTTTTGATTCGATAATTCGGATGCAAAGATACAAAAAAGTTCTTAATTCATTATTCATAATTCATAATTATTTTATATCTTTGCCACAAAAAACAACTTAAAGCAATAGAAAACATCATGGAACAGACTATAAAGATTCACATCCGTAACAACGAAAAAACAATCGAAGTACCTATGGGTGCCACCCTCGAAGATGTTTATCAACTTTCAGGAATCCAGTTGAAGCACGGTCCTATCTCTGCGTGCGTAAATAATAAGGTGGAAGGCATGCATTTCCGTGTCTACAAACAAAAGGAGGTTGAGTTCTTAGACATCACCTCACCCAGCGGCAGCCGTGCTTACACCCGCAGCCTTTTCTTCGTGCTTTGCAAAGCAGTCCACGATCTCTACAGCCCTTGTAAGGTCGCGATAGACATTCCTGTAAGCAATGGTTATTACGTGAACCTTAACATCGGCCGCCCCGTTACTCTCGACGATGCAGGCACCATCCGCCGCCGCATGCAGGAGATTATCGATGCCGCCCTGCCCATCCATCGTCACGAAACGACTACGAAAGAAGCTATTACCATGTTCGACAACCTGCACAACCGCTCAAAGGTCAAACTACTCGAGAGTACGGGTAGTCTATATACCACCTATTATGACATTGACGGCTACAAGGACTACTACTATGGCTCACTTCTGACAAACACTTCGCAACTATACCTCTTCGGGCTTGAAAAGTATTACGATGGCTTGCTGCTCCGCATACCATCCATGCAACATCCCGATGAATTGGGAGAGATGACCCATCAGGACAAAATGTTCGGCATCTTCAAGGAACACCATCAGTGGCAGGATATCCTTGGGCTTCGCACGCTTGGTGACCTGAACGAGGTCATCACGAAAGGCTACTCCCCCCAATTAATACAAATCTCTGAGGCTTTGCAAGAGAAGAAAATTGCAGGAATAGCCGATGAGATTGCCCAGCGCAAGGGCATCAAGATGGTACTCATCGCAGGCCCTTCCTCTTCGGGTAAAACCACGACTTGTAAGCGTCTCAGCGTGCAGCTCGCCGTTAATGGAATCAAGCCCGTACCCATCTCACTCGATGACTATTTCATCGATCGAGACCAGACACCACGCGATGAAAAAGGCGACTACGACTTCGAACATCTCCATGCCCTGAACCTTCCCCTGCTTAACGAGCAGCTCACCGCCCTTTTCCGTGGTGATGAAGTAGAATTGCCACGCTACGACTTTCCCACAGGAACCAGCCAGAAGAGTGGCAGGAAGTTACGCTTAGGTCCCAACGAAATTCTTGTGGTAGAGGGCATCCATGCATTAAACCCTGAACTCACCTCGCAGATCCCCAGCAATCAAATATTCCGCGTCTACGCCTCGGCACTCACCACTGTGCTGCTCGATAACCACAACTACATCCCTACCACCGACAACCGCCTGCTGCGTCGCATCATCCGCGACTACAAGTACCGTGCTGTCTCTGCTCAGGAAACCATCCGCCGCTGGCCTTCGGTGCGCGCTGGCGAAAACAAGTGGATATTCCCTTATCAAGAGAATGCCGATGCCATGTTCAACACCGCCATGTTATTTGAGCTAGCCGTTATTAAGAGTCAGGCAGAGCCACTATTGGAACAGGTACCTGAGAACTGTAAGGAGCATGCCGAGGCCTACCGTTTGCTAAAGTTTCTCCGCTACATCAAGCCCATCCCCGAGACACAAATACCACCCACTTCGCTCCTCCGCGAGTTCCTTGGCGGCAGTTCATTCAAGTATTGAGTTTTTGTTCTTCAGAAACTTGATCCTGATATTGGAGTTGAACAGAACAATTATGACAGATGACAGTTATTGGAAATGAGAGAAAAGAGATTTATTACATATTTCTTGCTGACAATTTGCAATCAAAAAGCAGAAATAGGAGAAGGGGCGAATGAATATTCTGCATAAATATTGCAAAACAAATGCATAAATGCAAGAATTTGCAAGAATTCAAAAAGATTATATGCATTTTTTAGGGGTTTTCTTTGGCTATTTGGTTAAAAATGAATAATTTTGCAGCCGCAAAGTTTTAGAATAAACAAATATTGTTATGGCTGAAAAATTAGAAGTGAAAGAGCTCGACCAAGTGGTTGTACGCTTCTCTGGTGATTCCGGCGACGGTATGCAGCTCGCAGGAAACATCTTCTCGACGGTCAGTGCCACCGTTGGAAACGGCATCTCGACATTCCCCGACTATCCCGCAGACATTCGTGCCCCGCAAGGTTCGCTCACAGGCGTGAGTGGCTTCCAAGTTCACATCGGCGCTGGTAAGGTATACACCCCTGGCGACAAGTGCGATGTGCTCGTAGCGATGAACGCTGCAGCGCTGAAAACTCAGTATCGCTATGCTAAGCCCGGTGCAACGATTATCATCGACACCGATTCTTTCGGTCCTAAGGATTTGGAGAAGGCCCAGTTCGCTACAGAGGATTACTTAGGTGAGATGGGTATCGACCCCGACCGTGTTATCCAGTGCCCACTGACTACCATGGTTAAGGATTGTCTGGCCGACAGCGGCATGGACAACAAAGCTATGCTGAAGTGCCGTAACATGTTCGCTCTCGGACTCGTATGCTGGTTGTTCGATCGCGATCTGAACCTTGTAGCAAACTTCCTGCGCGAGAAGTTTGCCAAGAAGCCCGCTATTGCAGAGGCAAACATTAAGGTCATTCAGGCCGGTTGGGACTACGGTCACAACACTCACTCTAATGCCATCAACGTTTACCGTGTAGAGACCAAGGAGAAGACCCCTGGACGCTATATGGATATCACGGGTAACAAGGCTACCGCCTACGGTTTCATCGCTGCTGCCGAAAAGGCTGGTCTGCGCCTTTACCTTGGTTCTTATCCTATTACGCCTGCAACCGACGTGCTGCACGAGCTCTCTAAGCACAAGTCATGCGGTGTCATCACCGTACAGTGCGAGGACGAAATCAGCGGTTGTGCATCAGCACTCGGTGCTTCGTTTGCCGGAGCTCTCGGTGTTACCTCGACCTCTGGTCCTGGCGTCTGCCTGAAGAGCGAGGCTATGAACCTGGCTGTTATCATGGAGCTTCCATTGGTTGTTCTCGACGTACAGCGTGGTGGTCCTGCTACTGGTCTGCCAACCAAGAGCGAACAGACCGACCTGTTACAGGCCCTCTTCGGACGTAACGGTGAAAGCCCTATGCCAGTAATGGCCGCTACCAGTCCTGCCGACTGTTTCGACGCTGCTTATCAGGCTGCTAAGATGGCTCTCGAGCACATGACACCTGTAGTACTGCTCACCGATGCTTATATCGCTAATGGCTCTGGCGCATTCAAGCTGCCACAGATGGCTCAGCTCGATGCCATCAATCCGCCATACGTTCCTGAGGAGTTGAAGGGCAAGTGGACACCTTACATGCGTGCAGAGAACGGCACCCGCTACTGGGCTGTTCCTGGTCGTGAGGGCTTTGCTCACATCCTGGGCGGACTGGAGAAGGACTCTAACACCGGTGCTATCTCTACCAACCCAGAGAACCACGATTTGATGACTCGTCTGCGCCAGCAGAAGATTGACAATATCCAGGTGCCCGACCTCGAAGTTGATGGCGACGCCGATGCCGACCTGCTGATTGTAGGCTTCGGTTCTACCTACGGTCATCTGCACTCTGCTATGGATGAGCTGAAAGCTAAGGGCTACAAGGTTGCTCAGGCTCAGTTCAAGTATCTAAACCCACTACCAAAGAACACTGCCGACGTACTGAAGAAGTACAAGAAGGTGGTAGTTGCCGAGCAGAACATGGGTCAGCTGGCTGCCTACCTTCGCATGAAGGTTGATGGCTTTGTACCTTACCAGTTCAATCAGGTAAAGGGTCAGCCCTTCGTAGTAGAAGAGTTAGTGAACGCATTCGAGGACATTTTAAAGAAGTAAACGATTATGAGTTATACAGCACAAGATTTCAAGAAAGGCCAGCCTCGTTGGTGCCCTGGTTGTGGTGACCACTTCTTCCTGGCTTCACTCCATAAGGCTATGGCCGAGATTGGCGTAGCTCCCGAGAACGTAGCAGTCATCTCTGGTATCGGCTGTTCAAGCCGTCTGCCTCACTATATGGCTACCTACGGCATGAACACCATCCACGGTCGTGCCGCTGCCATCGCTACCGGTGCTAAGGTAGCTAATCCCAACCTGACTGTCTGGCAGGTATCTGGTGATGGTGACGGACTGGCTATCGGTGGTAACCACTTCATCCATGCCAACCGTCGTAACATCGACCTCAACATGATCCTGCTCAACAACCGTATCTACGGTCTTACCAAGGGCCAGTACTCACCCACCTCACCCCGCGGCTTCGTATCAAAGTCGAGCCCTTACGGTACCGTTGAGGATCCCTTCCGCCCTGCAGAGCTCTGCTTCGGCGCTCGCGGACACTTCTTCGCCCGTTGCGTGGCTACCGATGCCAAGGGTACTGTTGAAGTATTGAAGGCAGCCTATGAGCACAAGGGCGCCAGCGTTACCGAGGTACTGCAGAACTGTGTCATCTTCAACGACCACTGCCACGATGTGGTTTACAACAACGAGGGCCGTAAGAAGAACGCCATCTACGTACGTCACGGCGAGAAGCTCGTATTCGGTGAGAACAATGAGTTCGGACTTGTACAGCAGGGCTTTGGTTTGAAGGTGGTAGAGATTGGCAAGGACGGTTACACCATCGACGATGTACTGGTTCACGATGCTCACTGCGAGGATAACACCCTGCAGTTGAAACTCGCTATGATGACTCCTGAGGATGGTTTCCCCATCGCCCTCGGTGTGATTCGCGACGTTGAGGCTCCTACCTACAACGATGCTGTTCACGCACAGCTGGCTGAGGTAGCTGCTCAGAAGAAATACCACAACTTCGAGGAGTTGCTCGAGACCAACGACATCTGGACAGTAGAATAAACCGCGAGTTTGTAAACTCCACATATCAATCATCCCCATGGCAGATGGCTATGGGGATGATTTTGTGTTAATATACACTCATTATCCGATATTTCTTCTGACACTTAATTTCTAATTATTAATAAAATGATTACCTTTGCGCTCGAATTTTTTCACTTAAAACCAAATATTAAATAATAACTTTACAACAATATGTTTCACATTTACGAAGGATTTCATCTCGTTGAGACGTACCACAAAATGCGTCACCAGCGTAAATACCATCCTGCTGATGGTACCAAACGTGCTATCAAGATCGCTTTGGTAGCGCTCGTTACTTTATTACTTTGGAATATGCCATCCGAGTGGTTCGGCATCCAGAACCTCACCGTCATTCAGCAGCGCGTCATCGCCATTTTTGCCTTTGCCACGCTGATGTGGATTCTTGAGGTTGTCAGTTCGTGGGCCACATCTATCGCCATCATCGTACTGATGCTGCTATTCTGCTCTGATAGTGGTATTGCACCAATGGTTAACCCTGATGAAGTAGGTAAACTTCTCTCGCACAAAGGCGTGATGGCTTCGTTTGCCGATCCTATCATCATGCTGTTTATCGGTGGTTTCGTACTGGCTATTGCCGCAACCAAGACTGGTCTTGATGCACAGTTGGCAAAAGTTCTGCTCCGCCCCTTCGGCACACGTAGTGAGATGGTACTCTTGGGCTTCCTGCTCATCACAGGTCTTTTCTCAATGTTTGTATCTAACACTGCCACAGCAGCTATGATGCTGACATTCCTCACCCCTGTGTTCCACCAGTTGCCACCCGAGGGAAAGGGTCGTATTGCTTTGGCCATGAGTATCCCTGTTGCTGCCAACCTTGGTGGTATGGGTACCCCTATCGGTACACCTCCAAACTCTATCGCCCTGAAGTATCTGAACGATCCTGAGGGATTGAATATGGGTCTTGGTTTCGGACAGTGGATGATGTTCATGTTCCCACTCGTGATCCTGCTGCTGTTCATCAGCTGGCGCCTGCTGCTTAAGTTCTTCCCATTCAGTCAGAAGACGATAGAGTTGAAGATCGACGGTGGCATGCAGAAGGGTTTCCAGTCAACAGTAGTCATCATTACATTCATCGTTACTGTACTCCTTTGGCTTTCAGACCAGATCACAGGCATCAACGCCAACACAGTGGCCATGGTTCCATTCTGTATCTTCGCCCTGACCGGCGTTATCAATAAACGCGACCTTGAGCAGATTAACTGGAGTGTTATCTGGATGGTTGCCGGTGGTTTCGCACTGGGTTATGGTCTTAACTCTTCCGGTCTGGCCGCCAATGCTGTAGAGAGCATTCCCTTCGGTGAGTTCTCACCCCTGCTCATCCTGCTGATTGGTGGTGCTATCTGCTACCTGCTCAGTAACTTCATCTCAAACTCAGCTACTGCAGCTCTGCTGATGCCTATTCTGGCAATGGTCTGCGGTGCTATGGGCGACAAGCTGGCACCTATCGGCGGCACATCAACCATCCTGATCGGTGTGGCTATTGCAGCTTCATCAGCCATGATTCTGCCCATCTCTACCCCACCAAATGCACTGGCATTTGCTACGGGCTACGTAAAGCAGAGCGACATGTCGAAGGTTGGTATCATCATGGGTATTGTTTCGATGGTATTAGGTTTCGGTCTGGTTTACCTGATGGGAACGCTGAAACTCATCTAAATACTAATAAAGAATCCCCAGCTAGTCGGCTGGGGATTCTTTATTAGTATTTGAAACTGCTGCCACCTACGAATTCACGCATGATACTAGTGGGTGGGATTTCTTTATCACTAATGGGGATAAAGAAATGGAGAAATTTCAATAGACGATGCGCCTCGGCATATTCATCACAATTTTTGGGTACAGAAGAAAGGATTACTTCTGCATGTGTACGTAATACTGCAAATTCTATATTAAGCGCAGAATTGAACATAAGATCGGCCGTCTCCTGATATGGGAATATCCATTGTTCTTCTGCCTCGCATACACTTTTCCACTGACTGATGGTCTCCCGCGCTGTATATGCACCCTTGTTATAATCACGGATAATACGACGCAGCAAACGATTATCTTGCGTAGGAATCCAGTTGTGATCGTCAAGAGAGATACTGGTCAGTGCTGATATATAAATTTTATATTTCAAGGAATCGTTGACACCTTTCGTCAGCAAAGGATTCAGAGCATGGATACCCTCAATAATGAGAACACTATCGCTAGACAAATGCACCTTTTTGCCGTTATACTCACGCTTACCCGTAACGAAATTATATTCAGGGACCTCCACAGTCTCACCTTTCATGAGACGTGAGAGATGGTCACCCAAAAGCTGATAATCGACTGTTTCAATATTATCGAAATCATACTGCCCATTAGGCAATTTAGGTGTATCGAGACGATTCACGAAATAATCGTCTGTTGAGAAAGAAAAAGGCCGCAGACCACAAGCCAGAAGCTGCACGGAAAGGCGTTTACAGAAGGTGGACTTACCAGAACTGGAAGGACCCGTAATCAGCACTAAACGTATAGGATTCTCCTGATTATGAAAACGACGGTCAATCTCCTCTGCAATCTGTACGATTTTCTTCTCCTGTAAAGCTTCACTGACCTGAATAAGCTCCGAGGCATGTCCCTTAAGTATTGCATTATTTACATCACCAGCATTGGAAAGGCGCATAATGATATCCCAACGGACTTTCTCTGCAAACACCTCAAACGTACGAGGCATGGGAACCTTCTTGGCCAAAACTAATGGATTCTTCTTATCAGGAACCCGCAGAAGCAGACCTTGCTGATAACGTTCCAAGCCCCACACCTTCAAATAGCCAGCCGAAGGAACCAATGGACCATAATAATAATCAACGGTATCGCCTAGCATATAATAGTCGCTATAAATCTGGCCACTCGTTTCAAGAAGTTTCACTTTATCAAAAAAACCTCGCTCTGTAAACACACGAACAGCCTCCTCTGTAGTTGATTCGGTACGACGGAAAGGCATATCAAGGTCGACAATCTCTTTCATGCGCTGACAAATACGATTTACGTCTTCATCAATCAACGGGTCACCATTCTTTTTCTTAAAATTACAATAGTACCCACGCGAGAGAGGGTGTTCTATGAATAGTTTGCTGTCAGGGAATAAGTCACTAACGGCCTTATAAAGCACAAAGCACAGAGAGCGCACATAGACGCGACGACCAGAGCCTTCACGAGCATCAAGAAACTCTACATCACGATTTTGGAAGAGTCGGAATTTCAAACCTTGAGAAGCATTGTTGACTTTTGCCGATACAACAGGATAGGGCATCTGTAGATCATCAGAAAACTCCTGATAGACATCAAGTAACGAAGTACCCTCAGGGAAACTCTTGGTTATATGATTGTTCTTACAACGAATCTGAAGCATATATCAGAGCTTTTCACCATAACAGAGATCGCCACAATCGCCAAAGCCAGGCACAATATACTTATGCTCATTCATTCCCGGATCGATTGCTGCACACCAAATGGTACTATCTTCAGGAAGCACGGTTTTAACGACCTCAAGACCTTCGGGCACAGCGATAACACAGGCTATATGGATTTTCTTAGGTTTGCCTGTCTTTACCAAAGCCTCGATACTGGCAGCCATAGAACCGCCGGTAGCCAGCATCGGATCGACAATCACCAGTGTTTTGCCCTTGGCACTTGGTGCAGCCAGATACTCGGTATGCACGCCCACCTCGGTATGCTCACGGTTGGTGTACATACGATAAGCCGATACGAAAGCATTGTCGGCATGATCGAACACATTGATAAAACCCTCGTGGAAAGGCAGACCGGCACGCAGCACAGTGGCAATCAGCAGGTCTTCCTTTGGCAGCTGGA
>JAEEGJ010002544.1_pt1 | contig 90193 bp, 76 predicted proteins | sample 8958761 | NCBI WGS metagenome assembly JAEEGJ01 (sample SAMN16246546, study PRJNA631951) | gut metagenome | biome: gut microbiome; feature: rumen; material: RS-attached | host: Bos | place: Iran: Karaj | collected 2018-10
TGGCAAGGGGCAGACGCAGCGCAACGCTACATAGACAGCGGTGCTATGGGGCGAGGGGCCGATCAGAACGTGATCTCGGGTATGAACAAGCTGGCGAGCGGAAATGGGGCGCTCACCAAAGAGGAAGTCGCCTCCATGACCGAATACGCAAAGGTGCGCCCGGCCGTTCAAAAGATGCTTGAGATGCGCGGACACAATGTCTCGATTTCCAAGACCGTCGATAACGACGTAAGTGCGTGTGTCACGAAATGGTCTGTGTCTCGCACGCTCACGTCAGGGGGTACGGGGCGTGTCTCTATGCAAGTGGACGCCGAGAACGTCCTACGAACGCAACTTACAGTCGGGGATAAGTTCTACATCTACATCGAGGACGAGTTGATCTTCTGGGGCATTTGCACACAACTCGAATGCCCGAACGAGTGGGAAATAGACTGCGTCGTAAATGACTCCATGTGGTATCTGCGCAACAATCTTGTGTGGGTGCAGAATACTCCGGTCATGCTATCCGACGCGTTCGTGAATATTTGCGAGCAGCTCGGGTTGCCTTACGAAAAGCCAAACATCCCTCTGACAACCCCGATAAAACCGCGTGTAGAAACGAGCGCCACAGCCATGACGATCTTGCAAACGTTCCTGCAAGAGACCATGATCGCGATGAACAAGCAGTTCTTCATACGAATGAGTCCGGATAAGATAGAACTCGTGGACGCCGAGGGCCGATGGGAGGGGAACAAGCTCATACAAGACGGCACGAAATTCGATGTCGTTGAGGCGATGACCTCGTTCAAATCGAGTGTCTCTATACAGGACGAAACGTATAACGACGTTCGTATATTCTCGAACATCAAGAAGACCCTGCACGGATACAACGTACAAGACCTCCCGTCGATAGAGCGCTACGGCATCCTACGATATCAACAGGTCCTCAGCAACGCGATCATAAAAGAGCAGTCGCTTGACAATATCCTCCGCATCACGAAGTATCCAACAAACGACCTTTCGTTTGATATCGTCGGCTTAATTAACCTCCTACCGGGCGACACAATACGACTTATGCAGTCGATCTATCTCTGCGCGTCTGTGGAGTGCACATACGACGGTTCGGGTTATGGTATGAGTATTGGCTGCGCACGATGGCAAAAGCCGACGAACGAGGACGGTGACAAAGTGGGCGAGGATTGGGACTTTGTCCACGAACTCAATGAAGTCCGTAAAGCATGGGAAGATACGATGACAGCGATCAAAAACGGAGAAAAATGATGGACATAGCCAACATGATAATGGACGCGAGCCGAAAGCAAGCGTTGAACGCAATAAAGAACAACGAGTCCGACCTTTGCATTGGCACGATGAGCGGAACGAACGCGGTCACGCTCGAAACGGGTTACACGATAAGTGGTGATTTGCTGGACTTCACGCAGTTCTGCTATGACTGCGTAATAGACCTACCGTACAAAGGAGGTCCAATGGGTTCGCATATCCACGAGGTCGATGAAAGTCTGACGAACGTGATAGGAGTGACATCCGCCGGACCCGTGATGTTTGTGCCGGCAGGGAGTCCTGACTTACCCGATCTCGACCCTACGAAACCGATTAGCCCAGAAGATTGGGAAAAGATAATCGAGATGGGCGGGGAAACACTCGCTCAACGGCACACCCATACCGTACAACCGGCGCTGCCGCAAATACGTCTTTGGCGCGGTGTAAAAGACGGAGATCGTGTGCTCGTTCTCAAGGTAAACACTCGGCATTTCGTCGTGCTATGCCGTCTCGGCGCGCCGACAAACGAAGAAGAGCAAGGAGGTAAAGGCTATGCTCCATGTGACACGTGACGTACTTATCTATGATACCTCGAAGACCTCGCCTTATCCGTCCACAACATATCCGCTTCAAGACGTAGACAACACATTTGGACCGCGACAAGACTACCCGAACGCCTTATTCGACGCGTGTGTAAAACGCATCGCCACACAAAAGGGCGCTGTCAGAGGCTACCCCGAAGACTATGGTATGGATTGGACGGAGCTCCGAAACATGGCTCCACAATGGGCGCAACAAGTGCTACCCGACCGCATTCGCGCTTGCTTATCCGTCGATGATAGAGTAAAAATTGTCGAGGTGCGCGTTGTAAAAGTGGACTCCGATTACATCGTGCTGCACTTGGGGATCAACCGGGAGCCGCTAAAAGAGGTGCGTATATGAGCAGTCAACTCGATTTCATACAAGATAAGTCGCTGTGGGACATCATGGAAGAGATGCTCAACGCAACGACTGACACGCTCGACAAACGCGAGGGCTCGGTCATTTATGACGCAATCCTGTCTCTGGCGGTCGAACTCGCGGACTTCTACACCATACGCGTTCCACAGATATGCAACGCCTTTCAAATCCTGAAAGCCACGGGGGACGACCTCGATAATTGGGCAGCCGACCTCGGGCTTTCTCGTATGAGCGCCGAATACACCTACTATAACGTCTTAATTGACACGACCGATGAAACGCTTGTAGTCGGGGAAATACTGCGATCTCACGCGACAAACGAGGAATGGGTGTATCAAGGCGACAACATTGTCCAATCCATTGCCACGGGCAACTACTCGGAAAACAACGGGACAATCCTAGAGCCGTCGTCGCCTTACAACGGCATAGTATCTGTAAAGATAAGCTCAATAAACGCCGCAGGGCGAGAGATAGAAAGCGACGAGGAACTTCGAGTGCGCATCATCAACGAGATAAGCTCGTCCGTTGGCGGCTCGGTTATTCAATACGTCGATCTCACGATCAATCAGTTCAAGACCTCGGATAATCGTCGTCTGTTTGGTTGTCTCGTTTTCCCGTGCGGACGTCGCTGCGGATATGTCCGAATTATGCCGTGTTACGAGGACTACGTTGCGCACGACGCGTTCCCAATACACAATACACGCTGGGCAACGGTGGAAGATTGCAATCAACTCAAAGAATACATCGACCCGATAGACGACGAGGGATACGGGTACGGTAAAGCGCCGATCGGTCATCGTGTGATAGTAGAGCAAGGCGAATACTACAACATCGCATTTCTCATCTATGTGGTCTATGCCGACACAACAGGCATCGAGGTAATCGGGGAGCGCGTAATAAACGGCGTGACAATCACCGAATACGCCGTTAGCGACGATTTAAAACAGGCAGTTCAGGACGCTACGGCAAAGTGCATGAAGAACGTCATCGACAGAGCGCTATTCACACGAACGAACTCCATGCCGGATAGAAGAGGAAACCGCTATCGCATGGTTTACGCCACATCGGAACACGTCGCGGCGCTTGAGGCCATCAAACCGAGCTTCCCGAATGTATTGGGCTTCCAGCTCTACTACACGCCCGAAATACCTCCAGAAACAGAATGGCCCTATCAAGGGAGATATATCGAAGCGAGTGACGATTTCGTCCCTATTATTATGACGCACAGGCAAGCGAAAATGTTTCGCGTTCTCGATACCTCGGTCGCGGGACGAACGCGCTATGCCGACGTAAACGACGTGGAGTGGTGACATGGCTATTGTCGATTGGATACCGCCATATTGGAAAGACACAGAGGACTTCAAAGCGCTTGCCGACACATATCGCACGACGATACAGCCGAATATGGATAGAGTCGAGGCGTTATTGAGGAGCTGCACACATCCGTCCGCATGGCCCGACGATGTAAAAAACGACGTTCTCATGGCGGCCGGATATGTGGAAAGTCGATATGCGACAACCGAGGAACGCACCGAAATTCTATGCGAAGCGCTGCGCAACAGGCGCTTGCTCACAGAGCAAAAGTTTGTCTCGCGTCTCAGACGAGCTATGAACACAGAAGAGGGTGATCCAGACCCCTGGACGTTGGATATAAACGATCATCACAACATATCGGTGACTGTTAATTGCGACGTAGAATATCTGAGCGATGAAACATACAAGCGAGGGGAAAGTCCGACCTTCGTTTACGACAACTTCTATGCGAGCATACAGAACAATTTTCCGGCGGGCGTGCGTCTACTGTTAAACGCGAAGATGCCGGACGTGTCTCACCAAAAGTGGATAGGCGCGGTCCCTACTGTGACAATCGAAAACCGGGTCGATGTGACGGTTTCACCAAGCGAAATCTCCGCGTTCGAACTTGATTGGACGGAGCACGTCGGGACATATACCCCATTCGAGGGATACGAGTTTGATGGTGTAGAATATGCGACAGAAACCGACCTCAATGGCGCAGGACTCTATCTGCTATGGAACGAGGATGTCTGGCGTGGACAAACACAATATCGAGCGATCGAAGATGTGGTGTATCATCGAGTCGCAATAGAGGGCTACGGAGCGTTCGATCTTTGGTATAACTTCCATGAACGCTACGGATTTACTCACTATTCGACATCCGAAATAACAGTCTACAACAAAAACGACTTCTGGGCGCCTATCCCCGCGCTTATGGATACAAGCCCGGCCGCACTCGCACAGCCCATCACATATTTCGTCCTAAATCAGTGGTATGCCGATGAGACGGCTATGAACGCCGCCGGTTACTATGTCGAAATACCGATCGAGGGGCTTGAATACGGCGTTATGGGCGCGAGTGGTGATACGGACAAAGCGGTCTGGCCGATGGGTAACGTCGGGCACATCGAACGTGAAATGGGTGACATGGTGGACGCGGGGTTCGTCGAGTACGGCGTGATGAAAGAGCCGAGTCGTATGACTGTGACTGTCGGCACAACCGCGACCGTTCCGGCAACTACATTCGCAGCGGAAAGCCCATACTATTGGTTCTACAATTTCCAGAGCGGCACGAGTTACAACAACCTGTGGGACCCGACAAAGTGGGCGAACAACGTCAACCCGTCAAATCCTCCGGGATCGGACTACACAATACCGGACTCGAACTACGAAGAGGTCTGGCTGTGGGACGGTCAGAGTGTGCTGGCACTCGCAAACACCTCCTACACATTCCATCTCGGTATTTACAACCTGCGCCCAGAGTTTTATACAAACGTCGGGACGAGCGTCGACAAGACGCTCTGCGCTTGCGTCATACAACCCGCAGTGGGAAGCGCGGTGTTTACACGCTCGGAATATAGCCTGCCGAACGACCTATTCTCGGTCAGCGGCACGACGCTCACATGGAACACGACACATCATCTCTACAACATCCTCAACGGCAAGACCGTGACAATTCTATACTACGCATAAGGAGGGTATATGGCTGGCGGCTACATATACGAACAGGTTGATCTCGGGTACAATCAAAGTACGAACGGCGCGACGGTGAGGTCGTGGGCACTCGCCATACACAGAGCGCGTTGCGAAGCGTTCGTCAAGGCGGTCGTAAGGGAGTACAACTACTTCGGTGGCAACGATTGGTATAGCGTACAAACGAACCTCTACAACGAGTTCTCGGAGTGGATCGACAGCAAAGATGTGTGGATACAAGATATCCACCCCGCAAGCGTCGACACGGGTGAACAGTATCCCGCATTCGTCACATTCTTCAAGAACAATGGGACAGGCGCGGAATACTGCATTCTCACATACAGCGGCTTCAATGCGTATAACAGCTACTCCGATCCTACGGTGTATTACAACTACGGTCTTTACATGCCCAAAGCGAACCTGCAACGCGGCGCAAACAGCACATCTTACGCCTCGTGTGGTGGTGACATGGCTCACGCCTTTGCTCGCAGCGGCTTCGCAAATTATGACGTATGTAGCAGCTCGTTCATTTCGCTTGGTGACTGTACGCATATTATGCCCGCAGGCGCGAAATATGAGGGCTATGACTCGTCATACAATATGGATAGTAGTTCGCTCGTTGGGCGCAGGTCGCAACAAGGTGCGTCGGACGGCTATCTCGTAGGAAAAACGTATCAGTTCGGTTTCGCAGTCAAGGGTACGCAGATCATCGCACTCATGCGTCGCTCCGATGCAAACGGGTGGATGTGGTCTGTGATTGGAGAAATATTCGACACGCTGATCGACCCGAACGACACGCATAAGGTGGGTTGTATCACGCACGATTATTACAGTAACGACGAACAGGAAATATCGACCAGCCACGCTACTGTATTGGCCAATAACAGCACTGCCGACGGGCGCGCTTCTTTCTGTAAAAACGATGGTAGTCTCTTCAAGTCGACAAACAACTCCATCCGCACAGAATACACGCGCTTGCTTGGATACTTCGGCATAAACCCCTGCGCTCGCGTGGACAACACCATACCATCCGACACGCGCTACAATGCCGTCGCGGTCGGCGCGTGCTACAACGATTTCAACAGTACGAGCAGCAACACCGGAGTTGACGGTAACGGGAACGGATGTAAGGGTTTCATCGACACGAACCTACTGCGTCAGGTGTCCGGTGGAGTCTGTCAGAGCGTCGGCTCGACGTTCCAAGCCGGAAACTTCGTCTGTATGAAAGCCGGTTTCTCAAATCAGTATGGCTTCATCCTCGGGTGGGACCCGTCAAATATTAGCATCATGTAAGGAGCAAATGATATGCAGTTCTACGACGCAATCATAACAAACGAGGGTGTGCGGATGCTTACCGCCGCCTCTTTCTCGAACAAATTGACGTTCACGCGTCTGCTTTTTTCCGCGGACAACGTGACGCTTGGGGTGACGACACAGTCTCTCGAACACTCTTGGGGGAACGGGCACATAGACAATTACGCGTCTGCCGCCGACGGCTCATTCGTGATCTACGGTTCCGCCTCCAACGCTCAAGACTATGGCATGGCATACGGCTTCGCCGTCTATGGTTATCTGAACAGCGAGGGTCCAGAAAACGAGCATATCGTATTTGTCGCAAATGCCGATGGCGTCCCGACGTATGTGAATAGTCAATCGGGAGCCGCGACGCGCTTTCAGTTTGCAATCAAAGCGAAAATCCACCTTTCCGATCAGGTCATTCGCATCGACCCCAACTACAACGGGCTCGTGTCGAACATGGCTTTCCAAGACTTACTCGAACGAACTGTCACAGCGCACAGCGCAACAGACCCGATGGTCGGGGACACACAGACTGTCCGAGGTCACAAGGAGTTTACGAACGGTATAGGTGTGTGGGGCTCGGCAAACGGTTGGGGACTCGAAATAGATAACTATAACGACGCGCAGGACAACAGCATTGTCAGAATGCGTACTACAAACGGCGTGTATTATGCGAACGGCGTAGAGTTCAAGCACAGGGACGAAGATGGGAGTTATGTGCAGAACGTGATGTATATCAACTCCAATATCACACCGTTTGACGGGGCGAGTGACCTAGCCATAGGTGATAGGGATCACACATTCGCGACGGTGCATGTGCGAAACGTATACACCAGCGCCATCTACGCTACGCAAAGAATACGAGTCCCGACAGCAGAAGTGTCTACAAAACTGAATACGCCACTGATAGAGGTTGTCGACGGGTTGAACTTTTACAACACGGCCCTCGAAGACGACAACATACGACTCACATGGTACGACAACGAGCTCGCGCTGAAATTCCAAACCGGAGCGGTAAACGCGACTGTCGAATTTGACGTGCCTGTAAAGTTCAACAGTACTACGACGATAAGCACCTTGAACATATCCTCCGCAACCATCGGGAGTGTATCGTCTGGTGTGATCGACGTGCAGCAGCTGGGGGCAACGGCTTTGGAAACCGGAGAAGCTATTGTAAACGGGCCCGTAAAGACGCGAGGGTTAGAGCTCCGCGGCATACTCAGCCCGGACAATTACCCGATAGCTGGCGCAACGGCTCCACTCGGAGACTTAAAGACACCAATAGGCTCTATAAGGCTTGTAGCCATATACGGTATGAATGAGGGCGACGCGCTCGTAGCGGGCGCTCGCTTGGTCGGATACACAATAAGCGACCAATGTCTTAGCAGGGACGCACAAACCGGTGATCTCAAGTTCGCGGACAATCAGAGGCAGATGGAAAGCGACGGCGCCAACTATCTACTGCTCCACGCTGTAAAGCGAGATGTCGGTGAAATTAGTCCGTTGGCTCTTGTGATAAAAGTAAGAGACGACGCGCCATAATAAAAAAAAATGCCGCACGGAAGTTACACCTTTGGCGTCTCTAGTTCCCGTGCGGCGTCTGACATAATAGGAGTTGATATGTTAGATGTCAAAACAAAAGAACAAGGGCAAGCCGAACCCTCGCTATCGAACACAAAGGTCATAAAGCGTCTTGATCCAGAACAGCAGATGAACGAGTTGCTCAACATTGTCAAACTCGTATATATGGATACGGAGCGGACGATGAACGGGATACAAGCGGAACTCGAAATCTACGACTCGATCATCGCGCGCACCTTTGACGAGGATTTAAAAGACCGATACCGTCTCCAGCAAGCGCAGGCAGCACAAAAACCCGCTGTCTCTTCCAAACTCTTGTCGCAGCTTATAGCCGCGCTGGATCGTATGCGGACGATTACGGATGTCGGAGACAAAAAGACGACAGATACTCAAATTGTGTTTGTCGATGACATGGAGGCAAGCGAATAGTGCGTATGTGGATTATCTGTGTTGTAACACTCGTGGCTCTTGTGGCAGGACTTGCGATCGCCACGACGTGCGTAATAAAGAACAAGAACGCGGAGATCGAAAAGATAAACAAGGAACTCGACGACGCAGAGGAAGCGTTCCACAACGTCAAGACTGCCTACGATCTCGTCGTCGAAAACCACGAGGACAACAAGCGCGTGGAGGAGGTTGTCGAAGATGCGAAGAAAACCGTCGATAATAAAGTGGATGACGCTGATTGGCTTAATCAATGTCTGCCTGACGGGGTGCGCAACATCTTCGTCGAATGCGCCTGCACCCTTGATAATCCCGCAGGTGGAGCCGTGTCGCATCCCGCCGGTCCCAGAAACGATGGCGACAAATAGAGACCTCGTAACATACGCAATCGAGCTGATGGGCGAGCTTCAAAAGTGCTCGCTCACAATCGAGATGCTTCGCAAATGGATAGAGGAAGTAAATCATGGCGTGGGTACTAAATGAAAACTATCGTCGGCGCAACAGCAACGAGCGCCCCGAGTGGATTGTGATCCATTACCCGGCCATGCCCGGCGCAAACGCGATGCGAGTGCGCAACTACTTCTACGACGAGAAGCATAAGACGTCCTCACACTTCTGCGTCGACGACGACGAGGTCCTCAAAGTCCTCGATGTGAAGTACGCCGCATACCACGTTGGCGGCAAGAAAACGTCTCAAAATGGGTGCTACAACGGCAACTCGATAGGTATAGACCTATGCGACGACAAGGTGAACAAGCGTTCGATACGCGTGGAGGACAACGATTGGTTCATACACGCCGAGACAATGCGAAACGCTGCGCACCTGATCGCGGGGCTCATGCGTCAATACAACATTCCCATTGAACGCGTCGTGCGTCATTACGACGTGACGCGCAAGCGCTGCCCGAGACCGTTTGTTGGGAACGACGCCTCGGCAAACTACCCCGGCATGACGTGCAACGAACTCTGGGAGGACTTCAAGAAAAAATGCTTGTCAGAGTATCGCAAATTCGGTAGATAGAGGACGTTGGTTCTACGAGGGCTTGTCCTAAACGCGCGATAAAAAGCCCCGCCCCACAGACGGCGATCGACAACGGCTGTGGTTTTCTCACAGGCCGGGCAGACTGCCCGGCTTTTTTTTATTACTTGCCAATGTAAGGAGCAACGATGATGGCAAAGAAAGTAAGACTTGAAGAAAGCGAAGAGTCGCGTGTGTCTGTGAAAATGCGTCTGAGCGACGCGGCAACGATGCCAGAATACAAAAGCGAGGGTGCGGCGTGCATGGACTTGTCTTCCACGCACAGTTTCTTTATCCGTCCGCACAGCTATGCCTATATCCATACAGGTATAAGTGTTGAACTGCCGAAGGGCAGCGCACTAATGATTTACCCGCGCTCGTCGTTGCACAAGAAATCGCTGATCCTCGCAAACTCTGTCGGCATCATAGACTCCGATTATCGCGGGGAGATTGTCGTTTGTCTCTACAACACCTCGTATTTGTCTCAGAAGATTGTTGCCGGAGAACGCATTGTTCAGGCGATGCTCATCAAAGTCGCCCCAATAGCCATAGAAGTCGTGGAAGCTCTCACGCCAACTGCACGCGGGGAGGGCGGCTTCGGTTCGACGGGGGTGTGATATGCCCTCGATCAAGGAAATAGTCGGAGGCGGATACGATGAGTTCTGGAACTTCAAGGGACGTTACAGGCTCGTAAAGGGCGGGCGTGGCTCGAAAAAGAGTACGACGACCGCTTTGTGGTACATCTACAACATGATGTATTACTACTACAAATACGGGCTAAAGCCGAACGTCCTTGTCATACGCGCAGTCAAGGACGACCACCGCGAAACGACCTTTGCGCAGCTCCAATGGGCCATCAACACGCTGGGCGTAGAAGACCTATGGAAAGCGCGGACGGTTCCCCTATCGTTTACATTCAAGCCGTCTGGGCAACGCATCATATTCCGAGGTATGGATAAGGCGGAACGTATCAAATCCATTACGGCCGCAGTCGGTAATCTCTGCTGGATATGGTGGGAGGAAGCGTTCGAGATACCCTATTACGAGGATGTCGAGACAATCAACCTCTCAATCCGTGGTAAGCTGCCAGAGCCTCTCTTCTATCAAAACACATTCACGTTCAACCCCAATATCGCCGACCATTGGCTGAAAAGGCGCTTTTACGATGTCGTCGATCCGATAACCCATCGTTCCGATGACGGGCAGATATTGGCGATTACCAGAAACTTCGACTGCAACGAGTTCCTCGACGACGCCTTTCTCGCCGAAATGGAACGTATCAAGCGCATAGACCCCGACCGCTATCGCATTGTGGCGATGGGCGAATGGGGCACGAGCGGCGGTCTTATTTACAAACGCTGGCGAGTTGCAGACTTCGATTATACGCGACCGTTTGGGCCCGGATGGACGTATCGTTACGGCATAGACTTCGGTTTCACAGAAAGCCCTACGGCTATCGTGTGTCTCGCCGTAAACAAAGAGCTGCGCCAGCTTTACGTCCTCAATACCTCGTACATCTATGGTAAAACAGCGCCGGAGATAGCCGACGAATGCCGCAAAATGGGCATCGCCGACAAGCACATCATAGGTGACTCTTCGCACGGTATGGCAATCGAAGAGATGGTGCGCAACGGGATACGTCACATCGAGCCGTGTGTGAAAGGACCGGGGTCTATCGTTGTGGGCATCGAACGTTGCAAGGAATACGAGATAGTCATAGAACGCCACAATCAGAAGTTCATCGAGGAGATCGCCGCTTATCGTTGGAAACGTGGCGAACGCGAAGATACCTACGCCGACGAGCCCGAGAAGAACCAATCCGACCACGGGCTCGATGCCATGCGCTACGCCTTGTCTATGGACGCCTTGTTCGATAGTAAGTACGCGCATAGTCTGCAAAGACGTGCTAATATGCGAACTCGAAGAGGTGCCGACAGGCACAATGACGATGAGGATTAGGAGGTCATTATGCAACAGACATCACAACTACTGCTCGACTATGGGTGGATCGCGATATGCGTCGTCTTGGGCGGCGTATGCGCGTATCTCTACCGACAGTCGCGTAAGGATAAGGAAGAGCTCACACAACTCTACGAAAAGTGGATTGCCTCAAACAAGGACACCAACGAACGCATAGACAAGCTGCTCGACGACTATCGCAAGATGATAATCAAGATCGCGAGCGTCATGCAAAAAGCAATGGACCGCTTTAAAATCGAGGAGGATAAGGACGATGATTAAGAACGGATGGATCGGGACATCGGCATATAACCGCATCTTGAACGCGCAGCTCTACTATCACAATCTCACAGAGATAAGAAACAAGCAGTTCGTCACAAAGCTGACCGATAGAGACTATCGCACGAACGCGCAGCTCCGCTCGGGGCTCTTCGGGCACATCGTTCAACAGAGACGTGATTACGTCCTCACAAAGCCCTACACCTGCTCCTACGACCAAATCAAGGCGCAGTTCTCTATGTATGAACTTCGACGCGCGGCGACCGATTATGTTGCTTGCGGAGTGATGGTGGTCGGATTGGACGCGGATGGGAAGTTCAAACGATACCCACCGGAGTCCGTGAACACGAAAGGTGAATGGATCGGCTGCGATGGCATCAAGCCGATACTCGCAGAATACGCTGGGGACGGGCAGATCACATGGGAGGGAAAGGTCGAAGAGGTGAAACGTCCGGCGTGGTACACACGCATCGACATGGAAGACCCCTCGCTCTACGACGAACTCAAGCCGTTCATCGACGCCTACGAGACCCTATGGAGTCGAAAACAGGATGCACTCGCCGATATGCCCAACAGCCCGATCGTTGTGACCGGATACCTCGATGACCCCGATCAGTTTGTGAATAGGGTGCGCGAAGACGGTGTGATATTCCTCTCCAAAGATGGGTCGTGCGACGAAATGCGCGTCCGAACGGACTACACAGAGATCGACAAGCAGCTCGACCGTCTCAAAGGGGCGATCTACGACATCGGCTGCGCCGTGGACATGGCAACGGCGGTAGTCGGAAACACCTCGTCCGTTGCGCTACGATTGCTCTATGTGGACCTCGAAAGCAAAGCCTACCAATTAGCCGACGCGCTCATGGAAGCGATCAGGCGCACGTTAGCGGTCAATTCTCTGGGTCTGTCTCAAAAGGAGATCGACGAGCTCGACATCGTGTGGAGCTTCAACAGCATCGTGAACGAGAACGACGCCATTATGAACTGCGTGCAGTCCCAAAACCTCATTTCCATTCCCACCATGCTCGCGCATCACCCGTGGGTGACGGATGTGGACAAAGAGGTCGAAGCGCTCGCCAAAGAAGTGGTATTTGCAGACGAGTCCTCGACAGACGATAGCCAGGAACTCCGCGTGGGAGCCATGCAGTTACGCAATTCCCCGCACCAACGCAACAATCGCGAGGATGTCTCGCGTCTCATTCAGAAATACGTCCGAGGCGATGGGGCGTCCAATACGCATAAGACGACCTCGTTGTCTAAGGAATAGTCTCGGCTCGGTCGTCGCCCACAAAAAGAAAAGCCCACCTCTTTCGGGGTGGGCTTTCTCGTTAGCCAAAACAGGAGTTTGCACATAACATGCAGAAATGAAGGGCGTCTCACGACGCGCTATGTTGCCGCTCTGGGCGCGGGGGAACGCTATGAAGACCATCGAGCGGCAACGCGGGTGATATAGCACCCCTCGCGCGCCCTGTCAACGACGATTTTGATAACTCGGCTTGTGAACTGCGATGATACGGCCGTTTTTCCTACGCGTAAGCCAATTCTCGCCCTCAAAGAACTCGTCGTATCGCTCTTTGATCGCCGCGAGCAGCTTGGGAGGCCATGTGTCGTCGCCCGCACGTTTGCGAGACGCCAAACGCGCCTCAATGTCCGCCAAAGGCAGCGAAAAATAGCGGTGAAGAAACACCCTGTGGCGTCGAAGCAGACGATTGCAGTCCGCCATCATCGCCAATATGCTCGAAAGTCCCTCCGTCTCACCGATGAACCCTACGTCAATACACGCCATCGTGAACGGGATACACGCCAACGGCGAGAAGTCCGCGAAACAGTCCTTATCAACCTTGTTGAACGCCTCCATATACGCCTTAAACACCAAACATTGATGCCCAAGCCAATCGTTTGGGTCGAAATCCAAGCGCGGCGGGTGTTCGAGCAGCATATCCACACCGTGGACGGCGCCGATATCCATAACGCACGTCGTTTTCCCCGCGCACGTCATTCCCTCGACAACATCAATCCTCTGTTCGCTCATCTCATTCCTCCCACGACCGAGCCAATCAAAAGCCTTTTTTGTATGCCGGCCAGACGCTGTTCTGTTCCACGAGCTCTTCCTGACGCGCGCGGATTAGGCCGAGGGCGCGTTCGCACACCTCATCGGCGGAAACCGATGCGTCGAGGACGACCACGGGGAATTTCTGACGCAGGAATGGGATCAGATCGTCGTATGCCGCGTGTAAACGTTCAAGGTATTCGCGAGGGATACCGCTCTCACACTCCCTCGAACGCGCTGCGATACGGTTTTCCTCTGCCTCGACCGGTAGATCGAGGTGGATCAGCAGGTCGGGATATTGCAGGAACCCGAAATGAATGGAGCAAAGCGCGTCATAGGCGCGATATTCCAAGTCGTCTATATACCCGCACTGCCTCTGCACTTCCAGAAACGCCTTGTCCGAGTAAATCGAGCTGTCCATGATACAAATCTCACCGTGCGACGAACGCCATTGTGCTTCCTGTTGCGCCTGAAAACGCAGGGCGAGCAGCAAAGTCTGCATGGAATACGCATAACGCGCAGGGTCCTTGTAATAGGCTTCCAACATGAAGTTCCCCGAACCCGGAAGCGGCTCGTAAAACGGAGTCGCCCCAAGACGCTTGACCAAACGATCAACCAACGTGCTCTTCCCCACACCAATCACACCCGTTACAGCGATTAACATCTCTCTTTTCTCTCCTTTTTCATGGGCGTCCAACGTCGAACGCGACGTCAACCTACCACAAGGACTCGCGGTCGGTCAAGACCGTTGCGTGGAAATTCCCAAAAAATCGAAACAAAAAATATTGACAAGGGCTCTGCCCATCTATTATAAGGGCTTTTAGAAGTCACGACGACCTCTACCAGACGACACAGACAGCCAAACTAAAGGAGTCGTATCATGTTTCTCATCGTTGCCACATTCACTTCAATCGCAGGCGTCCTCATTTCCGCAGCGGCCTATGCCCTCGCCGCGCTATTCCACGCCACCTACTTCATCGTCCGCGCCATCGTGTGCCTAGTCGCGGAGGTGCTGAGATGACAGCTGCCACACTCCGTCCATACCAACAGCAAGTCCTCGACCTGCTTCTCGCTTCCCAACAGAGCGGCATCGTCGTCGCGCCGACGGGGTCCGGGAAGTCGCTCATCATCGACGCGCTCGTGCGCCACTACGCACGGGCCATCGTTGTCGTCAACGAGCTGACCGTCAAAGGACAGCTTGGCGAGCGCTTACCGGACGAAGTCCCAATCGCCTCCCCGCTCTCGTTCGATCCCGCCGTGCCCTACGACCTCATCGTCATCGACGAGGTGCATCACTACCGCCGCGACCGTGCGTGGGGACGGGTTTTCTCCACGCCCGGCGCGAGGATCATCGGCTTCACCGCGACGCCCGTCTGGGACGCCTCGCTCTCCCTCCCGCTACTCGTCCGCATTCCCTACGCTGTGCTGCGCGAGCAGGGCTTCCTCGCCGCGCCACTCACCGGCGTTCTGTCGCGATCGGAGGAGGAAACCGATGCGGCGCTCTCCACCTCCCTCTGTCGCCGCACCGTCTTCTACATAAGTCAAAGGGAACAGCATCAACCCACGCACATGGGCCGCCTCATCACCGCAGACACGCCGGCCGAACAACGTCACTTTCTTCCCTCCGACATCCGCCCCGACGGCTCCGCACGTATCTGTAACATCGCGACCTTAACGACCGGCTGGGACGATCCGGACATCGACTCGATCGTTCTATGCCGGCGCATCGGTGCGGACAACCCTCAGACCTATCTACAAATCCTCGGCCGCCTACGTCGCGGGGGCGTCGTGGTGGACCGAGCGGACAACATTCTACGCTTCGGGCTCGACGAGGATGCCCTCTCAGAGACACTCGGGCAGCGCGGCGTCTCCACCCCCTCGCTGGCTCCGGCTCTCAAACGTTGCGTGGGCTGTCAACGGCTACTCCATCCCCGGCAGACCGTCTGCCCATACTGCGGGTTCGCCTGTCCGCCCCCTCATCGGTCTGGGAAACTCTGGGAGCCCCTACCCGTCGAAGCGTGGTTGAAGCTACTCCGTCCGGAGGGGTTGGAGGCGAAGAGGTGGAAGCTCTGCCCCTACACCAACAAAGGACTCTGGCCCATCAAATTGCCCGTCGCAAACATTACGGCGTGGGTCGGTAGAGGAGACGGCGTCGAGAAATGGTCGTTCGTGTGGCGGATATTGAAAGAGGGGTCGGAAAAGGGAGCCTCGTTCTGGGTCGTCCCGGGCTCCTCGTGGATAATGACACCCTCGCCCGATGGAGACGTAGTGTATGCCCGTGACCTGCTGAAAGGAGAAGAGGGAACGTGGGTTTGTATTGGACGGCGATAGCGTGGTGAGGAGTGAGACGGGTAGAGACAGCTTGTCAGACACCGTGTCTCTCTCTTGGTGGAGAGGACGGATTGCGTATTTAATCAATATTTTATGCAACACGTTGCGGGGAAACGGGAAAAATTGAGAGTAGGACAGCCACCACATTCCGGCCAAAATTAAAGGGTCCCGGGGTTCGGCCGGGGCCCTGGAAGCTGGAAGCTGACCGGCCCGGGCAATCCCGGGCCGGGTCTCAATTCATCGGTTCAAGCCGTCAATCCATACCCCATACAGCCGCTAAACGTGCGGCCGTGCTGGTGGTGACTGTGCTGGAAGTGGCAACCGTTCCACTCCTCCACTGCATGATCCTCGCTCTTGCCTCTGGTGGAATAGCGGTTGACGGCTCGCCGGCCCTCAATGAGGCCGCTTTACATGCCTGCTGGTAGTCTTGCGGTGTGCTCAATGTCTTGAAATCAATGCCTTCAAGGCCGCGAAATACGCGGGCTCTTGGTGAGCTATCGATGGGGAAAATACAATACTGAAGTTCAAGGATGGCTTGGCGCAATGTGGCCGGGGCCGGTGTTTCCTCGAATAGAATTGGCGTCCATTCCGGCGCGGTCCGTGCGAGCGTTTCGCACGCTGTTTCTATGGCCGCCTGGTGCAGTGTTACACGTTCGGCGTGTGGGTCAAGGGCCGTGCGGCATTCCTCGCGTTCTGCGTCGGTGCACTCGCTCGCCTCAAATTGGGCTTTGATGGCCGTTTGGAGCTCACTTGGTAGTCCTATAAAGGCCGCGGTTTTCCAGATGTAATCGTCGTCCGTGGCGTCAATGGCGCTCAATAGGGCCGTGATTTGTTCGCAATATGCCCGGCCTTTGGTGACGTTCCTCAACTCACGCATAAAAGCCACACGTCGCATATCTGATTGAATTGTCCATGCCCTTTTGACCTGCTCACCCGCTTCTTCTGTGGGCGTCTCTGTGGCGTCTTTCTGCGTCTCTGTGGCCGGGGCCGGGGTTGTCACTTCTTCAATGCGAATTGAGGCGTAAAGCGTGGAATAGATGACGCATTCCGTGGTTCCCGTTTTCGGGGCCATTAGGGCGCGTTTAAGCGCGGTTTTGAGGCTTAACGTCTCTTTACCCGTCTGTGGCGCTTCTTGCGTCTGTGGGGCTGTTTTGGCGTCTTTTTGGGCCTCTACGGCGCGTGCGAGTAGTTCGGCCAATGTGGGTGCTTTGGTGGGCTGTTCCGGTGCTGTGGCCGGTGTCGCTTTGGCGGGCTGTTCCGGGGCCGTGGTTGTGGTGGCCGGGGCCGTCGCTGTGGGTTTCGGGGTTGTCTGCTTCTGTGTTGCGGGGATACGTGTAGCCATTGTCTGTTCTCCTGTGATGGCTGTTGCCGGCGTCGTCAGTGCGCCGGCTGTTTTATTGAAGGCTTGGGCAATAGTGCTCAAGCCGGTTAAACACATGATCAATATGATCAATGTGATTATGAATGATGTAATTGGCCGTTTCTTGGCTTTCTTTGCGGCCTGTTCCGCGGCTCTCTGATGATAAAGGTTGTCCTCTGCGTCTCTGCTCAATGCGGCCGTGTCGGCTTCCTGATTGACTGTGTCGGGGTCTATCGGGCTTGTGGCGTCGCCACAAAACCAGCTTTCATCTTCAAGTGTCTCGCTTGCCGGGGCGTTCTCTGTGTCCTGTGTCGCTCGCTCCAAAAAGGCCTGATGTTCGGCTTCTGTGCGAGCGTGTGAGACGTCATAGCTAAAGACGGGCGTCCAGGCCGGTGTACACTGATCGTAGATGGTATGATGTGCTGTGGGCTGTTCGGCTTCCTGTTCGGCTTCCTGTTCGGCTTCCTGTTCGTCGGTCGCTTCCTGTTCGGCTTCCTGTTCGGCTTCCTGTTCGTCGGTCGCTTCCTGCGCTTCTCTCACGGCGTCAAGGTCAATATCTACGCCCAAATTAACCAGCGCTTCCGCGGCGTCAATCGGCATTTCTGCACCCTCTACCATGCAATCAATGAACCAACCAATGGAATTGGTAAACATGTCTTTCAACGTCGCGCAATCGAGATTTCTACCGATGTAGAAGCTCCAACCGTCCCCCCAAGAAGCCTCGATATAATCGGCTTTCTTAACCAGCGATTTCGTGATTTCCTCATCCGCATAGAATTTGCCGCCGGAATAGATGTAGTAATGAAAGTCATCGCTCCAGTTGTCCAGATTGCCGTTTTCATCGAATTCCATTTCCCATTCAATGAAACGGCTTTTGGTCTCAAAACCAATGATACATGTGCTGTTATTCTCTACGATTTCCGCGGCTTTCTTGAATGTTTCTTTATCCATGTCTTTATCTCCTGTTTCTTTTGGGCCCCGTTGCCCTAACTGACCGCCATTATAGACGCTTAAATTTCAGTGTCAATATCTTTTGTCTTTTTTTTAATCTTTTTTCTCGCTCTTATTTGGCGCGGGTTTGCGGCGTCTCTGTGTCTCTAGGCTTGTGCTGCGGCGGTCCATGCGGCGGTTTCTGCGATTTCCGCGGCTTTCAGGCGAGCGCGTGCGGCGTCGTGTGCGACGGTTCCCGGGGTTGTGGTTAGTGCGGCCCTTAGGGCGGCCCGGCGGCGTCTTGTGGCTTCTGTGGCGATACGGTTTGCGCGTGCGGCGCGGGCGGCGTGAAATGCAACGATAATCTTTCTGATCATGTCTCTGTCTCCTGTTTTGGTGGGCTCAATTGCCCTGGTGAGATCGCATTATAGACGCATGATTTACCGTGTCAATATCTCTTTTCTTTTGTCCGTGTCTCTTTGTCCGTGTCTCTGTTTCCAGGTCCGGACGAACCGGATGATGTCGGTCGGTTCGGGCGGTCCGGTCGGTTCGTCGGTCGGTCGGTTCGTCGGTCGGTTCGTCGGCCTGATGATGTCGGCCGGTCCGGTCCGGTTCAAGCCGTCGCATATAGTAATGACGGGCGGGCGCATAGCGCGCACATGTGCGCGTCACACGCGCGCGGCGCGCAGCGCGCAAGCGCGGGCTCAGGCGGGTGAGGTGGGGAATAGGGCCTTTGCCCGCCGGGACAATAACAAGCGCTATATAATATAAGCGAGTGTAATTCAGGTCTCTTATCATATCCTTATGCGTGTATTATAGGTTCGATCGCTCGCGTCGTTGTTCGTCCGGCTCTCTGTGTGTCTCTACGATGTCGGCAGTCTCTCCCTCCACAATGTCGGCGTCCCCCCATAATGGCGTAACTCGGTGGCAACACCATAGAAACGGTAGCGCAACTCGGTGGTGGTGCAGCCCGTTCGTTCTACCCACTTCCTAAAGCCTCAGTTTTATGACGGCGTTGCGATAATGACGGCACAACTCGTTCAGCTCGACGTTGGGGTTGTCTCTATGGCGTCGTAGGATCGCCTCGACGGCATAACGCGTTTGTGTCGATGGCGGCCGGTTCGGCTTCCCTCTATGGCGCCTCTAAACGGCCCCGTAGAGCGCTTGAAGCGATCCAACGTCTGTTTATCCGTCCGAGCGCTTCAAGCGCTCTACGGGTCCTCTAGCGTCTCTAATCGACCCCGCTATTCGTCCAACGGTCGTTCGCTTCGTCCAACGGCTGGACGATAACATAAAAAACGTCTGGATAACGGTTTCGTGTAAAACCAAAAGGGGCTTTTACTTTTGACGACCGCTTTTGGGGAGGGCTTTTACTTTTGACCACCCCTTTTGCGCGCAACGACCGCCCCTTTTGTATCAGGTGTGTATCTGCGCAAACCCGCGTCATTACTAGGTTTCCTGTCTCCGCCGATACAATCTACGACACACTCTTGACACAAACCATATACAAATGCCAATCGCGTTGTCTCTGAGCCGGCTTGAAAGTGTCTTCGACGCACTCCAACCGCCTCCAAACCCGCCAAAAATGCCGTTTTTCACACCCTTTGTCTCTTTTGCTTTGTCTCTAAATCACGTCTCTAAAAACAATAAAAAGCATATAAGAGATGTTACAAATTACATAAAAAAAGCCCCTTTATATATTGTCAGTAATGACGCGGGTTTCCCATCCAATGTTTTATAGTCAATTCGTCATATTTTCGGGGGTTGAGGCCCAAAAAACGTATATTTTTTGATTTTACTCTCCAAAAAAAATTTCCCGCGCGAAAAGTTTATACGTTTTTTTAGGGGTGTTTGTATCAAAGTTACACTTTGCAACACCCGTAACGTCAATAACCATGCGGCCTAAAGCCAAATGAAATATTTCGATACAAATATGTCTTTTCCTATGTATTATATGGCTGAGACATCGCGTCTCTCCCCGACGGGCAAACGACGGACGCCGTGTCTCTCCCCGACGGGCAAACGACGGACGCCGTGTCTCTATGGGATGGATAACGTGTCTCTATGGGATGGATAACGTGTCTCTATGGGATGGATAACGTGTCTCTATGGGATGGATAACGTGTCTCTGTGGTACGAGGAAAAACGCGGACATCGTGTCTCTGTCCGACGCACCAAACGAGTCTCTCCGAGGACGGCTCGCAGAGGACAAAAAAAAGCCCACCCCAAACGGAGGTGGGCGTGTGTGTTGTCCTGTCAGAGGGAGAACGTCACCGCTCGGCGAGCCATGCCGCAAAGTCTTCAGACACTACCGTTGCCTCGATGGCCGCAGGATCGCGGAGCTGTTCAACCTTTGCTCCGTTCTCGATCATATACTGTCTAGCATACGCACGAGTCTCCACGGCGTTGGTTGTGGCTTGCGTCCGAGGGGCCGGCTTGGCTGCCTCTTTCCGTGGCGCCGACTCGACGACCGGCGCTTCGACAACGACCGCCTCTACGACCGGAGCGGGCGCCTCGACGACCGGCGCAGCCGTCTGGGCAGCTGCACGCGTCCGAACGGCGTCAGGCTTGGGGATGCGTGCAATGAGTGCCGCCATGTCCGACGCGGCTGGTGCGGCGGGAGTGGAGGGCGCCTGGGCGGTCGCGCGGAGTTCGGCGATCTCTTTGGCTTGCGCCTCGACGATTGCGCGGAGGCCGGCGAGTTCCAAAGAAAGGTTTACGACGTCATTGGCGAGGCCCGAACGGAGGTCGGCAACGATGGTGCGGAGTTCGGCGAGGTCTTTTGCCTGCGACGCGATGGCTTCCTTGTTCGCCGAGATGTGCTCCTTGTCCGCCGCGAGGCTGTTGTGGAGGCCGGTGAGGTCTTTTTTGTTCGCCTCGACGTCGGCGCGAAGTGTCTGGAGTGAGTCCAGCATCCGCTCGTCTGCGGCGCGGAGGTTGTCGACGTCGTCGCACAGCTCGTTTCCTTGCTGAACGAGCTGATCAACAGTGGCGTTGGTGGCTTCGATTGCGTTAATGATTGCGTTGACGTTGTTGACGTTGTTGACGTTGTTGACGTTGTTGACGTTGTTGGCTTCCATGATTTTGCTCCTTTTGTGTGTCCTCAGTTGACTCAGAGGACGTTGAAATAGTCGACGGCTCGACAACACGATATTCGAGCCATCCGCAGTAAAGTTGTAGTAGGGCGTGCGCGGTTTCGTAATCATCCGCTGGTATTGCACGCCCGTCTGGAATTACAAAGAAACGTCTTAGTTTTGTTGGCGTCTGCATGGCGGGTTGCGTCCCGGTCGGGGTGGAGGGACGACGTCACCACTGCATGGGCATAACGACCGCCGTCGGTGTGCTCGTATTCTCTGCACGCAGCACGGTCGGCATATCCTCGTCCACCCACTCCCAGATCACCACGTCCGTTCCCGTCGCGTCCATAAGCTGTTGTATGGCATCGGCGATGTAGTTGATGTTGACCGCGATTTGTGTGACTTCCGTCCCCTCGGCCGGCTCGAAGAGCTGCCCGATAGACAACCGCCCACCGTCCGGCAGGGCCTTGATGACTTCCCCGTCGGGCTTCACGAGCATCGTACCCGTCTTTGCGATGGCCTTTGCTTCCAAGCGTAGGCGTTTGAGGAGGTCGGTGGGGTTGACGATGCGCCTACGATTGTCGAGTTTTGTGGGCACGACTTTTGTGAAGTCCGGGAATTGCCCATTGACTAGCTGCGCGATGACGCGCGCGGGGCGATTGCTGTCCGTGGAGATGATGACCTTCGAGCCATCGTCCGTCGGTTCGATGGTGAGGATGTCGTTTGCCCCGTATAGCTTGTCGAGCAGCGCGATTGTGGTGCGGGAGACAATGCCGCACCACGGCGTGTTGCCACACTCCCTCCTAGACCCTTCCCAATGAAAAAGGCGGTGACCGTCAGTGGCGCAGAGCCCACCCGTTTCGTCGACCAAGACACCCGTGAAGTCCTTTCGCACCTCATCCTTCGACGCACAGACCGCCGCCGTTACGAGGTCTTTGGTACGAATGAGGGTGTACGCGCCGCGCTTTTTGTCGGGCGCGGGGTCGAGGTCCGGGAACTCCGTGATGTCGCCGATTTTCGGCTGCCAGCGTCCGCCGAGCGAGGTGGTGAGCATGCCGTCGTCAAAGAGGGCGTAGTGCGCTTCGCCGTCTTTCCACTTGCATTTTTGAGCCGTCTTAACGATGTCCTTGAACTGAATGAGCGCCCGTCCGCCCTCAAGCACGAGCGCGAATTTCGGCATGTCGTATGTGAGGACGACTGTGTTGTCGAGGTCTGTGAACTTGAAGCTGACGCAGTTGTCTTCTTCCGTGGCAACCACGTCGATGTTGCCATCGAGTACCTTAAAGCTGGTGCGCGTTGTCAGGGATTTTCTTGCCGTGAGGACTTCTAGGAAACAGTTGTAGTTGAGATAGAATTTCATGTGATTGCTCCTTTTGTCTGAGTTGTGCCGCGTCGCGCCGGGGAGACGCGGCGTGTATTGTAAACCGAAACGCGGCGTCACGCCACCGCGTCTTTTCTGACTTTGTAAATAACCTTGTCTTCAAACGTCCCAACGATTTCCTCGATGGTGACGTCCTGTGTCGACCCGTCTTTTTTGGTAACGGTCAGAGCGTCGCCCACCGTCTTGACGTCCTGCGACATCACGAACCACCTGTTCAGGATGTTTACCCACATTGTGCGGGCCGGCGTCGTAGGCGCCTCTGGTCGTCTTGCCAATCTTTCACTCATCTCTACACCCTCCTATACCACATGTTTGTGTCCCGTGAGCAACGCAATTCCATACCGTGCCCTTTACCGTCGGTCCACTGAATTTTCCTGAGCGCGGCGTCTTCGACGTACAGCCACATACGCTTACGTTTGCGTCCGAGCAATTCTCGCAGACCGCTTGCGTCGTGGACGATCGCCCGCGTTTCGATGCCCATATCACTCATCAGGATCGTTTTGTCGTCCCAAGAGACGATGTTACCAATAAATACCTCGTTCTTCTTACACATTCTCGCTCTCCTCCTCTTTCTCCATCATGGGTTCGCAACCGTTCGCTCTGAGCGCGCACTCTTTGGAGCAGTAAAGCCCCGTGTCGCTGTCCAGCCACCCCGCCCTTACACCGCCGATACGCTCGCCACAATATTCGCACCGTGGGACGCGTGTTAAAACGGCGAGGCGAGTGCAAGCGCAATTCGTGCAGAGGTATAGACCCTGCGCCGTCCGCCAGCTCGCACGCTGTTCACCGCAGCACTGACACATCGTCTTCTGACGTTTGATGTGCTCCCGTCTCGCCCTGTGGAGTTCTCCCGTGAGCTGACGTTCGAGCGCGTTGAGACCCTCGATAGCCACGAGCTTTTCTTTGGCCGTCTGGCGCAGCGGTGTACCCATGATGACGCGGGAGATTGCCGCCGTGGCTTCTCGCACGTCCAGGATTTTCTGAGCCATCGCGCTTTCCCACTCTTTGAATGTCAGTTTCCTACTCATTGTCCGTCTCCTAAATATAATTGAACCATCTACCAGCCTGCGAGAAGTAGCGCAACGTCACCCCGCGCCCGCTTTTCCGTATCCACTGTACGTCTGTGAGCGTCTCGTCTTGGATGCCGAGCCAAACGTGTTTGCGTTTGCGTCCGATGAGCCTTATGAGATTGTCGGCGTCATGCAGCAACACACGCGTCTCGATTTTCGTTTTTGCGTCACGCACGAGTATCGTTCTTGCGTCCCACTCCACAATATCACCGATGAAAAAATCACACATTGCTCTCCTCCTCGCCGTTCTCCTCCTCGTCGTTCTCCTCCTCGTCGCCATCGTTGTCCCGACCGTCTTCCTCCTCCGCCGGGCAGTCGTCCGTCATACAAAGCTCGTAACGCAGGCGAGCGATCGCGTTCGGCGTGAGCGTGATGTTGTCGTCCCAATGCTCGTCGACATACGGGAGGCTGTTGATAATCTGTTCCACGGCGTTGATGAAGATAAGTAGCTGATACGTCACGGGCTCATCGAAGGGATTTACCTTGTTGCCGTCTGTGCCGTAGTTGTCTTTCTCGTATTCCCAATACACCGCGCAGTCGTCAAAGTGCGCCTTAATCCACTCCTTTGCGGTGTACGTGTATGGATCGTCAACAAAGCCGTTGTTGTTTTCGTTGAGGGTAACTTCAAAACCGAGGTCTGCGCCCCATACGTCTCTACCCTCGTTTCCGTCGAGCCAGGGGTCGATGTGATCCCACGCCCAAACGAGCGTGTCGAGGCTGTAATCTGTCCTCGCCTCAAGGTTGCTGAAAAATTCGCGCTGCCGTTCTGTCATGTCTTCCCACTTCATTATTCTGCCTCCTCATCTTTGAAGTTGATGGCGAAACGTGTCGCCGCTTCTACCGTTTTCAAGTTTGTCCAATCGAACTGATACCAAATGTCACGAATGCCTAACGGTTGTTCGCCGTATGTTTGTGCGAACGCCGCCGCTATTCTGTTTGACCGCCCTTTCATCCTGAGATAGAGCGGCTCGCCGTGGTTTTCCACATACCGTCTCGCCCTCGCCGACTCGTAGAACGCATCAAGGACTGCGAGTCGGGAGTCGTGGTCGTATCCCGTCCACACATTGTCTCTTTCATCCACCACGATCTGCATGATGCGTGAGCGATCAACGTCCGTCTGAGGGTTGAAGACCATCTCGACAACCGCTTTGTCGAGTTCCGCCGCAACCGACGCCGTCAGGTTGTTGCGTTCTGTGACCCACGCGAAGTTGCGTGCGATGGAGATCGTTGCGCTCACGTGCGCCTCGATCGCCTGTTCTCTTGTGTAGGTAAGTTCATTGTTCATCATCATCATTTTCTTTCTCCGTGTGTGGCGCCCACGCAGGGGCGCGTTTTGTTTCAGTCCTCTTCCCAAATGATTTCGCCGTTCGGCTTGATGGAGTACTCTCTGTCCACCGCCGTCTCTTTCCAGTCCACACCGACAAGGCCCAGCCAACCGCCGCAAGCGGCCATGTAATCCCTGGCTTCCTGCCGTGCAAACGCCCACCCTGCCGCGTAGTGGAAGAAATCATGGCTCGATGTCTCGCCGTTCTCGTTCTTGAGCGTGAAGGTGTAAATCGTCTTAGTCATTGCTCTGTCTCCTTGTCGCGAGAAATGTGATGTGTCCGGCTTCGATGTACTGCTTCACGACGTTGGTGTCGGTCGTCTCTTCGCAGCGCCGTCCCTCAATGCAGCAGAGGTCGCCTTTGGAAAGGTGTTTGCGCACAAGTTCCGCCTGTTTCCCACGGAAGCGCACTAGCACGAAGTGCGTGAACTCTTCACCGTCCTTGACCGTGGCATGAACGATTGTATTCTCCACAGAACCGTCTGCGCGCTGCTGAAAATCGCCGGCGATCCGCCCGATGAGAATTGTATCTACGTTCTTCATTTCGTTTCCTCCTCGTCTTCGCTATCGGAGTCGTCTTCGCTCTCCTCGTCTTCCTCGTCTTCCTCGTCTTCCGGGTAGAAGAGGTCGTCACACTCGAACCAAATCACATCGTTGACCCAAGTGTCGCTTACTTCTTCGCAGCACTCCGCCCACATACAAATGCGCTTCCACACGCGCTCTTTGGTGTATTCGTCGGCGCCGTCCCAACGGTCTTTTGCTCCGCTCCAAAGGAAGTCGTCCAAGTCGTGCATACAAAGCTCTTTCTTTACCGTGATGCTATCATACATATTTGTTTCTCCTGATTGATGTTTCGTTGTTTCCTAGAAAAGCGCCGCAAGTATCCACGCGACCGCGCCGACCGTGGACAACAGGCACATGGCGTTTCTGAGTGCGTCGGCGATCGGTGTGGCCTTCGCCTCCTCCGCGTCGCCCTCCGCCGCCTCAGCCTCCTCCGCTGTCTCGTTCGTGCGTTCCACAAGTGCCGCATACACACCGTATTCCTCGCCGTATGCTGGCAGCCACGCATAGGCCACCAACTTGATGTATTCGATCTGCCCGTTTGAATACTCGATTGCGTCTTTGGCAATTTCTTTCGCCTGTTCGATGGTTTTGATTTCGTCCGTGCCGATGAGCTCGGGCTGCGTAAGTTCAATCTCGTTTCCGTCTGTAAGACGTGCTGTGAACGTAAATCTCATGGTTGTGAGATCAGCTTCTTTCCTTAGGTCTACTTTCCTCATTTTCGTTTCTCCAATTAGATTGCCGTTAGTGCTTTGTATGCAAGGAAGTCGATTTCATCGAGTCTCCCGTGATAAACCTTGTAGCGATACCAGAGGTGCGCCACCTTGTTGCGGGCGTGTTGTTTCGCCGCCCAATTGTCGATGTTGCCCGGCCTTGTCGGCATTCTCAGAAGTACGCGCACCGCTCGTTTGAGTGCCCGGAGCGCTTGATTTTTCAACGCCTTGCGAAAGTTCTTTCGTCTCACTCTCATGTCGTTCCCTCCTATCCTCTCGCTCTCGCGATCGCGCCCGTCGTCCCGTCGTTCGGGATGATCTCCCAAAGCTGCCCGTCCCACTGTTTCGCCGCCGCGCGAGCGCGTTTGAGCTCGATCACCCAGATCAGCTCCGTCCTTTCGTTCTCCCACACGGTCACGATGTAGTGCGTGACGCACATTTTGTGTGCGAGCCCTCCAACGTAATCCTTGATTGCGTTTTTAAATTCTTTTCTCATGTCATGTTCTCCTTTCTCTTACCAACCCATCTCACGAAGTTTCGCGAGTGCCATTTCGATTGCGTCGAGGTTCGCTCCCACCCGTGCGCCGACATCAAACGGGATGTCGCCGTCTTCGAGTTCGATGTTCGTCTCGACGATTTTGTCCACCGTGTTTGCCGCATCTTCCAGGCAAACTTTTGCCGATGTCGTGATTGCGACGAGGTGAATGAGGTGCACAATCTTTTCCATCTTTCTGTCTTCCATGTTTCTGTCTCCATGTCTGTAAACGGCTTCGCACCGTGCGAAGCTCTCCGACGCACACACTGTTACTATCCATGCGTCGGGCAGCTTCGCGCTGCCGTCTCTACACACAGCCGTTCCCGACCGCCAGCATACTTTGCTCGTCAGCCCATCTGTGTGTCCTTTCTTTTATGACTCAGACAAGTGTCTCGTCTCCATCGCTTGTCTTTGTGTTTGTCACGTTAGATGTGAGTGTCTCTGTTACTCACGGACTTGCGCGTCTTATATCGGCGTATAGGTTTGTCTCTAATACGCAACCGTGTCTCTGTGTCATTCGCGTTTGTCTCTAACGTTGCGCGTTTCAAGCCTTATCGCTTGCGCGCGCGGCCTACTTTATGGCGGCCGCTTAAATCATAATCCCTTATCGAATTACGATTGATAGCTATAATACACTATTGGTAATTGATTGCAATATCTTTTTTCAAATATTTAATCTTTTTTGGCAAGCAATCCCTTATATAATGATATAAAAGCGGCCAAAACGGGGCCAAAACGGGACCAAAACGCGGCCAAAAAGGCGCCATTTGTCAGACACACTGTCAGACACACTGTCAGACATGGTGTCTGTCATAGTGTCAGACATGGTGTCTGTCATGGTGTCAGACGGGAGGAGTCCGCTTTGTCTCTGCGTCTCCCCGCGTCCGTCTCTCCGCGTCCGCCCGTGTTAGAATGCGACGATAACCGGATTGTTGTCCGCGTCCGTCGGTCTCGCAATCCCGTTCACGGCGCGGTCTATCTTTGTCCGTTGCATACCTTCCGCGGGCCCGAACTTGTCGTCCTTTGTCACTTTGTCTATTGATGACATGACAGCTTGTTTCAAATCGTCGTAGGCGTTCCGGTCGATGACGTATAGCGTGTCGGTGATTGTCTGATATTCCTTAAAGCCAATTTGTTTGAGCGCACGTTTCAAGTTGTAATCGTTGATATTTCTCACGCCCCAAATATCGAGCTTTTGCAGCAACCGCGACATGACGATGACGACTTCGTCCTGGTCGTATCGGATCACGTCTTCCATATCCCCCGACGTTCCGCGCAGGAGCTGCGACACCACATACATCTCGCGCGTGCGCACCATCTTGGCCTTACAGCGATAATCGTTTTCGACTTGATATTCCGCGCTCATAAGGTAAGGATATCGGCCCGCGCGTTCAGTGCGCTCGATGTCGTATTCCTCTTTCGCCTGTAACCATAGCTGTCTAAAATCCAGCGCATCAATTGCCGGCCAATCGGCGCGCGACCATTTGCAATCTATCACGATGTAGCGGCGATTGCCCGTGTCGTCGGTGAAAAGGTCGGAGTCGTTCGTCGTTCCAATGATGGAGGTACGAACGGGATAGGTCGTCGCATCTCTGTCGTAGGGTCGGCGGATCGCGACTGCGGTGTTAGTGACATAATTCTTTAGGTCGTTGATGTCTTTCCGGCGGAACGTCGTGCCGAGCTCCCCGAACTCGTGTATCCAATGGGAATACAGGTCTGCCAGCGTATCCTTCGACCGCATATCAAGGTTTTTCTGCGTAAAACTGTTTGTACCGCAACTGATAGCCCTTACGAGGTGACTTTTACCTATGTTCTGCTGCTTCGAGTAAAGGATCAACATGAAGTTGCGTTGGAGGTCGCCGGCCTCCCCACGGTTCTCCAAAAGTCCCACACCTTGTCGAAACCACAACTGAAAGGCTGTTAAGCCAAATTCGTCTAAACGGAGGGCGGCTTTTAATTTTGACCACCGCTCTACGCCGTCCCAGGTGCCATTGAAGATCGTCTCCATAACCACGTCCTTGTAAATCACGGCATTTGCGGTCAGGTATCCGATGGCATCGTCCTTTGCGATCTTCCAGCAGTTGTTGTTATCCTTGAGCTCCATATCCTTGATGGCGAGCCATAGACTGTCGATTTTCTCCACTTCCTGCCCGTGAAGCGTATAGGTGCGCTTGCCCGTCCAGCGATCCTCGCACACGTTAATGCCCAGCGTGCGCACGGCATAGGCGAGCTCGTCGAGCATACATGGCTCCGAGCGCATTTCGCGGCGGCTGCGCTTCGCAGTTTCTTTGACTTTCGCCGTGATGGAGTCGGATAAGGCTTGCATTTCTTCGAGGTTCATATTACTATATCCTTTGTAATGGCGTGTTTTGTCTTTTATGGCAAATTCCTCGTCGTGAGCCAGATATCTAAGTTGAGTCCATCGTAGGCACGTCTCGTCGATTTTCAGCTTATAGTCCGACTCAAAGTCGCTTTGAATACGCTTCATCGCGCCCACATACTCCGACTGCGTTTTGGCGTGCAGCCCTACGCCGATTGCGAGCCCACCGCTAATCGTCCGAAACACGCCAATAACGCGGTCGTCCTCCCACAGCTCTCTTTTCTTTATCCCTAACGTCATAGGGTCGTTGTCCTTCACATCGACATCCAGCCACACGATGCGATGTGTAGGGCACGCCTGCGCTTGAACGAGTGCGGGGGTGTTGCCCTTCAATCTCTCTTTGAGTAACGCCATATCCTCACTCGTTTTGGCCTCATTCATGGCGTCTCGTCTACGCTGCCATACAGTAGGCGGCTCGTTGATCCAATCCACGACTTCTGCCGTCGGCACAAGCCTCAGGCTGCCGGTCTCGATAGCCCGACAGAAGTCCTCGATCTCGGCTCTGCGGACTTTCCCGTTATCGAGCCACCAGACCATCTCGGCCACCGGCTCTGGGGTGTCGGAAAGCTCGACCGACACGCTCTCCGCCATCTTCTTTAGCTTCGACTCCTTTTCCACGGTCATCAGGTCATTTTCGCGCTTGTAGTCTTTCCAATACGTGCGAAACATGATCATCGGCATATTGTCGCGGCAGAACTGATAATAGGTCGTCGTTGCCTCGTCGAATGGCGCGGTGTGCTCGTTCAGGATGTGCACAGTCCCGTTCTCGAAGACACAACCCCCAAAGGTCGAGGCCCCGAGTGGCTTAAATTCCACATAGCCCTTTCGATTTACACCAGGGCGTACCTCCACGCCCTGCCGTTCCAGATACTCCACTACTCTTTGCTGCTCCTCTGTCATTTCACGTCCTCCTTGTCAAATGTAAATGCGCACGCCTCGTCCTCTCGCATAGCGCTCTGCGCGCATATACGCGCCTTTGGACAATACTTGCAATAACCGTTCGTGTGACACGTCGAGTCGTCGAACTTACCCGCGTCCTGATAGATCATCGTGGCGCGGCAGAATGCGCGCACGAAGTCACAAATATCATCCACTGTGGGTTCCCATGTGTTGACGGGCTCCTCTCGTTTGGGCTGCACAATCGTTTGTCCGAAGTGCCAATCGCCGTAATACTCTCGAATGTGGGCGACGATCTCCTCCTCCCATATCGGCATGACGCCATAGCGCTCTCTGGCGCGTTGCAATATGAGTGCAAGGATATAGAACGTGAGCTGCGGCGTCGTGGGTTCGACGACATGAAAGCCGAACTTGTAGTCAGCGCAATGCAGCAGTTTTCTTGACTCATCTATAACCATAGCATCATAATATCCGCCGACGAATTGGGTCTCGAAGAAGCCAAAGTGCTCGCCCATCGTGACGAATTGCTCTGTATGAACATTCTCTTTGACGCCCTCGGACAAGGCGAGCAAGGTCTGAGCATAGAGCCTCGCGCCCTCCATCATACGCTTATTTCGACAGCCCTTGAACGCCGTTTCGCCATCCCAGAAGCATCGCTCGGCGAGGTCATGGGCACGCTCTCCCTCCTCGGCGGCGGTCTTCGGGCGGTCATCCACGAGGTCATCGGGGTGCACGTAGAGATACGTCGGGCACGCCAGAAATTGCTTCATCTTCGAGCCGCTGATGATGCAGTGTGGGCGTTCGGTCGTCGGTTGCTCGGTAGTCGCCCTCTCAATCGCGTTTCCCATCGTCGCCTCCCTCTTTGATCGCACCGGTCTCGGTCAGGTAAGTCCTCACGATCCGCCCTACCAAAGACGCCATCGAGCGCTCTTCATCGGCGCAAAGTGCGACAAGCGCCTCCCATTCCTCACGCGTGAAATACGCGCTAATCAAATGCCTCTGCTTTGTCATTTCGTTTGCTCCTTATACAGAAATGGCACGCTCACCATTGAGCGTGCCATCGAAATTATCACGTCGGACTCGGGCTGTCAAGCTACTATGTGTTGCATAGTGTAACACCGCTCACAAACTTCGCGAGTGGTAAGTCGTTGTGCCATACCAAACTCACAAGCTCTTCAAGAACGCCGTGGGGTTGATATTGCCCATCCAGCAAAGCCGATAAAGTGAATAGAGCAGCGTGTCGTAGTTACCCCTCTGCCCCGGCGTCGGCTCCCCGATCAGACTTTCTCGGTTCGTTCGCATATAGAGCAGAGCCGTATTCCATTCGGCCAGCACCTCGGACACTTGATCCCCATCGAAATCGCACCAAAGATACTCTTTCAGCGTACTCTCTCCGACGGGGACGTTCTCGGCTATGCCCATTACCCCATCGGGAAAACTGCTGGTAAACAGCTCAACCGTTTTCGGGGCGTCTGGAAACATGACGCGCACCTGTAATGCGGTGGCGTCGCCATCCAGAATGGGGATACCCTCGTCCATCCGAGCATACATTTGAATTATAGCAGCCATAACAATAGTCCTCCTCCACAAAGAAAACCTAGCACAAAGGCGCCGGTCATTAACGCGCGCACGGTCGCCCGACGATAGTTTCTACGGGTATTCGCCACCCATTGGCAATCCAAAACGTTCATTTCAATCCTCCAAAAAATGCATTTAGAAATGGCGCGTCGCACCAACCTGCGCGAGTTCGCGAGAAAACAATATTTCCCCCTCGGGGTCTTTGAGCAGAAGTTGAAGCGTGCACTGACCGTCGCTGTCCATAGCGAGCAGCTGCCTGAACGCCTCATGTACGTCGCGCGACACAAACACTTGCTCGCAGCGAAGATAGTCACTTTGCTCCACAACGGCGTATTCCAGACGATAGTCGAACGAAATTTTGTAGTTGTCCGCGTCACTCATCGTCTTCCTCCTCCCGTTCAACGGCTTTGCAAATTTCGTTATATTCCGCACTCAATATGCGCAAGATTTGTGAAAACATATCCTGGATATAATTGATTATCTGATAAATGCTATCGTCCTCATCGATATCCAGCGCAGGCAAAATCGTGTTTGGCGCGTTAATGCCTTTCAGACATGCTTGCATCATAGCTTTCACCTCATCCTGTGTATATACGGTTTTGATGTTATCGTTGTTCATCGTCTTGCTCCTGTGTTGTTGTCGGGGAGTATTTATCCGCCATGTATTGGGCGGTCATTATCATAGCGGGGAATAGCATGAAAATCGTCAGAATTATTGGCCACTCGTACTTCACTATCAGGCGGTCGGTTATCTCGCAGTCTCGCGAGCAGTATGGCAGACCGTTGTCTCCCTCATGCACCTCTTTGCACAGCCGTCCGCAATTCTGGCAGAATACAGGCTCAATCGTCATCCTCTTGCTCCCTTCTCCGCATCTCTAGCGTGACACCGTCCTCACATCGCTCGCCGTCCCCAGAAATGCGCACGAACTCTGTTGAGGAAAAGCTGCCAACTGCCTCAAGAAGTTCGAGCGCCGTATCCATGGCGCGGATCAATCGGCGATATTCGTCGATGTCCTCCAATACAGAAGCCTCGTCATAAGATAGCCTATGTATCTCTTGTCGGCAATGAAGCACGGTCATCGACAACACTTCGATAAGCCTGTCCGGCCTGATGTTAATCTGCACGATCTGTCCCATCTTCCTGTTCCTCCCGTCTCTCGATCGTCAAAAGAAGCTCGTCCTCATCGTCGAAGTTATCAACGGCATCCCAAAGTCTTGCTACGTCCAGCAAGTTCTCGCTTAAGCGCTTGACTTCATACATATCATCAACCTCCGCGAGTTTCTGCCTATATAGCTTGCACGCGCTCACGATGATTTCACTGAGCGAGTCACACGCGATTTCTGCCTTTGCAATCATTCCTGTTCCTCCTGCTCATTCTGTTTCTCAATCGTCAGTACAAGCTCGTCCTCACAATCGAAGTCGTTGATGGCATCCCAAAGTTTCATCACATCTGCCAAACTCTTGAATATGCAATCGATGTCGCAATAGAACTCGGCTTCCGCAAGTTCCGCCCTGTATGTCTTGCACGCTTTCTCGGCGATGTCGTAAAGCGACGCTGTCCCAATTCTTATCTTCATTCCTGTTCCTCCTCTTCGGCTTTTCTCAATTCCTCACGCACAATATCACGCACAGAAAACACTATGCTCGGCAGCATATACAGCTCGTCGTTCTCGACGTTGTTGTATTCCACCATATCCTCGGCTGCCACGCTCAGTTCCACGACAAGCGCCCTCAACTTCTGAACCTTGCTTCCATCTCGTTTCATTCCTGTTCCTCCCCATACGGCAGATGCTTGCCGTTGTCGCGTATTTCCGAGATAAGTTCGGCGACACGCTTGAGATACTCACCTTTCTCGACAAGCTCCTCACAATCCAGCTCGTCGAACGAGCGCTCGCTCAGCAGTTTCCGAGCCTCACGCAGAATGTCTCTCGCGGCGTGTTTGAGAATGTTGATGTCTTCGTAATCCTGCGGTGTCATTGCTCCACCTCCTCTCTCGCGAACAGGTCCTCGCTCTTCTTTGGGAAATAATCGAGGTAGTCGGCGTGAACCTGACGACAATGGTACTCTATGCCAGCTGCCTCCATAGTGCAGGCTCTGCTACAATACACGTTATCGCCCATCGTCCAGATCCTCCAACCCGGTAAGATTATGCCTCCGCACTGCGCGCATTTGCGCGGCATCCTACCCTCCAACTCTTTTCTAACGCTCATTTCTTTCTCTCCTGTTTGACGCAGTACGTCAGGTATTCCTCAAACATCGCGGCCACCTCCCATTCCCTGCGCATTACTTTCGATATGGTGAGGTACTCCTGCGCGGTGAGCTTCCTATTCCTTGTCATGGCACTGAGAATTATGCACAGTATGACACACTTTAAATCGCTACGCAGATCACGCAAGACACCCAAAAGTTCCTCCATTTGATGCTCGCTCATCTCTCATCCTCCTCCCGTGACATCCAAAGTTGCATCATCTCTGAGGACGCGGCACTCAACTCAACCATCGCCTTGTAGTTTAGGAATTGACGCTTATACTTCGCCCACTTGTGACGAGCCAAGTAATCCCCGTGGGCTCTCTAGTCCAAAGCACATCCATGCGCCGCTGCACGTCGGGCCGCGCGGAGCTCCCAATTTGAATAGAAGCGCACTCTTGACCAGATGCGGTTAAACAAGCGCTCCGACCTCCGATTAAGTTCGCAACTCAACCGGAAACAATCGTCCGCACTCCCGTTCGCTCTGACAAACTGAATTTTAGCTTCAAGTTCTCTGTCAATCATTTCTTTCTCTCCTGTTTGACGTACTTCCTGTACAACCAATCCAAGCCGCGCGCTTGCGACGTTGCTCCACGCCGCAAGTAGTTGTGGCCTCCCATATTCCAACCGAACACCACCGCCCGCTTCCCTACCAGACGCTCTAGGTGCAGTAGATAGCGTGCTGCGGCCCGCGTCTGACACTCCAGATCGTCGGCGTCGAAGCAACCGTAATGACGCATCGTCGGGGGCATCATCTGCCAATATCCCACGGCCCCCTTGTCGGAAACCGCACCCTCACGGCATCGAGACTCGGCGACCATCAGCCAGTAATAATCCGGCGAAGCCCCCTCGTCTCGCAGCCATCGTTCGACATCCTCACGAACGCTTTGACACTCGTGACTCGGTAACGCCGCAGCGTTCTGGCACAACATCAATGCAATCGACATCGCAAGGATTTGGGTGATCCGGCTCATCATCCCAATACCAATAGAGACACGTTCCAGACTCATCCCAAACCTCTGTGCAAGCGGGCATCGGCTGTGGTGTTATGAACCACTGCGCGAGTAGTAAAACGATCACTCATCGCCTCCAAAGAAACTTTTGGCAGGCTTGAATACGACGACCTCGTGCTCCGGCAGCGCGATTTTCTCACCGTTGCGCGGATTGCGACATTCGCGGGCTGCGCGCGTAACACGCTTGAACGTTCCGAACTCGCGGATTGCCGCCTCGCCCTCGCTCTTCAATGCGACACGAATGATGTCAATCACCGTCTCGAACATCTCCGCAGCTTCACGACGGCTACAACCCTTAACTTCTCTGATCTTGTCGATCATCTCTTGCTTGTGCATAACAACCTCCTACGAACGACGCGAACCCTATCGGGCCCTATCGAACAACACGAACGATGTGCGGGATCACTCCACCCGCACGGGTAACTTCCACAGAACATCCCTCGGAAACACCGACGCGCGCCATCGCGTCCTCGGAGCCGAGAGAAACCTTTTTTACTACTGCCCCGCCCAACATAACGGGTGTGATATAAGCGACGGGTGTGCGTTTTCCCGTCTTTTTGCCGACCGTAATCTCGATGCGCTCGACCTGCGTAATGACGCTATCGGGCGCAAATTTGTAGGCAATTGAATAACGCGGGTGATGCGCGGTGGCACCCAGCCGCTCTTGTAGACGCCGGCTGTTACACTTCACGACCACGCCGTCGGCGGGGATATCTCCGCGCCCGTCCTCTAGCTTCAACACCTCTTCCGAGACTTCCATGCTGCCAACCACGCACCCCGGCACGGTCTTTATACCAAGCGAACGCACATAGTTGAGCTTGTCGAACTCGTAATCGAACGCCTGAGACAACACATCCCACGCATAGAACTCGAAGCCGTCGTCCTCCGGCACGATTGCCGCGCCCTTTCTGGAACACAAGCCAGCGACATAGTTTCTGGCGTTATCGCGATCCGATGGAGCGACGAGCTCACCACGTACCTCTATCGTGATATTCTCACGCAACTGCCACGGGATATTACGTCCATAGGTACGCACGTTCGGGGTGATATCCTCGCCCGCCACACCGTCGCCGCGTGTAGACGCGCACATCAGACGTCCATTCACATAGAGCAACGAGCAAGCGATACCGTCGAGCTTCAACGTCACCGAATACTTCACGTCGCCGCATTTGGCTTTCCAATCCTCAACCTCGTTCAGAGCGTGGCATTTACCCTGCGAAAGCATGGGAACCTCGTGGGTGACTTTCCCGCCTTTACTCGCGGACAACGGCGCGCCGTCCTTACCGGCCAACGCATCGAACTGCGCGTCGGTCATAATCGGCTCGCCCTTGTCGTATGCCTGTTGGGCTTCCTCAATCTTCTTTTTTCTGCTTTTAGCCATTCTCAAATTCTCCATCGTCAACGTTATTGTCATCTCGACGACCGAAACGACAATAACGTGCGTTTTCAATGACTCTTATTTCAGAACATCCTTATTTCAGAACATCCTTATTTCAGAACGGGATCACGCCTTTCACCGTCTCCGGCGCGTCGAACGTGAACTCGCATCCGGCGTCCATTCCCGCCCCGTCCTCTTGCTTCTTGATGAGCTCCTCGATATCCTCGCGCAAACACAAGGCTTTCGGGCAGAGCTTGATACCCCACGACTGACCGTGGACCCAGCTATACGCAAACAACTGAACGTCCACCGAGTTCGCCGAGCGCACCTGACAGCTGCTCTGAACCTTTCCGAAGCGGTCGTAAACCGTGATGGGTTTCGCGACGCTCACGTTCACACGCAGCCACTTCCCGTCCTCCGACATCATCTTGTCGATATCCGGGGAATGCTGGGGCGTTTTCGAGGCGCGCGGGCCGAGGGTTTTCACCTTGTTTTCCACTGCGTAGTCGATTGCTCCCTCGATCTCCGACTCCAAGTTCGAGATGTTGTCGCTCGTTGCAGGGATTTCGAGGAGGCATTTGTAAACCTCTTTCCCGGACAACTTGTCGAGCACCGTGTCGGTGAGGTGAGCGTAACGAAGACGGCAATCCGTAAACAAAATAGTCATAACAACTCCATATAATCTGTGATTAGACCGACGGCTTGGTCATAATCGTTTGTAGCAAAGCACAAGTAACCTAATAATTTCAGCCGACGCATGACGCGCATCTGATCATCGCTCAGACCCGCCGCCACATCACGCCCCGGTCGCTTCAATTCCAAAAACATTCCGTGATAACCGCCACGGGGAACGAGCATCATAAGGTCTGGCATACCCGGACGGACGCCCAATGATAGACAACGCCTCCGTGCGCCGGCACACATAAGTCCGTTCGGGATATGAACCAGATCGGAGGGCTGCGCGCCGAAACGAGCGCAGTTCCGATCCCACCACATGATGATACGGGATTGTAATTGCTCTTCGCTTATATGACGCGCAACCATACTCCCGCTCCTCAGAACAAATCGTAAAGTCGCTTGACTTCTTTCTTTTCCGGACGGGCAATAGGTAGATAGCCGTCGGGATTACTCTCCGCAAGCTCCACCTCCGCAGCAAACAACTCCACCGTCTTGTCGAGCAACACCCGCTTTTCCGCAGGGCTGAGCTCGTAATTGGCGAGTTCAGGGCGAGGGGTAAAGAAAAGCTGGACGGTTTCTTCGTTCGAACTGACGCCGCAACTGAATGCGAGCAATGATTTATCAAACTCTTCCATCTTCCTTACCTCCCACCATCTTGGAAAGTGTTATCTCATACAAAGACCGCAGGGACTCGCGCAAGTATTTTTGCGTCTGCACAGGCAAATGCGAAATACGAATTGCGAGGTCCATCGGCACACATACCGAACGCATCTTCGAGCGCGTCTTTGCAGGCGCTCGTCTAACAAAATCGGTCATTTCGTCGTCTCCTCCATCTTGAAATCCTTGATAGCACTTTGAACGAGGTCGGCGTAATAGTCGATATCCAAGACCTCCCACAACGCCGCTTCGTCGTAGTTGCGTATATCGTCACCGACCTCGATTGCGAACGTGGGGAAATTCGCGAGCTTATCGCCTTTCACCGCATCCGCCCTCCTTGCCTTGATGTAATAGCACGGTGTGAGACCGCGAGTCAATACCTCTTTTACATTATTTTTTACGGCCAAACATCTAATACAACGCGCCTCTTTTTTCTCGTCGGAAACAAGGTCCCAGAGATAAGGGAACGTATCGGTATTCTTGATGAGCACATAGTAGTCGCGAATGTTGGTATAGCGCTTGAGGGCCTCGTGCGGCGTAATACCTTCGCACAGGCAATCCACAGTCGCTCTACGAACCGCCACGAGGTTGCGGAAATAGCGCTCGTTCATGTTGTAGGTGATACCCTTGCGCGTTTCCTTGCCGTCGCAGACCATGTAATAGTTGTTGACGTTACTCTGCACCAGAGCCGTCGGGCGCTTCCCAGACACACCGAACTTGTAATCGGCGCACCAACCTTGAACGATCTCGTTGTAGACGCCGAGATCGGTCGCGTTGTCGGGGACTTCCATCATAACGCCATCGGTGTTGACCTGAACGAGATGCCACTTGCCCATACCACCATCGAGCAGCCGGCAGCACAAATCGAGGATCGAGAGCTGGCCATTGACGACGATACTGTTATTCGCCCAAGCCGCACGGAAGCACGCGAACTTGTCTTTCAACATACCCGTCAAAGACGCGATGATACGCTTGCACGCCTGGCTCTTCGCCTCGTCGTGATTTGCTTTATAGGTCAAGCGGGAGCGGTAAACCTTTTCGTACACATAGCGCGCCGCGGGCGTAAAGGTCTTCGGGAACAGGTCGTGCTCGACAAGCAACGTGGGATACATAGACGACACATCGACGTAGCACAACGCCACGCCCTTGTCGCGCTCGGCGAAGTAGGTATATTTATCGAGCGCACCGTGTGCGCCTCCCCATCCGAGCGTCACGTCCACACCGTCCAACGTAATGGCTGGAGGAAGTCGCTTGTAGAAGTCTGTATCCGAGCTCGTTTCGTCGGCCTCCCTCACGATGTCGAGATAGAACTGATACGCCGAACGAACTTCCTCGTAGGGGCTCTGCGCATAATCTCTACAAAACTTTATCGTCGTGCGGCGGTCGTCCAGCGGGTCCCTTGATGAACAGAGTCCCTCAAACAGCCTGCGCCCGAAAGCCGCCGAACGGCAGCACACCATAGCGAGCGGCGCTTTCGGCGTGACGCCGGCCTCTTCCAGAATGTCGAGCCTGGCGAGCGACGCCTCGTAAAAGGCGGTCTCCCCAAGAAAGACGCTCGTCGTGTAATCCACGTCTTGGTTACAGTAGAGTTCCATTTCCTCGATCTCCGAGGGCGTGTAACGGCGGTCATCCTTGAATGAATACGGGCTGTCGTATGTGCTGTAACCGGCTGATCCGCAAAACATCTTGAGCGAACGCATACCGGCTTCGATCGGGTCAAAGCAGTCGTAACTCTTGAACGAGAGTGCACCTTTCGGGGTCTCATTGAGCTCGATGATGCGGCGGGAAATCTCGAACAACTCTTCGGGTTGAATGTTTCCCTCGCGCTTGATGATCGCCGAGCAGATATAATCGTCATAGCCGTTGCTGTTATACCCGATGAACAGATAATTCTCGTAAGCCTTGAGCACCTGATAGGCCGCCATCGGGGTATGAACGCTATGCGGAACGTCGAAACGCTCATAGCCTTTCACACACTGATAGGACAAGATAAAGAGATGGGGTAGAACCTCCACGTCGAACACCACCTTTTTTTCGAATTTGTCACTCATTTTACTTGCACTCCCATAAAACAATGATGATACTAACCGGACACGGTAATAATATACTTGATGTCACCGTGGCCTATCCCCTATCTCTCTCGGGGAATGGTGGCATTATTCATTATCTTTTTTCTTTTGTCAAGGAGCAATTATGGCAATCGAACAAATTTCTGCACCCCCTGTATCTACCGTCTCCCCAGAGTCCGCAATGTCCGACGCAGAAGTGACCGCGACGAACGAAAACGTCGGGACCCCCGTCCCGCCAGAGGCTCCTGCCCCGGCACCGGCACCGGTCCCCGCAGCACCCGCTCAGAACGACACCGGTCTCGACGCCATGAAAGCGCAGATCGCCGAACTTCGCTCGCAGCTTCAATCCGCCGACATCCGTTCCGCACTCGCCGAACGCCGCCTCACACCCCAAGACAACGACCTCGTCGTTCGTATGATCACAGAGAAAATATCGGACGGCATGGACGCCGACAAAGCCTGCGCGGCACTCTATAAATCGCATCCTTATCTATTCAAGCCCGTTCCGCAGACGAAAGCTCAAACTGACGCGGCAGAACAGGCAGAACTCAAGTCCTTAAACGACGCCTACGTCAACGGTGTAATCGGACGCCTGAAACGTGGGGCGATCTCTATTGGAGGTTAAACAATGGCTAAACACGTTTGTTGGCACAAAAATCCGTACTTCCTGCAAGACGACCATTACACCGGCATCACGCAGTGGGTGAACGAGGGTAATGCAAATCTCGTCCTCGAAGACGGCGAGTACATTCTCAAGGCCGGAACCATCTGGCCGACTAACGGCACAGGCGCGATCGGCATCGTGCTTCGCGATGTCGTCGTTCCCGCGGGCAGCGGCGGCGTCATGTTTACGCTTCTCACGCACGCTCACATCAACCCCGACTATCTCCCTGCCGCTCCGACGGCCAATGCGCTCACGTCTCTCCCCAAGACGATCGTCTTCTCCAATCCCGGTGATGACAACACCAGCGTTCCCGCGGGCTATTTCGCCATCAAGAACAAGACCGCTGCTGCCTCTGTCAGTGCCGGTGCGTTCGCGGCTGGTGCGACGATCACATCGTCCGTTGTCGTCAACGCCATCTCGCCGTTCGCGTTCAACAACACGCAGGACATCCTCGATTGGCAGATTTCCGACTACAACTATCCCGTCTATGTCTCGTCTGTTGTGGAAAGCACCGGCGACTGCACCGTGACAATCAAAGCGCGCAACGGCTTCCATTGTCATGCCGGCGAAGAGCTCACCCTGCGCGTCATGCCGGGTGCGTTCGCGTCCGCCGATTATCCCAGCAACATCATCACCGTCGTTAAATTTGTCTGATAGGAGGCAACTATGGCACGTCCGATTGCACAATATTGGAACCCCACGAACCTGCTCGCCGTATGGCGTGGTGTGCGTGACAGCAACTTCAACAAAATCCTCGCTCCGTTCTTTCCTTATAAAAGGACGGTGGACGAGAAAGTCCGCACGATCAAGGGTTACAAAAACACCAACGTCATCCTCAACCTTTGCGATCCCGATGCAAAACGTACGATCCGCGGCTCCCGCAAACTGAGCTTCTCGGAATATGAAATCCCCGAGTTCAGCGAGGGCATCCAGATTTACGCGTCTGAGCTCCGCGAAATCAACCGCTTCATCGAAAACTACGGGCATATCCCCGGTAGCCTCGACATCCTCGACAACAAATATCAGGACTACCTCGAACTGATGAACGGTGTTGCCACGAACGCTGAGTATTTCCGTGCCGAACTTTTGCAGTACGGTAAATTCCAATTCCGCAACCGCACCGACGACGGCTCGTTCGGCATGGTACAGGCGGACTTCGATGCCGACAAAGAATGGGCGAACCACAACGTCTATCAGGCACAGGCTGATTGGGAAGACCCCGCAGACGACATCCTCGGCGACATCAACAACCTCATCGAGATGTTTGCGCTCCAGAACGACGTTCAGAACGATGGTCGTATCAACGGTCTTATGATTATGAACTCGGTCACTTGGGGTCGCGTCAAGAAAGGTGAGGCCCTCCAGGAATGGCTGTGGAATATGCGTCGCACCGACCCGATGGATTACTTCCGCACCCTCGGTCTCTCGCTTCTCATCGACAATCAGGGCTTCCAGGATACCCTCGGCGGCGAACACGTCGCGCAGCGCAAATACATCCGCGACGGCAACGTCTGTCTCGTCCCGAACGTCCGTCTCGGCAATATCGTCTGCGCAGAGTCCGATCAGTTCCGCGGTATGCTTCGCAATCAGGCGAAACGTCCGGACGTGGATTACGACGATCAGACCGGCACGGTTGTCCGCACCGTCGAGACGACCGACCCCGATCGCATCAAGACCACCATCGAAGCGCACATCTTCCCGGCGTTCGACAAAGGCATGTTTGAACGCTGCTGCGTGCTCCATCCGGTCCACAAGGATACGCGCATCGACAACACGCCTATCCTCAAGGTCAACGGCGACGTTCAGGTGACGGCCGATACGGTCAACGTCACGCCCTCTGAACCGTAAGCTACTCGCTCCATAGTTCGCGGGGTACGGCGCGCGCCCCGCGTTATTGCTCCACTATCGAGCGAAACCTCCCAAGCGCGCCGTCTCAATCGGAGGCGTTATGACTCTCGAAGAAAAGCTCGCAATTGTTAAAGAACTCGTTGGGTCGGAAAGGACGTACTCCATAACACGTGTGCGTTTCTGTCTCGACGAAGCGAAAGGGCACATCCTTAATTACACGAACAGGACTGTGCTTCCGCCTCAGCTCGAATGGCTCCAATGCCGAATAGCGGCCGACATCCTGCTTTATCTCACCCCGACCGTCGCGGACGGCTCCGGCGCGCAAGGAAACGGTGATCCGCTCGGCGGTCTCAAACGTGTGGAGCTCGACGACGCGAAGTTCGAGGCGCAAGACAGAGACGACACGTATGTCCTCTCCCTTGCCAAACAAAATCCCAATATGGACTTCTTGAAAAACTATGCCGCACAACTCCAAATGTGGCGCGTCATGCCGCGCTATCGTCGTCCTCCAATCGAACCGCGCCCGCTCGTGGCAGAACCGCTTGGAGTTATTGGTGATCCCGACGCGAACTACCGGAGGTGTTAGGATATGGATATTGTCAAATGGAACAAGCTCGCGCACATCCTGCACGACCGCTTTATGACACTCGTGCCTTGTGACATCTATCGAACCGTCAAGACGCAGGATGATGTCGGCGGCGATATAGAGCGCTTACAGCTCGTTTACGAGGACGTGGACTGTTACTGCTCCCAGCACCCCTGGTACGACAATAACGCGTCCACAGAGACGGCCGTGTGGCCAAAAAAGGGTCTCTATCGCGTGCACTTCCACCCCGATGTCGATATACGCGACGGGGACATCGTGGAGGTGAAAATTCGTCCGCGCAGGAAGTTCGTGGTCGGGCGTCTCGCCACCTACCCGACGCATACCCGCGTCGAGCTTACCGTCTGGAACGTGAATGAATGAGGTGTGTCGAATGACCTGTAACCGACTTGTATCTCAAAACAGACACAACCGATTTATGTCGAAATGTTGTCTACAAACACGCCAGACGACGCCCTCGGGTGATACGTCTCGTGAATATGTCACTATACCGGTCGGTAACCCCCTCAAAAACAATAAAACATTTTCGCGCGGAAATTTTTTATTATGGGTGAGTAAAAAATCACGTCCAAAAAGTTTTAACGCTTTTTTGAGGGGGTTACCGACCGGTATACTGCTTCTTTATCATACACGCGATTTATTACGGAGACGTTTGACCGAAAACTCCCGTTTGTGTCGTTTTGGACTCTTTCTGATACACCTACAAGCACCCACCTCTAGCACGCGAAATTCGCCGCGCCAGACGCATTATGTTACGAAAGATACTGTAACGGGAGGGATTTGAGCTATGGCGAGACGACTTCGATGGGCAAGCGGACGTAAGGGGTACGCGGAGTTCCCGAACAACGGTGGGCTGTCTCCCGACGAAATAAGACGAAACGCACGTTGGCTCGAACGCGAGTATAAGCGGGCGATCTACATGGCGCTTCAACGCTACGCCCCGCTCAGAGACGCATATTTGCGCAGCGCGGGTATGTTTCGCGTCCGTGTGAGATACGCCAACGGACGCCTGCGTGTCGTGATGTCGGACTTCGACAAGGATATTCTCACCGAGGGACGCACGCGGGGCTCCGGCGGATACGACAACTATTGGCGTGCCGTGGATCGCGGCCACGAGCCCTATCCGCCCCCGCAGTTTCCTCACTCTCGCGTCGGTTTTGTGCAGCTCCCAGACGGTGAGTGGCGGAAACTGTTATACCACAAACGCATGACCGCCGAATACGGTGGCATGAGTGTTGACGATCCCGCCGCGGCGGCGCCGTTCAAAGGAAATCGAAAACGTCTATCTAAGCGTGCCAGAGCGCAGATGATGCGCAACTCCGTATATCATTGGTATTACAGGAAAAGAGTTCCAAAGGGCCCGTGGCAGCACGGCTATACGGAGCAGGAAGTTCCGCTCGGCGTAACACCATACGGATATTCTAAGGTAGACGCCGAGGACTTGGACGGTGTCTCGGCAGTTCGCATCATGCACACGAGCCCGGCGGCAGAGGGAAAATTCTTCATGCGTATGGTTTTTCGGAGCGCAACAAGGACGGTCGAGCGTCGGGCGATGAGCAAACACCTACGGATGGTCGCGGCGCACGACTATTGGGACGGCGCGAGGCTTATCGGTGGCATAACCGCAAAGCGTCGTAGCGGCACAATGAAAGCGAAGAAAGCGCCTGCCACAACCTATAACGGCTATCGAGGATCGTCGGTGGGCGACATGGACGCATTCGAGCAAAACGTAAGAGACTATCTGGACGAGGGCGGATGGGAACGCATCGGTGGGCGGTCGCTCTTTGACATGAGCGACGATGACGCGCCGCCGTTCTGATTTGGAGGATCAACGGTATGGCATTCGACGGTATCGAAGTAGAATTGAAATTCTACATAGACAAGATAAGACAGGCGTTTCCGGACGCAAAAATTTTCACAGAGCGTTGCGTTCAAGACTGCTCAGACGAAATGTGGTATATAGAAGAGACAGACACGGTCGCGAGGAGGGAACAACCAGACACTTTCGTCGAGACAACCACATATTCTGTTTACTTTTCACCTAGCATAAAAGATATTTCCTCAATACAGAGTCGCATTAGAGAAGTGAGACGCTGGCAAGAGACACAGTTGTTATGGTATCCGTTCGTGAGCGACTTAGTGTTCCAAACAAGGGAAGACACGCTCAGAACGCAATTCAAACTTTGGCGCAGGTATCGCGTCATCGCGAAGCCTGGTACACTCATGGGATCGTGTGATGCCACGGTCTCGTTAATACCCTAGAAAGGAGGTCACGTCATGGCTGGTGGTAAATTCGTCTCCATGAACAAAGTCATCCCGGGCGCGTATTTCGCGCTCCAAGCACAAGAGCCCGTGCAGTCCGCGCTCTCTCCGACAGGTATTCTCGCGTGGGTCGCTCCGCAGAATTGGGGCGGCGAGGTCGAGACAATCTCGCTCGGCGATTACGCGAGGGACAACTGCTACGGAAAGATCGGCCGTCATAACAGCGACGACCGTATGCAAATCTTCTCGCAGTATTGCAACACCCTCATCTGCGTCAACCCCGCGAAAAGTCGTGCGGCGGCGTCCGCGACCATTCGCGCCGCGCAGGCCGACGGCATCAACCTTTACATCAAGCTCGGTATCAAGGGGAAACTTCCCGATCCGCAGACGGGCCTCGGTCTGAGCGCGTCTGTGTCTGCCGGTAAAGTGTCTCTCGCCCTTACGACCGACGACGCCGAGCTTCATCCCATTCCGGCCGGTTATGCGAAATCTCTGTCCGTCGAGGAACTCGTTTCGGGTAACGACGACACGTATGTCGCAGAGCTTTACAAGAGCGTGTCTGGGAGCCCGATCAATCCGGCGGGTATGTCTTTCACGTCTCTGTCCGGAACGGTCTCCGAGTCTATCAGCTCCCTCGTCCCGAGCGGCGACGCTTTTTGGGTTGGTCCGTCGGATGCGGAAGGGTCGCTCCGCTGCCAGCGTCTTGCCGGTGCCCTCACCGCCTACGCACAGCAGGCCGGCACCCTCGGTAACAAGATCAGCATCGTCGTTGTGGCGTTGCAGGACGGCAAAAAAGAAGTCCGCACAACTGTCGATGGTGTCGTGATGGATCGTCAGAGACTCACGTCTTGGTCGAAGTTCCAGCCCAACATCTGGATTAGATTGGACGGCGAAGACACGTTCGCACCCTCTCCCGTGGACGCGATCAATCTCTCCGGCGGCTCCGACGGCGTGATCGAACCCGACGCCATTTCGTCCGACGTATTTGCGACAAGCTATCATTACGTCGCACTCGACAACAACGTCAACATCGACGGTCTGTCCTTGAAGATCGAAGTGGACGGCAGCGTCTACACACTGTCCCTTATGAACGGCGCGGAAGTCGTCGGTGCACCCGTCGTATCGACCGGGACGCTCGCACACTATCCCTCGTTCGATCTCCCCGACGGCTCCGTGCTCGACCTCTCCGTTGTTGACGCCGAGGGGACGGCTGTCGCCGACAACGTGGATATCGAGCCGACCGCCGCCGACGTCACACTCTCCGGCGGAAATCACGGCGTGATCATCGGCCTCGGTGACTCGCTCCGTTTACTCGCCGACGAGATGTTCAATGTCCTGTTCGTCGAACGTCAGGACGCGGCTTGCCAGAGCGCGGTTGCGGATTACATCGGCGACCTCTCGGACAATCACGGCAAAGATCGCCGTGCTGTCATCTGTCTCGGTTCTGAAAGTTCGAGCTTAGAGAACGGCTATGACAGAATGGAGCTCACGGTCGTTGGGCAGTCTATGGACGGCGATGCCCCTCTCACCGGTTATTGCATCGCGGCGATGAGCGCGGGTGCGAGCTGGAACGAGGCTCTCACATACGCACCCGTCCCGCTCACGGGTGATCCCTCCGTCCGTTTGGACGACGGGCAGCTCGAAGATTGGCTGGAAAAAGGTATTATGCCCATCAGCAAACGCGAAGACGGCGCCTGGTGTATCACCAAAGACATCAACAGCCTCCACGGTGACGACGATGGTGTCTCCGAGTCTGCCAAGAAAAACCGTTGCGTGCGCCTCGTTCAGACGTTCCGCAACAGCGTGAAATACGTCTGGGAAACGCAGTATGTCGGCAAGGTCACAAACGACCCGCTCGGGCGCGATATGTTTAAAGCGTCCGTCTGCGCAATCCTCGACACACTCGTCAATGGACGCGGCATCGCGCAGTACGGTCAGAACGACGTGGTTGTCCGTCCGGGCAACAAACCCGATGAAGTCATCCTCGAAGTCCGCATGACCATCTACGACAGCATGGAAATCGTCTATATTACAATGTCCTTCTAATCGCAGGCGGCGCTACGCCGCCTCAATCGCATAGGAGATACCATCATGGGATTTGATATTAACACCGGTGCCTCTGCGGCATTCTCGGCTATGGGTAGCGTGAGCACGAGCGTTGGTATGGGAATGGGGGCTTCCGCGAGCGGAGCGGCGGCCGTCAATATGACTGCCGATACCGCTGTCCTGCGCGGACGCGATGTTCTCAACAGCAACCTCGGTACGGCGTATCTGGAAATCAACGGCGTTCGTAGGCGCATTTTCGAGCTCAAGGAAATCACCGCGACGATCAACCAGAACAAAGAGGAAGTGCAGCTCATCAACGACGTTCTGACGAAACACAAATGTCTTTCCTCGAACGGTTCGGGCAACTTCACGATTTACTCTGGCGTTCCTGATTACAGCCAGATGATCCAGAATTACATCAAGACGCACAAGGGTCTGTATTTCGTCATCACGTTCGAAATGAACGACCCCGAAAGCAATCGTGGGCGTCGTTCCGTGACGCTCTATGATTGTCTCATCGACCAGCACCAGCTCGGACGTCTTTCCACGGACTCCACCGTCCTCGACGAGACGATGGACTTCACGTTCGACAACTACAACATCAACACGGACTTCAACGCCTATTGATGTTGACAGACGGCACGCGGGCGTGCTAACGTCCGCGTTTGGGGGATGTAGTGTGACGGCTAAGAATAACACGCCGGGTCGCGCCCGGAAACGCGGGTGAAAGCCCCGCCGTCCCCTAAAGAGTGATAGTTCAATGGTAGAGCAACGGCCACGATAACGGAAAGCCGCCGATGTAGGTTCGATCCCTGCTCACTCTGTCTCCCAACAACCCATAACGAAAGGAGCAGAAACGTTATGATGACAGAACTTGAAGCGCTCATTGTCCAAGAGTGCAAAAAAGCCCACAAAGAAAGAGTGTTTGAACTTTCCTCACCCATTCTCTTCAACGGCGCTACGATCAAACTCAAGCCCATCGACAATTCCACATATTACACCCTCGCCGCAAGTTGCACGAAAGGTGATGTTGTGGACTCCGAGCGCTTGCACGCCGAAATGATCGCACATTGTCTCATCGACCCGTGCATCATGCGCGGTGAATTTATGGACGCTGTGGGCGCCGGAGACGCACTTGGTATGGTGCGCAAACTCTTCCCGATGCCGGGTCAGGTGCGATTGCTCAGACAGAAAATCGAGGAGATAAGCGGCTTCTACGATACAGACGAGGCCGAGTTTCGAGAATGTTAAATCATTCATAGCGAAACGTCTCAAAAAGCGTTATCGTGATGTCTGGGCGATGTATTACATGGTGTGCGAACTCCATTGGCGACCCGCAGACATCGTGAAAATGGCTCCGTGGGAAGTCGCCTGCGTTCAAGCAATAGCAGAACAGCACGCTAAAGATCTGGACAGAATAAAGAACTCATAAAAGCCCGCCCATACGACGGGCTTTATTTGTAAACGGAGTGTGTTATGGCCGACATATTCGACATGATGCTAGAGGGTGACGGGAGCCAAGAGCAAAAGAAAGCGAAGAGTCTCTTCAAACGCGGAAAATTCAAACGCGTTACAAAAGAGTCCACGGCGAGAGAAAAGGCGCGCGACTATGCTTTGTCTCGCGCGGAAAACGACCTCGATCGCGCCCAGAACGACCTCGCGGCGGCTCGGAAAAAGATAAACGACTTCGAAGAGAAAGCCAAAGCCGCCGAGAAGCGAGCGACCGACCTCGAAACCAAAGTGCGGGAAGCCGAGCGCGAAAAAACGAAAATCGAAGAGCGCGCAGCAAATGCGGAGGGAAAGCGTCGCAGAGACGAACAAAAGAAGCTCGCGAACAAACAAAAGCGCATTGATCAACTGCACGAGGAAAAGCGTCGTAGCGATCAACAGGTGCAGAAACTCCAACAAGAGAAGTCCGCCGCCGAAGCTCGCATAAGAAAACTAGAAAACCAACTCGCGCACGCGCAGAAGAAAGCTGCGACTGCCCCGGCAGCCGCTCCAAAACTACCCCTCGCCGCGCCCGCTCCGGCCGCCACGCCGAAACCAGCGGTCGTTGCACCCGCACAGAAACCACTTGTCGCCGCGCCCGCCAATCAGAGCATCGCCACAACCGTCACTACGACTACCACGAGCGGCGGGACGCGTAAACAACCGCCCGGAACACAGAAGTCTTTGCCTATAAACACGGGACTGCCGCAATCTGTCTTGACCCCGCCGCCTGCGTCTACGTCCGCCGCATCCCCGTCTACCACACTGACGCCGATGGGTCAGCTGCTCGCACGAATACCGACGACCGCGCCCTCGGCGAACGTCCCGAGCCAGAGTGCCTCTGTCGATGCGGATAGCAAATATGGGAAAGTGCGTTACGCAGGAAGCCGCGCCCGTCTTTTGACAGACGACGAAATGACCAAACAGGCGCTCGCGCTCACAAGGACTCTACCGCCAGAAGCCAATAGACGTTGGTGGGAGATGTATAAACAAGCGGAAACGAATGAGGACCGCGCGAAAATCCTACAAGACTTACAGAACGAGCAAAGGGCGAGAGGCAACGCGAGGTCAAGAAAGATTAAGGTCGAACGAGCGCGCGTGCGGCCGGCTTATAACTTCACACGATACAAGAGCGGAGGTGTAAACAAGCTCGGAACGAGGATACAGCAGGCAAACGACGCAATCCGAGAATTAGATGCGCTGCCCTCGCTCGAAGCGCGCGTTCTCGCGAGTAGTCTGCGTACACAGCTCGGAGAATGGCAAAACAACAAGGGGCGTTTTCCGAGGGCCTCGGAAGTCCAAGCCGGACTCAATATGGTGTCTGACTACCACAAAAGGCAGAGCGTCGCCAACAGTATGCTGCGCTACAAGACGGGTCCAAACCAAGCGCAGTACATGGCGCACGACGAGGCGTATCGTTATGCGATGGGACTACTCTTCCCGAAAAAAGGCGCGAAAGACACGCTCTATTTCGATGCGCAGACAAGAAACGAGGTTGCCAATCGCCTCGGGCAATTCTATGTTGATGTCACAACAAAAGGTCTGAACAAAAGTGAGTTCAGAACCGAAGTGCAGAACGTCATAAAACAAAGCGTAAACAACACTGCAAAAACCGCAGCCGAACAGGTGAAGCTCGAACGTGGGCGTCGAGCACAATTGGCCGACGCTTATATGACGTACAGTATTCTCGGGAGAGAACGTGCCGTCAACCCGATGCGTCAAGGGTCCGTCGCAAACGTAATAGACGATCTTGCTCACGTTATCGGACGCAATCCAGCGCTCCATTCCTATATGGCAGGACTTAATCGTTTCAGCGAACGCAACCAGGTGTTTACAGAAACCGACGACAACCGCCCGTTCAGACGAGCCATGATGCGAGACCTCGCGCAGTTCAATAATCGTGTCGTTGGGTCTATGGGAGAGCGGGATTGGTACATGCTCGCCCGAGATGCGATGGGGAATAAAAACTATTCGGACGCCCAACGATACGCAGTTCTCGAACGTCATGCCGCGGCGCGTGCGGCTCGTGAGGGGCGTTGGGCAACACAAGCCCAGCTGTTAAAAGCCAGCGCACTCGCGTTACCGAAAAGCCTGCTCATGGCGATGTCGCCTAGAGGAACGCGCACGCAAACGACATACGATCCGTCTACCGGCGAATATAGCACCACGTCACGGCGCGGTTGGCGTATACCTTTTGGGAAAGAGGCGCGGCAGGAACTGAGTCGTAATGTAAGTAGTATCGGACGAACGGTTGCGGAGATGTGGAAGCAAAACCCGACTCGCATTCTATGGGCGATATTCGGGGCGGTCAGAACACTCGCCTCCGTCATACTTCGCACGTCCGCAGCCGGATTTAGAGTCGGCGCAGGGGCTGCGGCGGTCGGTGTCGGTGGCGCGGCACTGTATGGAATAAGTGCCGCGAACCGACGCGCAAAATTGCAAAACCTTTATAACGTCTCCATTCCTCGTTCGTGGCGCAATGGAATGTCTTACGACGCGTTCGAAAATCAGTCGTTCAAAGACGCGCGTCTCATGCGTAGTAACGCCTACTTGCAACAAGAGAACGCTTTGCGTCTCGCTACGGCGGTCGGCAGCGCGCGGTACGTCACCGGTGCCAATGCGGGGAAACCGATCGTCACGAGTATGGACCAGGTCGCTCGTATGAACCGAGTGATGTCTCTTATGGCGCGTATCACAGGTACGTCTGACGCAGACCTCGCAGGTATCATGCTCCAGATACAACAGGGTATCGGTAAAGGCAAACTCGACACGCAAGACATCAAGCCGATGGAAAACCGCTCGCCCGCACTCGCAAACTTGTGGGCAAAGAAAATCCTCGGCTTGAGCGGCGCGGCAGAGATGTTCCGCGTCATGGATGAGGGACGAGGCGACCGCACAAAAGGTATCACGCCAGAAAAATTCTTGCCTAGAATGATGAGCGCGGAGGTTGAGCGAGAACTCCTCGACCTTATGCGCGGATCGGTTAGAACGTGGGAAGAGGTGTTCCAAGTTGTTGGAAGTGATCTCCAAGAGGGTATGAAGCCGTTTGTTGTGGCTGCCCAAAACGCGGCCGGAGGAAATCTCGGTTCGCAAATCCTCGGAGTATCCAAATATATCGCCGAAGAGAAGTTGAGTGATACGGGCAAACTCGGCGACATCATACTCAAAATCATGCCGTCGTTAAAAGACATACCGACACTGCTCAATACGGGTCTGCACACACTCGCAGAGTTTCTCGGCTTGAGCGGTCAACTAACAAAGGTATTCGCAGATTTAATTCCGGTGATCGTGGACTTCGGTACCATCTTCCTACTTCTCGTTGATGGTATTTATACAGTCGTTGGAAGCGTCGGAACATTCTTCAAAAATATAGGTAAAGACACGCGAAATTGGAAACCGACCTCGGCGTTAGAAACTAGCTACAAGATAAACGGAGCGATCGACAGACTACAAACGCTGAAACAACCTCTTTCATGGCACGTCGGGAACTTTGGAGAAGGACTGCTCGGTGCATCCACGGAGCTCGGCAAAGCAAACGTCGGAATGAAGCATGTCGAGAACGCAGAGGGAAAGGACATAAACGTCGAGGATCAGGGTCTTGGTACGACGGCCGCGGCCATCGCCAAAGACACAGGCGAGATCAAACGCAACGGCGCGAAGCTCACGGCAATTCAATTGGAGTTGCTTAAACAGGTATCAGGACGTATGATTGTGAATAGGGTAACTCGTGTCACGCCAAATATCGTCGCCAACGTCGGCACGATAAAGAGCGGCGTGGAGTACGATCAATTCATGCGAGACCTCAGAGACAATGTTCGTATTGCGACGATGAATGTGGCATACTAGGAGGGTGTATGGCGAAGCAGCTCGAAAAATTCGGCGATTACTACTTCTTGTCTGTATGGGAAGACTTGCAGCGCGCTCCGCAAGCTAACATGATGTGGACCGCGGGTGGCGCGCCGACGACATACACAAGACTCTATCTGTATCCGGTGCAAACGGTTGTCTCGAAAGGGAAGAACGTAGAAGAGTTACTTAACGCATACGGCTACTTCATGCCCATACCCGTGTCTCCCGCGTCTCTTGAATATGGTAGGAGCGCGGATCATCGCGAGGCGTACAGTATCACGAACGGCGGAATGCTCCAACGCAATCTGCCCGGCTTGTGGACCTTGAGTGTCGAGAGTTATATCCCAAAAGACATTTATGAGAGGGCGTTTCACAATTGGTCGCAGGATAAAAAATGGGACGGCGTCTCGACACAACAGTCGTTCGTAGACTACATCAACACCCTCATGCGCTTCAAGGTGCCGTTCGCGCTTTACGACTCTAGCAGCCCCGAGCGCATCAAACACAACGGGGAGTTTTGGTGTATCAAGTCGTTCAGTTACAAGATGAACCCGCACGACGATATCGACTACAAGCTCGAATTGATCGAGTGGAAAGAGCCGAAAGTCCGAACGGGCGAACTTGTTATGACCGAACGCACACCCACCACCCCCGGTACCCCAGGAAAACCGAGTATACGCGGAGGAAACGGCAAGGCGATCATGGCGTTTGGGATAAAAGACCCGCGTAATTACGACGGCGCGCGTGTCTGGCATCCGGAGCTAATCGGTGTGTTTCGACGCATAGCAGGCGAAAAATACGGAATACTCGATCTCACGAAATTCAATCAGGCGTTCAAACAAGCCGAACCGTTCGGCGACGAAGTTCACACTGCACCCAACTACACGGTCACTGTCCAATATCGCAGGGTTGCGAACGCCCCGAGAGACGCAATAGTAGTACCGATTGTAGTGCGATACGGTATCGCAGCCGCAACGCACATTCAAAAGGCGATAAAGAGCATCGTTCGAAACGAAGCCATCGGAATACGCAGGAGCGTAGAAGCGCGTTACGTCAAATTGCCCGGAAATGGTATGTTTCAAAACGCGTTCGGCACAACGCAAGCGCAATCCAACGTCATCACCAACGACGGCGGCGGATACGTGCAGGAAATGACGCAATTTTACAAAGACACCGCACAACGATTTATTGACACGAAACTCAATCACAACGCATGGTGTGAGAAGCTAAAGGTTGTGAACAACATAGGGATGTATTACATCGAGCAAAGCGTGGGAGATCGAGGGATAGAGCCGGTCGGCGCAAACTACGAGTGGATATGGATGGTCGAAATGCGACTCAAACATGTGGTGTGGCAGCCAGAATGCTATGTGCTACGCCCCATCGTAAAAGGCACGAATGTTGACGTTTGGTATAGGGCGAACCAGAGCTGGCTTGTGCCCAAACAAAACACCATAGAGACCTCCTACAAGGAATACTTCGCCACGGTGGAAGGCATCTATCCCTCGGCAAGCACATTGTCGGCGCCCGGAGAAGAGGTCGGGTATATGCCGAAAGGCGACGGGACAGTCGAACGTCTCACACAAACACTGAGCGAGGGTAAAGTGACAGACCTCGTAAAGACCGAACCACTCGACAACGAGACGGACGCCAACGTCGATAGGACGGGTAGGTCGTCGGGTGTGTTTGCGTTCACAGAAGAGACGATCAACAAGTATGTAAAAGGCGAGACGTATGTAGACGCAAATAGAATACTTCAACAGCCGTAGGAGGGCTTTATGGCATCACTCAAAGGAACCTCGGTCACAGGTGCAACAAAAAAGCAACTTGAAGCTGCCAGGCAACAAGCGCTCTCTATCGCAAAACTCGCGCAATCGTCTGGGAGTGCCACGTCTCTGAAACGCAAAGACGTTCACACATTCGGCGTAAATCCGAACACAAAGATTGTTGTGCAGCATAGAGAAATTTGGCAAGGGGCAGACGCAGCGCAACGCTACATAGACAGCGGTGCTATGGGGCGAGGGGCCGATCAGAACGTGATCTCGGGTATGAACAAGCTGGCAAGCGGGAACGGGGCGCTCACCAAAGAGGAAGTCGCCTCCATGACCGAATATGCAAAAGTGCGCCCGGCCGTTCAAAAGATGCTTGAGATGCGCGGACACAATGTCTCGATTTCCAAGACCGTCGACAACGACGTAAGCGCGTGTGTCACGAAATGGTCCGTGTCTCGCACGCTCACGTCTGGCGGTACGGGGCGTGTCTCCATGCAAGTGGACGCTGAGAACATCCTACGAACGCAGCTCACAGTCGGTGATAAGTTCTACATCTACATCGAGGATGAGCTGATTTTCTGGGGTATTTGCACACAAGTTGAGTGCCCGAACGAGTGGGAAATAGACTGCGTTGTCAACGACTCCATGTGGTATCTGCGCAACAACCTCGTGTGGGTACAGAATACTCCGGTTATGCTCTCCGATGCATTCGTGAATATCTGTGAACAGCTCGGACTCCCCTACGAAAAGCCGAATATCCCTCCGACGACGCCAATAAAGCCACGTGTAGAAACGAGCGCCACAGCCATGACGATCTTGCAAACGTTTCTGCAAGAAACCATGATCGCGATGAACAAACAGTTCTTCATACGAATGAGTCCGGACAAGATAGAACTCGTGGACGCCGAGGGGCGATGGGAGGGAAACAAGCTCATACAAGACGGCACGAAATTCGATGTCGTCGAAGCGATGACCTCGTTCAAATCGAGTGTATCCATACAGGACGAAACGTATAACGACGTTCGTATATTCTCGAACATCAAGAAAACACTGCACGGATACAACGTTCAAGACCTACCGTCGATAGAGCGTTACGGTATTCTGAGATATCAACAGGTCCTCAGCAACGCGATCATAAAAGAGCAGTCGCTTGACAATATCCTCCGCATCACGAAATATCCTACAAACGACCTCTCGTTTGATATTGTCGGGCTTATCAATCTACTCCCGGGCGACACGATACGGCTTATGCAGTCAATCTATCTCTGCGCGTCTGTGGAGTGCACATACGATGGCTCGGGTTATGGTATGAGTATTGGCTGCGCGCGATGGCAAAAGCCCATGAACGAGGACGGCGACAAAGTGGGCGAGGATTGGGATTTTGTCCACGAACTCAATGAAGTTCGTAAAGCATGGGAAGACACGATGACCGCAGTCAAGAACGGAGAAAAGTGATGGATATAGCCAATATGATAATGGACGCGAGCCGAAAGCAAGCGTTAAATGCAATAAAGAACAACGAGTCGGACCTCTGCATCGGCACGATGAGCGGAACGAGCGCTGTTACGCTCGAAACGGGTTACACGATAAGTGGGGATTTGCTGGACTTCACGCAGTTCTGCTATGACTGCGTAATAGACCTCCCATACAAAGGAGGTCCAATGCGTTCGCATATCCACGAGGTCGATGAAAGTCTGACGAACGTGATAGGAGTGACATCCGCCGGACCCGTGATGTTTGTGCCGGCAGGGAGTCCTGACTTACCCGATCTCGACCCTACGAAACCGATTAGCCCAGAAGATTGGGAAAAGATAATCGAGATGGGCGGGGAAACACTCGCTCAACGGCACACCCATACCGTACAACCGGCGCTGCCGCAAATACGTCTTTGGCGCGGTGTAAAAGACGGAGATCGTGTGCTCGTTCTCAAGGTAAACACTCGGCATTTCGTCGTGCTATGCCGTCTCGGCGCGCCGACAAACGAAGAAGAGCAAGGAGGTAAAGGCTATGCTCCATGTGACACGTGACGTACTTATCTATGATACCTCGAAGACCTCGCCTTATCCGTCCACAACATATCCGCTTCAAGACGTAGACAACACATTTGGACCGCGACAAGACTACCCGAACGCCTTATTCGACGCGTGTGTAAAACGCATCGCCACACAAAAGGGCGCTGTCAGAGGCTACCCCGAAGACTATGGTATGGATTGGACGGAGCTCCGAAACATGGCTCCACAATGGGCGCAACAAGTGCTACCCGACCGCATTCGCGCTTGCTTATCCGTCGATGATAGAGTAAAAATTGTCGAGGTGCGCGTTGTAAAAGTGGACTCCGATTACATCGTGCTGCACTTGGGGATCAACCGGGAGCCGCTAAAAGAGGTGCGTATATGAGCAGTCAACTCGATTTCATACAAGATAAGTCGCTGTGGGACATCATGGAAGAGATGCTCAACGCAACGACTGACACGCTCGACAAACGCGAGGGCTCGGTCATTTATGACGCAATCCTGTCTCTGGCGGTCGAACTCGCGGACTTCTACACCATACGCGTTCCACAGATATGCAACGCCTTTCAAATCCTGAAAGCCACGGGGGACGACCTCGATAATTGGGCAGCCGACCTCGGGCTTTCTCGTATGAGCGCCGAATACACCTACTATAACGTCTTAATTGACACGACCGATGAAACGCTTGTAGTCGGGGAAATACTGCGATCTCACGCGACAAACGAGGAATGGGTGTATCAAGGCGACAACATTGTCCAATCCATTGCCACGGGCAACTACTCGGAAAACAACGGGACAATCCTAGAGCCGTCGTCGCCTTACAACGGCATAGTATCTGTAAAGATAAGCTCAATAAACGCCGCAGGGCGAGAGATAGAAAGCGACGAGGAACTTCGAGTGCGCATCATCAACGAGATAAGCTCGTCCGTTGGCGGCTCGGTTATTCAATACGTCGATCTCACGATCAATCAGTTCAAGACCTCGGATAATCGTCGTCTGTTTGGTTGTCTCGTTTTCCCGTGCGGACGTCGCTGCGGATATGTCCGAATTATGCCGTGTTACGAGGACTACGTTGCGCACGACGCGTTCCCAATACACAATACACGCTGGGCAACGGTGGAAGATTGCAATCAACTCAAAGAATACATCGACCCGATAGACGACGAGGGATACGGGTACGGTAAAGCGCCGATCGGTCATCGTGTGATAGTAGAGCAAGGCGAATACTACAACATCGCATTTCTCATCTATGTGGTCTATGCCGACACAACAGGCATCGAGGTAATCGGGGAGCGCGTAATAAACGGCGTGACAATCACCGAATACGCCGTTAGCGACGATTTAAAACAGGCAGTTCAGGACGCTACGGCAAAGTGCATGAAGAACGTCATCGACAGAGCGCTATTCACACGAACGAACTCCATGCCGGATAGAAGAGGAAACCGCTATCGCATGGTTTACGCCACATCGGAACACGTCGCGGCGCTTGAGGCCATCAAACCGAGCTTCCCGAATGTATTGGGCTTCCAGCTCTACTACACGCCCGAAATACCTCCAGAAACAGAATGGCCCTATCAAGGGAGATATATCGAAGCGAGTGACGATTTCGTCCCTATTATTATGACGCACAGGCAAGCGAAAATGTTTCGCGTTCTCGATACCTCGGTCGCGGGACGAACGCGCTATGCCGACGTAAACGACGTGGAGTGGTGACATGGCTATTGTCGATTGGATACCGCCATATTGGAAAGACACAGAGGACTTCAAAGCGCTTGCCGACACATATCGCACGACGATACAGCCGAATATGGATAGAGTCGAGGCGTTATTGAGGAGCTGCACACATCCGTCCGCATGGCCCGACGATGTAAAAAACGACGTTCTCATGGCGGCCGGATATGTGGAAAGTCGATATGCGACAACCGAGGAACGCACCGAAATTCTATGCGAAGCGCTGCGCAACAGGCGCTTGCTCACAGAGCAAAAGTTTGTCTCGCGTCTCAGACGAGCTATGAACACAGAAGAGGGTGATCCAGACCCCTGGACGTTGGATATAAACGATCATCACAACATATCGGTGACTGTTAATTGCGACGTAGAATATCTGAGCGATGAAACATACAAGCGAGGGGAAAGTCCGACCTTCGTTTACGACAACTTCTATGCGAGCATACAGAACAATTTTCCGGCGGGCGTGCGTCTACTGTTAAACGCGAAGATGCCGGACGTGTCTCACCAAAAGTGGATAGGCGCGGTCCCTACTGTGACAATCGAAAACCGGGTCGATGTGACGGTTTCACCAAGCGAAATCTCCGCGTTCGAACTTGATTGGACGGAGCACGTCGGGACATATACCCCATTCGAGGGATACGAGTTTGATGGTGTAGAATATGCGACAGAAACCGACCTCAATGGCGCAGGACTCTATCTGCTATGGAACGAGGATGTCTGGCGTGGACAAACACAATATCGAGCGATCGAAGATGTGGTGTATCATCGAGTCGCAATAGAGGGCTACGGAGCGTTCGATCTTTGGTATAACTTCCATGAACGCTACGGATTTACTCACTATTCGACATCCGAAATAACAGTCTACAACAAAAACGACTTCTGGGCGCCTATCCCCGCGCTTATGGATACAAGCCCGGCCGCACTCGCACAGCCCATCACATATTTCGTCCTAAATCAGTGGTATGCCGATGAGACGGCTATGAACGCCGCCGGTTACTATGTCGAAATACCGATCGAGGGGCTTGAATACGGCGTTATGGGCGCGAGTGGTGATACGGACAAAGCGGTCTGGCCGATGGGTAACGTCGGGCACATCGAACGTGAAATGGGTGACATGGTGGACGCGGGGTTCGTCGAGTACGGCGTGATGAAAGAGCCGAGTCGTATGACTGTGACTGTCGGCACAACCGCGACCGTTCCGGCAACTACATTCGCAGCGGAAAGCCCATACTATTGGTTCTACAATTTCCAGAGCGGCACGAGTTACAACAACCTGTGGGACCCGACAAAGTGGGCGAACAACGTCAACCCGTCAAATCCTCCGGGATCGGACTACACAATACCGGACTCGAACTACGAAGAGGTCTGGCTGTGGGACGGTCAGAGTGTGCTGGCACTCGCAAACACCTCCTACACATTCCATCTCGGTATTTACAACCTGCGCCCAGAGTTTTATACAAACGTCGGGACGAGCGTCGACAAGACGCTCTGCGCTTGCGTCATACAACCCGCAGTGGGAAGCGCGGTGTTTACACGCTCGGAATATAGCCTGCCGAACGACCTATTCTCGGTCAGCGGCACGACGCTCACATGGAACACGACACATCATCTCTACAACATCCTCAACGGCAAGACCGTGACAATTCTATACTACGCATAAGGAGGGTATATGGCTGGCGGCTACATATACGAACAGGTTGATCTCGGGTACAATCAAAGTACGAACGGCGCGACGGTGAGGTCGTGGGCACTCGCCATACACAGAGCGCGTTGCGAAGCGTTCGTCAAGGCGGTCGTAAGGGAGTACAACTACTTCGGTGGCAACGATTGGTATAGCGTACAAACGAACCTCTACAACGAGTTCTCGGAGTGGATCGACAGCAAAGATGTGTGGATACAAGATATCCACCCCGCAAGCGTCGACACGGGTGAACAGTATCCCGCATTCGTCACATTCTTCAAGAACAATGGGACAGGCGCGGAATACTGCATTCTCACATACAGCGGCTTCAATGCGTATAACAGCTACTCCGATCCTACGGTGTATTACAACTACGGTCTTTACATGCCCAAAGCGAACCTGCAACGCGGCGCAAACAGCACATCTTACGCCTCGTGTGGTGGTGACATGGCTCACGCCTTTGCTCGCAGCGGCTTCGCAAATTATGACGTATGTAGCAGCTCGTTCATTTCGCTTGGTGACTGTACGCATATTATGCCCGCAGGCGCGAAATATGAGGGCTATGACTCGTCATACAATATGGATAGTAGTTCGCTCGTTGGGCGCAGGTCGCAACAAGGTGCGTCGGACGGCTATCTCGTAGGAAAAACGTATCAGTTCGGTTTCGCAGTCAAGGGTACGCAGATCATCGCACTCATGCGTCGCTCCGATGCAAACGGGTGGATGTGGTCTGTGATTGGAGAAATATTCGACACGCTGATCGACCCGAACGACACGCATAAGGTGGGTTGTATCACGCACGATTATTACAGTAACGACGAACAGGAAATATCGACCAGCCACGCTACTGTATTGGCCAATAACAGCACTGCCGACGGGCGCGCTTCTTTCTGTAAAAACGATGGTAGTCTCTTCAAGTCGACAAACAACTCCATCCGCACAGAATACACGCGCTTGCTTGGATACTTCGGCATAAACCCCTGCGCTCGCGTGGACAACACCATACCATCCGACACGCGCTACAATGCCGTCGCGGTCGGCGCGTGCTACAACGATTTCAACAGTACGAGCAGCAACACCGGAGTTGACGGTAACGGGAACGGATGTAAGGGTTTCATCGACACGAACCTACTGCGTCAGGTGTCCGGTGGAGTCTGTCAGAGCGTCGGCTCGACGTTCCAAGCCGGAAACTTCGTCTGTATGAAAGCCGGTTTCTCAAATCAGTATGGCTTCATCCTCGGGTGGGACCCGTCAAATATTAGCATCATGTAAGGAGCAAATGATATGCAGTTCTACGACGCAATCATAACAAACGAGGGTGTGCGGATGCTTACCGCCGCCTCTTTCTCGAACAAATTGACGTTCACGCGTCTGCTTTTTTCCGCGGACAACGTGACGCTTGGGGTGACGACACAGTCTCTCGAACACTCTTGGGGGAACGGGCACATAGACAATTACGCGTCTGCCGCCGACGGCTCATTCGTGATCTACGGTTCCGCCTCCAACGCTCAAGACTATGGCATGGCATACGGCTTCGCCGTCTATGGTTATCTGAACAGCGAGGGTCCAGAAAACGAGCATATCGTATTTGTCGCAAATGCCGATGGCGTCCCGACGTATGTGAATAGTCAATCGGGAGCCGCGACGCGCTTTCAGTTTGCAATCAAAGCGAAAATCCACCTTTCCGATCAGGTCATTCGCATCGACCCCAACTACAACGGGCTCGTGTCGAACATGGCTTTCCAAGACTTACTCGAACGAACTGTCACAGCGCACAGCGCAACAGACCCGATGGTCGGGGACACACAGACTGTCCGAGGTCACAAGGAGTTTACGAACGGTATAGGTGTGTGGGGCTCGGCAAACGGTTGGGGACTCGAAATAGATAACTATAACGACGCGCAGGACAACAGCATTGTCAGAATGCGTACTACAAACGGCGTGTATTATGCGAACGGCGTAGAGTTCAAGCACAGGGACGAAGATGGGAGTTATGTGCAGAACGTGATGTATATCAACTCCAATATCACACCGTTTGACGGGGCGAGTGACCTAGCCATAGGTGATAGGGATCACACATTCGCGACGGTGCATGTGCGAAACGTATACACCAGCGCCATCTACGCTACGCAAAGAATACGAGTCCCGACAGCAGAAGTGTCTACAAAACTGAATACGCCACTGATAGAGGTTGTCGACGGGTTGAACTTTTACAACACGGCCCTCGAAGACGACAACATACGACTCACATGGTACGACAACGAGCTCGCGCTGAAATTCCAAACCGGAGCGGTAAACGCGACTGTCGAATTTGACGTGCCTGTAAAGTTCAACAGTACTACGACGATAAGCACCTTGAACATATCCTCCGCAACCATCGGGAGTGTATCGTCTGGTGTGATCGACGTGCAGCAGCTGGGGGCAACGGCTTTGGAAACCGGAGAAGCTATTGTAAACGGGCCCGTAAAGACGCGAGGGTTAGAGCTCCGCGGCATACTCAGCCCGGACAATTACCCGATAGCTGGCGCAACGGCTCCACTCGGAGACTTAAAGACACCAATAGGCTCTATAAGGCTTGTAGCCATATACGGTATGAATGAGGGCGACGCGCTCGTAGCGGGCGCTCGCTTGGTCGGATACACAATAAGCGACCAATGTCTTAGCAGGGACGCACAAACCGGTGATCTCAAGTTCGCGGACAATCAGAGGCAGATGGAAAGCGACGGCGCCAACTATCTACTGCTCCACGCTGTAAAGCGAGATGTCGGTGAAATTAGTCCGTTGGCTCTTGTGATAAAAGTAAGAGACGACGCGCCATAATAAAAAAAAATGCCGCACGGAAGTTACACCTTTGGCGTCTCTAGTTCCCGTGCGGCGTCTGACATAATAGGAGTTGATATGTTAGATGTCAAAACAAAAGAACAAGGGCAAGCCGAACCCTCGCTATCGAACACAAAGGTCATAAAGCGTCTTGATCCAGAACAGCAGATGAACGAGTTGCTCAACATTGTCAAACTCGTATATATGGATACGGAGCGGACGATGAACGGGATACAAGCGGAACTCGAAATCTACGACTCGATCATCGCGCGCACCTTTGACGAGGATTTAAAAGACCGATACCGTCTCCAGCAAGCGCAGGCAGCACAAAAACCCGCTGTCTCTTCCAAACTCTTGTCGCAGCTTATAGCCGCGCTGGATCGTATGCGGACGATTACGGATGTCGGAGACAAAAAGACGACAGATACTCAAATTGTGTTTGTCGATGACATGGAGGCAAGCGAATAGTGCGTATGTGGATTATCTGTGTTGTAACACTCGTGGCTCTTGTGGCAGGACTTGCGATCGCCACGACGTGCGTAATAAAGAACAAGAACGCGGAGATCGAAAAGATAAACAAGGAACTCGACGACGCAGAGGAAGCGTTCCACAACGTCAAGACTGCCTACGATCTCGTCGTCGAAAACCACGAGGACAACAAGCGCGTGGAGGAGGTTGTCGAAGATGCGAAGAAAACCGTCGATAATAAAGTGGATGACGCTGATTGGCTTAATCAATGTCTGCCTGACGGGGTGCGCAACATCTTCGTCGAATGCGCCTGCACCCTTGATAATCCCGCAGGTGGAGCCGTGTCGCATCCCGCCGGTCCCAGAAACGATGGCGACAAATAGAGACCTCGTAACATACGCAATCGAGCTGATGGGCGAGCTTCAAAAGTGCTCGCTCACAATCGAGATGCTTCGCAAATGGATAGAGGAAGTAAATCATGGCGTGGGTACTAAATGAAAACTATCGTCGGCGCAACAGCAACGAGCGCCCCGAGTGGATTGTGATCCATTACCCGGCCATGCCCGGCGCAAACGCGATGCGAGTGCGCAACTACTTCTACGACGAGAAGCATAAGACGTCCTCACACTTCTGCGTCGACGACGACGAGGTCCTCAAAGTCCTCGATGTGAAGTACGCCGCATACCACGTTGGCGGCAAGAAAACGTCTCAAAATGGGTGCTACAACGGCAACTCGATAGGTATAGACCTATGCGACGACAAGGTGAACAAGCGTTCGATACGCGTGGAGGACAACGATTGGTTCATACACGCCGAGACAATGCGAAACGCTGCGCACCTGATCGCGGGGCTCATGCGTCAATACAACATTCCCATTGAACGCGTCGTGCGTCATTACGACGTGACGCGCAAGCGCTGCCCGAGACCGTTTGTTGGGAACGACGCCTCGGCAAACTACCCCGGCATGACGTGCAACGAACTCTGGGAGGACTTCAAGAAAAAATGCTTGTCAGAGTATCGCAAATTCGGTAGATAGAGGACGTTGGTTCTACGAGGGCTTGTCCTAAACGCGCGATAAAAAGCCCCGCCCCACAGACGGCGATCGACAACGGCTGTGGTTTTCTCACAGGCCGGGCAGACTGCCCGGCTTTTTTTTATTACTTGCCAATGTAAGGAGCAACGATGATGGCAAAGAAAGTAAGACTTGAAGAAAGCGAAGAGTCGCGTGTGTCTGTGAAAATGCGTCTGAGCGACGCGGCAACGATGCCAGAATACAAAAGCGAGGGTGCGGCGTGCATGGACTTGTCTTCCACGCACAGTTTCTTTATCCGTCCGCACAGCTATGCCTATATCCATACAGGTATAAGTGTTGAACTGCCGAAGGGCAGCGCACTAATGATTTACCCGCGCTCGTCGTTGCACAAGAAATCGCTGATCCTCGCAAACTCTGTCGGCATCATAGACTCCGATTATCGCGGGGAGATTGTCGTTTGTCTCTACAACACCTCGTATTTGTCTCAGAAGATTGTTGCCGGAGAACGCATTGTTCAGGCGATGCTCATCAAAGTCGCCCCAATAGCCATAGAAGTCGTGGAAGCTCTCACGCCAACTGCACGCGGGGAGGGCGGCTTCGGTTCGACGGGGGTGTGATATGCCCTCGATCAAGGAAATAGTCGGAGGCGGATACGATGAGTTCTGGAACTTCAAGGGACGTTACAGGCTCGTAAAGGGCGGGCGTGGCTCGAAAAAGAGTACGACGACCGCTTTGTGGTACATCTACAACATGATGTATTACTACTACAAATACGGGCTAAAGCCGAACGTCCTTGTCATACGCGCAGTCAAGGACGACCACCGCGAAACGACCTTTGCGCAGCTCCAATGGGCCATCAACACGCTGGGCGTAGAAGACCTATGGAAAGCGCGGACGGTTCCCCTATCGTTTACATTCAAGCCGTCTGGGCAACGCATCATATTCCGAGGTATGGATAAGGCGGAACGTATCAAATCCATTACGGCCGCAGTCGGTAATCTCTGCTGGATATGGTGGGAGGAAGCGTTCGAGATACCCTATTACGAGGATGTCGAGACAATCAACCTCTCAATCCGTGGTAAGCTGCCAGAGCCTCTCTTCTATCAAAACACATTCACGTTCAACCCCAATATCGCCGACCATTGGCTGAAAAGGCGCTTTTACGATGTCGTCGATCCGATAACCCATCGTTCCGATGACGGGCAGATATTGGCGATTACCAGAAACTTCGACTGCAACGAGTTCCTCGACGACGCCTTTCTCGCCGAAATGGAACGTATCAAGCGCATAGACCCCGACCGCTATCGCATTGTGGCGATGGGCGAATGGGGCACGAGCGGCGGTCTTATTTACAAACGCTGGCGAGTTGCAGACTTCGATTATACGCGACCGTTTGGGCCCGGATGGACGTATCGTTACGGCATAGACTTCGGTTTCACAGAAAGCCCTACGGCTATCGTGTGTCTCGCCGTAAACAAAGAGCTGCGCCAGCTTTACGTCCTCAATACCTCGTACATCTATGGTAAAACAGCGCCGGAGATAGCCGACGAATGCCGCAAAATGGGCATCGCCGACAAGCACATCATAGGTGACTCTTCGCACGGTATGGCAATCGAAGAGATGGTGCGCAACGGGATACGTCACATCGAGCCGTGTGTGAAAGGACCGGGGTCTATCGTTGTGGGCATCGAACGTTGCAAGGAATACGAGATAGTCATAGAACGCCACAATCAGAAGTTCATCGAGGAGATCGCCGCTTATCGTTGGAAACGTGGCGAACGCGAAGATACCTACGCCGACGAGCCCGAGAAGAACCAATCCGACCACGGGCTCGATGCCATGCGCTACGCCTTGTCTATGGACGCCTTGTTCGATAGTAAGTACGCGCATAGTCTGCAAAGACGTGCTAATATGCGAACTCGAAGAGGTGCCGACAGGCACAATGACGATGAGGATTAGGAGGTCATTATGCAACAGACATCACAACTACTGCTCGACTATGGGTGGATCGCGATATGCGTCGTCTTGGGCGGCGTATGCGCGTATCTCTACCGACAGTCGCGTAAGGATAAGGAAGAGCTCACACAACTCTACGAAAAGTGGATTGCCTCAAACAAGGACACCAACGAACGCATAGACAAGCTGCTCGACGACTATCGCAAGATGATAATCAAGATCGCGAGCGTCATGCAAAAAGCAATGGACCGCTTTAAAATCGAGGAGGATAAGGACGATGATTAAGAACGGATGGATCGGGACATCGGCATATAACCGCATCTTGAACGCGCAGCTCTACTATCACAATCTCACAGAGATAAGAAACAAGCAGTTCGTCACAAAGCTGACCGATAGAGACTATCGCACGAACGCGCAGCTCCGCTCGGGGCTCTTCGGGCACATCGTTCAACAGAGACGTGATTACGTCCTCACAAAGCCCTACACCTGCTCCTACGACCAAATCAAGGCGCAGTTCTCTATGTATGAACTTCGACGCGCGGCGACCGATTATGTTGCTTGCGGAGTGATGGTGGTCGGATTGGACGCGGATGGGAAGTTCAAACGATACCCACCGGAGTCCGTGAACACGAAAGGTGAATGGATCGGCTGCGATGGCATCAAGCCGATACTCGCAGAATACGCTGGGGACGGGCAGATCACATGGGAGGGAAAGGTCGAAGAGGTGAAACGTCCGGCGTGGTACACACGCATCGACATGGAAGACCCCTCGCTCTACGACGAACTCAAGCCGTTCATCGACGCCTACGAGACCCTATGGAGTCGAAAACAGGATGCACTCGCCGATATGCCCAACAGCCCGATCGTTGTGACCGGATACCTCGATGACCCCGATCAGTTTGTGAATAGGGTGCGCGAAGACGGTGTGATATTCCTCTCCAAAGATGGGTCGTGCGACGAAATGCGCGTCCGAACGGACTACACAGAGATCGACAAGCAGCTCGACCGTCTCAAAGGGGCGATCTACGACATCGGCTGCGCCGTGGACATGGCAACGGCGGTAGTCGGAAACACCTCGTCCGTTGCGCTACGATTGCTCTATGTGGACCTCGAAAGCAAAGCCTACCAATTAGCCGACGCGCTCATGGAAGCGATCAGGCGCACGTTAGCGGTCAATTCTCTGGGTCTGTCTCAAAAGGAGATCGACGAGCTCGACATCGTGTGGAGCTTCAACAGCATCGTGAACGAGAACGACGCCATTATGAACTGCGTGCAGTCCCAAAACCTCATTTCCATTCCCACCATGCTCGCGCATCACCCGTGGGTGACGGATGTGGACAAAGAGGTCGAAGCGCTCGCCAAAGAAGTGGTATTTGCAGACGAGTCCTCGACAGACGATAGCCAGGAACTCCGCGTGGGAGCCATGCAGTTACGCAATTCCCCGCACCAACGCAACAATCGCGAGGATGTCTCGCGTCTCATTCAGAAATACGTCCGAGGCGATGGGGCGTCCAATACGCATAAGACGACCTCGTTGTCTAAGGAATAGTCTCGGCTCGGTCGTCGCCCACAAAAAGAAAAGCCCACCTCTTTCGGGGTGGGCTTTCTCGTTAGCCAAAACAGGAGTTTGCACATAACATGCAGAAATGAAGGGCGTCTCACGACGCGCTATGTTGCCGCTCTGGGCGCGGGGGAACGCTATGAAGACCATCGAGCGGCAACGCGGGTGATATAGCACCCCTCGCGCGCCCTGTCAACGACGATTTTGATAACTCGGCTTGTGAACTGCGATGATACGGCCGTTTTTCCTACGCGTAAGCCAATTCTCGCCCTCAAAGAACTCGTCGTATCGCTCTTTGATCGCCGCGAGCAGCTTGGGAGGCCATGTGTCGTCGCCCGCACGTTTGCGAGACGCCAAACGCGCCTCAATGTCCGCCAAAGGCAGCGAAAAATAGCGGTGAAGAAACACCCTGTGGCGTCGAAGCAGACGATTGCAGTCCGCCATCATCGCCAATATGCTCGAAAGTCCCTCCGTCTCACCGATGAACCCTACGTCAATACACGCCATCGTGAACGGGATACACGCCAACGGCGAGAAGTCCGCGAAACAGTCCTTATCAACCTTGTTGAACGCCTCCATATACGCCTTAAACACCAAACATTGATGCCCAAGCCAATCGTTTGGGTCGAAATCCAAGCGCGGCGGGTGTTCGAGCAGCATATCCACACCGTGGACGGCGCCGATATCCATAACGCACGTCGTTTTCCCCGCGCACGTCATTCCCTCGACAACATCAATCCTCTGTTCGCTCATCTCATTCCTCCCACGACCGAGCCAATCAAAAGCCTTTTTTGTATGCCGGCCAGACGCTGTTCTGTTCCACGAGCTCTTCCTGACGCGCGCGGATTAGGCCGAGGGCGCGTTCGCACACCTCATCGGCGGAAACCGATGCGTCGAGGACGACCACGGGGAATTTCTGACGCAGGAATGGGATCAGATCGTCGTATGCCGCGTGTAAACGTTCAAGGTATTCGCGAGGGATACCGCTCTCACACTCCCTCGAACGCGCTGCGATACGGTTTTCCTCTGCCTCGACCGGTAGATCGAGGTGGATCAGCAGGTCGGGATATTGCAGGAACCCGAAATGAATGGAGCAAAGCGCGTCATAGGCGCGATATTCCAAGTCGTCTATATACCCGCACTGCCTCTGCACTTCCAGAAACGCCTTGTCCGAGTAAATCGAGCTGTCCATGATACAAATCTCACCGTGCGACGAACGCCATTGTGCTTCCTGTTGCGCCTGAAAACGCAGGGCGAGCAGCAAAGTCTGCATGGAATACGCATAACGCGCAGGGTCCTTGTAATAGGCTTCCAACATGAAGTTCCCCGAACCCGGAAGCGGCTCGTAAAACGGAGTCGCCCCAAGACGCTTGACCAAACGATCAACCAACGTGCTCTTCCCCACACCAATCACACCCGTTACAGCGATTAACATCTCTCTTTTCTCTCCTTTTTCATGGGCGTCCAACGTCGAACGCGACGTCAACCTACCACAAGGACTCGCGGTCGGTCAAGACCGTTGCGTGGAAATTCCCAAAAAATCGAAACAAAAAATATTGACAAGGGCTCTGCCCATCTATTATAAGGGCTTTTAGAAGTCACGACGACCTCTACCAGACGACACAGACAGCCAAACTAAAGGAGTCGTATCATGTTTCTCATCGTTGCCACATTCACTTCAATCGCAGGCGTCCTCATTTCCGCAGCGGCCTATGCCCTCGCCGCGCTATTCCACGCCACCTACTTCATCGTCCGCGCCATCGTGTGCCTAGTCGCGGAGGTGCTGAGATGACAGCTGCCACACTCCGTCCATACCAACAGCAAGTCCTCGACCTGCTTCTCGCTTCCCAACAGAGCGGCATCGTCGTCGCGCCGACGGGGTCCGGGAAGTCGCTCATCATCGACGCGCTCGTGCGCCACTACGCACGGGCCATCGTTGTCGTCAACGAGCTGACCGTCAAAGGACAGCTTGGCGAGCGCTTACCGGACGAAGTCCCAATCGCCTCCCCGCTCTCGTTCGATCCCGCCGTGCCCTACGACCTCATCGTCATCGACGAGGTGCATCACTACCGCCGCGACCGTGCGTGGGGACGGGTTTTCTCCACGCCCGGCGCGAGGATCATCGGCTTCACCGCGACGCCCGTCTGGGACGCCTCGCTCTCCCTCCCGCTACTCGTCCGCATTCCCTACGCTGTGCTGCGCGAGCAGGGCTTCCTCGCCGCGCCACTCACCGGCGTTCTGTCGCGATCGGAGGAGGAAACCGATGCGGCGCTCTCCACCTCCCTCTGTCGCCGCACCGTCTTCTACATAAGTCAAAGGGAACAGCATCAACCCACGCACATGGGCCGCCTCATCACCGCAGACACGCCGGCCGAACAACGTCACTTTCTTCCCTCCGACATCCGCCCCGACGGCTCCGCACGTATCTGTAACATCGCGACCTTAACGACCGGCTGGGACGATCCGGACATCGACTCGATCGTTCTATGCCGGCGCATCGGTGCGGACAACCCTCAGACCTATCTACAAATCCTCGGCCGCCTACGTCGCGGGGGCGTCGTGGTGGACCGAGCGGACAACATTCTACGCTTCGGGCTCGACGAGGATGCCCTCTCAGAGACACTCGGGCAGCGCGGCGTCTCCACCCCCTCGCTGGCTCCGGCTCTCAAACGTTGCGTGGGCTGTCAACGGCTACTCCATCCCCGGCAGACCGTCTGCCCATACTGCGGGTTCGCCTGTCCGCCCCCTCATCGGTCTGGGAAACTCTGGGAGCCCCTACCCGTCGAAGCGTGGTTGAAGCTACTCCGTCCGGAGGGGTTGGAGGCGAAGAGGTGGAAGCTCTGCCCCTACACCAACAAAGGACTCTGGCCCATCAAATTGCCCGTCGCAAACATTACGGCGTGGGTCGGTAGAGGAGACGGCGTCGAGAAATGGTCGTTCGTGTGGCGGATATTGAAAGAGGGGTCGGAAAAGGGAGCCTCGTTCTGGGTCGTCCCGGGCTCCTCGTGGATAATGACACCCTCGCCCGATGGAGACGTAGTGTATGCCCGTGACCTGCTGAAAGGAGAAGAGGGAACGTGGGTTTGTATTGGACGGCGATAGCGTGGTGAGGAGTGAGACGGGTAGAGACAGCTTGTCAGACACCGTGTCTCTCTCTTGGTGGAGAGGACGGATTGCGTATTTAATCAATATTTTATGCAACACGTTGCGGGGAAACGGGAAAAATTGAGAGTAGGACAGCCACCACATTCCGGCCAAAATTAAAGGGTCCCGGGGTTCGGCCGGGGCCCTGGAAGCTGGAAGCTGACCGGCCCGGGCAATCCCGGGCCGGGTCTCAATTCATCGGTTCAAGCCGTCAATCCATACCCCATACAGCCGCTAAACGTGCGGCCGTGCTGGTGGTGACTGTGCTGGAAGTGGCAACCGTTCCACTCCTCCACTGCATGATCCTCGCTCTTGCCTCTGGTGGAATAGCGGTTGACGGCTCGCCGGCCCTCAATGAGGCCGCTTTACATGCCTGCTGGTAGTCTTGCGGTGTGCTCAATGTCTTGAAATCAATGCCTTCAAGGCCGCGAAATACGCGGGCTCTTGGTGAGCTATCGATGGGGAAAATACAATACTGAAGTTCAAGGATGGCTTGGCGCAATGTGGCCGGGGCCGGTGTTTCCTCGAATAGAATTGGCGTCCATTCCGGCGCGGTCCGTGCGAGCGTTTCGCACGCTGTTTCTATGGCCGCCTGGTGCAGTGTTACACGTTCGGCGTGTGGGTCAAGGGCCGTGCGGCATTCCTCGCGTTCTGCGTCGGTGCACTCGCTCGCCTCAAATTGGGCTTTGATGGCCGTTTGGAGCTCACTTGGTAGTCCTATAAAGGCCGCGGTTTTCCAGATGTAATCGTCGTCCGTGGCGTCAATGGCGCTCAATAGGGCCGTGATTTGTTCGCAATATGCCCGGCCTTTGGTGACGTTCCTCAACTCACGCATAAAAGCCACACGTCGCATATCTGATTGAATTGTCCATGCCCTTTTGACCTGCTCACCCGCTTCTTCTGTGGGCGTCTCTGTGGCGTCTTTCTGCGTCTCTGTGGCCGGGGCCGGGGTTGTCACTTCTTCAATGCGAATTGAGGCGTAAAGCGTGGAATAGATGACGCATTCCGTGGTTCCCGTTTTCGGGGCCATTAGGGCGCGTTTAAGCGCGGTTTTGAGGCTTAACGTCTCTTTACCCGTCTGTGGCGCTTCTTGCGTCTGTGGGGCTGTTTTGGCGTCTTTTTGGGCCTCTACGGCGCGTGCGAGTAGTTCGGCCAATGTGGGTGCTTTGGTGGGCTGTTCCGGTGCTGTGGCCGGTGTCGCTTTGGCGGGCTGTTCCGGGGCCGTGGTTGTGGTGGCCGGGGCCGTCGCTGTGGGTTTCGGGGTTGTCTGCTTCTGTGTTGCGGGGATACGTGTAGCCATTGTCTGTTCTCCTGTGATGGCTGTTGCCGGCGTCGTCAGTGCGCCGGCTGTTTTATTGAAGGCTTGGGCAATAGTGCTCAAGCCGGTTAAACACATGATCAATATGATCAATGTGATTATGAATGATGTAATTGGCCGTTTCTTGGCTTTCTTTGCGGCCTGTTCCGCGGCTCTCTGATGATAAAGGTTGTCCTCTGCGTCTCTGCTCAATGCGGCCGTGTCGGCTTCCTGATTGACTGTGTCGGGGTCTATCGGGCTTGTGGCGTCGCCACAAAACCAGCTTTCATCTTCAAGTGTCTCGCTTGCCGGGGCGTTCTCTGTGTCCTGTGTCGCTCGCTCCAAAAAGGCCTGATGTTCGGCTTCTGTGCGAGCGTGTGAGACGTCATAGCTAAAGACGGGCGTCCAGGCCGGTGTACACTGATCGTAGATGGTATGATGTGCTGTGGGCTGTTCGGCTTCCTGTTCGGCTTCCTGTTCGGCTTCCTGTTCGTCGGTCGCTTCCTGTTCGGCTTCCTGTTCGGCTTCCTGTTCGTCGGTCGCTTCCTGCGCTTCTCTCACGGCGTCAAGGTCAATATCTACGCCCAAATTAACCAGCGCTTCCGCGGCGTCAATCGGCATTTCTGCACCCTCTACCATGCAATCAATGAACCAACCAATGGAATTGGTAAACATGTCTTTCAACGTCGCGCAATCGAGATTTCTACCGATGTAGAAGCTCCAACCGTCCCCCCAAGAAGCCTCGATATAATCGGCTTTCTTAACCAGCGATTTCGTGATTTCCTCATCCGCATAGAATTTGCCGCCGGAATAGATGTAGTAATGAAAGTCATCGCTCCAGTTGTCCAGATTGCCGTTTTCATCGAATTCCATTTCCCATTCAATGAAACGGCTTTTGGTCTCAAAACCAATGATACATGTGCTGTTATTCTCTACGATTTCCGCGGCTTTCTTGAATGTTTCTTTATCCATGTCTTTATCTCCTGTTTCTTTTGGGCCCCGTTGCCCTAACTGACCGCCATTATAGACGCTTAAATTTCAGTGTCAATATCTTTTGTCTTTTTTTTAATCTTTTTTCTCGCTCTTATTTGGCGCGGGTTTGCGGCGTCTCTGTGTCTCTAGGCTTGTGCTGCGGCGGTCCATGCGGCGGTTTCTGCGATTTCCGCGGCTTTCAGGCGAGCGCGTGCGGCGTCGTGTGCGACGGTTCCCGGGGTTGTGGTTAGTGCGGCCCTTAGGGCGGCCCGGCGGCGTCTTGTGGCTTCTGTGGCGATACGGTTTGCGCGTGCGGCGCGGGCGGCGTGAAATGCAACGATAATCTTTCTGATCATGTCTCTGTCTCCTGTTTTGGTGGGCTCAATTGCCCTGGTGAGATCGCATTATAGACGCATGATTTACCGTGTCAATATCTCTTTTCTTTTGTCCGTGTCTCTTTGTCCGTGTCTCTGTTTCCAGGTCCGGACGAACCGGATGATGTCGGTCGGTTCGGGCGGTCCGGTCGGTTCGTCGGTCGGTCGGTTCGTCGGTCGGTTCGTCGGCCTGATGATGTCGGCCGGTCCGGTCCGGTTCAAGCCGTCGCATATAGTAATGACGGGCGGGCGCATAGCGCGCACATGTGCGCGTCACACGCGCGCGGCGCGCAGCGCGCAAGCGCGGGCTCAGGCGGGTGAGGTGGGGAATAGGGCCTTTGCCCGCCGGGACAATAACAAGCGCTATATAATATAAGCGAGTGTAATTCAGGTCTCTTATCATATCCTTATGCGTGTATTATAGGTTCGATCGCTCGCGTCGTTGTTCGTCCGGCTCTCTGTGTGTCTCTACGATGTCGGCAGTCTCTCCCTCCACAATGTCGGCGTCCCCCCATAATGGCGTAACTCGGTGGCAACACCATAGAAACGGTAGCGCAACTCGGTGGTGGTGCAGCCCGTTCGTTCTACCCACTTCCTAAAGCCTCAGTTTTATGACGGCGTTGCGATAATGACGGCACAACTCGTTCAGCTCGACGTTGGGGTTGTCTCTATGGCGTCGTAGGATCGCCTCGACGGCATAACGCGTTTGTGTCGATGGCGGCCGGTTCGGCTTCCCTCTATGGCGCCTCTAAACGGCCCCGTAGAGCGCTTGAAGCGATCCAACGTCTGTTTATCCGTCCGAGCGCTTCAAGCGCTCTACGGGTCCTCTAGCGTCTCTAATCGACCCCGCTATTCGTCCAACGGTCGTTCGCTTCGTCCAACGGCTGGACGATAACATAAAAAACGTCTGGATAACGGTTTCGTGTAAAACCAAAAGGGGCTTTTACTTTTGACGACCGCTTTTGGGGAGGGCTTTTACTTTTGACCACCCCTTTTGCGCGCAACGACCGCCCCTTTTGTATCAGGTGTGTATCTGCGCAAACCCGCGTCATTACTAGGTTTCCTGTCTCCGCCGATACAATCTACGACACACTCTTGACACAAACCATATACAAATGCCAATCGCGTTGTCTCTGAGCCGGCTTGAAAGTGTCTTCGACGCACTCCAACCGCCTCCAAACCCGCCAAAAATGCCGTTTTTCACACCCTTTGTCTCTTTTGCTTTGTCTCTAAATCACGTCTCTAAAAACAATAAAAAGCATATAAGAGATGTTACAAATTACATAAAAAAAGCCCCTTTATATATTGTCAGTAATGACGCGGGTTTCCCATCCAATGTTTTATAGTCAATTCGTCATATTTTCGGGGGTTGAGGCCCAAAAAACGTATATTTTTTGATTTTACTCTCCAAAAAAAATTTCCCGCGCGAAAAGTTTATACGTTTTTTTAGGGGTGTTTGTATCAAAGTTACACTTTGCAACACCCGTAACGTCAATAACCATGCGGCCTAAAGCCAAATGAAATATTTCGATACAAATATGTCTTTTCCTATGTATTATATGGCTGAGACATCGCGTCTCTCCCCGACGGGCAAACGACGGACGCCGTGTCTCTCCCCGACGGGCAAACGACGGACGCCGTGTCTCTATGGGATGGATAACGTGTCTCTATGGGATGGATAACGTGTCTCTATGGGATGGATAACGTGTCTCTATGGGATGGATAACGTGTCTCTGTGGTACGAGGAAAAACGCGGACATCGTGTCTCTGTCCGACGCACCAAACGAGTCTCTCCGAGGACGGCTCGCAGAGGACAAAAAAAAGCCCACCCCAAACGGAGGTGGGCGTGTGTGTTGTCCTGTCAGAGGGAGAACGTCACCGCTCGGCGAGCCATGCCGCAAAGTCTTCAGACACTACCGTTGCCTCGATGGCCGCAGGATCGCGGAGCTGTTCAACCTTTGCTCCGTTCTCGATCATATACTGTCTAGCATACGCACGAGTCTCCACGGCGTTGGTTGTGGCTTGCGTCCGAGGGGCCGGCTTGGCTGCCTCTTTCCGTGGCGCCGACTCGACGACCGGCGCTTCGACAACGACCGCCTCTACGACCGGAGCGGGCGCCTCGACGACCGGCGCAGCCGTCTGGGCAGCTGCACGCGTCCGAACGGCGTCAGGCTTGGGGATGCGTGCAATGAGTGCCGCCATGTCCGACGCGGCTGGTGCGGCGGGAGTGGAGGGCGCCTGGGCGGTCGCGCGGAGTTCGGCGATCTCTTTGGCTTGCGCCTCGACGATTGCGCGGAGGCCGGCGAGTTCCAAAGAAAGGTTTACGACGTCATTGGCGAGGCCCGAACGGAGGTCGGCAACGATGGTGCGGAGTTCGGCGAGGTCTTTTGCCTGCGACGCGATGGCTTCCTTGTTCGCCGAGATGTGCTCCTTGTCCGCCGCGAGGCTGTTGTGGAGGCCGGTGAGGTCTTTTTTGTTCGCCTCGACGTCGGCGCGAAGTGTCTGGAGTGAGTCCAGCATCCGCTCGTCTGCGGCGCGGAGGTTGTCGACGTCGTCGCACAGCTCGTTTCCTTGCTGAACGAGCTGATCAACAGTGGCGTTGGTGGCTTCGATTGCGTTAATGATTGCGTTGACGTTGTTGACGTTGTTGACGTTGTTGACGTTGTTGACGTTGTTGGCTTCCATGATTTTGCTCCTTTTGTGTGTCCTCAGTTGACTCAGAGGACGTTGAAATAGTCGACGGCTCGACAACACGATATTCGAGCCATCCGCAGTAAAGTTGTAGTAGGGCGTGCGCGGTTTCGTAATCATCCGCTGGTATTGCACGCCCGTCTGGAATTACAAAGAAACGTCTTAGTTTTGTTGGCGTCTGCATGGCGGGTTGCGTCCCGGTCGGGGTGGAGGGACGACGTCACCACTGCATGGGCATAACGACCGCCGTCGGTGTGCTCGTATTCTCTGCACGCAGCACGGTCGGCATATCCTCGTCCACCCACTCCCAGATCACCACGTCCGTTCCCGTCGCGTCCATAAGCTGTTGTATGGCATCGGCGATGTAGTTGATGTTGACCGCGATTTGTGTGACTTCCGTCCCCTCGGCCGGCTCGAAGAGCTGCCCGATAGACAACCGCCCACCGTCCGGCAGGGCCTTGATGACTTCCCCGTCGGGCTTCACGAGCATCGTACCCGTCTTTGCGATGGCCTTTGCTTCCAAGCGTAGGCGTTTGAGGAGGTCGGTGGGGTTGACGATGCGCCTACGATTGTCGAGTTTTGTGGGCACGACTTTTGTGAAGTCCGGGAATTGCCCATTGACTAGCTGCGCGATGACGCGCGCGGGGCGATTGCTGTCCGTGGAGATGATGACCTTCGAGCCATCGTCCGTCGGTTCGATGGTGAGGATGTCGTTTGCCCCGTATAGCTTGTCGAGCAGCGCGATTGTGGTGCGGGAGACAATGCCGCACCACGGCGTGTTGCCACACTCCCTCCTAGACCCTTCCCAATGAAAAAGGCGGTGACCGTCAGTGGCGCAGAGCCCACCCGTTTCGTCGACCAAGACACCCGTGAAGTCCTTTCGCACCTCATCCTTCGACGCACAGACCGCCGCCGTTACGAGGTCTTTGGTACGAATGAGGGTGTACGCGCCGCGCTTTTTGTCGGGCGCGGGGTCGAGGTCCGGGAACTCCGTGATGTCGCCGATTTTCGGCTGCCAGCGTCCGCCGAGCGAGGTGGTGAGCATGCCGTCGTCAAAGAGGGCGTAGTGCGCTTCGCCGTCTTTCCACTTGCATTTTTGAGCCGTCTTAACGATGTCCTTGAACTGAATGAGCGCCCGTCCGCCCTCAAGCACGAGCGCGAATTTCGGCATGTCGTATGTGAGGACGACTGTGTTGTCGAGGTCTGTGAACTTGAAGCTGACGCAGTTGTCTTCTTCCGTGGCAACCACGTCGATGTTGCCATCGAGTACCTTAAAGCTGGTGCGCGTTGTCAGGGATTTTCTTGCCGTGAGGACTTCTAGGAAACAGTTGTAGTTGAGATAGAATTTCATGTGATTGCTCCTTTTGTCTGAGTTGTGCCGCGTCGCGCCGGGGAGACGCGGCGTGTATTGTAAACCGAAACGCGGCGTCACGCCACCGCGTCTTTTCTGACTTTGTAAATAACCTTGTCTTCAAACGTCCCAACGATTTCCTCGATGGTGACGTCCTGTGTCGACCCGTCTTTTTTGGTAACGGTCAGAGCGTCGCCCACCGTCTTGACGTCCTGCGACATCACGAACCACCTGTTCAGGATGTTTACCCACATTGTGCGGGCCGGCGTCGTAGGCGCCTCTGGTCGTCTTGCCAATCTTTCACTCATCTCTACACCCTCCTATACCACATGTTTGTGTCCCGTGAGCAACGCAATTCCATACCGTGCCCTTTACCGTCGGTCCACTGAATTTTCCTGAGCGCGGCGTCTTCGACGTACAGCCACATACGCTTACGTTTGCGTCCGAGCAATTCTCGCAGACCGCTTGCGTCGTGGACGATCGCCCGCGTTTCGATGCCCATATCACTCATCAGGATCGTTTTGTCGTCCCAAGAGACGATGTTACCAATAAATACCTCGTTCTTCTTACACATTCTCGCTCTCCTCCTCTTTCTCCATCATGGGTTCGCAACCGTTCGCTCTGAGCGCGCACTCTTTGGAGCAGTAAAGCCCCGTGTCGCTGTCCAGCCACCCCGCCCTTACACCGCCGATACGCTCGCCACAATATTCGCACCGTGGGACGCGTGTTAAAACGGCGAGGCGAGTGCAAGCGCAATTCGTGCAGAGGTATAGACCCTGCGCCGTCCGCCAGCTCGCACGCTGTTCACCGCAGCACTGACACATCGTCTTCTGACGTTTGATGTGCTCCCGTCTCGCCCTGTGGAGTTCTCCCGTGAGCTGACGTTCGAGCGCGTTGAGACCCTCGATAGCCACGAGCTTTTCTTTGGCCGTCTGGCGCAGCGGTGTACCCATGATGACGCGGGAGATTGCCGCCGTGGCTTCTCGCACGTCCAGGATTTTCTGAGCCATCGCGCTTTCCCACTCTTTGAATGTCAGTTTCCTACTCATTGTCCGTCTCCTAAATATAATTGAACCATCTACCAGCCTGCGAGAAGTAGCGCAACGTCACCCCGCGCCCGCTTTTCCGTATCCACTGTACGTCTGTGAGCGTCTCGTCTTGGATGCCGAGCCAAACGTGTTTGCGTTTGCGTCCGATGAGCCTTATGAGATTGTCGGCGTCATGCAGCAACACACGCGTCTCGATTTTCGTTTTTGCGTCACGCACGAGTATCGTTCTTGCGTCCCACTCCACAATATCACCGATGAAAAAATCACACATTGCTCTCCTCCTCGCCGTTCTCCTCCTCGTCGTTCTCCTCCTCGTCGCCATCGTTGTCCCGACCGTCTTCCTCCTCCGCCGGGCAGTCGTCCGTCATACAAAGCTCGTAACGCAGGCGAGCGATCGCGTTCGGCGTGAGCGTGATGTTGTCGTCCCAATGCTCGTCGACATACGGGAGGCTGTTGATAATCTGTTCCACGGCGTTGATGAAGATAAGTAGCTGATACGTCACGGGCTCATCGAAGGGATTTACCTTGTTGCCGTCTGTGCCGTAGTTGTCTTTCTCGTATTCCCAATACACCGCGCAGTCGTCAAAGTGCGCCTTAATCCACTCCTTTGCGGTGTACGTGTATGGATCGTCAACAAAGCCGTTGTTGTTTTCGTTGAGGGTAACTTCAAAACCGAGGTCTGCGCCCCATACGTCTCTACCCTCGTTTCCGTCGAGCCAGGGGTCGATGTGATCCCACGCCCAAACGAGCGTGTCGAGGCTGTAATCTGTCCTCGCCTCAAGGTTGCTGAAAAATTCGCGCTGCCGTTCTGTCATGTCTTCCCACTTCATTATTCTGCCTCCTCATCTTTGAAGTTGATGGCGAAACGTGTCGCCGCTTCTACCGTTTTCAAGTTTGTCCAATCGAACTGATACCAAATGTCACGAATGCCTAACGGTTGTTCGCCGTATGTTTGTGCGAACGCCGCCGCTATTCTGTTTGACCGCCCTTTCATCCTGAGATAGAGCGGCTCGCCGTGGTTTTCCACATACCGTCTCGCCCTCGCCGACTCGTAGAACGCATCAAGGACTGCGAGTCGGGAGTCGTGGTCGTATCCCGTCCACACATTGTCTCTTTCATCCACCACGATCTGCATGATGCGTGAGCGATCAACGTCCGTCTGAGGGTTGAAGACCATCTCGACAACCGCTTTGTCGAGTTCCGCCGCAACCGACGCCGTCAGGTTGTTGCGTTCTGTGACCCACGCGAAGTTGCGTGCGATGGAGATCGTTGCGCTCACGTGCGCCTCGATCGCCTGTTCTCTTGTGTAGGTAAGTTCATTGTTCATCATCATCATTTTCTTTCTCCGTGTGTGGCGCCCACGCAGGGGCGCGTTTTGTTTCAGTCCTCTTCCCAAATGATTTCGCCGTTCGGCTTGATGGAGTACTCTCTGTCCACCGCCGTCTCTTTCCAGTCCACACCGACAAGGCCCAGCCAACCGCCGCAAGCGGCCATGTAATCCCTGGCTTCCTGCCGTGCAAACGCCCACCCTGCCGCGTAGTGGAAGAAATCATGGCTCGATGTCTCGCCGTTCTCGTTCTTGAGCGTGAAGGTGTAAATCGTCTTAGTCATTGCTCTGTCTCCTTGTCGCGAGAAATGTGATGTGTCCGGCTTCGATGTACTGCTTCACGACGTTGGTGTCGGTCGTCTCTTCGCAGCGCCGTCCCTCAATGCAGCAGAGGTCGCCTTTGGAAAGGTGTTTGCGCACAAGTTCCGCCTGTTTCCCACGGAAGCGCACTAGCACGAAGTGCGTGAACTCTTCACCGTCCTTGACCGTGGCATGAACGATTGTATTCTCCACAGAACCGTCTGCGCGCTGCTGAAAATCGCCGGCGATCCGCCCGATGAGAATTGTATCTACGTTCTTCATTTCGTTTCCTCCTCGTCTTCGCTATCGGAGTCGTCTTCGCTCTCCTCGTCTTCCTCGTCTTCCTCGTCTTCCGGGTAGAAGAGGTCGTCACACTCGAACCAAATCACATCGTTGACCCAAGTGTCGCTTACTTCTTCGCAGCACTCCGCCCACATACAAATGCGCTTCCACACGCGCTCTTTGGTGTATTCGTCGGCGCCGTCCCAACGGTCTTTTGCTCCGCTCCAAAGGAAGTCGTCCAAGTCGTGCATACAAAGCTCTTTCTTTACCGTGATGCTATCATACATATTTGTTTCTCCTGATTGATGTTTCGTTGTTTCCTAGAAAAGCGCCGCAAGTATCCACGCGACCGCGCCGACCGTGGACAACAGGCACATGGCGTTTCTGAGTGCGTCGGCGATCGGTGTGGCCTTCGCCTCCTCCGCGTCGCCCTCCGCCGCCTCAGCCTCCTCCGCTGTCTCGTTCGTGCGTTCCACAAGTGCCGCATACACACCGTATTCCTCGCCGTATGCTGGCAGCCACGCATAGGCCACCAACTTGATGTATTCGATCTGCCCGTTTGAATACTCGATTGCGTCTTTGGCAATTTCTTTCGCCTGTTCGATGGTTTTGATTTCGTCCGTGCCGATGAGCTCGGGCTGCGTAAGTTCAATCTCGTTTCCGTCTGTAAGACGTGCTGTGAACGTAAATCTCATGGTTGTGAGATCAGCTTCTTTCCTTAGGTCTACTTTCCTCATTTTCGTTTCTCCAATTAGATTGCCGTTAGTGCTTTGTATGCAAGGAAGTCGATTTCATCGAGTCTCCCGTGATAAACCTTGTAGCGATACCAGAGGTGCGCCACCTTGTTGCGGGCGTGTTGTTTCGCCGCCCAATTGTCGATGTTGCCCGGCCTTGTCGGCATTCTCAGAAGTACGCGCACCGCTCGTTTGAGTGCCCGGAGCGCTTGATTTTTCAACGCCTTGCGAAAGTTCTTTCGTCTCACTCTCATGTCGTTCCCTCCTATCCTCTCGCTCTCGCGATCGCGCCCGTCGTCCCGTCGTTCGGGATGATCTCCCAAAGCTGCCCGTCCCACTGTTTCGCCGCCGCGCGAGCGCGTTTGAGCTCGATCACCCAGATCAGCTCCGTCCTTTCGTTCTCCCACACGGTCACGATGTAGTGCGTGACGCACATTTTGTGTGCGAGCCCTCCAACGTAATCCTTGATTGCGTTTTTAAATTCTTTTCTCATGTCATGTTCTCCTTTCTCTTACCAACCCATCTCACGAAGTTTCGCGAGTGCCATTTCGATTGCGTCGAGGTTCGCTCCCACCCGTGCGCCGACATCAAACGGGATGTCGCCGTCTTCGAGTTCGATGTTCGTCTCGACGATTTTGTCCACCGTGTTTGCCGCATCTTCCAGGCAAACTTTTGCCGATGTCGTGATTGCGACGAGGTGAATGAGGTGCACAATCTTTTCCATCTTTCTGTCTTCCATGTTTCTGTCTCCATGTCTGTAAACGGCTTCGCACCGTGCGAAGCTCTCCGACGCACACACTGTTACTATCCATGCGTCGGGCAGCTTCGCGCTGCCGTCTCTACACACAGCCGTTCCCGACCGCCAGCATACTTTGCTCGTCAGCCCATCTGTGTGTCCTTTCTTTTATGACTCAGACAAGTGTCTCGTCTCCATCGCTTGTCTTTGTGTTTGTCACGTTAGATGTGAGTGTCTCTGTTACTCACGGACTTGCGCGTCTTATATCGGCGTATAGGTTTGTCTCTAATACGCAACCGTGTCTCTGTGTCATTCGCGTTTGTCTCTAACGTTGCGCGTTTCAAGCCTTATCGCTTGCGCGCGCGGCCTACTTTATGGCGGCCGCTTAAATCATAATCCCTTATCGAATTACGATTGATAGCTATAATACACTATTGGTAATTGATTGCAATATCTTTTTTCAAATATTTAATCTTTTTTGGCAAGCAATCCCTTATATAATGATATAAAAGCGGCCAAAACGGGGCCAAAACGGGACCAAAACGCGGCCAAAAAGGCGCCATTTGTCAGACACACTGTCAGACACACTGTCAGACATGGTGTCTGTCATAGTGTCAGACATGGTGTCTGTCATGGTGTCAGACGGGAGGAGTCCGCTTTGTCTCTGCGTCTCCCCGCGTCCGTCTCTCCGCGTCCGCCCGTGTTAGAATGCGACGATAACCGGATTGTTGTCCGCGTCCGTCGGTCTCGCAATCCCGTTCACGGCGCGGTCTATCTTTGTCCGTTGCATACCTTCCGCGGGCCCGAACTTGTCGTCCTTTGTCACTTTGTCTATTGATGACATGACAGCTTGTTTCAAATCGTCGTAGGCGTTCCGGTCGATGACGTATAGCGTGTCGGTGATTGTCTGATATTCCTTAAAGCCAATTTGTTTGAGCGCACGTTTCAAGTTGTAATCGTTGATATTTCTCACGCCCCAAATATCGAGCTTTTGCAGCAACCGCGACATGACGATGACGACTTCGTCCTGGTCGTATCGGATCACGTCTTCCATATCCCCCGACGTTCCGCGCAGGAGCTGCGACACCACATACATCTCGCGCGTGCGCACCATCTTGGCCTTACAGCGATAATCGTTTTCGACTTGATATTCCGCGCTCATAAGGTAAGGATATCGGCCCGCGCGTTCAGTGCGCTCGATGTCGTATTCCTCTTTCGCCTGTAACCATAGCTGTCTAAAATCCAGCGCATCAATTGCCGGCCAATCGGCGCGCGACCATTTGCAATCTATCACGATGTAGCGGCGATTGCCCGTGTCGTCGGTGAAAAGGTCGGAGTCGTTCGTCGTTCCAATGATGGAGGTACGAACGGGATAGGTCGTCGCATCTCTGTCGTAGGGTCGGCGGATCGCGACTGCGGTGTTAGTGACATAATTCTTTAGGTCGTTGATGTCTTTCCGGCGGAACGTCGTGCCGAGCTCCCCGAACTCGTGTATCCAATGGGAATACAGGTCTGCCAGCGTATCCTTCGACCGCATATCAAGGTTTTTCTGCGTAAAACTGTTTGTACCGCAACTGATAGCCCTTACGAGGTGACTTTTACCTATGTTCTGCTGCTTCGAGTAAAGGATCAACATGAAGTTGCGTTGGAGGTCGCCGGCCTCCCCACGGTTCTCCAAAAGTCCCACACCTTGTCGAAACCACAACTGAAAGGCTGTTAAGCCAAATTCGTCTAAACGGAGGGCGGCTTTTAATTTTGACCACCGCTCTACGCCGTCCCAGGTGCCATTGAAGATCGTCTCCATAACCACGTCCTTGTAAATCACGGCATTTGCGGTCAGGTATCCGATGGCATCGTCCTTTGCGATCTTCCAGCAGTTGTTGTTATCCTTGAGCTCCATATCCTTGATGGCGAGCCATAGACTGTCGATTTTCTCCACTTCCTGCCCGTGAAGCGTATAGGTGCGCTTGCCCGTCCAGCGATCCTCGCACACGTTAATGCCCAGCGTGCGCACGGCATAGGCGAGCTCGTCGAGCATACATGGCTCCGAGCGCATTTCGCGGCGGCTGCGCTTCGCAGTTTCTTTGACTTTCGCCGTGATGGAGTCGGATAAGGCTTGCATTTCTTCGAGGTTCATATTACTATATCCTTTGTAATGGCGTGTTTTGTCTTTTATGGCAAATTCCTCGTCGTGAGCCAGATATCTAAGTTGAGTCCATCGTAGGCACGTCTCGTCGATTTTCAGCTTATAGTCCGACTCAAAGTCGCTTTGAATACGCTTCATCGCGCCCACATACTCCGACTGCGTTTTGGCGTGCAGCCCTACGCCGATTGCGAGCCCACCGCTAATCGTCCGAAACACGCCAATAACGCGGTCGTCCTCCCACAGCTCTCTTTTCTTTATCCCTAACGTCATAGGGTCGTTGTCCTTCACATCGACATCCAGCCACACGATGCGATGTGTAGGGCACGCCTGCGCTTGAACGAGTGCGGGGGTGTTGCCCTTCAATCTCTCTTTGAGTAACGCCATATCCTCACTCGTTTTGGCCTCATTCATGGCGTCTCGTCTACGCTGCCATACAGTAGGCGGCTCGTTGATCCAATCCACGACTTCTGCCGTCGGCACAAGCCTCAGGCTGCCGGTCTCGATAGCCCGACAGAAGTCCTCGATCTCGGCTCTGCGGACTTTCCCGTTATCGAGCCACCAGACCATCTCGGCCACCGGCTCTGGGGTGTCGGAAAGCTCGACCGACACGCTCTCCGCCATCTTCTTTAGCTTCGACTCCTTTTCCACGGTCATCAGGTCATTTTCGCGCTTGTAGTCTTTCCAATACGTGCGAAACATGATCATCGGCATATTGTCGCGGCAGAACTGATAATAGGTCGTCGTTGCCTCGTCGAATGGCGCGGTGTGCTCGTTCAGGATGTGCACAGTCCCGTTCTCGAAGACACAACCCCCAAAGGTCGAGGCCCCGAGTGGCTTAAATTCCACATAGCCCTTTCGATTTACACCAGGGCGTACCTCCACGCCCTGCCGTTCCAGATACTCCACTACTCTTTGCTGCTCCTCTGTCATTTCACGTCCTCCTTGTCAAATGTAAATGCGCACGCCTCGTCCTCTCGCATAGCGCTCTGCGCGCATATACGCGCCTTTGGACAATACTTGCAATAACCGTTCGTGTGACACGTCGAGTCGTCGAACTTACCCGCGTCCTGATAGATCATCGTGGCGCGGCAGAATGCGCGCACGAAGTCACAAATATCATCCACTGTGGGTTCCCATGTGTTGACGGGCTCCTCTCGTTTGGGCTGCACAATCGTTTGTCCGAAGTGCCAATCGCCGTAATACTCTCGAATGTGGGCGACGATCTCCTCCTCCCATATCGGCATGACGCCATAGCGCTCTCTGGCGCGTTGCAATATGAGTGCAAGGATATAGAACGTGAGCTGCGGCGTCGTGGGTTCGACGACATGAAAGCCGAACTTGTAGTCAGCGCAATGCAGCAGTTTTCTTGACTCATCTATAACCATAGCATCATAATATCCGCCGACGAATTGGGTCTCGAAGAAGCCAAAGTGCTCGCCCATCGTGACGAATTGCTCTGTATGAACATTCTCTTTGACGCCCTCGGACAAGGCGAGCAAGGTCTGAGCATAGAGCCTCGCGCCCTCCATCATACGCTTATTTCGACAGCCCTTGAACGCCGTTTCGCCATCCCAGAAGCATCGCTCGGCGAGGTCATGGGCACGCTCTCCCTCCTCGGCGGCGGTCTTCGGGCGGTCATCCACGAGGTCATCGGGGTGCACGTAGAGATACGTCGGGCACGCCAGAAATTGCTTCATCTTCGAGCCGCTGATGATGCAGTGTGGGCGTTCGGTCGTCGGTTGCTCGGTAGTCGCCCTCTCAATCGCGTTTCCCATCGTCGCCTCCCTCTTTGATCGCACCGGTCTCGGTCAGGTAAGTCCTCACGATCCGCCCTACCAAAGACGCCATCGAGCGCTCTTCATCGGCGCAAAGTGCGACAAGCGCCTCCCATTCCTCACGCGTGAAATACGCGCTAATCAAATGCCTCTGCTTTGTCATTTCGTTTGCTCCTTATACAGAAATGGCACGCTCACCATTGAGCGTGCCATCGAAATTATCACGTCGGACTCGGGCTGTCAAGCTACTATGTGTTGCATAGTGTAACACCGCTCACAAACTTCGCGAGTGGTAAGTCGTTGTGCCATACCAAACTCACAAGCTCTTCAAGAACGCCGTGGGGTTGATATTGCCCATCCAGCAAAGCCGATAAAGTGAATAGAGCAGCGTGTCGTAGTTACCCCTCTGCCCCGGCGTCGGCTCCCCGATCAGACTTTCTCGGTTCGTTCGCATATAGAGCAGAGCCGTATTCCATTCGGCCAGCACCTCGGACACTTGATCCCCATCGAAATCGCACCAAAGATACTCTTTCAGCGTACTCTCTCCGACGGGGACGTTCTCGGCTATGCCCATTACCCCATCGGGAAAACTGCTGGTAAACAGCTCAACCGTTTTCGGGGCGTCTGGAAACATGACGCGCACCTGTAATGCGGTGGCGTCGCCATCCAGAATGGGGATACCCTCGTCCATCCGAGCATACATTTGAATTATAGCAGCCATAACAATAGTCCTCCTCCACAAAGAAAACCTAGCACAAAGGCGCCGGTCATTAACGCGCGCACGGTCGCCCGACGATAGTTTCTACGGGTATTCGCCACCCATTGGCAATCCAAAACGTTCATTTCAATCCTCCAAAAAATGCATTTAGAAATGGCGCGTCGCACCAACCTGCGCGAGTTCGCGAGAAAACAATATTTCCCCCTCGGGGTCTTTGAGCAGAAGTTGAAGCGTGCACTGACCGTCGCTGTCCATAGCGAGCAGCTGCCTGAACGCCTCATGTACGTCGCGCGACACAAACACTTGCTCGCAGCGAAGATAGTCACTTTGCTCCACAACGGCGTATTCCAGACGATAGTCGAACGAAATTTTGTAGTTGTCCGCGTCACTCATCGTCTTCCTCCTCCCGTTCAACGGCTTTGCAAATTTCGTTATATTCCGCACTCAATATGCGCAAGATTTGTGAAAACATATCCTGGATATAATTGATTATCTGATAAATGCTATCGTCCTCATCGATATCCAGCGCAGGCAAAATCGTGTTTGGCGCGTTAATGCCTTTCAGACATGCTTGCATCATAGCTTTCACCTCATCCTGTGTATATACGGTTTTGATGTTATCGTTGTTCATCGTCTTGCTCCTGTGTTGTTGTCGGGGAGTATTTATCCGCCATGTATTGGGCGGTCATTATCATAGCGGGGAATAGCATGAAAATCGTCAGAATTATTGGCCACTCGTACTTCACTATCAGGCGGTCGGTTATCTCGCAGTCTCGCGAGCAGTATGGCAGACCGTTGTCTCCCTCATGCACCTCTTTGCACAGCCGTCCGCAATTCTGGCAGAATACAGGCTCAATCGTCATCCTCTTGCTCCCTTCTCCGCATCTCTAGCGTGACACCGTCCTCACATCGCTCGCCGTCCCCAGAAATGCGCACGAACTCTGTTGAGGAAAAGCTGCCAACTGCCTCAAGAAGTTCGAGCGCCGTATCCATGGCGCGGATCAATCGGCGATATTCGTCGATGTCCTCCAATACAGAAGCCTCGTCATAAGATAGCCTATGTATCTCTTGTCGGCAATGAAGCACGGTCATCGACAACACTTCGATAAGCCTGTCCGGCCTGATGTTAATCTGCACGATCTGTCCCATCTTCCTGTTCCTCCCGTCTCTCGATCGTCAAAAGAAGCTCGTCCTCATCGTCGAAGTTATCAACGGCATCCCAAAGTCTTGCTACGTCCAGCAAGTTCTCGCTTAAGCGCTTGACTTCATACATATCATCAACCTCCGCGAGTTTCTGCCTATATAGCTTGCACGCGCTCACGATGATTTCACTGAGCGAGTCACACGCGATTTCTGCCTTTGCAATCATTCCTGTTCCTCCTGCTCATTCTGTTTCTCAATCGTCAGTACAAGCTCGTCCTCACAATCGAAGTCGTTGATGGCATCCCAAAGTTTCATCACATCTGCCAAACTCTTGAATATGCAATCGATGTCGCAATAGAACTCGGCTTCCGCAAGTTCCGCCCTGTATGTCTTGCACGCTTTCTCGGCGATGTCGTAAAGCGACGCTGTCCCAATTCTTATCTTCATTCCTGTTCCTCCTCTTCGGCTTTTCTCAATTCCTCACGCACAATATCACGCACAGAAAACACTATGCTCGGCAGCATATACAGCTCGTCGTTCTCGACGTTGTTGTATTCCACCATATCCTCGGCTGCCACGCTCAGTTCCACGACAAGCGCCCTCAACTTCTGAACCTTGCTTCCATCTCGTTTCATTCCTGTTCCTCCCCATACGGCAGATGCTTATCGTTGTCGCGAATTTCCGAAATAAGTTCTGCGGTGCGCTTGAGGAACTCGCCTTTCTCGACGAGTTCCTCGCAGTCCAGCTCGTCGAACGAGCGCTCGCTCAATAGCTTCCGGGCCTCGCGCAGAATGTCTCTCGCGGCGTGTTTAAGTATCCTGATGTCTTCGTAATCCTGCGGTGTCATTTCTGTTGCTCCCAATCGAATTTCACGTCGTCCTCATATTTCCCTGCGCGGATCGACCAAATCTGCCAGGACAGTTCGTCCATATCCTCGCGCGTCTGGGAAACCAGCCGACCGCCCTCGTATCGCAACACGGCACGCAGAGAAGAGTCTTTCCCATCGTAAACGAAGCCCGCTTTGAAGTGCGGTGGCGCGACCTGATGCACAGCGCTCAACCTGACGTTCGCCATGCAAGAGAACGGCTTATGAACCCATTGCGTGCACCTATGATCGCGGAACTTGTAGTACAAGCCGAGTCTTCCGCCTTTGACCACACAACGTTGTGGGCGATAGAAAACCAAGCTCATTTCTTATCCACTCCACAAGCACGCGGTCTTAACGCGTTCGTCAGGTATCTGCACAACATGATGTTCATATCCTCTTCGCCGTTCAGCACGTTCAACAGCTCCCGGCGTTCCTGCGCGGTGATATTCCTAGTCCCATTGTTTGTTATGACATTAAGGACCATGCACAGCGCGATACACTCTAAACTATTGTTTATATCCGCGCGCGTATTACGCAAGACATCAAGGAGCTGCTCCATTTGATATTCACTCATTTCAAACCCTCCAAGCGTGACATCCCAAGTTGCAGCATTTCGTTGGACGCGACGCTCAACATCACCATCAGCTTGTGGTTCTGGAACTGACGCTTATACTTCGCCCATTTATGGCGAGCCAAGTAATCCCCGTGGTCCAATGAGTCCAAAGAGCACCCGTGCGCCGCCTCTCGGCGAGCGGCACGGCACTCCCAATTCGAACAGCCAATCGGTTTTGGCCATATACGGTCGCACAGGTCTTCTGCTCGCCGCAAAAGTTCACAACTCAATTGGAAACACTCGTCGCTGCTCCCGTTCGCTTTGACAGACTGAATTTTTTCCTCAAGTTCTCCGCCAATCATTTCTCCACCTCCTCTCTCGCGAACAGGTCCTCGCTTTTCTTCGGGAAATAATCGAAGTAGTCGTCGTGGAACAGACGGCAGTGATACTCCATCCCCGCCGCTTCCATAGCGCAGGCTCTTGCGCAATAGACGTTCTCCCCCATCGTCCAGATGTCGTGTCCGGGCAAGATCGTCTTTCCACATTGCGCGCATTTGCGCGGCATCCTATCTTTCAATTCCTCTCGCAAACTCATTTCGTTCTCTCCTGTTTGACGTACTTTCTAAACAACCAATCCAACCCCCGAGCCTGCGCCGTTGCTCCACGACGCAGGAAATTGTGACCTCCCATATTCCACCCCATCACGACGTTCTTTTTGCCGACCAGACGCTCTAGGTGCAACAGATAGCGTGCGGCGGCCCTCGTCTGGCACTCCAAGTCGGCCTCGTCGAAACACCCGTAATGGCGCATCGTTGGGGGCATCATCTGCCAATACCCCACTGCCCCGCTCGATGATACCGCACCCTCACGGCATCGAGACTCGGCGACCATCAGCCAGTAATAATCCGGCGAAGCCCCCT
>JAEEGJ010002545.1_pt1 | contig 90174 bp, 77 predicted proteins | sample 8958761 | NCBI WGS metagenome assembly JAEEGJ01 (sample SAMN16246546, study PRJNA631951) | gut metagenome | biome: gut microbiome; feature: rumen; material: RS-attached | host: Bos | place: Iran: Karaj | collected 2018-10
GCCAGTACATAATAAAGGATCTGGACCGCGGCTGTAGTCTCTACAAGGTAGTTGGCGGCTACAGCGGAAAAGAGCAGACTGAGATTCAGGCCCTGCTTACACAGGATGAATTCTCAAGACTGATGGACTTCATGAAAAAGAACGATATCCACGGATTCATTACCGCCGGTAATGTAAGTGAAATCTACGGACTCTGGAACAAGCACAAGCACGGCCCGATAGGCTAATCAGAACCACTTGGAGATTTCCTCTTCAGATTTAATCACATAGACGTTCTTGCCGTCCGGTGTGCGTGACGCCATGCTGCATGCCTTAAGTGAACGTACCAGCTCCTGCATCTCATTTTCCGACAGATGACGTCCGGCAGGGATTGCAGCTTTTCTGGCCATGGCCAGCGCCATACTCTCCAATTGACGTTCCTCTTCCTGAGTAGGGTTTATGCGCAGGTCGGCAATCATATCTGTAATAAGACGCTCATAATCCTGCCCCTCCATTCCCGACGGTACGCCCTGTACGGCAACAGCTCCGCGACCCATATCCGAAAGGTCAAATCCCAATGCGGTAAAACGGGGTTTCAGTTCTGCAAAGGCGGCTGCATCAGTAGCCGACAGCTGGAACATCTCAGGAAACAGCAGACCTTGCGATGCGGCGCTATGACTCTTGGCATCTGCCATGAAACGCTCATATAAAACCTTGGTGTGTGCACGGTGCTGGTCAATTATCATAAGCCCCTGCTCAGACGGGACAAGGATGAAACGGTCAGCAAACTGATATGGCTTGAGCGGTTCCTCATCGGGCTTTACAAAGGTCTCGCTCATGGGTGTGAACGGGATCCCTCCGTCATTGACCTTGCGTTCAATGACATCACCGTACAGCTTGCTCCAGTTATCCCTGTTGGTTCGCGTCTGGCCGGATTCATTACGGCTGCCTGCAAACGGATTGAAGTCAGGATTGTAGCTCACCTTGGGCTGTATTACCGGACGTGATGCATCATAGATGGGAATATCCGGCATATCGGCCGTATTGAAGTCTATGGTGGGCATCTTCTCAAACTGGCCCACTGTCTCCTTGACGGCGGCCATGAGAATCTTCCATATCACCTGCTCATCCTGGAACTTTATCTCGGTCTTGGTGGGGTGTATGTTCACGTCAATGGTTTCGGGCGGGACATTCAGGAACAGGAAATATGACGGTTGGTCGCCCTCCGGTACAAGGCCCTCATATGCGCTCATTACCGCCTTGTGGAAATAGGGATGGCGCATGAACCTGCCGTTAACAAAGAAGAACTGCTTGGCACCGCGGCCTTTCACGTTATCCAGATTGGAGCAGAATCCGCTCACCTTCACCACCGATGTCTCAACCTCAACAGGAAGCAACGCCTCGTTCATCTTACGCCCGAACAGATTGACAATACGCTGTTTTATGGCCGATGCGGGCAACGAAAGCACCTGCTCGCCCTGGTTGGTAAGCTCAACAGCCACCTCCGGATGAGCCAAAGCCACGCGCTCAATCTCATTCAGTATATGTCCGTATTCAGTCTGATTGCTCTTTAGGAACTTGCGGCGTGCCGGCACGTTAAAGAACAGGTTACGCACCGTGAACGAACTGCCCACGGGACATACGCAAGGCTCCTCCAACTCTATCTCGGACGCCTTGACCATTAAGGCCGTACCGGTATCACTTTGGGCGGTACGGGTACGCAAATGGACTTCGGCAACAGCGGCGATTGACGGCAGGGCTTCACCCCTGAATCCGAATGTGGTCAGCGAGAAAAGGTCATCCGATTCACGTATCTTGGATGTTGCATGACGTTCAAATGCCGTACGTGCATCATCCGGACTCATTCCGCAACCGTTGTCTATGACCTGTATGGAGGTACGTCCGGCATCCGTCAGCAGGATCCTGATATTGTCAGCACCTGCATCGACGGCATTCTCCACCAGCTCCTTTACAACCGATGCGGGGCGGTTCACCACCTCACCTGCGGCTATCTGGCTGGCAACCTGCTGTGACAGTACCTTTATCTTATTTTCCATACAAACCTTATAACAGATTTCCGTTAAGGATATTAAGTAACAACAGTATCAGAAGGAAAATAAGCACAATGGCCACCGGAAAGCTCAACCTTGGGCCGCCATACTCCTTACGGCGTTTAAGATGCTTGGTTCCCTCCACGAACTTGCCACGTATGCTCTCCGGATTGAACTCCTCCTCAGGCAGCATACCCAATTCACGCTTGGCCTTCTCCTCTATCTTGGCAAGCTTCTCCTTGCGCTCGTCATAGTAAATGTACTTATGCTCAAAACGGCGCGGTTCCCTGACATTGAACATTCCCATAGCTATTTCCTCTTTTTACGGTCTAATGTAGGAAGCGGTACCTCCTTGATGGAACTATTCTTGCTCAACTGTTCTTCAACCCTCTTGCCGCGCCAGTAGAATACATCCTCCGGATCTCTGGGCCTTATCCTGTCAAACCAGTTGAAATTTGCCAGGAACATCTTCTTCTCATCAATCTTGTCCATGGGAAACATTATCCCGTTGGAACGGCTCCTCACGACAATCCTGTCAACTGCACGCATCTTGAAGTATATGGTCAGGTTCGATGCCTCGGTAGTATTCATTCCAATCATGGCCGAATCCGCGTCCAGCGGGTAGAAAACCGCCAGGACATTACCTATGACGTCAGCCTTGTCAATATCTCCGTTCTTGAAGTAGGCTTTCATCTCGCGGCCTGTTATCTGATTGTAATGCACTGAGTCATTCCTCTGTATGAACAATGCCTGACCTATCACGTGAGCCCAGTCTATCGTACTGTCATTCATATAAAAGATAATCTTCTCGCCAAGAACCTGCTGATCTTCGTTCCATACTATGGGATCATGATACAGTGTCAGGCTTGAATCTACCGACGTGAATACCATTGAGTCAGCAACCATCTGCATATCAAACCGGTATGCGCGCACCTTGTTGAAACCGCGCATCTGACGCTCAATGACACTGTCGCCGGCTTCATTGTAGAATGTAACCAGGCGGAACGTATCTGCATGGACAAACAGGGTGTCGCCCATGGAGTATTCTGTCAGCAGGGCTTTTCCGGTGACTACAGCCGAGTCATTGTTCTGGTTATAGAAGGCATACTCACCGTTCACATCCACCTTGTCCTTATAGTTGTTTACAATGACATCGCCATAACCTTTCATTATACCCGAAGCTTTGTCATAGACTATACTGTCGCCTGTCATCCTGTTGTCACCTTCATTGTTTATTACAACGGAACGATCCAGCAGAATGGCATTGTTGCTGTCAGTATTGAACTGTCCGCGACTGGTAGTAATGAAATTATCATCGTTTACAATCTCCGTGGGGCTGGTAATATACGCTGTATGCAGGTCTGTGTCATACAGAAGCGTATCTGATTTGAGAGTGTAGTCAGGGCTCTCCATCGACACGCCGTCAATGAATGTGGCCAGATTTGTGTTGGTGTCAAACTGACCGTATTCGGATATAAGGGTACTCTCCTCGTCCAGCAGCGTGCCGCCGTCAAAGAACCATCCCAAGCCGGTATTGCGGTCATAGTTAAGGCTGTCTGTAAGCAGTATCATCGTCTTGTTCTCCAGACGCACGTTATCACGTACCCTGAGTAGCCTTGTATTCCCGTCATAGAACATTGAATCTCCATAGAGGAACAAAGTATCCCCCTGTTCCACACGGACATTATGATAGGCGTTGAAAGAATTGGCCTCCTTGAAGAAAAGGGCGCTGTCACAATACATGTACATGCTGTCATGACGGAACACCACATTGCCCATCAGGCGCTGCGCATCGGGATTGATATAACTCTCAAAACGTATCAGGTCGGCATTCAGCAGATAAACATAGTCGGTGTCGGCCGGCTCGGATCCTATCTCAGCATCCGGCATCTCCCTTTCATCCTGCGCCTGAACGGACAAGACTGTGCAGGACATCAGGAAAAATAACGACAACCACCTAAGCTTCAGCATCGTTACCTGTTTCAATTGCTGACACCCCAACCGGGATAGATGAACTCACAGTCATTCCACCCCTCACTGATCCTGACATATGTGGTACGCTGTTTCTCACGTATCCACTTTTCTATAACCTCCTGCTTACGCTGACTGCTTACTATATCGTACAGCTGCTCATAATCATCAGCCACATTGGCCTTGTGACTGTTTATCTTGTTCTTGAGCTTTACAATGGCGCAGACCACCTTACCGTTTCTGAGCTGCATGGTGAACGGATCGGAAATCTCTCCCACATGCATCCTGTCAACCACTCTGGCAACTTCAGGCGGAAGCTGCTCCATCTGGTACTTTGAGATTCTGGGCACGCCGGGCTCCGGCTCAAATGTCATCAGGCCGTTGTTGTTGCGTGAGTCCTTGTCCTGGGAATATGCCACGACACATGACTCAAACGTGCTGTTTCCTCCACGAATACCCTGTGCAATAGAGTCCAGCCTTGCCAGACAGTTGTTCACGCTCTCCATGGGAACACGGGGCTTACGTAGTATGTGGCGTACACGTACCCTGTCACCCAACCTCTCCACGAATTGTATTATATGATAGCCGTACTCAGTCTCCACTATCTTGGATATCTTGTTGGGATCAGTCATGTTAAAGGCAACGGTAGAGAATTCAGGTACCATCTCTCCGCGTCCGAAGAATCCCACATCACCGCCGTCCCTTGCACTTCCCGGATCCTCCGAATACAATCGTGCCAGAGTAGAGAATGTCACTTCACCGGATTGTACGCGGTCAATATAATCCCTCAGGTCACTCTTTACGGCATCTATCTCATCCTGCGGGATTACAGGTTCCTGGGTAATTATCTGAACCTCAACCTGAGTGGGAACTGACGGTATGTCCTCGGCAGGTATATCCTTCATGAAACGGCGCACCTCGGCAGGAGTCACCTTTACACGTGAAATGATCTTTTCACGAACCTTACTTATAATATATTCCTGGCGGCTTGTCTCGTAAAGACGGCTCTTTATCTGATCGGTTCTCATGCTGAAATATTCCTCCAGTTTCTCTTCCGATCCCGCCTGGCTCACGTAATCCTTATACCTTGCTTCAACATAAGACGATACATCATCGTCAGTAACCGATATACTGTCCAGCTCCGCCTGGTTCAGGAAAAGTTTGTTGATTGCAAGCTGCTCCGGGATTATGCAGTAAGGGTCTCCATTCCATTGGGCTCCGCGCATTTGGGCATCCTGACGTGCTTCCTCCACCTCCGACTTGTATATAGCCTCATCGCCAATAACCCAAACCACCTCATCAATAACATTGTTCTGGGCGAATGAATATGTGCAGGGCATCATTGCCAACATAACCGTTATTTTCAAGAATATGTCTTTTCTCATTGGTTCTTTTTATTATGGAAAGTTATTCTGTTCTTATCCAAGGCAGCTTCATAAAGATCCTCCTTGATTTTTCTGATATAAGCAACCTCATTGCTGTTTATGAGCAGTCCGCGTATTCTGGCACGGGCATGATCCAAAGGTTCGATACCGCCTTTGAGTACACACTCACTTACATTAAGCAGATAAATGAACTCCTCATCCTTGAACTCATAACCGCAACTGTCCTTCAGGATCGTTTCAAGCGGCTTGTCCATTGCCGGCAGCAACACCTCCAGTTCCGCAACGGTATGCCAGCTGTCATAAAAGAAATCGCACCGGGCGGCATTGCGGACACAGTATTTCTCTATCTCCTCAAAAGAGGCGTCATCCATCTGCGTATAAAGCTTGCGTATGTCCGACAGGTCATGAGACTTGTTGGATATCTTTATGAACAGGCCCTTTATCAAGGATTCATCAAGCACGAACAATCCCTGATTGTCATTATAGAACTGTTCTATCTCGTTATCGGTTATCTCTGAAGAGAACTTCTGCTCTATAAGCCTGCGCTGGTACTCATGCTCAAACAGCGAACGGCGGTACCCATCAACCAGACGGTCTATGTCTTTTGTATCAGGTATGTTTCTGATGGCATTCTGATAGAACAGGATATCCTGTATCCAGTTCCTTATGTACCGTTCAACAAACAGTGTACTGTCAGCATTTGACATTCCCAATGGAAGGACCTGCTTTATGTCTTCTGCATAAAGGACGTCGGCTCCCACCTCCACGACAGGAGTCTTGCCATATACATACTGGGGAGACTTGCCGTCCCATTTGCACGAGACCATAAAAAACAGCGGCAGCAACCACAGTATTCCCCATACAGGCCAAATACAGGACCTTCTTCCTTCCATTATTCGCAATGAATATCGTTCAATACCTTTTTGTTGACTGTAAACTTGTATTTATTACGCAATTGACTGATCCATTGCTCCTCAAGATAGTTCTGATAATCTTCAAGCACTTCTGATGAAACATCCTCCAGACATTCAGGACTCTTTATTGTCCTTCCAATCACATTAGTATACGGATAATTCTTCATTGGCTCAAACTCGCCCTGACCGAATACGATCTTATCCACATAAGCATTCTGTCCTTTCCTGAATATACCCGTCTCGGAAGTTCCGCGCATTACCCTGACCAATATCTTCTCTCTGTTGAATTTCACTATGGTGTCAATCCATTGGGATATATCAAGGTCTTTAACAGCATCTTCAACCTGATGGAACACGTCCTCATCTACACAGAAGAATACCATTCCCTTAAAGCACGGTTCCTTGAACCTATACTGCTTTTTATGTGTATTAAAGTAAGTCTCCACTCCGGCCTGGTCATTGGCTGCCTTTTCCCATACCTCGCGGTTGCTTATGTCAAATAACAGGAGACCGTCGTGATACTCTCTTGACAGGTTGCCGAATTCCGGTTCCACCTCTTCCAGTACACTGTCCAGATGAGCCACCGCCTCGTCGCCTCTCACTTCCCAGCCCAAACGCTCGGCATATTCATTTGCCTTGCGCCGCTTGGCCTCCGAATAGTATTCGTTCTGGAGCATCCATTGATAGATGTCCGAACGGTTTTCCTCGTATGATCCAATCTGGCGGCGGGCGTCAACCTTTATCAGGAAAACTATTCCGTCCGATACGAACGGATGGCTGTATTGGCCGGGAGCCAGGCTGAACACTATGTCAGCCACATCCTCGGGAACCTGCGAACGGGAAACCCATCCGGCAACGCCACCGGACGCGGCAAGATTGTCTGTTGAGAATTTCTTGGCCAGTTCCGGAAATGACTGACCGGCCTCAAGCATCTCATATATCTCATCCATAAGTTCCACCTGTTCCATGAAAGACTCTTGTGTGTCTTCCGGTGGAGTGAGCGAGATTATCGATATGCTGGCAAGGCCGTCCGGGCCCACATCGTCCAATGACCTTTCATAGGTCCTGCGGGCAGTCTCTTCCAGAAACAATGTGTCAACCAGATAATACTCAGCCTGCATGTCCCTGTACATCTTGTACTCTTCAAGGAATGACTCGGTTTTATCCAGGCCTTCGTCAATTGCCGCCTGAACCTTAAGCTTGAAATTGATGTAAAGGTCAGCGTATTGTCTGATTATCTTCTTTGAAACGGTTGTTTCAGTCTTGTTCTTGTTGAGGAAATATTCAAACTCTGATTTTTTGACATCATATCCGTTTACGGTCATCACCACAGGGTCATCCGCCTGCGCAAAAAACGGTATGCACAAAAGAGCGGAGAATACGAAGGTAATAATACGTCTCATAATCAAAAGGTTCACGTTTTGCTGCTCGTTACTCATGACGGCTGTAGTTGGGAGCCTCGCTTGTTATGGCCACATCATGCGGATGGCTCTCGTTCATACCAGCATTCGTTATGCGTACGAACTTGGCTTCATGAAGTTTTTCGATATTGGGAGCGCCGCAATAGCCCATACCTGAGCGCAGGCCACCTGCCAGCTGATATACAACCTCGTAAAGGGTTCCCTTATAAGGAACACGTGCTGCGATACCCTCCGGAACAAGCTTGCGGGTATCCTTGGTTTCTGCCTGGAAATAACGGTCCTTTGAACCGTTCTCCATAGCCTCCAGAGAACCCATGCCACGGTATGACTTGAACTTACGGCCGTTGAATATGATGGTCTCACCGGGTGACTCCTCCGTTCCGGCTACAAGTGATCCGAACATTACGCTGTCACCGCCTGCAGCCAGAGCCTTGACCACATCGCCCGAGTAACGCAGGCCGCCGTCGGCGATGATTGGAACACCAGAACCCTTGATAGCTGAATAGACATCATAAACAGCTGATACCTGGGGAACACCGATACCGGCAATGATACGGGTGGTGCAGATTGAGCCGGGGCCCATACCCACCTTTACCGCATCGGCACCGGCCTCGACAAGAGCCTTGGCTGCTGCACCGGTTGCAATGTTTCCGACAACTATGTCTATATTGCTGAAACTGGCCTTTGCCTCCTTGAGCTTGGCAATGACGCTCTTGGTGTGACCATGGGCTGTATCAATAACAATAGCATCGGCTCCAGCCTCCACCAGGGCTGACATGCGGTCCAGGGTATCAGCAGTAACGCCCACACCTGCGGCCACGCGCAGACGGCCCTTGCTGTCCTTGCATGCCATGGGTTTGTCCTTGGCCTTGGTAATATCCTTATATGTGATAAGGCCTACCAGCTTTCCGTTGTTATCTACAACAGGCAGTTTCTCAATCTTGTTCTCCTGCAGGATCTGTGAAGCGGCCTCCATATCAACCTGCTGGTGAGTGGTAACCAGATTCTCCTTGGTCATGACATCCTCTATCTTGACGTCATAATTGCGCTGGAACCTCAGGTCACGGTTTGTGACTATACCACACAGCTTGCCGTCCTCCTCCACAACAGGAATACCGCCGATATGATACTCTGCCATGAGAGCCAGGGCATCCTTGATTGTATTATAACGATGTATTGTGACTGGGTCATATATCATACCGTTTTCGGCTCGCTTTACAATGGCAACCTGACGCGCCTGCTCGGCTATTGACATATTCTTGTGAATTACACCGATACCGCCTTCACGTGCAATGGCAATGGCCATGCGTGATTCCGTTACGGTATCCATAGCTGCTGTCACGAACGGAATGTTCAGGCTGATGTTGCGTGAGAACCTTGAAGTAAGATTGATGTCACGCGGCAGAACCTCTGAATAAGCAGGAATAAGCAGGACATCATCAAATGTCAGACCCTCCATCGCTACTCTATCTTCTAAAAATGACATAATATTGTGTTGTTTGTTAGTTACCCATTTCTGATATGAACTTGATGCGTACCAGGCGAATCTCCTCCTCACTGTAATCATCACCCAACTCATCTATCGCATCATCTATGGAATCGCTCTCCGACTCACGAAAATATTCATAGATATCCTCGGCACGGTCCTCGTCCATCACGCTCTCTATGAAATAGTCTATGTCCAGTTTAGTTCCGGAATTGACTATTGCCTCAATCTCAGTCAGCAGTTCGTCAAAGTCTATTCCCTTGCTGATGGCAATATCGTCCAATGCCACCTTCATGTCAATGCTCTGAATGATGCTGACCTTCAATTTGGACTTGTTGGCCACTGTCCTGACACGGAGATCCTCGGGGCGCTCAATCTCATTCTCCTCGACATGACGCTTTATCAGGTCAATGAACTCCTGGCCGTAACGCTTGGCTTTGCCGGCACCCACTCCCGGAATATTCTGGAGCTCCTCAATGGTTACGGGATAAGTGGTGGCCATAGCTTCCAGAGAAGGATCCTGGAATATCACGTACGGTGGCAACTGCAGGTGCTTGGATAGTTTCTTGCGCAGGTCCTTGAGCATTGAATACAGCTCAGGGTCAACTGCAAACGAACCGCCTCCACGCATCGGGCCCTCGGTCTCGTCATCGTCAAACTCCTTGTCCTCGACAATCAGGAATGACTTGGGGTTCTTCATGAAGTCACGTCCCTCTTCCGTTATCTTGAGCAGACCGTAGTTCTCAACATCCTTGCGGATATAGCCGGCAATCAGGGCCTGACGGATAACGGCGTTCCAAGTCTTCTCCTCCTCGTCGGAACCGGAACCGAACACCTCCAGGTCATCGTGCATGTGGTCTGTTATCTCCGATGTCTCCTTACCAAGGAGCATATCGATGATATAATCAGCCTTGAAGTTCTCCTTGACAGCAGCGATGCATTCAAGTACCGTCTCAAGCAGTTGCTGTGCCTCAACCTGTTTCTTGGGGTTCAGGCAGTTGTCGCAGTTACCGCAGTTATCCTCCTCATAGTTCTCGCCGAAGTAGTGGAGCAGAAGCTTTCTGCGGCAAACCGATGACTCACAGTATGCGGTGGTCTCGGCCAGCAGCTGACGGCCTATATCCTGCTCGGCCAGAGGCTTGCCCTCAAGGAACTTTTCCAGTTTCTGGACATCCTTGCTGTTGTAGAACGCTATGCACTGGCCCTCACCGCCGTCACGTCCGGCGCGGCCTGTCTCCTGATAGTAGCCCTCAAGGCTCTTGGGAATATCATAGTGAATGACATAGCGTACATCGGGTTTGTCAATACCCATGCCGAACGCTATGGTGGCCACAATCACGTCAATCTTCTCCATTATGAAGGCGTCCTGAGTCTTGCTGCGTGCGGCAGCCTCCATTCCGGCATGATATGCCATGGCCGATATGTCATTGGCCTGAAGTATCTCGGCCAGTTCCTCAACCTTCTTGCGTGAAAGGCAGTATATGATACCTGACTTGCCCGGATTGGACTTTATGAACTTGATGATGTCCTTGTCAACGTTCTTGGTCTTGGGCCTTACCTCGTAGTACAGGTTGGGACGGTTGAATGATGACTTGAAATCCTTGGCATCCTGTATGCCCAGGTTCTTCTTTATGTCGTCACGCACCTTATTGGTGGCGGTAGCCGTGAGAGCAATGATAGGTGCCAGACCTATCTCCTTCACTATATCCCGTATCTTGCGGTACTCAGGGCGGAAATCATGTCCCCATTCCGATATGCAGTGCGCCTCATCTATGGCATAGAAAGATATCTTTATCTTCTTGAGGAAATCCACATTCTCCTCTTTGGTAAGTGACTCAGGAGCCACGTACAATAGTTTAGTCTTGCCCTCCAGTATGTCTGACTTGACAAGGTCTATGGAGGTCTTGTTCAGGGATGAATTGATGAAATGGGCAATACCGTCCTCCTCGCCCAGGTTACGCATGGCGTCAACCTGGTTCTTCATAAGGGCGATAAGCGGCGATATGACGATGGCCGTACCTTCCATGACAAGAGCCGGAAGCTGATAGCAAAGGGACTTGCCTCCGCCTGTAGGCATAAGCACGAACGTGTCGTTGCCTGCCAGCAGGTTGCGGATTATCGCCTCCTGGTCTCCCTTGAAAGTGTCAAAGCCAAAATGAACTTTCAGTATTTCCTGCAGATTTACATCTTTTGTCATACAAACAATAAAAAAGAATACTATCTATCCTATAGGATAAAGAACAAAGTTAAGTACAAGTATTTTATACTTGCAAACTTTTTGACCAAAAAAAACGCAAATAATTTTAAAATGGACGCAACCGGTCAGGCATTCTCAAATACAGTGCCGTCAGCCTTGTCCAGCTGGGCCTTGGCATAGTCCAAAGTCACCGTATAGCTTTTTCTACCCGATGACGGGGTGTCGTACATGGCATCAATCATTATGGTCTCCACTATAGACCTGAGACCGCGTGCGCCAAGCTTGAACTCAATTGCCTTATCTACAATAAAATCCAACACCTCGGGCTGGAAGGTAAGCTCCACGCCGTCAAGCTTGAATATCTTTATATACTGGCGTACTATTGAATTCTTGGGTTCAGTAAGTATATTGCGCAGGGCTTCGCGGTCCAAAGGCTGGAGGCTGGTCACCACCGGCAGACGGCCTATGATTTCAGGTATAAGGCCATATGACTTCAGATCCTGCGGCGACACATATTTCATCAGATTATTCAGGTCAACCTTACTGCGCTGCTCTACGGAGTCAAAGCCCACAACCTGAGTATTCAAGCGGTTGGCAATCTTGCGCTCAATGCCGTCAAACGCTCCGCCGCAGATAAACAGTATGTTCTTGGTGTTCACCTGTATGAACTTCTGCTCAGGATGCTTGCGTCCTCCCTGAGGGGGCACATTGACCACAGTGCCCTCAAGCAGTTTCAGGAGTCCCTGCTGTACACCCTCACCGCTTACGTCACGCGTAATCGAAGGATTGTCGCTCTTGCGGGCTATCTTGTCTATTTCATCTATGAATACTATTCCGCGTTCAGCTGCGGCCACATCATAATCGGCCACCTGAAGCAGACGGGACAGTATGCTCTCCACATCCTCGCCCACATAACCGGCCTCGGTCAGGACCGTGGCATCAACAATTGTGAACGGCACCTTGAGCAGACGAGCTATGGTCTTGGCCAGCAAGGTCTTGCCGGTACCGGTAGCACCTACAAGGATTATGTTGCTCTTCTCTATGTCAACATCATCGGTCTCAGGCTGGGTGATACGCTTGTAATGGTTGTAAACGGCAACTGAAAGATAACGCTTGGCGGAATCCTGCCCTATGACATAGTCATCAAGGAATTTCTTTATCTCCTTGGGCTTGGGTACGGACTTCATCGTGAATGACGGTTTATCCCCCTCCTGCTTGGCGTCGCGCACAATCTCTGCGGCACGCTCAACGCATTCGTTGCAGATACAGCCGTCTATTCCTGTTATGAGAAAACCTACCTCCTTGTCGGTCCGGCCACAAAAGTTACAGCATTTATCCTTCTTTGCCATGCAGTCAGAATCTTCTTACTTGCGCTTTTCCAACACCTGGTCAATCATGCCGTACTCCTTGGCCTCCTGCGCTGACATCCAGTAGTCACGGTCACTGTCGGCCCACACCTTGTCAAACGGTGTGTGTGAGTGTTCCGAAATGATTGTGTAAAGTTCTTTCTTCATCTTCTGGATCTCACGCGCAGTGATCTCAATGTCACTGGCCTGACCCTGAACACCACCCAGAGGCTGGTGAATCATGACGCGGCTATGAGGCAGAGCCGAGCGCTTGCCCTCCTGACCGGATACCAGAAGCACGGCTGCCATACTGGCTGCCATACCCGTGCAGATAGTTGCCACGGGACTGGAGATGAACTGCATTGTATCATAAATTCCCAATCCGGCGGTAACGCTTCCACCGGGGGAGTTCAGATATATCGAGATCTCTTTCGATGAATCCACCGAGTCCAGATAAAGCAGCTGGGCCTGGATCGTATTGGCTGTATAGTCACTGATTTCCGTACCCAGGAATATGATGCGGTCCATCATAAGACGTGAGAAAACATCCATCTGGGTCACGTTCAGCTGACGCTCCTCAAGGATATAGGGGTTCAGATACTGGGACTCTGCCTTGATGACATCATCCAATGTCTGGCTGTTCATTCCAAGATGACGGACAGCGTATTTACGGAAATCGTCCATTGCCCTTACTTTTAAGTTAGACTCTGTTATATATACTCTTATTTCTTGGTTTTCTTTCCCTTGGCGGCATCGGCAGGCTCAAAGAGCTTGTTGAACTCGTCAATGGTAACCTTCTTGTTCTTGAGCTTTACCTCCTTCTTGACGGCGGCGGTAAGCTTGGATTCGATGGCACGGTTTACAAGGCCGTCAACGGTCTCACGCTTCTTGAGCATCTCCTTTGAGTAGTTGTCAAGCAGTTCATCAGGAATGTTCATCATGCCGTACTGGGCAAACTGGGCGCGGGTAGCCTCACGGGCCATAGCCTTTACATCGGCATCCTCAACCTTTATTCCGAACTTCTCCACAAGCTTCTCCTGGATAAGGTGCCATGAAAGCTCCTCAAGGCTGCGCTGGAATGTGGCCTCATCCTGCTCTGCATCGGGCTTGTTGGCCTTCATGATACGCTTGAGCAGATCCTCGGCGTACTCCAGCTTACCAACCTTTTCCATCATATAGGCACGGACATCAAGCAGGAACTTATAGTCGCTGTCGGGAACAAAGCTCTGAGCCAGTGACTCCGCAACCTTGGCACGGAAACCGGCTTCATCCTTGACAACGTCCTTGCCGAACACGCGGTCAAATACCTCCTGGTTCAGCTCGCTCTCTACAAAGCGGGTTATATCCTGAACTGTAAGTGAGAAATCGGCATCAATACCCTCAACCTCCTCTTTATTCTTGTTAAGGAGTGAGGATATCTCTATAGCGTTGCCCTCATAAGCCTTGGCGGGATTGAACTTGATGGCATCACCCTTCTTGGCCTTGGCAAACAGCTTCTTCTGAGCGGCATCCTTGATGTACTGGGGCATCAGGGTGGCACCCTCAACAACTATACCGCCTTCCTTTGCTGAACCATCGGCGTCAAGCTCTACAAGCTGACCCTTGATTACATCATTCTCCTGATAGGCATCAACCTGCTCGTAATGACCGTTCTGCTGGGTGTAGGCCTTGACCTGGTTGTCAACCATCTCATCGGTCACCTTTATCTCGTAATATGTTATGGCATCATCCTTGCCTATCTCAGCGTTGAACTGCGGAGCAAGTGCGATGTCAAAGTAGAATGTCTGCTCGTCGGCATCAAGGCTCAGGCCGGCCTCCTTCTCATCGTTGGGAAGCGGTTCGCCAAGCATATCTATCTTGTTGTCCTTGATGTAGCTGAATACTTTTTCCTGAAGGATCTTGTTGATTTCATCGGCCTTGATGGACTTGCCGTACATCTTCTGCACCAGTCCCATGGGAACCATACCCGGACGGAAACCCGGCATCTGCACCTTCTTTCTGGCATCCTTGAGAGCCTTATCCACATTCTCCTGATAATCAGCCTTGTCCATGCTGACGGTAAGCAGGCCCTGTACCTTACTTACATTCTCAAACTTTACGTTCATTCTGTACTTATGATTGTAGTATAACTCGTCTTTTTTAATTAGGGTGCAAAATTAGTTTAATTACTTCAAATGGTGAAATAATTGAGAATTTTTAGCAGTCTGCTCGGTTGGAAGGGCTCACTGGGGACGGTTCTTTTTGTGCCCTTGGCAAGGGCACAAAAAGAACCGTCCCCTATCAGCGCTCTCTAGCCTTGTCAATGTTATTAAATTGCACTATCTTTGCAAAAGTATGGAAGAGATTCAAGAGCAGACACCTGACCACAAGATGGTCCTGAGGACAGAGAATCTTGTAAAACGGTACGGAAAGCGCACCGTGGTAAATCATGTCTCGTTTGATGTAAAACAAGGCGAGATAGTAGGTTTGCTTGGCCCCAACGGAGCCGGCAAGACCACATCGTTCTACATGACCACAGGTCTTATAACGCCCAATGAGGGCCATATATATCTGGATGACCAGGATATCACTGACTATCCGGTCTATAAGCGTGCCCGCGCAGGTGTAGGCTATCTGGCACAGGAGGCCAGCGTGTTCCGCAAAATGAGTGTCGAAGATAACATAGCATCCGTTCTTGAACTTACCGGAAGACCTCTTGAGTACCAGCGCGAGAAACTGGAGAGCCTCATTGCAGAGTTCCGCCTCCAGAAGGTACGCAAGAATCTGGGCGACCGCCTGTCGGGTGGTGAGCGCCGCCGTACTGAAATAGCCCGCTGCCTGGCCATTGAACCCAAGTTCATAATGCTGGACGAGCCGTTCGCCGGCGTCGATCCCATAGCAGTGGAGGATATTCAGCAGATAGTGTGGAAACTCAAGGACCGCAACATAGGTATCCTCATAACTGACCATAACGTACACGAAACCCTAAGTATAACAGACCGCGCCTACCTGCTGTTTGAAGGACGCATCCTGTTCCAGGGCAAGCCTGAGGAACTGGCCGAAAATCCTATAGTCAGGGAGAAATATCTGAGCCAGAGCTTTGAACTTAAGAAGAAGAACTTCCAGAAGTGAGACTTAGCAGGTACAGATTCGTCTTATGTGCTGCCTTATTGTTCGTGATGACGGCCCGGGCAGTCCAGATACGCAGGGAACCCGGCCATCGTTTACCTGAATACATACTCCCCACTGACCGTGACAATCCCATGCTATGGTCGGACAATTCATCCTCCATACTCACCCGGGCTGCCGTTCCAGGCGTCTATGCCAACAATGACATTCCCAGAACCGGCACCATAGAATACCCCCTCATCCTGGTTGATTTCATAGACTGTCCTTTTACACTCCGCGACACGCTAGCCTTGCTGGAACGTTATGAAAAGATGTTCAATGAACAGGGATACACCGATACAATCGGATTCATACATAATGGAGTCAGATATTACGGGGCTACCGGTAGTGTATCGGATTATTTCAGGGACCAGTCTTACGGACAGTATGTGCCCAAGTTCAAGATAATAGGCCCCGTCCATCCGTCCAAAGGGTACGCCTATTACGGGAAGGGTACAAAAGACGACAATATCAATATGCTTGTACGCGAAATATGCAGACTTGTAATAGAGAACGGACTGGCTGACCTGTCAGGATACGCACGTAACGGAACCATTGACCAGCTTTCAATCATATATGCAGGACGCGGCGAGAATTATGACGGGGCCGATGTCAACACCATCTGGCCGCAAGCCAGCTACCTGGATATTGACAACAGGAATGAACCTGCCATATACAAAAGCGGAATCAGAAAGATCAAATTCGCCTGCTCATGCGAGTTGTTCTGGGATTCGGATTCCATTCCTGACGGCATAGGCACTTTCTGCCATGAGTTCTCCCACACGCTTGGACTGCCCGATTTCTACAACACCTCGTCCGAATCGGAATCCATAACAGATGCCTCCATGGGCTACTGGAGCATTATGGATTACGGGATTTATGAGAATGGAGGGTTCTCGCCTGTGGGCTATACCGCATTTGAAAAATACTCTCTGGGATGGATGGACATTGAAGAGATTGACTATTCAGGATACTATTACCTCAATGAAATAGGAACCAAGCCCCAACCGGAGGCAGGCATCCATTCCGCATACAGGCTCAACACCGGCCTTGATGACCAGTTCATAATTCTGGAGAACCATAACGGAACCGGATGGTACAAGTATCAGGCTTGCCAAGGACTGATGGTCACAGCGGTCAATTATGACAACAACAGATGGGTTGGCAATTACGTAAACACACAGAAGAACAACAAAAGATATGCAATCCTGCCTGCCGACAACGATTATGACAGGAACACCAACTCAGGTGACCTGTTCCCCTATAAGGACATTGACAGCATCACCACGCTTGGAACTCCCGTACTCAAAGCCGGTACGTCATATCCTTTGTATTCCATTTATGACATAAAACTTGAAAACGGTCTGGTATCATTCCATGCAAGACCGGACATACACTCTGCAGTTGAAAGCCCACTGGACCAGGAAATCTCAATAAGCGTATCTGACGGTGAGCTCTCTGTAACAGCCCCCACAGGAAGCAGTCTGACAGTCTTCGACATTTCCGGCAAGCCGGTAATCCAAACCGTAACAGCAGCTCCCACCCAGCAGATTACCCTGCCAGGTCATGGAATCTGGATAGTAAAGTGCGGAAAAACCGTCCGAAGAATACAGCTTTAACACAGCCGGCACAAAAGTATTTTAAAAAGGCCTTATGGGTCTCTGGGAGTCTCGCACCCACGCGCGACCAGTGGGAGGGGCCCGCTACAGGTTGTAGCTATTCTGGAACTAGGAACTTGTTCTTAGTTTCGGAATAGATACAAGATGTTGTGGGAGGGCATTCTCCCAGAGACCCATAAGGCCTTTTTAAATTACTTTTGTCTGATAAATATATTGATAGGAGTACCGCAAAAATCCCACTTCTCACGTATCTTGTTTTCGAGGAAGCGTTTGTACGGTTCCTTTACGTACTGCGGCAGGTTTGCAAAGAATACGAATGACGGTATCTGCGGTCCCTGAAGCTGGGTGCAGTATTTAATCTTGATATATTTGCCCTTGGTGGATGGAGGCGGATAAGCCTCTATGAGCGGCAGCATCTCAGCATTCAGCTTGCCTGTCGATACATGGTTCGTCTTGTGTTTATATACATCCTTGGCCAGCTCCAGCACCTTAAGGATACGCTGCTTCTCCGTGGCCGATGTAAACACGATGGGGAAATCCACGAACGGAGCCAGACGCGAACGGATGGCATCCTCGTAGTTCTTCATCACCTTAGCCGAACGATCCTCGATGAGATCCCATTTGTTCACAACAACCACAAGGCCTTTCTGGTTCTTGACAATGAGAGATACTATATTCATATCCTGACTCTCAATGCCACGCGTGGCGTCAAGCATCAGCACACATACATCGCTGTTCTCGATGGCACGGATTGAACGCATCACGGAGTAGAACTCCAGGTCCTCCTCCACCTTGCTTTTCTTGCGTATGCCGGCAGTATCCACCAGATAGAAATCAAATCCGAACTTAGTATAACGGGTATATACTGAATCACGCGTGGTACCGGCTATATCAGTCACTATGTTTCGGTCCTCACCTATGAAAGCGTTTACGATGGAGCTCTTACCCACATTAGGGCGGCCCACAACCGCAAAACGCGGAATGTCCTCATCTGTCTCGGCATCTGCCTCAACAGGAAGTTTGGCTACAACGACATCCAGAAGGTCACCTGTACCGCTTCCGTTCGCCGCCGATATGCAGATGGGATCACCTAACCCCAGACGATAGAACTCTGCAGCGGCATACTGCAAATCGAAAGTGTCCATCTTGTTGGTTACCAGGATGACCGGAGTCTTGGAACGGCGCAGAATTCCGGCCACCTCATCGTCCAGGTCCGTCACACCGTTCTTTATATCTACCAGGAACAATATGAGATCTGCCTCGTCAATGGCTACCTTCACCTGCTTGCGTATCTCCTCCTCAAACACGTCATCTGATTTCACCACCCAACCGCCTGTATCAACCACAGAGAAAACGCGGTTACCCCACTCGCACTTACCGTACTGACGGTCACGGGTGGTACCGGCCACATCATCCACAATAGCCTGACGGGTCTGGGTCAACCGGTTGAACAGTGTTGACTTGCCCACATTGGGGCGGCCTACTATCGCTACAAGGTTACTCATATTGCTAAAAGTCAATCCTGTGAATATCCGAAATACCTCAATTCGCGGTCAGAACTGCGCCAGTCCTTATCAACCTTGACAAACAGTTCCATGAATATCTTTTTGCCGAAAAACTTCTCCAGGTCTTTTCTGGCCTCGATGGCCACCCGCTTGAGAGCCTGTCCTTCATGTCCTATCAGGATTCCCTTCTGTGACTCACGCTCAACATAAATCACACAGTTTATGAGAATACGGCTCTTGTTCTCCTTGAACTGTTCTACCGCCACCTCTACAGAGTAAGGAATCTCCTTGTCATAGTGGAGCAGGATCTTCTCGCGGACTATCTCCGATACAAAGAACCTGGCAGGCTTATCAGTCAACTGGTCTTTGTCAAAATAGGGCGGACACTCCGGAATCAGCTCGTTCACGCGCTTGAGCACGGTCTGCACTCCAAAATTATTGGCAGCCGATATGGGTATTATCTCGGCGTTGGGTAGTTTCTCATGCCACGCCTCCACAAGCTTAATCAGGTTCTCCTGGTCTGTAAGGTCTATCTTGTTTATGATAACCAGCACAGGAACCTTCATTTTGGAGACCTTCTCCAGGAATTCTGCGTTTTTGTCGGCCTTCTCCACGACATCCGTCATGTAAAGCAGGACATCAGCATCAACAAGCGCCGATTCTGAGAATGCAAGCATTGACTCCTGAAGCTTGTAGTTGGGTTTGAGTACGCCGGGAGTATCGGAGAACACAATCTGAGACTCCGTGGTGTTGACAATACCCATTATCCTGTGGCGCGTGGTCTGCGCCTTGAAAGTGGCTATGGATATGTGTTCACCTACAAGCAGGTTCATCAGCGTTGACTTGCCTACGTTGGGGTTACCTACTATGTTTACGAATCCGGCTTTATGCATAGGAGAATCTGTTTTGGTAAGAGTCAAAAAAAACGCATCTTATCGGGATGCGTTTTTCAGTCTTGTTTATTCAGCGGCTGCTTCCTTGACTACTGCCAACTTGCCTCTGTAATAACCGCACTCACCGCATACTGTGTGATAGACGTGCCATGCTCCGCAGTTAGGGCAGATTGCCAGGGTAGGTGCCACTGCCTTATCGTGAGTCCTTCTTTTTGCAGTTCTTGTATTGGACTGCCTTCTTTTAGGATGTGCCATTTTGTTTTGTTTTTATTATTGTTGTTTATTCGTTATCTGATTCCATCAAGCTGTTCAAAGCATCCCAACGCGGATCATTTGCTCCTGAATCCTCTACAGTGCCTTCCTCTCCCTCATCGGCAGAATGCTCGTCAAGCTTCTCCATCATACCCTTGTTACATTTGCCCGGGGCATGTACATGCTTGATAGGTATGGCCAGTGCTATGAACTCATAGATGTACCATGCCACGTTTACAAGCCCCTTGTCCTCCGGTACCACCACAATGTCACCGTCATCTGCAAAATCAGGCCCAAGCTTTACCTTGAGTTCACCTGTATTATCAATGTCAAGTGACAAGTCATCCAGGCAACGGTCACAAGTCACAATCACTGTCCCGTTGACAGTAAAAGCCAGATGGTAAACACCGGATACCTTTGTGACATCAAGGTTTACATTCACCTTACCGCGCTGTACCTCTTCGCCCTCCACTATACTGAAGAACTCCTGATCAACGGTCCAGTTATAGGTAGAATTGGCATCCGTAAGCCCCTTCAGGTCAACATTATATTTATCCAGTCTTCCCATCAGACAAATTTTTCGGGGCACAAAGTTACAACTTTATTTTTCAAACAGAAAATATTACTGCCATTTTTGGTTAAAAACACTTTTTAAGGGAAGCTTAATGGTATAGAGTCTTTGAAACTACGGCCCTTCGGCCCTATCCCTCCCACTCCTACGGAGCGGGCCCCTCCCTCTAACGCGCCGAGGGTGGCGACGGTTTCCAAGACTCTATACCATTAAGCTTTGTGCAAATAGAATCATTACTATATGAACAAAGGATCCTTGTACGCACAGAACTTTTTGGGAGTATAGTCTCAAAAACCATCGACGCCCGTGTCGTGCGAACGGGAGGGGCCCGCGCCATAGGCGTGGGAGGGGTAGGGCCGAAGGCCAGTAGTTTTGGAGATTATACTCCCAAAAAGTTCGTTGTTAACGACTTATCGAGGGATTTCGATACGGAAGGTGGTGCCTTTGTTCAGCTCGGAGTGGGCGACGTAGATTTTGCCTTTGTGGTACTCGGTGACGATACGCTTGGCAAGCGAAAGGCCCAGGCCCCAGCCACGCTCCTTGGTGGTGTAACCGGGATCAAAGACACTCTTCCATGAGCTTTTGGCAATGCCCTTGCCGGTATCCGTAACATCTATTGTTACCCAATTCTTATCCTCGGTCAATTTGATTGTAAGCTTGCCTTTTCCACTCATTGCATCGACTGCGTTCTTGCAGATATTCTCAATAACCCAGCCAAACAACGATGCGTTTACACGGGCATTTACCGGTGGATTGGGGAAATCACGTACAAACTTGACGGTTGCCGGCGAACGGTGCTCCACATAATCTATAACGCCGTCCAGCACGCCTACCATATCGGCCTGAACAGGTTCAGGCATGGAGCCTATCTTGGAGAATCGCTCAGCAACCATCTGAAGACGGTTAACATCCTTCTCCATCTCACCTATCAGCTCATCGTCATACTTGTCCTTGAGCAACTCCGTCCAAGCCATGAGTGACGATATGGGAGTACCCAGCTGATGTGCCGTTTCCTTGGACAGGCCCACCCATACACGGTTCTGTTCAGTCTTCTTAAAGCTGAGCAAGGCAAAAATCGCGATAAGCACAAACAGCATGACCACGCCCATCTGGATATACGGATAGACCGTCAGACGGTTCAGGAGCAGCGACTCGTCAAAACACACCTCGTTATAATGTTCAGTGTCAGATTCATCAAAATAGATCTTGATTGAATTGCCAAGCTGACGCATACGCTCCACGCAGCTGTTCAGGTATGCCAGGGTATCGGCCTTCTTTATTTCTATATTCAGGAAACTCTTCACGTCATTGGTCTCATCCACCACTATCACAGGGATAGTCTTGTTTCCTGACAGGACAGAGAGCACCAGACTCAGGTCCGTATTCTCATCGGCATCGCTCAATGACTGGTATGCCTGTGCAAAAAGCTCCATCTTGGAATGCTCCTCGCGTGACAGGTCCTTGACCAGAGACTGTGACACGAACAGCGAAATGAATGCAATTATAATGGCTACTACTATGAGTACGGTCCGTATGCGCTTGAATTCCCTGATTTTTCTCATTAAAAGCCGCCACCCGTTTTTTGAGTGACATAGAATAAACGGATTGAGACTGGGTATATTGTACGGGAACTCAAAGACGGAACATACGACAGGCATTCTCCCGAGTCACACGGGCCACCTCATCCGTACTCACGCCATAGACCTGAGCCAGCGCCACCGCCGTATTGACTATGTATGACGGCTCGTTGCGCTTACCCCTGAACGGAACAGGTGACAGATACGGACAATCAGTTTCCAGCACGACCCTGTCCATGGGTATAATTGGAAGTACCGATGGCAATACCGATTTCCTGTAGGTCAGCACGCCACCTATGCCGAACATGAATCCGCCGAACTCCATAAGAGCCTCCGCCTGAGCGGAATCGCCTGAAAAGCAATGGAATATGCCCCTCAATCCGCAATCCCTGTAGTTGGAGAGCACGTCATAAAGCTGGGTGAAAGAATCCCTTGAATGAATTACGATTGGCAAATCATATTCCAATGCCCACCCTATCTGGACTTTGAAAGATTCAATCTGGTCATCCAGACGGGACTTGTCCCAATAGAGGTCCAGCCCCGTCTCGCCAATTCCTATGAAACGGTGCGCGCCATCCGGACGCCGGTCCGTGTCAAGCCCCTCTTTAAGACATGCCAGCTGGCTGCGGAAATCATCCGCCAGGTCCTCAGGGTGCAGTCCTGTCATGGGACGGCACACATCGGGCCACCTGTCGCACACGGCAAGTAGTCCGTCAAGCGTATCAGGATTGATATTGGGAAGAAGCAGATATTCCAGGCCCGCCTCAAGGGCCCTGTCCATCACCTGCGGCAAATCATCGCTGAAAGCCTCGTCATAGACATGGCAGTGGGTGTCAATCAGCCTTCTCACTGCTGCGATAATAGTATATCAGACCGTATTCACGGCATGCCTTGAGTTTCTTTTCACCAGTCAGATCCGAGAAATAATCCTCTATCGAATTCCAGACATCAAGAATGACCTCATCTATCTGTGGTCTCATCAGTGATACCACAAGAAGAGCCTCATCGGTAAGCTGACGTAGTTCACACTGCTTGTCATACAGTTCCCTGAAAAGGTCATAATGGACTGTCACCTTTGCGATTGTAGGATTATAGATAGGGATTCCCCTTTGGGCCGTTCTCTCCTTCTCTCCCTTGATGGTATTCTCGCAACACCTTATGACAGCAATGTCACTTGACATGTCCGGGAGTTCGCCCGAGTTTTCAGGAATGGAATAGAATGACCTGTCCGAGGCCTTGATCTCACCTCTCTTAACGCACATGTTAAATACAGTCAGGAAATGTGACACATACATCCTGGCATTCTTGAGTCTGGTCTGATACGGTTCCGATTTTGAGTAACTCACTTGGGTGTCAAGCGATTTCAGATACCTGTCAACGGCCTCCTTGAACTGTTTCAGCTTCTTTTCCGCTCTTGTAAACAGTTCTGGTGACAGCACAGGGGTATAATAATCACTGTTACGCATCTTGTCCAATGATGTCTCCAACGATCGGATTCTGGCCTGGTCTGTGTTAGGCAATCTTCTATAAGGCATAAATCAGATATTTCTGTTCATTAGACTTTTAGCATAATCCCTTATTACCTTCTTACGGGACTCAGGAAGGCTCACCTCCTCAAGCCTTCCAAGACCTTCATCAAAAAGAGAGCTAATAAGATTCTCTGACAGCTCCTTTACACCGACAGCGTCATATATGGCACGCACACCCGCTATCTTTGAATCCGGATCAACGCCGTCATATACTGCCCAACGGTCCAGTTCCTCTCTCTGCGACGGGCTTGCCAGACGGTAAGTGTTTATATAAAGGTAGGTCTTCTTGTTGCAAAGTATGTCACCGCCTATCTTCTTTCCGAAAACCGCCGGATCACCATACACATCCAGCAGATCATCCTGCAACTGGAAAGCCAATCCCACTTTCTCGCCAAAATCATACATCAGAGCGGAATCCCTATCTGTAGCTCCGCCCAGGACAGCCCCCATCTGTGCACAAGCGGCAAGCAGCACGGAAGTCTTGAGACGTATCATCTCAATATATTCAGCCTCGGTGACATCGTGGCGTGTCTCGAACTCCATATCGTACTGCTGTCCCTCCATTATACCTGTAAAGGTCTCGTTCGCAATCTTCAGTATCTTAGGGGTGTATCCGGAACCCGATTCCGACAGGAAACGGAAAGCAAGCACAAGCATGCCGTCACCAGACAGGATAGCCGTGTTCTCATTCCATTTCTTATGGACAGTGGCATGTCCGCGCCGTATGTCGGCCTTATCCATCAGGTCATCATGCAAAAGCGTGAAATTATGGAAAGTCTCCATACCGGCCGCCACCTTGAACACGTTCTCTATGTCATCGGCATACATGTTGTATGCGGCAATCAGCAATGTGGGACGGATACGCTTGCCACCCAAAGAAAGGACATATCTGATAGGGGCATAGAGAGCATCAGGTCTGCGGGAATAATCCATACCCTGCAGATAATGTTCAAACTTGTCTTGTATTTGATCTATTGAATTCATGTACCACAAAAGTAATAAGATGTTTTCAAAAAACTATGCGCATAATGATACAAAAAAACGAAGAGGCCGTCAAAGCCTCTTCGCTGTCTGATATACTGTTCCGTAAAAATCAGTTGAGACGGAAGTTAACCGGCAGATTGAATTTACAGCGTACCGGTTTACCGCGCTGCTCACCGGGTTTCCATTTAGGCATTGCACTTACTACGCGTACAGCCTCCTTATCCATCTGCGGATGAACGCCCTTAACCACTTCAACGTCCACAATTGAACCGTCCTTGTTCACAGTGAATGATACGATCACACGGCCTGTGATACCGCTCTCACGGCAAATGGCAGGGTATTTCATATTCTTTCTGAGATAATCATAAAGGGCATTGGTACCACCGGGGAATTCAGGGGCCTGCTCAACGACCATGAATATCTCTTCTTCCTCGGGTTCCGGCTCAACCTCAACGTAGTCAATCTCGCTCAGGTCAACCCAGTCCACGTTATCCTCGAACGAAGCCATGATATCCTCTTCTATTTCGGCGTCGTCCTCAACTATCTCAATAATCTCGGCTTTTGTCACGGCTGCAGGTGGTGGGGGAACAGTCTTTTTCTCCGGAAGGGTGATAGGCACCATCTCCTCATTAAGGGAAACGTCCTTTACACCGTAGATTTCCGAATTGTCCTCCACATCCCTCTGAGTCCACTCGAGAGCCACGAACATAACGGCCAGAGCCATTACGAATCCTATCAGGAGAGAGGTGCTTTTTCCTTTCTCAAGATTAGCGCGTTCAGACTTCTTGATTTCCATAATTATAATGTTTTAGTTTTTAGACACTTTTGTTATCTAGCGGCAAAAATACCAATATTTTTGTCATTACCGATAACAAACGGCCTTTTTTTGTATTTTTAATATTTGACAAGGCTCTCACTTTCTTCCTTGTTTCTGTCCTGTAAACGTGACGTTTTTGATAATACGTCTTTAATCTGAAAAAAATTTTTGTTGAGCCTGTTTTTTTCTTTTGGCACCTGTGTATCGGTTTGCCTTTTAAAAACGTTTATAAATAAAGACATGTTACACTCGTTTTTTGTACATTTGTTCCCGATGAAAAGAAACCTCCTGACAATAGCATTGGCTTCAATCCTGATTGGAGCGAATACAATCCAGGCACAGAGTCTGGAAAGTTCATTCCAGTTCCTTAAGTTGCCTGTCTCGGCGCACAATTCATCTCTGGGAGGCCGCGTGGTGTCGGTCTGTGACCCTGACCCCGCTCTGTACCTGTCCAATCCGGCATTGCTGTCGGCCAATGAGACACGGCTTCTGGGACTGAGCGCCATGACCTGGTTCTCCGGGACTACGGTAGCCGGAGCGCAGTTCAGCAATGTTTTCGATTCCCGTTCACACTATGCCTTCAACGGCAGGTATGTAAGCTACGGCAAGATGCAGGAGACGCAGGCCGACGGTACGGTAACCGGCACTTTCACCGCAAAAGACATTTCCCTAGGTGCCACATGGTCATATATGCTGACCGACAATCTGAGCGGAGGACTCACCGGCAACGTGATAACTTCCAGATACGGTTCAATGAGTTCAGTTGCCATAGGGGTTGACATAGGACTGTCATACAACGATACGGACAAAGGCATATCAATAGGACTGGCCGCCACAAACCTGGGAGGTCAGATCAAGGCATTCGAGAACACGTTCCAGAAACTGCCGTTTGACCTTTGCGCCGGAATAACATGGAAACCGGCCCACGCCCCATTGCGTTTCACGGTATCGATGGACAATCTTACCCGATGGAGCGCATCTGACTTCTACTTTACCGAAGGTTCAAACCAAGGGTTCGGCGAAATCCTTAAACGTCACGTTTCAATAGGAGCCGACATCAACCTGACAGAGCGTCTGTACGTGGCAATGGGATTCAACCTGCGCGCTCGTGAGGAACTTGCCGAGAAGGGCAGCAAAGGTCTTACAGGCATAACGCTTGGCACCGGTCTGAAAATAGGCAGAGTCATGTTTGACCTCTCCTACGGAAAATACCAGGTGTCTGAATCATCGCTTATCTGCAATTTCGCATTCAACATATAATGAGAAAGATTATCATAGCAATGGACGGCCATTCGTCATGCGGCAAAAGCACCATGGCCAAGACACTTGCCAAGAAGATTGGCTACACCTATATAGATACAGGCGCAATGTATCGTGCCGTCACGCTTTTTGCGTTACGCAAGGGGTTCATCAGGGACAATTCAATTGACCAGGAGTCATTACGCTCGGAACTGCCGCGTATAGAGATATCATTCGGCCATGATGATGAAGGCAAGCAGTTCACGATGCTGAACGGAGAGAACGTGGAGCGTGAGATACGCGGCATGGAGGTATCAAGCCATGTAAGCCCCATATCGGCCATACCGTTCGTACGTGAGGCCATGGTGGAGCAGCAGAGAACCATGGGCAGCAAGGGAGCGGTCATCATGGACGGCCGCGATATAGGTACCACCGTATTCCCCAACGCCCAGCTCAAGATATTCGTGACCGCAAGTGACGAAATCCGTGCCCGCCGCCGCTATGACGAACTGGTGTCAAAAGGCGAGAATCCGGTTTACGAGGATGTTCTAAAGAATGTACGCGAACGGGACTACATAGACTCACACCGCGCGGTATCGCCCCTGCGCAAGGCCGATGACGCCATTGTGCTCGACAACAGCCACATGACTTATGATGAGCAGGACCAGTGGCTAATGGAACAATACCTGAAAGCCGTTCAGCAATGAATCCCGGAATCACAGTTGAGATAGACAATGACTCCGGATTCTGTTTCGGTGTGCTGTCAGCCATAGGCAAGGCCGAGGAGGAACTGCGTCATGGCGATGAACTGTTCTGCCTGGGAGACATAGTACATAACGGTATAGAATGTGAACGGCTGCAGGACATGGGTCTTAAGACCATCAACCACAAGCAGTTTGACTCACTCAAGAATGCAAAAGTATTACTTCGTGCCCATGGTGAGCCCCCCACGACTTATGCCACCGCGCAAAGGAATGGCATAACACTCATTGACGCCACATGTCCTGTGGTGCTCAAGCTGCAGCAGCGCATACTCAGGCAATACCAGGCTATGGACCCCGCCACCGGCCAGATAATCATATTCGGACAGAAAGGACACGCCGAGGTCCTGGGTCTGGTGGGACAGACCGGAGGCAAGGCCACGGTAATTGAGTCGGCCGATGAGATAGACCGCATAGATTTCAGCAAGGACATATATCTTTACTCACAGACCACTAAATCGGCTTCCAGCTACAACCAGCTTATAGAAGAGATATCCAGACGTGTGCCCCCCGGAAGGACTTTCACGCCCAACAACACGGTATGCGGACAGGTATCGCACCGGCGCGAGAAGATACGTGAGTTTGCAAGCCGTCATGACGTGATCCTGTTCGTTTCGGGACGCAAAAGCTCCAACGGCAAGGTGTTGTTCAATGAATGCCTTGACGTGAACCCCGGCTCATACCTGATAGAGGGTAAGGAAGACATAGATTTCAGCATTCTGGAAGGTGCCAGGTCTATCGGGATATGCGGTGCCACCTCTACACCCAAGTGGCTGATGGAGGAGTGCAGGGATTATATACTAAAACGTTATAATTGAGAATTGAGAATTGAGAATTACTAATAATAATTGGATTATGAGCTTGAAGTATAATGAGATTGGAAAGACAGGAATGAAAGTGGCGCGTCTGGCGTTCGGTGCATCATCACTGGGAGGCGTATTCCATGAGATCAATGAAAAGAAAGCCATTGAGGCAGTCCATACTGCCGTAGATAACGGACTCAACTTTATAGACGTATCGCCCTACTACGGACACTACAAGGCCGAGACCGTGCTGGGTAAGGCTCTCAAGGAGATTCCGCGCAGCAAATACTATCTCTCCACCAAGGTGGGACGCTACGGAAAGGACGGCGTAAACACATGGGACTACAGCGCCAAGCGAGCCACGGAGAGCGTCTATGAGAGTATGGAGCGCCTTAACATAGACCATATAGACCTTATCAACGTGCATGATATAGAGTTCCAGGCAGCTCTGCCCGGCGGACTGCAGAAAGTGGTCGATGAGACCCTGCCCGCTCTGGTTGAACTGCGTGAAAAAGGAGTTGTTAGCCACGTGGGTATTACAGACCTCCAGCTTGAGAACCTCAAGTGGGTGGTTGACCACGCTCCTGCCGGCACCGTAGAGAGCATACTCAATTTCTGCCATTTCTGCCTTAACGATGACAAGCTCAATGACTATCTGGGCTACTTTGAGCAGAAGGGCATAGGCGTAATCAACGCATCTCCGCTGGCCATGGGCCTGCTCTCCGAGCGCGGTGTACCAGACTGGCACCCGGCCCCAAAACCTCTGGTAGAGGCCTGCGCCAAAGCCGCACAGCACTGCAAATCACGCGGTACATCAATTGAGAAACTGGCCGTGCAGTACTCATACAGCAATCCGCGTATTGCAACCAACCTGTTCAGTTCGGCCAATCCCGCCAACGTACTCAAAAACATCCAGGCGGTACAGGAGCCGCTTGACTGGGATCTGGTATTTGAGGTTCGGGAGATTATAGGCAACCAGCAGCGCGTAACCTGGTGCAACTCATAATCCGGTCATGAAGATAATAGACACCCACTCACATCTGTGGCTGCGTCAGGACACCGTAGTGAACGGCATGCCCATACGCACGCTTGAGAACGGCCGTTCCCTGTTTATGGGTGAGGTACGTCAGATGGTGCCGCCGTTCATCATTGACGGCCGTAACACAGCCGAGATATTCCTGTCAAACATGGACTATGCCCAGGTAACGGCAGCCGTCGTGGTGCAGGAGTTCATAGACGGCCTGCAGAATGACTATCTTGCTCAAGTTCAGCAGCGTTATCCTGACCGTTTCATTGTATGCGGTATGGCCGATTACCGCCTGCCCGGCTGGCTGCAGCAGGCAAAAGAACTGATAAATCAGGGATTCCGCGGTATAGCAATTCCCGGTCACAGGCTGCAGACTCCAACCGGACGCATCAGCCTGACCAACCCTGATATGATGGAGATGTTCCGCATAATGCAGGATAAAGGAGTGTTCCTGTCCATAACCCTTGAAGACGGAGCCGCACAGGTGCCCCAGATGGAAGAGGTCATACAGCAGTTCCCGGACCTTAAGATTGCAGTAGGCCATTTCGGGATGGTCACCGTACCCGGCTGGATGGAACAGATCCGTCTGGCCCGCCACAAGAACGTGATGATAGAATCAGGCGGCATAACCTGGCTTTTCAACGATGAATTCTACCCGTTCAATGGGGCAGTCCGGGCTATCCGTAAAGCAGCCGATGAGGTTGGTATGGACAAACTGATGTGGGGATCGGATTACCCCCGCACCATAACCGCAATTACATATCGGATGTCATATGATTTCATACTTAAAACCACAGAACTTACGGAGCATGAGAAAGAACAGTTCCTGGGCCTGAACGCCGTAAAGTTCTACAACATCAAGACTGAAATATATTTACCTTACATTAAAAACATGTCAGAATGAGCAATAATCAGAAATCCAAGACCTTTACCGTTGCGCTGTCAATGGTAATCTGCCTGTTCTTCCTATGGGCAATAAGCAACAACCTGCTTTCATCGGTCGTCAAGAAGATGATGACCCTGTTTGATATAGACCAGGCCAAGGCCGAGTTCGTAGAGACCTCTTACTGGTTTGCCTACTTCCTGTTCCCCATACCTATAGCCATGTTCATGAAGCGCTACAGCTACAAGGCGGGAATCATTCTGGGCCTGCTCATAGCTGCCGTAGGAGGACTGCTGTTCCTGCCCGTTACGCGCATGCACAGTTTCCCGCTCTACCTTTGCGCCTTTTTCATTGTAGCCATAGGCATGTGTTTCCTGGAGACTGCGGCAAACCCGTATGTCACGGAACTTGGTGACCCCGCCACCGCACCGCGCCGTCTCAACCTGGCACAGGCATTCAACGGACTGGGCGCATTCATAGCCGCCATGTTCCTGAGCAAGATCATACTTGGTACTGAGGCCACCAGCACCGTAGAACAGGAGATACACACATTCCGCCTCACCTACGCCATATTTGCCATTGTGCTCATTGTAATCGCGGTTGTATTCATATTCACCCGCCTGCCCCGCATACAGGCAGAAGATGCCGATGAAACCAACAAAAAGCTCATCTCATTCAAGGTGCTCAAGCGCAGCCATCTGCGTAACGGCGTGATTGCACAGTTCTTCTACAACGGCGGCCAGACAGCCGTGAACAGCCTGTTCCTGGTGTATTGCATCAACTACGTAGGTATGACCAACAGCCAGGCCACAACCTTCTTTGGGTTCTACATGCTGTTCTTCCTTCTGGGCCGATGGGTAGGTACCACGCTCATGGTCAAGTTCCGCCCTGAAAACATGCTGGTATTCTACGGCATAGCCAATGTACTGCTCTGCATAATAGTATGCGTGGTTGGCGGCAAGGCTGCCGTATATGCCATGATGGGCATATCATTCTTCATGTCAATCATGTATCCCACCCAGTTCTCACTGGCACTTACAGACCTTAAAGGCGATACCAAGAGCGGATCGGCATTCCTGGTTATGGCCATAGTGGGCAACTCCATACTGCCCATCCTGACCGCATACGTTCAGAAATCAATGGCCAACCCCAATATAGCATACATCATCCCATTGGTTTGCTTTGCTGTATGCGCATGGTACGGTTGGAAAGGACATAAAGTAGTTGACTGATGAGACAGATTAGGATTCCCGCACAGGGACAGATGATAGTGGAGGAGGCCCCAAAGCCGCAAGCCGGCCAAGGCCAGGTGCTCCTCAAGATTGGATACGTAGGCTTTTGCGGATCGGACCTGAACACATTCCTGGGCCGTAACCTGATGGCCAAGGAGGCCGTAATCCCAGGCCACGAGATTGGCGCAACTATTGAGAGCGTAGGTTCCGGAGTACCGGAGTTCCTTTCACCAGGAATGACTGTAACGGTCAATCCCTATACCAATTGCGGACACTGCGCCGCCTGCCGTTCCGGCCACCCCAACGCCTGTGAGTTCAATGAGACTCTGGGCGTGCAGCGTGACGGCGCCATGCGTGACTATATGGTACTCCCGTGGCAGAAAATAATTCCGGCAGAAGCCATTTCACCGCGTGATTGCGCCCTCATTGAACCTATGAGCGTAGGTTTCCATGCCGTATCACGAGCACAGGTTACAGACTCTGACACCGTACTGGTATTTGGCTGCGGAATGATTGGCGTAGGCGCCATAGTCCGTGCATCGCTGCGCGGAGCAAACGTGATTGCAGTAGACTTGGACAACGATAAACTGGCGCTGGCCAAGCGTCTTGGAGCATCCTACACTATCAACTCCAAGGAGCAGGACCTGCACGCTGAACTTGTAAAACTTACAAATAGTCTTGGACCCACAGTAGTGATTGAGGCTGTAGGTAGCGTGCCCACATATCAAGCAGCAATAGATGAGGTTGCATTCTCCGGCCGTGTAGTCTGCATAGGCTACTCCAAGAATGACGTGACATTCCACACTGGCCTGTTCGTAAAGAAGGAACTCAACATTCACGGCTCACGTAACGCCACGCCATCAGACTTTGAGGCCGTCATCCGCTACCTCCAGCGCGGCATCTGCCCCAAAGACGAACTGATCTCTGCCGTAGTCAAACCTGAAGAGGCTATCTCCGCCATGCAGAAATGGGTTGAAGCCCCCGGAAAAGTCTTCCGGATTCTGGTCGGCTTCTATTGACCCCACTCCCAAATAGGGCATAGGGCCTCAGGGAGTCTCGCACCCACGCGCGACCAGTGGGAGGGGCCCGCAACTAAAAATATCTATTCTGGAACGCTGAACTGTGTTCAGTAGTTTCGGAATAGATATTTTTCGTTGTGGGAGGGCATTCTCCCTGAGACCCTATGCCCTATTTGGGAGTGGGGTCAATTTTCACTATCCTCCAAATCGAGGGATTTTATCTGAGCGAGCAAGTCATCGGTTTCCTGCTTCAGGGTCTCTATCTTGGCCTTGATAGCATCCACAAAGCCGCTGCCGGCCTTGCTGGAGGCGTTCATGAATCCCAGATTGTTCTCATATGTCTGGAGCTCGCTCTTTTTCTGCTCATACTGGCGCTGCAGCTTTTCACGCGGTGAGCCTGCCTCACGGGCGGCACCTCCACGCTGGGCAGGACGTCCGCGGCGGGTACTTACCATGTTTGCAAACGGCTCCATGGCAGCCTTGAACTGGGCGGCAATCTTATCCTTGACCTTGAAAGGTACGAATCCTATGCCGTTCCACTCATCTACCAGCTGCTGGATTGCCTGGATATCGTCATCACTCAGATTGGCGGCATCAAAAGCCTGCAGCTTGGCCAGGATCTCCTTCTTGGCAGTCAGATTGGCGTTCTCCTCACGTTTCTTTGATGAAGTGTTCTTGTCACGCTGCTCATAGAAATAGTCACAGGCACCAATAAAACGCTTCCAGATGGCATTGGTGTACTTTTTCTGCACCGGGCCTATCTCACGCCACTGTTTCTGGAGTTCCGCCATCTTATCGGCAGTTTCCTTCCAGTCTGTGCTCTCCTTAAGGGCCTCGGCCTGCTCACACAGGGCGGTCTTCTTCTCAAGGTTTGCGGTCATATCGGTCTTGGCCTGCTTGAAGAACTCACCCTTGCGGCTGAAGAACGCATCACATGCGGCGCGGAAACGCTCAAAAATCTTCTGGTTCTGCTTGGCTGGAGCAAAACCTATGTCTTTCCACTTCTTCTGCAGGGCAAGCACCTCCTGGGTCTTGTCATTCCAACTCTGGAAAGTGGTAAGCTTATCATATTCAATCCCCTCCAGGAGCTCGCAAATCACAGTCTTCTGGTCCAGATTCTCCTTCTCTTTCTCCTTAAGCTGCTCAAAATGCTGCTGGTGACGCTTGTTTATCACTGTCGATGCGGCCTTGAACCTGTTCCATATCTCCTCTCTTGACTCCTTTGACACGGGACCTGTCTCACGATAGTCCTGATGCAGTTTCTGAAGCTTACGGAATGCGCCCACGATATCCGGGTCATCGGCCAGTTTCTCAGCCTCCTCACAGATGGCTATCTTGGCCTCCATGTTCTTCTTGAAATCATACTCGCGGAACTCGTTGTTCAGTTTCTGTATGTCATAGAACTGCTCGGCATACTGCTGATATGATTTCCAAAGCTCATTTGCCTTATCGGCCGGAACCTCCTTTATCTCTTTCCACTCCTGAACCAGCGCCTTGAACTCATTGTACGATGCACCTTCAGTATTGGCTTTCTCAATAAGAGCCTTGAAGCGGTCAAGCAGTTCCAGTTTCTTCTTGTAGTTCTCCTTCTGGACAATCTCAAGGGCCTCCTGAGCGGCGGCTTTCTTCTCCTTGATAATGTTCATAAGCTTACGGTACTGCTCCTCTATAGGGTCAGGTTCCGGCTTGAACTCCTCGGCTGTACCTCCGCCAGCCACGAATGCAGCTATCTGCTCATCCTGGGCAGCCCTCTGCAATTTGTAGAATGCCTGCTTTAGTGATTCCAGCTCCGGACGCTTGGCTATGCTGATGTCGCCCACCATCTCCTGCAGGCGCTCAATTATACTCTCTCTTGTAAGGGCGGTTTCCTCCTGTGCAGCATCCTCCACGGCACTCTCCTGTTCGGCACTCTCCTGAACGGGAGCCTCTTCCTCCTTTACTTCAGCCTCCGGCTGTGCGGGTGTCTGCTCTTCAACTACGGCAGCCTGCTCCTGGGGTTTCACCTCCTCTACAACATTATTCTTCTGTTCCTCTTCCATATCGGGAATGATTTACTATGTTAATACCTTGCAAAAGATGCAAATAAAAACAATAATCCGCAAAACTCCTAATTTCCCGGCATTTTTCTGCGGGAGATCATATAATCAGCGTGATCACCAGCATGTAGATGCCCATACCCAGAAGGTCATTGGTTATCTGCACAAAGGGGCCGGTGGCTATGGCGGGGTCTATGTGTATCTTCTCGAATATAAGCGGCAGCAGGGTTCCCCACAGGGTTCCTATAAGCACCAGCGCAAACAGGCTTACGGGGACGGCGTATGTCACGGTCTCGGCAAATCCGAACTGGTAAATGTTATAGCCCAGTACCAGAAGCGACAGCACTATAGCGTTGAGCAGTGCTACAGCGCTCTCCTTGAACACCTGTTTCCATATGTTTGACGTGTTGAGCGATCCGTTGGCAAGGCCCTGTACCACGATAGCCGAAGACTGGGTGCCCACGTTACCGCCCGTACCGCCAATTAGTGGAATGAACAGCAGCAATCCCACGTAACATTGAAGCGTAGGTTCAAACTTACCTAGAAGCATGGAGTTGAGAATGCCGCCCAGCATACCTATCAGCAGCCATGGTATTCGTGCCCACATCTGACGGAACACGCTGTCATCGGTCTCCACGTCGCTGGTAAGACCTGATGCCATCTGGTAGTCATGCTCCTGTTGTTCACGCAACTCATCAATCACGTCATCTACGGTGATCTGACCCTGCAGGCGGCCTATGCTGTCTATTACGGGAACCGATACCAGGTTATACTTCTCTATCATCTGCACCACATCATCAATGGGAGTATCAACCTTGGTGCTTATCACGTCCTCGTCCATCACGTACTTTACCTTTGATACGGACGGGTTTGTAATCATCTTCTTGAGCGGGAACACACCCTTAAGGCGACCGTCATCATCCACCACATAGACGTTGTAGATCTCATCCAGGTCCTCGGCCTGCTTGCGCATCTCTTGCAGGCACTCCGGCATGGACATGTTCTCATTCACCACCACCATCTCGGTGCCCATCAGACCACCGGCCGTGTCCTCATCGTACTGCATCAGGTCAACAATGTCGCTGGCCTGCTCTATATCGCCTATGTGGGCCAGCACCTCTTCCTGCTTGTCCTCATCCAGGTCCTGAATGATATCAACGGCATCGTCGGTGTCCATGTTGTCGATGAACTTGCTGGCAATAAGTTCTGAGGGGAGTTCATCCAGCAACCGCTTACGGTTGTCCTCGTCCATCTCGACCAGCACATCGGCAGCGGTCTCATTGTCCAGCTGGCGATACACCAGACGGGCCTCGTCAACGTCAAGCTCATCACACAGCTCGGCTATGTCGGCGGGGTGCATATCTTCAAGGATAACCTTCAGCTTGTCGGCATCCTTGTTCTCTATCACTTCAAGTATGTTATCCAGAAATTCCTTCTCCATAGTTCTGAATATTGCGGCCCTGAAGCGGGGCCAGGTACATTTTTAGGTTTTTCTATCTCAACGGTGTTCAGGCCTTGCCTTCAACCATAAGAGTCAGTCTTATGAAGTCTTCAACTGACAGTTGTTCCGGGCGTTTGTCCAGGTAGGGGCAGTCCGCCGGTAGAGGAGAATCCTTCTCATAGACCTGACGAAGGGAGTTACGCAACATCTTGCGGCGCATCCCGAACGTGGCTTTCACGATCTTGCGGAAAAGCGCCTCGCTGCACTCCAGCTGACGGCGGCTGTTACGTCTTAGACGGATTACGCCGCTCTTGACCTTTGGAGGCGGGTCAAAGACGTTTTCATTTACGGTAAAGAGATATTCGGTGTCATACCACAATTGTAAGAACACGCTCAGTATGCCATAGTCCTTGTTGCCGGGACCTGAGCAGATGCGTTGTGCCACCTCACGCTGCAGCATTCCCGTACAGCAAGGTATGAGTTCCTTATTATCCAACATTTTGAAGAAAATCTGGCTGGATATGTTGTAAGGATAGTTTCCGGTGAGTACGAACTGACGGCCGCCAAAAACCGCATTCAAGTCCATCTTGAGGAAATCGCCCTCAATCACGTCCAATCCCGGACAGTTTTCATGCAAGTATGCAACAGACTCATTGTCTATTTCAACAACTTTAAGTTCACGGTTTTTCTGACTTAGGAATTGTGTAAGAACCCCTGTACCGGGTCCTATCTCAAGAATCGGAAGGTCGGCGCGAATATCAACAGTGCCGGCTATACGCTGAGCGATATCCATATCCCTCAGGAAATGTTGGCCTAATGCCTTTTTGGGTCTTACTGTCCGCATCAACGTCGTCCATATAGAATATGTTTGGTTACTGAATCGCGAAAAATTGCTATCTTCGCGCATTGAATGCTGACCTCCCGCCGCACTCGCAGCGACAAAGTTAGGCAAAATCATCCAAAGGGTGTACACTTTGTAATGAAAAAGATAACCTCAACCACACTCAAGATAGCCATTCCGCTACTGGTATCGGCAGTGGTGCTCTATTACACTTACCGAGACTATGATTTCAGTCAGTTCTGGACTGACCTGGGTAGCATAAAATGGGGCTGGCTCATTGCGGCACTTTCATTCAGCGCCCTTGGACCGCTGTTCCGCGGACTGCGCTGGAACCTGCTGCTTGAACCCATCGGTTACGATGTACCCAAGAAAGATACTGTCCTGACAGTGTTCACAGGATATGCAGCAAACATAATCATACCACGTGTGGGCGAGATATGCCGTTGTGGTATGCTTGAGCAGAACGCCGGTGTGCCGTTCAGCAAAGGCTTGGGCACGCTGGTAGCCGAGCGTGTGGTCGATGCAGTGCTGCTGGGACTGATTGTAGTGGCCGGTATCTGTATTTCGTGGAGTGAGTTCCAGCTGCTTCTTACGCCAACCGATGCCGACCTGGCTGCACCTGCCGTAGAAAGCATACCTCTGCTGCAAAACCCAAAGTTCTGGTTCTGGACCATCGGAATCATACTATTCATAGCCATCTGCTGGTGGGCTTGCGTAAAATTCCGCCTGTGGGACAAGGTAAAGAATTTTATCCAGGGATTCTGGGAGGGATTCATGTCACTCAAACAGATTAAACGTCTGCCTTTGTTCCTGGTTTATTCCCTTGGTATCTGGCTATGCTACTACTTTGAACTCTATCTGGCATTCTATTGTCTGCCATCTACCGCAGCCGTAGGCCCAATTGGCGGACTTGCATGTTTTGCCGCAAGCAGCGTAGCGGTACTGGTGCCCACCCCTAACGGAGCCGGCCCTTGGAACCTTGCGATAGTAAAGATGCTGGAGATATACGGTGCCAAGACAAATGAGGCGCAGATAATGTCATTCGTGCTTCATTTCTGCCAGACCATGATATATCTGCTATGCGGATTCATAGCCTGGATTGTACTCAAGATAATTCACCGTGACGGCCGTAAAGCCTCCACCCTATCATAACCTGTCTGCGATATGGAACATCCCGAAAACAGCGATGAATACAAAGGACTGACCGTGAACAGCGGAGTCATCAGCCCGGGCTCAGTCAACCCCTACCTTAAGGGCCGCAAGATAAACCGCCCCACCCTGTCCGTACAGGATTATGTGGATGGAATAGTTAAGGGCAACGTGACCGTACTGAGTCAAGCGGTAACTCTGGTGGAAAGCCTGAGGCCGGAACATCAGGCCATAGCACAGGAGGTAATAGAAAAGTGTCTTCCATACTCAGGCAACTCTGTACGCATTGGCATAAGCGGCGTTCCGGGTGCCGGCAAGAGCACATCGATAGATGCATTCGGTCTGCATGTACTCAAGGATGGAGGCAAGCTTGCCGTCCTGGCCATAGACCCCAGTTCGGAGCGCACCAAGGGCAGCATACTGGGCGACAAGACCCGCATGGAACGCCTATCCGTGCATCCCAAGGCATTCATACGCCCCAGCCCGTCGGCAGGATCGTTGGGCGGAGTAGCCCGCAAGACCCGTGAGACCATTGTGCTGTGCGAGGCCGCCGGCTTTGACAAGATCTTCGTTGAGACCGTAGGCGTGGGACAGAGCGAGACCGCAGTCCATTCAATGGTTGATTTCTTCCTTCTCATCCAGCTGGCCGGAACCGGCGATGAACTGCAAGGCATAAAGCGCGGCATAATGGAGATGGCCGACGGCATCATAATAAACAAGGCCGACGGTGACAACGCTCCTAAAGCCGAGCTGGCAGCAAACTCGTTCCGCAACGCCCTGCACCTGTTCCCGCCATCTGAAAGCGGCTGGACACCCAAGGTACTTACCTATTCCGGATTCTACGAGTATAGGATAAAAGAGGTATGGGACATGGTATGGGAGTACATTGATTTTGTAAAGAAGAACGGCTATTTCCAGTACCGCCGCAACGAGCAGGCCAAATACTGGATGTATGAGACCATAAACGAATCCCTCAGGAACGGTTTTTATAATAACCCGGAAATATCGGCCCTTCTGAACGAATATGAAACTCAGGTTCTTAGCGGCCAGCAAACTTCATTTGTTGCCGCACACCGGCTTCTGGACCTCTACTATTCCAGAAAATAGTACAAAAAGAGGCTCAAAAATCACTCCTGGAGATTATCGTGAATAAGGATGTTTGCCCAAGGCCAGGAACAGACGGGCCTTCAATGTTTTTTTCCAATGTTTATATCGTCTCATAAAGGTTAATTCCTTATGATAATATGTTACCTCTATCCTATTGGTAGCATATATTCTATAGCCCTTTTTTATGATTTCTAGATTAAAGGGTACATGTTCACAAAAACATGCTGAAACGTTCTTAAGTTCCGGCGTTTGCAAAACGTCAAATTTCAGATTACTGATCGCTTCCCAGCGATAGATTCCTATTCCGTTAAAAGCAGAGTTACACGGCAGATAATCACGGCCTCTAAGCAAACTGTTGAAATACCATGATGTCACATAATGATATTTACGTGAAACAACCCACCTCCGGGTTTTCATCGGATCCACACCTTCAGGAACGAAAGCATACGAATCATACTGGAATTGCGGCACCATTTCTGTTCCATCAGGTTTACTGAAAAGGAAATGACCACTCGCAAAGAGTGCGCCCCAGTCATCAGGAACCTGACGAATGGCATCTATGACATCCTTTGGGGAGAAACGCTCCACATCAATGTCTATAAAACAAAACAGATCCGGTTCAAAACGGCTGAGCACCTCGTCCAGTACCCTGTTTCTGAAGCGGACCATTTTACTTATACGATACACGCTCTTTTCGGGATACGGCAATTTTACACTCTTTTGAGGGATTGTCGTCTGATTGGTAGTCTCACAAATTGCTACAACATGGTCATTTTGGGCCGCCCAATCCTTGAGTATCTCTGCAGTACCATCCTTGCTGTCATTCTCATATACTACTACGTGATAATCCTTGAACGCCTGGCCTATCTCCTCCACACGAACCATATTGCATTTAAGACTGTCTTTACAATCCCTGGCCAGGATACCAAAGACAATGGTCAAATTCTCTATCGCTGCAGACATAACACAAAATATACCCTATCGTAGAATCGCATCCGTATACGATACTTGTATTTCCGACAAAGGTAGTTATTGTAAATGATTCCCGAAAAAAAAACTAAAGAGGCGCGTTTGCGTCTCTTCTTTTTTGCTGGGCTACCCGGACTCGAACCAGGAAAGGCAGGACCAGAATCTGCAGTGTTACCATTACACCATAGCCCAGTATTTGCTCAAAAGCGGTGCAAAGATACTGCTTTTTTACGGAACACAAATTTTTTGGCACATTTTTTGTGTTTATTCGTCTTGAAACAGGCAGCGCATTATTGCAATAACCTTTTTTGGATGCAGAATCTGAATGCAGTGTGAGTTTTTCATTATTTTTGCAGATTAAGAAACAGTTCCATAGACAGAATGGCTAAAAAGAAAAAGAGAGAAAGCATAATAGAGAGTATAATAAAAGGTATTCAGGAACGTAAGGGAGAGGGTATCACAGTTGTGGACCTGACCGGCATAGAGGATACCGTATGCCGTTATTTCGTCATATGCCAGGGAGGTACGCCTAACCAGACCCTGGCCATAGAGGACTCCATACGCGAGACAGTCCGCGTAGAAGAAGGACGCAAGCCCGACTTTGTGGAGGGAGCCCGTTATGCCCACTGGATCGCAATGGACTACGGCGATGTGATGGTACACATTTTCATACCGGAACTGCGCAGGTTCTATGACCTGGAGCACCTCTGGGCCGATGCGGTCCTGGAAGAGATCCCTGATATGGACTGACACCTTGACATATACATCAACTGACACCATCTTACTTTTATGGCAGACGACAAAGACAACAAGCCCAAAAACGGATTCAGAATCCAGACTTTGCTTTACATCATACTTTTCATAGCATTCGGATATATACTGCTCAAGGATGACGGTTCTGATCTGAACGGAGAGGCCACATACACAGAGTTCAAGGAGTATATGCAAAAAGGCTATGTCAGCGACCTGGTCATATATGCCAACATCCCCTCCATGGACATGTACATAAAGCCTGATTCGGCCAAGTACATCTTTGGAGACCGCGTCATGTCCCAGCCACTGGCCAAGCCCATGCTCAGCGTAGGCGTAGGCTCTCTGGATAACCTGCAGGATTTCATTGACCAGGCCGAAGAATCCGGAACATTTACAGGCAATGTGGAGTACCGCAAACGCTCACACACCTTTACCGACATACTCATAAGCATATTCCCGTTCGTACTGATCATAGTGTTCTGGATACTCATAACAAGGCGTATGGGCGGCGGTGCCGGCGGTAACGGCGGCGTGTTCAGCGTAGGCAAGTCAAAGGCCCGCGTATATGAGAAAGGAAAGGCTGACCGTGTCACTTTCAAGGACGTGGCCGGACAGGCCGAGGCCAAGACCGAGGTAGAAGAGATAGTGGAGTTCCTCAAAAACCCCAAGAAATACACAGACCTGGGTGGCAAGATACCCAAGGGGGCCCTGCTGGTAGGCCCTCCGGGTACAGGTAAGACACTGCTGGCCAAGGCCGTGGCAGGCGAAGCCGATGTACCGTTCTTCTCACTTTCAGGCTCTGACTTTGTAGAGATGTTTGTGGGTGTAGGTGCATCGAGAGTACGTGACCTGTTCCGTCAGGCCAAGGAAAAAGCACCTTGCATCATTTTCATAGATGAGATAGACGCCGTAGGCCGTGCACGTGGCAAGAACCCCGCAATGGGTGGCAATGATGAACGTGAGAGCACGCTTAACCAGCTGCTTACCGAGATGGACGGATTCGGCACCAACAGCGGTGTGATAATCCTGGCAGCCACCAACCGCGTGGATATCCTGGACAAGGCTCTGCTGCGCGCAGGCCGGTTTGACCGCCAGATACATCTGGACCTGCCTGACCTAAATGAGCGCAAGGCCGTATTCGGGGTACATCTCAGGAACATTAAGCTGAGCAAGGATGTTGATGTGGACCTGCTGGCCCGCCAGACCCCCGGATTCTCCGGTGCAGATATTGCAAACGTATGTAACGAGGCAGCTCTTATAGCCGCCCGGCACAACAAGAAAAAGGTTGAGAAGGATGATTTCCTGGCAGCCGTTGACCGTATTGTAGGCGGACTGGAAAAGAAGACCAAGGTGCTCACTGCCGAAGAAAAGCGCACCATTGCCCTGCATGAGGCCGGACATGCCACCCTGTCCTGGTTCCTTGAGTACGCAAACCCGCTCATCAAGGTGACCATCGTTCCGCGCGGCCGTGCACTTGGAGCTGCGTGGTATCTGCCCGAGGAGCGTCAGATTACCACAAAGGAGCAGATGCTTGACGAGATGTGCGCCACACTGGGAGGCCGCGCTGCCGAGGAACTCTTCACCGGTCATATCTCAACCGGAGCCATGAATGACCTGGAGCGCGTAACCAAGCAGGCTTACGGCATGATAGCCTATGCCGGCATGAGCGATAAACTGGCTAACCTGTGCTACTATAGCAGCACCGATGAATATGCTTTCCAGAAACCCTACTCCGACAAGACCGCAGAACTTATAGACGCCGAGGTAAAGAGACTCATCGCAGAGCAATACGAGCGCGGCAAGAAACTGCTTCTGGAGCATGAAGAGGGACACCACCAGCTGGCACAGCTGCTCATAGAGCGTGAGGTAATCATGGCCGAGGATGTGGAGAAGATTTTCGGCAAACGCCCATGGGCATCACGCAGCGAGGAGATTCTGGAGGATGAAAAGAACTCTTCCCAGCCTGCACCGGTCTCTGAGAATCACGATCACGTTGAACCCTAAAGACATTTTGTAATGAATTTTCTTGTTAGGACTATAACAGCTGTGGTGTTTGCATCCATCATGCTGTTCTGCATACTCAAGGGAGCCCCATGGTTCATAGGACTGTTTGCGTTATGCACCATTCTGACCACAATTGAATACACCGGACTGGCCAACAAGTTCAAGGAGTCAAACGCAAGCCGGCTCTGGGCCACCGTTGCCGCTTTCACATTCTACGCCGCCATTGTAGGGCTTTCAGTCATGCAAAGCAGTGCGGTACTGTTCCTGCCGTTCATATTCACTCTTATAGTGATCATGGTGCGTGAGCTCTATTTCAAGAAACCAAGCCCCATAAATGACTGGGTTCATACCCTGTTTCCCGTCATTTACATTGCCCTGCCATACGGTCTGACATCAATGCTCGCTTTCGATGCTCAGGGGCCGGGAACAGGTTACAGTCCTGTCATTCCGCTAACCCTGTTCGTATTTCTGTGGTGCAACGACGTGGGTGCCTACTGCACCGGCTGCACCATCGGCAAGCACAAGCTGTTTGAAAGGATATCGCCCAAGAAGACCTGGGAGGGCAGCATAGGCGGTGCAGTTTTCACCATGCTGGCAGCCTTCATGCTGCATAAGTTCCTGCCTGACTGGTACAGTTTCATGCCGGTATGGGTATGGATAGGAATGGCACTTGTAGTGGTGTTGTTCGGAACATGGGGCGACCTGATAGAATCACTCATGAAACGTGAGATGGGCATAAAGGATTCAGGCAGGATACTGCCCGGACATGGAGGTATGCTGGACCGCTTTGACAGTGCCCTGCTGGCTATTCCCGCCACGGTGGTCTATCTGAGCCTGGTTGGTTTCTATTTCTGATTGAGCAGATCCAAAATCTGCATGGCGGCACGGTCAGGTGCACCGGCCGGACCAAGAATGCTTTTCATCCGGGTATAGCCATCCAGCTGCATACGGCGTTCTGTGGTATCGGAAAGCAACGGGACAAGGTGGTCATGTACATTCCCTACATTCATGGTGCTGCCCAGAAGTTCCGGCACCACCTCCGAGCCTGACACCAGATTTACCAGTGACACGAACCGAACCTTGATGAACAGTTTCTTTATTATGCTCATGGCCCAGCTGACAGGTACCTTGTAGCATACCACCTGAGGTACATCAAACAGCGCGGTTTCAAGTGTGGCTGTGCCCGATGTCACCAAAGCCGCATAAGCCGATTCAAGCACACCGAAAGTATTGCCATAGACCTTCTCTACTTCTGCATCACCCGCAATGGAGTCATAAAACTCAGGCTCTATTCCGGGCGCACAGGCCAGAACCGGACGGATGCCGTCTATGCTCCTGACCGACTCCAGCATTACAGGCAGGTTGCGGCTTATTTCCTGACGGCGGCTGCCTGCCAGCAGAGCCACTATGCGGCGGCCGTCATCCTCCAGGGCAGGCTTGCGGCCGGAAAATGACTTAAATTCGCTGATCTCATCCACAGTGGGATTTCCCACATACCGGATATCGTAATCGTGCTTTCTGAAAAACTCAACCTCAAACGGCAGGATTGAGAAGAGTTCATCCACGTCACGGCGGATGTTCTTTATCCGCCAGCTCTTCCATGCCCAGATCTTAGGCGATATGTAGTAATAGACAGGGATACTGAGATGTTTGTGGACCTTCTCTGCAATAGACAGGTTGAACCCGGGATAATCCACCAGGATAACCACATCCGGCTTCCACTCAGAAATATCCCTGAAACAGAGCCTGGCTCCGCCCAGTATCGTACCCAGATGAGTCAGGACAGGCCAGAATCCCATATAGGCCAGTTCCCGGTAGTGCTTGACCAGTTCACCGCCTGCCGCCTGCATCATGTCACCGCCAAAACAACGGAACTGCGCCCGGCTGTCCCTGCGCGCAATCGCTCTCATCAGGTTTGAGGCATGAAGGTCACCCGATGCCTCCCCCGCCACAAGATAGTACTTCATTCTGCTGTTTTAGAGATGTCAAAAATAGTATATTTTTCCCATATACCGATTTTTTGCAGTAACTTCACACCCTAAAACTGAAACAGATGGGAAAAATCATAGCTTTGGCCAATCAGAAGGGCGGTGTAGGCAAAACCACAACCACCATTAACCTGGCCGCATCACTCGCCACACTTGAGAAAAAGGTACTTGTAGTCGATGCCGATCCCCAGGCAAACGCATCATCGGGACTTGGCATAGACATTCAGTCACTCAGTTGTACCGTATATGAGTGTCTGGTCAACGGCAACGACCCCAAGGAGGCCATACTCAAGGCTTGTATAGACGGACTGTACGTAATGCCTTCACACATAGACCTGGTTGGAGCGGAACTGGAACTGATGAATATGGGGAGCCGCGAAACGGTAATGAAGAAAATGCTTGACAGCATAAAGGATGACTATGACTATATTCTCATTGACTGTTCACCTTCACTGGGGCTCATAACCGTGAACTCCCTCACCGCCGCCGATTCCATAATAATCCCTGTCCAGTGCGAATATTTTGCGCTAGAGGGTATAAGCAAACTTCTCAACACCATACGCATCATCAAGACCAAACTCAATCCGGCTCTTGACATTGAGGGTTTCCTGCTCACCATGTATGACTCCCGCCTGCGCTTGAGCAACCAGATATACGATGAAATCAAGAAGCATTTCCAGGAACTGGTGTTCGATACCATCATATCCCGTAATGTCAAGCTGAGCGAGGCTCCCAGTTACGGATTGCCCGCCATACTTTACGATGCAGACTCAAAAGGAGCCAGGAACTATCTTGCACTTGCACAGGAAATACTCAAAAAGAACCAGAACAGATGACACTTCCAAAGAAATCAGCACTGGGCCGTGGCCTGGATGCCCTCATATCGACCGACTTTGTCAAGACTCAGGGGTCCTCGTCCATAAGTGAGGTACCCATTGACCAGATACATGCCAACCCTGACCAGCCCCGAAGGGATTTTGACCCGGAGAGTCTTCAGGAGCTATCCGATTCCATACGCGAGATAGGAATCATCCAGCCTATTACCCTCCGTAAGATCAAGGATGGCGAATACCAGATAATAGCCGGTGAACGCCGTTTCCGCGCTGCAGGCATGGCCGGACTCACAAGCATTCCCGCCTACATCCGCACCGCCGATGACGAGAACGTCATGGCCATGGCTCTCATAGAGAACATACAGCGTGAAGACCTTAACTCTATGGAAGTTGCGCTTGCCTGCCAGAACCTGCTTGAGGTATATGACATGACACAGGAACAGCTCAGCGCACGCATCGGAAAGAAACGCGCCACCATAGCCAACTACATCCGCCTGCTCAAACTGCCCGCCGAAATCCAGGTGGCCCTCAAGAACAAGCAGATAGATATGGGACACGCCCGCGCCCTTCTGGCCATAGACGATCCCATGAAGCAGCTCCAGCTGTTCCATGAACTTACCAAGTACGGATATTCAGTCCGTATGGTTGAGAACAAGGCGCGACTGATGAACGAAAATGGCAAGGGGGCTGCCAGGAAAGCATCGGACAAGACTCTGGCACCGCTTGCAGGGCGGCTCTCAAAAGTCGTTGGTGCACCTGTCAGGTTCAAGACCACCGCAAGCGGCAAGGGCAGTATAAACATATCGTTCAAGGACCGGAATGACCTGGAACGTATAATACAACTGTTTGACAAACTCAAGAAATGACCTTCCGCAACGGAATCATAAAGCCACTCCTGCTCTCTCTGCTGGCAGTCATGACCGCCCTTCCGGCACGGTCACAGGCTAGCGGAGGCATTGAATTCCATGAAGACTCAATCCGTTCCGCACGCATGGACAGCATCTACCGTTCATTGAATGATACCGCCGCGTGGCAGCGTGAGCTTGATTTTGTCAGGAACCTGCAGTTTGATGAAAAGAATGACTCAAGCCTGATGGAAGATGCTGAAGCTGGTGCCGCAAAAAAGCAGAAACGGATAACCTGGAAAGACAAGGAGCAACAGACCATATCGGAATTAAACCGGACCGCATCGGCATGGGAACCCGAACCCAGGATAGCGGTATGGATGTCGCTGCTGGTTCCCGGAGGCGGACAGATCTATAACAGGAAATACTGGAAACTGCCAATAGTCTATGGAGGTTATGTAGGTTGTATCTATGCCCTTACATGGAACCAATCCACATATACAGACTACCAGAATGCGTATGTGGACATCATGGACGATGACCCCAATACCAGGAGCTACGAGGATTTCCTGCCGCCCCACTATGAGATAGACACAAGCATGGAGGACTGGCTCAAGGATGTGTTCAAGCAGAGAAAGAACAAATACCGCCGCTACCGCGACCTCAGTATATTTGCATTTGCAGGCATGTATCTGGTTGCCGCCATTGACGCGTATGTTGACGCTGAACTGTCTCACTTTGACATCTCACCCGATCTGAGCCTGAGAATTGAGCCCAACATTCTTATTGACCACCGAGGTGCCCCTACCGCGGGTTTCTCACTTGCATTGAGTTTCTAGATGAAAGGACGATTGACTACATTGGCTTTGGTGCTGGCTTCCATTCAGGGAGTTTTAGCCCAGGATGTCCTTTCAGACAGCATCGGGCTATTCACTGACAGTACCACCGTTTACTCAGACTCACTGGGCAATGATTTCCCGGAGAGCATGAACTATGACGTGGACAGCCTTATGCAGATGTGGTTCGCCAAGCAGTACATTATTTTTGATGAGGATTGCCTGGAAGGTTCTGTTAACCCCAAGTTCAGCGACTCAGTCTATGCCCAACGCCTCAGTTCGCTGCCCACCCTGGTGGATATGCCGTACAACTACGTTACACGCAGCTCCATAGATGCCTACATGGAACGCAACCGTAAGGTCATATCATTCGCGTTAGGCATGCTGCCCATGTATGAGGACATTTTCGTGGAAGCCCTCATGAAATACAATGTCCCCATAGAGCTCAAGTACCTGCCTATTGTGGAGTCGGCACTCAAGCCCAAAGCATACTCCCGCGCGGGAGCTGCCGGCATGTGGCAGTTCATTTACAGCACCGGACGCAAATATGACCTTTACGTGAACAGCCTGGTAGATGACCGCTATGACATAGTGAAGGAATCCGATGCGGCCGCTCATCACCTGCGTGACCTTTACGACATGTTCGGTGACTGGTCACTGGCCATATCGGCATATAACTGCGGACCCGGCAACATAACGAAAGCCATTACGCGGTCGGGCGGCAAGACTGACTTCTGGGACATCTATCCCTATCTGCCACGCGAAACACGCGGCTATCTGCCCGCATTCATAGCAGTGAACTATGCCATGAGTTTCTACAAGGAACACGGCATATGTCCCATGGAATCGGCCCGTCCTCCGCAGACTGACACCCTTCATGTGAACCGTAACCTCCATATCGGACAGCTCATGCATTACAGCGGCATAAGCCAGGAGGAGTTCAACGCACTCAACCCTCAGTATCTGACCGAGGTAATACCCGGGGCCTATCGTACATGCGTGCTCACCCTGCCGCAGCAGTACATACGTCCTCTTGTGGAGGCCGGCGATTCGCTTTATGAATATGACAAGGAGAAATTCTTTCCAAAGTCCAAGCTGGCCTACATAGACGATGACATGACAAACCGTGTCACATACATAACTCACAAGATAAAGTCCGGCGAGACGCTTGGAGGCATAGCCATCAAGTACCATACCACGGTCAGGAACATCAAGAACTGGAACAATCTTAAAAGCGACAACATAAGGGCCGGCAAGACCCTGAGGATATATAACCGTTAAAAAGACAGCAAGATGAGTGAAGATAATCTTTTTTCGCCCGATGAAGAGAGACTCATAGACGAGGCCTTCCAGCATCTTATTGACTCTTATCTCCAGACCAAGCACCGCAAGAAGGTGGAGATAATAACCAAGGCTTTCCAGTTTGCCCGCCAGGCCCATAAAGGCGTGCGCCGCCATTCGGGTGAGCCGTATATCATGCATCCTCTTGCCGTGGCACAGATTGTGTGTTCCGAAATCGGGCTTGGTTCCACATCCATCTGTTCCGCACTGCTTCATGATGTGGTCGAGGACACCGACTACACCACCGATGACATAAAGAACGTCTTCGGTCCTAAGATAGCCCAGATTGTTGACGGCCTGACCAAGATAGCGGGCGGCATATTCGGCGACAAGGCATCGGCCCAGGCAGAGAACTTCAAGAAGCTTCTGCTTACCATGAATGACGATATCCGCGTTGTCCTGATAAAGATAGCCGACCGACTGCACAACATGCGCACCCTGGAGAGCATGCAGCCGCGCAAGCAGTACAAGATTGCGGGTGAGACTCTCTACATCTACGCCCCGCTGGCCTACCGTCTGGGACTCAACAAGATAAAGTCTGAACTTGAGGACCTGAGTTTCAAGTTCGAGCATCCTGTAGAGTACAAGGACATTCAGGAAAAACTGTCATTCTCACGCGAGGAACTCAACAACATATATGAAGACTTTACCCGCCCCATTTCGGAAAAACTGGATGACCTGGGTATAACCTACAATATGTTCGGCCGCATAAAGTCACCGTTCTCCATCTGGAAAAAGATGAACAAGAACAACCTCACGTTCGATGAGGTATATGACATACTTGCTGTAAGGATAATATTTGACCCGTCATCGCCCGAAAAAGAGCAGAGTGAGTGTTTTGACATCTATCTGGCCCTGACCAAGATATACAAGTCACATCCTGACCGGCTCCGCGACTGGGTTACGCATCCCAAGGCCAACGGATACCAGGCGCTTCACGTGACACTTATGAGCAATACCGGCCAGTGGGTTGAAGTGCAGATACGCAGCCGCAGGATGGATGAGATTGCCGAGCAGGGTATAGCGGCACACTGGAAATACAAGGAAGGATCAAGCTATGAGGAGGATGAGACAGAACTGACACACTGGCTTGAGACTATCAAGGAGATTCTGGAAGATCCGCAGCCGGATTCCATGGATTTTCTTGACACCATCAAGCTTAATCTGTATTCGTCGGAGATATTCATTTTCACCCCCAAGGGAGAACTGCGCACCATGCCGCAGGGCAGCACTGTACTGGACTTTGCATTCACTGTCCACACCTATCTTGGAACCAACTGCATAGGTGCCAAGGTCAACCATAAGCTGGAAGCCATAAACTATGAGCTCAAAAGCGGTGACCAGGTAGAGATCCTTACATCAAAAAGCCAGAAGCCCACTCCCGAATGGTTGGATTTTGCCACCACAGCCAAGGCCCGCGGCAAGATAAAGCAACTGCTACGCAAAGAGGAGCGCGCCAACCAGAAATTCGGCGAAGCCATCTTCCACGAGTTCCTGGAAAAAGAAGAACTGGAGGCGGATTCCGACAAGATGGAGCGTATATGCGCGCTTCACGGCCTCAAGACACGTGAGGAGCTCATGATTGCCCTGGGACAAAAGAAGATCATATTGGGCGATGCCGAGCGCAACATAATAAAAGGTGAGAGTGACAGCTGGTACAAGAGATTCCTGTCATCATTCTCGTCACCCAAAGACAAGGACAAGAAGTCGGGAGAAGCAGGCCTGTCTGACGTTGATGTAAAGCGCACCCTCATCATTAACGACATGGATCTCCACAAATATACATTTGCCTCTTGCTGCAATCCCGTACCGGGCGATTCTGTTCTGGGCTTTGTGGACGAAAACGGGCACATAACCATACACAAGCGCAAATGTGAGGTAGCCAACAAACTCAAGTCGGCCAAAGGAAACCGCATTCTCACTGTCGAGTGGCAGATAGAGAACAGCCTGTTCCCCGTGACAATCTACATGAAGGGACTTGACAGCATAGGTACCCTAGGCAAGATAACCGAGATAATCTCCAAGAAGATGAACGTGAACATGAACAAGCTGGTCATCGAATCCAAAGAGGGCCTGTTCGAGGGAACAATAAGCGTCATGGTTCACAGCCTGAATGACGTGGACTCCATTCAGAAGGGACTTAAGCAGATAAAGAATATCACAACGGTTGTCCGCAAGGAGGAGTAGAGTCCAGCTCGCTCAAGATGGCCTTAAGTTCCTCACGTATGGCCTTAAGGCGCTCCACCACCTCATGGGTATCGACAGTGGTCTTGGGATTCTCATTCATCCGCGACTTGGCTCCCTTTATGGTAAGGGACTTCTCCTTGACAAGATGATTCACCAGTTTTATCTGCTCTATGTCAGCGGCAGTGTAATGCCTTATGCCTTTGGCGTTCTTCTTGGGTGAAATCTCCTTGAACTCCTTCTCCCAATAACGCAGGGTACTCTCCGGAATGTCAAGCATCTCCGATACCTCCTTGATGGAGTAATATTTCTTAAGAACTTTGTTGGGATTAAGTGCCATAGTCCTGTCTTTATTGTCAGTCAAATACTTTTCCGTGATTCTCGGCCAGGTTAATCATCTCCTCATACTGCTCGGCATCCAGATCCATAAAGTAATACTGGATGGGGTTCACGTTCTCATGATTCACCAGAACCTCATAATGTACATGAGGGCCTGTGCTCTTTCCTGTCGACCCGGCCAGTGCAATCTCTTCGCTGCGCACCACGTTCTGGCCCTCCTTGACCAGGATCTTGCTCAAATGCGCATAACGTGTAATATAGCCGTAGCCGTGGTCAATTTCAATAAGATTTCCATAGCCGGACCGCCACTTGGCATATATAACCTTACCATTTCCCGTTGCATATACCGGTGTACCTGTATCGCAGGTAAAGTCCATACCCTTATGGAATTGGCGCACATGATATACCGGATCCGTGCGGTAACCGTAACCGGAAGCAGTACTCTTCAGGTCCTTGTTGGATACAGGCTGGATAGCCGGAATACATGCCAGCTTATTGTCCTGGTCTCGTGACAGCTCCACTATCTCATTGAATGAACGGGTCTGCATATACAGCTTCTTGGCCAGCATGTCAACCTTCTGTGACGTATTTACCACAAGTTCAGCATTGGACATGTCTGTCAGCTCGGCATAACGGTTGGTGCCGTTGAATCCTGCCTGACGCACCATATCCGGAACAGGGTCAGCCTCCAGAAGCACACGATACAGGTTGTCGTCCCTCTCCTCTATATCATGAAGCACCAGGAGCGCGTCATCAACCTTGCGCGAAAGCACACGGTACTGTGACTGGAGGCGGCTGTTCTCCTTATACAGGTCACCCATTTGGGGAGTGCTGATTGAATACCTGTAAATCAGGAAGAAAACACCGCCAAGCACTATTACCAGTAGGAATCGCCACACAGCAGCCACTATTCTCTGCCACAAAGTCGGATAGACCCTGCGATAGACTCTCATGTTGGGATCGTACTGATAATAAACCTTTCTCATTATCTTGTTGCAACATGCAAAAATAGCGAAAAAAGTAGTACCTTCGCAACTCAAAAGTAAAATACCTGATTAAGATATGATGACAGCTAAGGAAATACGTGATTCCTTCAAGAGTTTCTTTGAGAGTAAAGAGCACCTGATAGTACCCTCCGCCCCCATGGTGGTAAAGGATGACCCCACTCTTATGTTCACCAATGCCGGAATGAACCAGTTCAAGGATATCATTCTGGGAAACCGTGCTCCCAAGAGCCGCCGCGTGGCCGATTCACAGAAGTGCCTCAGGGTAAGCGGTAAGCACAATGACCTGGAGGAGGTGGGTCACGATACCTATCACCACACCATGTTCGAGATGCTGGGCAACTGGTCATTCGGTGACTACTTCAAGAAAGAGGCCATCAGCTGGGCATGGGAATATCTGGTGGATGTTCTCAAACTTGACCCCAAGAACCTGTACGCCACGGTATTCGAGGGCAGCCCTGAAGAGGGACTGGAGCGCGACAATGAAGCCGCTGCCATCTGGGAGCAGTTCTTGCCCAAGGATCATATCCTTAACGGTAACAAGCACGATAATTTCTGGGAGATGGGTGATACCGGTCCCTGCGGTCCCTGCAGTGAGATACATATGGATTCACGCTCCGATGAGGAGAAGGCTAAGGTTCCCGGCCGTGAGCTGGTAAACAAGGACCACCCCCAGGTAATCGAGATATGGAACCTGGTGTTCATGCAGTTCAACCGCAAGGCCGACCACTCTCTGGAGCCCCTGCCCGCCAAGGTAATTGATACAGGCATGGGATTTGAGCGTCTGGTACGCACCCTGCAGGGCAAGCAGTCCAACTATGACACTGATGTATTCCAGCCCATCATCAAACAGATAGGTGCCCTTACAGGCAAGCAGTACGGTCAGGATGAAAAGGTTGACATAGCCATGCGTGTTGTGGCTGACCATATCCGCACCATCGCATTCAGCATCACCGACGGCCAGCTGCCTTCAAATGCCAAGGCCGGTTACGTGATACGCCGCATACTGCGCCGTGCAGTACGTTACGCTTACACTTTCCTGGGCCAGAAGGAGGCTTTCCTGTACAAGCTGCTGCCCGTACTGATTGACAACATGGGCGATGCATATCCTGAACTGAACGCACAAAAGACACTGATAGAGAAAGTCATAATAGAGGAGGAAGAGTCATTCCTGCGTACCCTTGATACAGGTATCAAACTGCTGGACAAGGTTATGGCCGATGCCAAGTCTGCCGGTACAACCGTCATCAGCGGTGTGAATGCCTTTACTCTTTACGATACCTACGGATTCCCGCTAGACCTTACCGAGCTTATACTGCGTGAGAACGGCATGACCGTGAACATTGACGAGTTCAACGCCGAGATGGCCAAGCAGAAGGCCCGCGCCCGCAACGCCGCTGCCGTTGAGAACGGTGACTGGGTAGTGCTCAAGGAGGGTGAGACAGAGTTTGTGGGTTATGACTTTACAGAATACGAGACATCAATCCTGCGCTACCGCGAGGTAAAGCAAAAGAGCGGCGTAATCTATCAGATTGTACTTGACAAGACCCCGTTCTATGCCGAGATGGGCGGTCAGGTAGGCGACCAGGGAGTCATAGTAAGCGAATTCGAAACCATCGATATAATTGACACAAAGAAGGAGAACGGCCTGCCCATACATATAACCAAGAAACTCCCCCAGCACCCCGAGGCACCCATGATGGCTTGCGTGGATACCGACAAGCGTCACGCCTGTGAGGCCAACCACACCGCAACCCACCTGCTGGATGAGGCTCTGCGCGAGGTTCTGGGTACACATGTCGAGCAGAAAGGTTCACTGGTAAGCCCGGAAGGTCTGCGCTTTGACTTCTCACACTTCCAGAAGGTTACCGATGAGGAGTTGCGCCAGGTAGAGCGTCTGGTCAATGAAAAGATCCGTCAGGACCTGCCCCTGCAGGAGCATCGCGACCTGCCCATAGAGGAGGCTAAAAAGCTCGGTGCAATCGCCCTTTTCGGTGAAAAGTACGGAGATAAGGTTCGCGTAGTACAGTTCGGCCAGTCAATAGAGTTCTGCGGTGGCGTTCATGCCGCTTCAACCGGACATATCGGACTCTTCAAGATATTGTCAGAAAGCTCTATCGCCGCTGGTGTACGCCGCATTGAGGCTGTTACCGGCCAGGCTGTAGAAGAGATGATCTACGGACTCCAGGACACCATCACCGCTCTCAAGAACATACTGCCCGGCTCATCAATCGAGACAGCAGTAAAGAAAGCAATCGATGAGAACGCTGCCCTAAAGAAACAAATTGAGGAGTTCATGAAAGAGAAGACAGCCCAGCTCAAGGATAAACTCATTGAACAGGCACGCAATATCAACGGCGTCATGGTAATAAGCGCTCTCATCCCCGCTCCTGCCGCAGTTGTCAAAGACCTGGTTTTCGGCATCCGCGCCGAGAAGCCAGCCGGCACTCTGGTTATCATAGGCAGTGAGGAGAACGGCAAGCCCATGCTTACCGTAAGCGTAAGCGATGACCTGACATCACGCTTCAACGCAGGCCAGATGGTACGCGAAGCTGCCAAGCTCATCCAGGGCGGAGGCGGCGGCCAGCCCCACTACGCCACTGCCGGCGGCAAGAACCCGGAGGGTCTGCATGCCGCTGTGGAAAGCTTGATAAAGGCAATTGAGAATTGAAAATTGTAAAAGGCGCTCGAGATTTTTTCGAGCGCCTTTTGCAATTCTCAATTAAATCCGGATTCGAATTCTATGGTTTGCTGTGGCAGGATGCAGTCGCTGACAATGCGTATGTCACTGCCATCGGCATTTGGCGCGGCGGGTATTTGAATGGTAAATTCGTGACCGGGCAGCAGACCTCTGAGGGATGTGGTTGAACGGATATTGCCTATGCTGAACCAGGCGTCACGATAGATTGGGGCAACACCTTCATTCATGACTGTCAAACGTGTTTTTTTACCATCAGTCTGACAATCCTTAACCACAAAGCGATAGCCTGTGACCATGGAAGCCTGGCGGAAACGTTCCGGAGTGGCCACGCCGCCGTGGGGAGCATCGTTGGCTATCATGAAGGTGATATGATATTTGGCGGCCTGCTCTGCCCAGGTATGGCCGTAAAGACCGTCAGGATTGAGAAAATTCTTCTGGTCATTTGATGAGTAGTAGCTTATCTCACCGCCGCATACTCCATCCTGCCAGCGGGTGCCGCGGCCTATCCTGTTCCAGCACTGCTCGTTATAACCGTCACTGGTTCCAATCTCATGCGTCTTGTGCATGAAAGAGTCATCAAATAGTCCGAACTTTATGGCCATGAGGTCTTCATCGGCCACTACCGGTGAATGGTCGGCCGATGAGGCATCGATTGAGACAGCCCAGGGAATGCCCGCCATAACGGTATCCAAGTGTTCAAAGAAACGTTTCTGGAATGCAAATGACGGGAAATTCCTGCCCAGTTCATACCTGGTTCCGTATATGTGGTATTCAGACCAATGACCGAACCCCACTTCCACAAAAGCCAGGCGGGCATCATGAGCGTAACGCGCTGCAAAATCCGTATAAAATTGAAGGGTAAAACGCTGCAATTCGGCGTTGCTCCAGTCTGCATACCAGGTGGGACCGTCACCGCCGGGGTTGGCAGCATAGGTTTCTGTATAATCGGGCAGGTCTTTGATATACTGCGGAACTGCAGTCGTGCCTCTTTTGCCGTCCACATCACTTCCTGACGGATACTCGTAACGGAACCGGGCTATCAGCTGATGACCACGGCCCGCAACATCGTCCAGCAGACGGTCAAACCAGCTCCAGTCATACTGTATGGTTCCGTCATCCTTGCATCCTGTCACGACCTTACACGGCAGACAATATGAAAACTCCAGCTGTATGGTCCGGCCGTATTCCGCATTACGGTCTCTTGCCTCGTCGGGCCATAAGACCAGTCCGGTCATGGGCTGCGGATGGGTGATCTCACTTTTCAATGCAACCTGACGCCACGACTGGGCTTGGCAGGATGTAAACCATGCGGTCATCAGTATGACCGATAATATCAAATGTTTTTTAATCATGCTTTTTCTTGGGGCCAATTTACAAGATAGACGGTTTGAGTGGCGCGGGTAAGGGCGGTATAGAGCCAGCGGTAGTACTCCTCGTCCTGCATTTCAGGAGTGACATAACCCTGATCTATGAAGATGTTCTTCCACTGGCCGCCCTGGGCCTTGTGGCAGGTCACGGCGTAAGCGTATTTGATTTGGAGGGCGTTGAAATATTTGTTCTCCCGCAGTTTTTTCATCTTTTCCTTTTTTGAGGGAATATCGGCATAATCCTCCATGACATTGTCGAAGAGTTTGTCACTCTCCTCACGGGTAAGAGACGGCGATTCACTGTGAAGCGTGTCAAGCAGCAGCGTCACGTCCATCTCCAGGTCATCATAGTCAGGGAAAGAGAGTACGGCATCTTCAAAACGGAATCCGTAGAGTTCCCGCTGACGGCGTACGCGGCGAATCACCGCTATGTCACCGTTTGCTATGAATGACGGCAGGCTGGCGTATGAGTCAGCATCCTCCTGGGCTGCAAGGCTCTCGGTCCAGTAGTAATTATTCTTGACAATCATCACGCTGTCGCCGCGGCAGAGCTCATCCTCCCGGTCCAGTATGGTGTTGCGAATCCCGTTGTTGTAAACTATTGCACGCTTGTTTGAACGGCAAAGGACCATAGTTTCATCTATGCCATCACGGCTATAGCATCTGCTCAGGGTCTCAATAAGCTCACTACCCGAAATCCTTACAACATCCTTGAATCCGTCCAACTTGAAACTGAACCCGCCTTCAATATACGGATTCACGGTAAAATCACGTAATAGGGTTGCGTTATGAAGTATGCCCGAATCCTGCATCTGGCGCATCACGTTCTCAAGGCTATATTCCCTTACGGTAAGGCCGTATGATGACAGCACTTGGGCGGACAAACCGGGACTTTCCAGCTCCCCCACAGGAGGCAGCTGAGCCTGGTCACCCAGCATGAGCAGACGACAGTCCGCACCCGAATAAACGTATGATACCAGGTCATCAAGCAGACGGCCGGAACCGAACGTGGATCCGGATAATCCCTGGTTTGAAATCATTGACGCCTCATCAACAAGAAACAGCGTATGCTCATGGAAATTGTGATCCAACTGGAAACTTCCCGCATCCAGAATGGATTTCTGCCGATAGATTTTCTTGTGGATGGTACATGCCGGAAATCCTGACGTGTTGGAAAACACCTTGGCGGCTCTGCCGGTTGGAGCCATGAGCACCACCCGCCTGTGATGCCGTGCCAGAACACGCACCAAAGAGCTGATGACTGCAGTCTTTCCCGTGCCGGCATAACCTTTGAGAAGGAACGCCTGCCGGGGAGCCGGATCATTCACAAAAACTGCCAGCCTGTTCATCGCAACTGACTGTTCGGCGGTGGGTTCAAACGGAAAAATCGCGGCAATTTCCTGAAAAAGAGGGTCAATCATCACTCCAAAAAGCAAAAAAATGTTGTTTTATGGATAAATACGGATAAAAGTTCTATTTTTGCGATGCGAAAATAAATAAAAACATCCGATATGAAAAAAATCATTAACGTTCTTCTTGCACTCTGCATTGTGGCTCTTATCTACATTGTCTATGGAAGCATAATGAAGCCCATCAGATTCGCAAATGAAAAAGGCATTCGTGACAGGGCCGTCATTGAGAAACTAATGGACATCAAGGCTGCTCAGACCGAGTACAATTATCAGCATGCCGGCTACTGCGACAACTTTGATTCGCTCGCCCTGTTCATCAAGACTGCCAAACTGCCTATCATCCGTAAGATAGGTAACCTTACCGATGACCAGCTGGAAGCCAACTGGACAGAAGGTAAAGTCCTGAATCTTTACGCTAAAGCCCTGGAAGCAGAAAGAGAGGCAGCCAAGCTCACCGGCAGCAGGGCAAAGAAAAAGCAAATTGAGGCTGACACACTCTGGCAGAGGGCTTTGACCGAAGGATTCATTAAGATCAAAGAAGACGGTTCAAGGGAATTCGTGTTCAGCAGAGATACCGTATGGATAAGCCTTTATGACTCTCTGTATCACGGCAGGATGAATCCGGACTCACTCCGCTACGTCCCCTTCGGCAATGGTGCTCAGTTTGAGATGACTACATCATCCGACACTTCAAAGGCCGGTGTGATATCCTATACCTTTGAGGCCAAGACTCCTTTCGTTACCTATCTTGGTGAGAAGAGCGAGAACGGTGGACTTGACAAGCAGGAGATCATCAATCTTCTGGAGGATTGCGAAGACCGTGGCCGTTATGAGGGCATGAAGGTTGACAATAACTCAGGTAACTGGGAATAATCAATTGCGCGTAATAAGCGGAATATACAAACACAGAAGGTGGGACGTGCCTAGGACATTCAGTGCACGTCCCACCACTGATTTTGCCAAGGAGAGCCTGTTCAACATACTTGCCAACAGAATTGACCTGGAGGGTGCCACGGCTCTAGACCTGTTCTCCGGAACAGGCAGCATCAGCATAGAGCTTGTTTCAAGAGGATGCTCCCATGTGGTAAGTGTTGAGAAAGACCCTTCTCACCATGCCTTTATCCGTAAGGTAATGGATACAGTAAAGACCGACAGGTGTCTGCCCGTAAAAGGCGACGTATTCAAATATATAGCCGGATGCAGTACGCAGTTTGACTTTATCTTTGCAGATCCTCCATATCAGTTGGAAAACATTGATCAGATTCCGGACCTTATTCTTGAAGGAGGATTACTGGCAACTGACGGCATATTTGTGCTGGAGCACGGCAGCCGGAACAACTTTAAGGACCATCCGCGTTTTACCGACATGAAGGTCTATGGTTCCGTGCATTTCTCGTTCTTCAGATAATTAACGTCTGCCTCCGGGGCCTCCGCCTCCGCCGCGCATGCCGCCGCCGAATCCGCCGCCGCCACCCATTATGGCTCTTGACTCCTGACGCATCTCACGTCTTGCAGCGCGGGTTCCGAATACGTTGGCACGCAGTATAAGGTGTACCATGATGTAGCTGTGGATATTGTTGTTCTTGGTATCGGTACGGCCTGTAGTTGATACAGAACGTGTCACGTTACTCTCATCATTCAGAATGTCATAATACTGTATCTGTACCGTTGCTGCATTGCCACGCAGGAAACTGAACGATGCGTTGGCATTCCATATCAGGTCATTCCTGTTGTACGAGCCGCTGTAACCGCGACGGCTCTGCATGGTCAGGTCGGTTCCCAGATTTATGTTCCTCCATGGCAGACGTGCATTGGCGCGACCGCCATAGCTGAACGTATATGTATCCATATTCTGGTTCTGGCGCTGGTTGTTCTCCGAATGGCTATAGCTGAAACGGCCGTTTGCAGTTACCTCCAACCACTGGTTACGGTATGTCACTGAAGCGTTCTGACCTGCGCTTATGTTCTCGGTAGTACTCAGAACCGCACTGCCTCCCGATCCCGAACCCGAATTATAGTTACCTATGCTACCTGTACGCATATAGCTCTCCTGATGACGGAATGATGCATTGGCACCGGTAGAATAACGCCACTTGGTGTTGGGTATGGTCTGGTTGGTGTTAAGGTTGCCGCTAACGCTCCAGTTGTTCCAGAAACCGTCCATGTTCTGGGGCTGGGTTACAGATACGCCTGTGGTAGGATCATAATCAGTTCTCTGGGATATGTTCCTGAGTGAATTCTCAAGAGACACGTTCATACTGATTGTCCTCTGTGTCTCCTGAATATAGTTCTGATAATCCAATCCCAGCGTGTTCCTTAATGTAGGCAGCAATCCCGGATTACCTTTTCTTATATTAAGCGGGTTGCTGTCATCGGTTATGTCAAGCATATCCTCCATCGAGGGCTGGCTTGTGTTTGTACGCAAGGTAATCTGCAGGCTTTTCTGCCGGTTAAACCTGAACCGGTAATTAAGGGACGGGCTCCAGTTGTAAACCACACGTGACGTATCGCCTATGACCGTACCCATATACTGGAAATTGTCCATTCCCGTATATTGAGGCATAAAGTTGATACCGATGTTGAAATTAGACCTGTCGGTATTGTATCTGAACTGCAATGTGAGTGTGTGGTTACGGGACACGTTGGTTGCCCTGCGGCTCAACTCACTGTTACGATATTGCTCAAGTTCGTAAGGAATGAACCATGAGTCTTCCCAGTTATCGAATTCGGGACCCCAGAATACGTATGTCTCACGGTTCTGGTTGCGGTTATTCACCTGGACCTGATAACTCAGCTGCAGGTTGCCGCGGCCCGAATCAATAGGCTCGCTCCACATGATACGGCCTGACCAGTTGCTGTTGTCGGTAGGACTGGCATTGAAACGGTTCATAACAGTGTCACGGGAATGCATCTGATAATAATCCTGCTTGGTATGGGTATAACCGTCGCTGGTACCCTTTGTGCTGCCGAATGTGAATCTCACGGTAAAGTTGCGACCCAAGTCATTGAATCTCTTGTTGAACTGGAATTCACCGTTTATCTGGTTGTTGCTGCTCTCATTATGGCTTACACTCTTCTGAGAGTTGACACCTATTGAATCCAGTATATCGGCTCCGAGCCTCTCATACTCATCAAGAATATCTACCATGTCGGTAGCAATGTACGGATCGGTGTTGAACGTAACCGAACCGCTGGTGGAATTGCTGTGGTTACGGCTTATCTGGAAGCTGGGACGGAATATGATGTTCAGCGATGTGTCCGGACGCCATTCCAGGCGGAACTCTCCGTTCACGCTTCCGTTACCGCTGTCGCTGTTGGAACGGTTGTTGCGGAATGATGCCGATGTATATGACGTGGTGAAGGTTTCGGATTCGGACTCGCTCATGGAGCGGGAGGTGGAACCGTTATACCTGATGTTTCCGCCTACAACCAACGGGAATTCGTTACGTCTCCTGGGGAACTGCTCGCCTATGTTCTTGGAGAAATTCACGCCCACCTGACTGGTGTAGCTCACACCGTTGCCGCGACCGGAGTTCTGGGTATTGGCATTGACCGAGAACTGGGTGTTGGCCTGGAAGCGGTTCAACGTATATCGGCCTGACCACAGATATTTGATCCAATCACCGTAGTCATTGTTGCCCACAGGCTTTCCTATGGCACCGTCAATGTTATGAAGCCAGCCGTTACGCATATTTGGCTTTATCTCCAGGTCCATTACTGTCTCCTCCTCACCGTCATCTATTCCGGTTATTCGGGCCAGATCGCTCTTGCGCTGGTAAGTCTTGATGCGGTGAATTATATTGACAGGAAGGTTCTTGGTGGCCATCTGACGGTCGTTGCCGAAATACTCCTGACCATCCACAAGGATACGCGACACGGTCTTGCCGTTAACCGTTATGCCTCCGTTCTCATCAACCTCAACGCCGGGAAGACGTTTGATAAGTTCTTCCAGGACAGAGCCCTCCGGTACACGGAACGCACTCACGTTGAACATCAGGGTATCATCAACCACCTGCGTGGGGGGCAGGGCATCCTCAATTACGGCCTCACTCAACGATATGCTGGTCTCATACATCTTGAATACGCCCAACGCGCGTTCACGGTCCTCCTTTATTATCTTGAAATCAAAGTCGATAGGGGTATATCCCATAAATGAATATCTGAGCATGAACTCCCCTACAGGCACCTTCTTGATGGTAAACCATCCTTCATTGTCGGATATGGTTCCGTATATGAAAGTGGTGTCAGGCAGTTCATAAAGCTGGACTGTAACCTGAGGCATGTTCTCTGTTGTGGAACCGTCAATGATATGCGCATTGACACTGGCCTTTCCGGTCAGTTTTGATTTCTCTTTGCTGTCTCGCTGAGCAAAGCACACCGAAGGTATGAGAAGCGAGAATATGGTTAGTAACAATAAAGTTTTCTTCATAAGTCAAAATGTGAATTTTTGACGCCGCATAATCAAAATGGTTTAATCGGTTTTTACATTATTATAGACATAAACACCTCAATTATATTATTTTTGCAGTCGATGGAACAGAAATGGTTTTCACAGATATTGGAACATGCGTTCATCCAGACAGCCCGAAAGCATGGGATGCACTATCCCCCGGGAGGAGCCCATGCCTGGGCCGAAGCCGGTACGGCGTACCTGAGTCTTGTGCTGTGCGGGCTGGGTCAGTCTGAAGTCCGTCGATTGCACTGTCATGCACGTGACCTATACGGCAGTGTCATTCTTGATTGCCGATGGTATGAAGAACTCAAGGATTCATGCATGGGTGGCAATGAATCAATCGAGACGGTGCTGCCCGGCAAGGAGGGAACGCCGTGCCGGAAAACGTTAACGGCCGGTTTATTTCTTGAAATGCTGGATTTCTGCCGGGAAGGTTAGAAAAAACATCCAATATTCTTGACAATGGCAAACCTTTGCATTATCTTTGGTTTTGCAATAAAACCCAAATGCTTATGAGAAAGTTGTTTTCCCTGCTCCTGACAGTAATGATAGCTGCATCAATCAATGCACAGTTCGTCAGTTTCCCCAAATTCGGCAGGAATCTTAAGATGAGCAGTGACCCTGTACTGGGACTTGACGGCCTTTGTGTAGGTGATGAAGGCTATGTGACTTTTCATGTCACAAATCAGGGCGACAGTATCTATACCGGCCCTATTTACCTTAGGATAATAGAGCGTGAGCACAGCGTGCAGGTACTTGCGGCCGAAAAGAAAAAGATCAAGCCGGGACGTACCTACTCCATAACCACCGTGTTCCCTACAGACCTTCTGCACCCTTATGCCAGATATTATGTGGGATTTGAATATAATGAAGACGGGCATACCGTTCCCATGGGCTTCACCGAGGCAAAGCCTTTGCAGAGTTTCATGCTTCTGGCACCCATAATCAACAACCCGCAGAAAAAGGCTCCCGTCAAGGCCCGGATAAAGGAGATAAAGAAGTGACGTAAATAAGAACAGATTCTTAAAAAAAACAGGGGTTTTATTGGATAATATCATAAAAAGGAATACCTTTGCGCCGGTTTTAAAGGCCGTAAGGCTGATAGCCGTCAGCGGGGTGTAGCTCAGCCCGGTTTAGAGTACGCGTCTGGGGGGCGTGTGGTCGCTGGTTCGAATCCAGTCACCCCGACTGAAAGCAAATGTGCAATTGGGATCGTTCTCAATTGCACTTTCTTTTTCTGAGCCAAAATTTTGTTTAATAGCCAAATTTGTTTTTCTTTGCCATAGAACCAATTAATTGAATTAACCTTTTTGCTGCAATGAAACGCCTGATAACCTTAGCACTGGCAATGGTCCTGGCCTATCCCGCAGCCTTATTGGGACAGAACGCCATAACCGGTATTGTCGTTGACAGCCTGACGCACGATCCGCTGCCAATGGCCACTGTCTATGTGAACGGCACCACCCAGGGAACCACCACAGGCACTGACGGCCGTTTTGAGCTTAAAGACGTGTCGTTCCCGGCAACAATCGTGTTCAGCTTTGTGGGATATCAGCCGCAGGCCCTTGACCTGGAGCGTAACCCGGGAGCTCTGACTATCATGCTCACGCCCAACATCGATCTGCCCGAGATTGAAATATCGGGCAAGGCCAATAAGGTCAAGAAAGAGGACCTGGAATACTTCAGGACCATGTTCCTGGGCGATGACCGGTGGGGCAAACGTGCAACCATCACGAATGAAAACGTCCTTATGGCCGACAACTCCTATCAAACCTCATACCACACCAGGCAGGTAAGCCGTACCTCATATTCCAGACAGCATATCAGCAATGATTATGTGATAAAGAGCGAAGTCTTTGAAGATACGGTAAAAGTTGTATCAAGCGTATTCACCGCATGGGCCTATGAACCCCTGATAATAGACCTGCCCCTGCTTGGATACGAACTTTATGTTGACCTGGTAAAGTTCACGGTCACCAGGACGAACAACATCACCACATGCGACATGCTCGGCTACTTCTACTACAAGCCCTACGAGAATCTGAAAAAGCGTAAGACCAGGAGCATAGAAGAGAACCGCATGCGTGCATACTACGGCTCAAGCCAGCATTTCCTCAAGTCATTCGCCCAGGACCGTCTGACAGAGAACGGATACACGCTGACCATGTCGGAGACAATCGTAAAAGGCAGGAAAAAGATATCGACGTACCTGCCTGTCGATGTCAGCAAATACTCTTCGGACGCAGGAAACGGCATGATCCGGGTGCGCGGCCTCAAGGACAGGAAACTGAGTATAAGGTACTATCACCGCAGCGACGGATCCCCCGTGAACTTCAGGGAGAAAGGAAAGGGAATCCGCCGTTACTCCGAGTCGTGGATAACCTTCCTGGAAGAAGAGTGCACGTTCCGGAAAGAGGGCATCGTCACGGACAACAGCATACGCTTTACAGGCGACATGTCAAAGAAGAGGGTGGCCGCCTCACTGCCCGACGATTACCTCCCGCCGTCAGATTCAGGCGCAATTAAGGTGAAGAGTCCCGCAGGCTATGCCGGCGATCTGATAAAGTTTGCCGACAACATCCGTCAGTTCAACAGCCTGTTCCCGCAGGAGAAAGTCTATCTGGAGTTTGACAACACAGCATACTTCCAGGGAGAGGACATCTGGTACAAGGCCTTTGTCACCAACGCCACCACCCTGGAGCGCGCTCCCAGCGGGGTGCTGTATGTGGATTTCCTCTCACCCACCGGGCAGCTTGTAATGCAGCAGAAACTCAAGATAGAGGCGGGCCAGGCTGACGGAATCATCCCACTGCTTGACGCCGGCACATACCAGACACGCGAAAAACACGGCATAGTGGCCTATCCCAGCGGATTCTATGAGATAAGGGCATACACCCAGAACATGCTGGACTTCAGCCCCGAAGCCATATTCTCACGCGTCATACCCGTCTATACCCAGCCCAAGTATATGGGAGAGTATAATGAGTCCCATGTGGTTTCAGACCAGGACAATCCCCTCATAGAGAACCTGCGGGGCCAATCCAGGGAGCAGAGGGCGCAGAACAATAACGTGAATGTGACCTTCTATCCCGAAGGCGGTGATTTGGTGAAAGGCCTGCCGTGCAGGATCGCCTTCAAGGCCACAGGGAGCGACGCCTTCGGCATGGAGGGAACTCTCCTGATACCGGGACACAGCGACTCCATACATACCGTCCATGACGGGATGGGGTCATTCATAATCACCCCCAGAGGAAATGATGTGGTGGATTTCCATGCCTCCGGCATCGGCAGGAAACGCTGTTATCTGCCTTCAGCCCAGAAGAGCGGATACTCCATGATGGCGGACATGCTCTCCGATTCCCGGATGCAGGTGAACATCTGGCGCACCCCTGACCGTGTAGGCGAGCAGGCGGCGCTGGCGGTAACCTGCCGGGGCGAGGTGATACACTTCGAGGAGATAAAGGACATAGACAACACACAGTTTGAGATAGACTGCTCCGGCTGGCCTGTAGGCGTGTGCCGCGTGACACTGTTCAACAGGGAGGGCAGAATCCTCTCGTCACGCAGCATATTCCATAACAGCGTAGAATACCGCACCCCCACCATCACGGTCAATACCGACAGCATGTCACGCAAGTCATGCGGCAGGGAGGTCCTTGAGTTCATGCTTACCGACGAGGACGGCAACCCGTTGCGTGACCGTTTCTGCCTTTCGGTACGTGACGCCGCGGACTACGGCGGCGGCCGTACCGACAACCTTCAGACCAACCTGCTGCTGTCATCGGACCTCAGGGGCTACATACATGATCCCGCATGGTATCTTGAAGCCGATGATGACGTGCACCGTGAGGCCCTCAACCTGCTCACCCTTGTCCAAGGCTGGGAGCGCTACGAGTGGCAGACAATGACCGGTCTGAAAGAGTTTGAGGAGAGACACCGCATAGAGGAGGGCCTGACCATGAACGGGTGGATACTCTCATACAGCAAGCGTGAGCCCGTATCGGACATAGGCGTATATGCGAATGTGATACCTGACAATGACAAGACCCTCTTTGAGTCATTCGAGTACCACACGGACTCGACAGGCTATTTCGGGTTTGACCTGAGTGACTTTTACGGGAGCGGCAAGTTCAACATAAACCTGATGTCGGCAAACAAAGACGGTCAGTCCAGACATGAGAAGAGCAAGCGCATCCGCTTTGAGCGGGCCGACAGACCCAAGCCCAGACCATACCTGAAACAGGAGACTGACCTGAGCCACAACACACCCGTCATAACCGGTTTTGAGGATGACTTTGATGATGACGACCTGTCAGAGCTCAGGAAACGTAGCAAGGGAACACTGCTTGACCCTGTTGACATAGAAGCCAAGGCCTCTAAGATACGGTTCCTTGATTATGACACCTTCACATCGTTCGAGGCCGAGGAGGATGCCGAGCTGGAGCTGGACCAGGGTGAATACACAACCGACGTTGAAGGATATTTCCTGGAACGGGGCATCAGATTCAATCATGATTCAGATGATTTGTTTGATGCACTTGCCGAAATGGGAAATGATGAGAAAAATGAAAACGGTTTGTTTATTGATAAAAATATAGGACCATTCTATTATGTGCATAACCTGGAAAAACTGCTGGTAAATCCACCATTTGAAAACCCCAGGAAAATTGATATGATAGATGTTAAGAGCATTATCGTTTATGACAAGCCCATGTACCCGAGATACTTTGTGGATCTAATTCCGCTGATGGTTGATTGGAGCCGGAAACATGGTGGCGCTTTTCCTCCAGGGGTAGGTCATATAAGACCAATTGCAACGGATTTTGAGGGCTCCATTAACTTTTTTGATTGGATAGCACTTTGTTGGGACAGGTATTGTCTGGTTGACATACAAATCAAGAATGACAGGCAACTGCTCTTTGACTGGGAAATCAGCAACCTGGGCCGCCGTACCACTACCGTCAAGGGTTTCACCAGGACCCTGGAGTTCTACTCACCGCAGTATCCCGATGGTCCGATAGAAGGCAATTTAGATACTCGCCGCACCATCTACTGGAACCCCAACGTGATAACCGATGAAGATGGCCGCGTCCGCGTAGAGTTCTACAACAGCACCTTCACCCGCCGGTTCACAATAAGCGGAGCGGGGATTACCGCATCGGGCATTCCCTACATACTGAACAGGAACTGGTAAAAAGAAAGGGCCTCTAAAATGATGCAATTGGGGACAGACCCCTTTTGCACATTTTTTGTAACTTCGCACTATCAGAAAGATTTTTCCGTTATGAATATAACATACGTGATATGCGCAGCCGTTCTGCTGCTGATGTTCGTGCTGTACTACCTGGACCGGTGGAACAAGTCAAGTGGCGTCAGCGCACAAGAACCTGAGCAGCCTGGACCTGCCGTACCTGCTGGAGAATGCTGCGGCAAGCACGCCGTGTGTGAGAAGCAGAAGCTGGCCGAGGCACGTTTGCGCAGCGCGCAATACTTTGATGACGAGGAGTTGGACAGGTTCCGGGGGCATTGTTCCGACGGATACACTGACCAGGAGGTTGAGGAGTTCCGCTACGTGATGTACACCATGCGGCAGGAAGAGGTCAGGGAGTGGGTGGAGTGCCTTCAGGCCAGGGAGATAGAACTGCCCGATGAGCTTAAGGAGGAGTGCTACTCCATGATGAACGAAACAGACTGAAGAGACTTTGATGATACTTAAACGGACAGCCATTTATGCCGTGTTGTTGCCTCTGATTGCAGTGGTGACAGGCTGCTCCACGTCCCGCAATACCGCCGCATCACGTTCCTATCAGGCGTTGGTCACCAAATACAATGTCTATTTCAACGGCAATGAAGCCTATAAAAAAGGATATGAGGCACAGGAGAAAGCCAAGAAGGACAACCTGCTGGAGATACTTGACCTCTATCCCATAAGTGACGAGAAAGTGCGCGGCACGGGCAAGGGCGATTTTGACCTTGCCATAGAGAAAGCGCAGAAGAGTATCAAACTGCATTCAATATCGGTAAAGCCAAAGAAAAAGAAAGGCACCCCCAGCGAATCGGAAAAAGCCTACCAGAGCAAAAACGAGTACAATCCGTACATGTGGCACGCCTGGTTCCTTATGGCCGATGCGCAAAGACAGAAAGGTGATTTCATAGAGGCAGCCAGTACATATTCCTATATATCAAAACTCTACTTTGACGAACCCGAGATAGTGGCCGAGGCGCAGTACAAGATGGCACAGTGCTATTCTGAACTGGGCTGGAACTATGAATCGGAAGAACTGTTCCAACGCTCCGGCCAGACCAGGACCGGTCTGGCACGACGTCAGGACTACAAAGCCAGGTTTGCATCACATCTGCTTAGTCAGGAGCGATATGAGGAGAGCATACTGTTGCTGGAAGAGGCCATCGGCCGCAAGGGGCTGAGCAAGAGGCAACGCATACGCGAGAGGTATCTGCTGGCCCAGCTCTACAAGACCACCGGCCGTAACGATGACGCATACCGCATGTTCGGAAAGGTCATACACATGAGCCCACCACATGAGATAGAGTTCCAGGCCCGCATACAACAAACCGAGACCATGGCGCAGAACAGCAGCGTAAGCAAGATAATGCGCAAGCTCAAACGCATGGAACGTGATCCGGCAAACAAGGAGAGCCTGGACCAGATTTACTATGCAATGGGTAACATACACCTGATGCGCGGCGACACAGTCACTGCACTCCGGCTTTACAACGATGGAGCTGACAAAAGCGAGAAGGCGTCACCCGAAAAAGGTATCCTGTTACTGACCATGGCTAACCTCTACTGGGACATGAAGGATTACTCCAACGCCTCCCGCTGCTACTCACAGGCTGTGGGTATGATAGGTTCCAGACACAAGGAATATCCTGTCGTGAAACTGCGCTCCGAGGTTCTGGAGGACCTGGTCAGATGCACTGAGACCATAACGTTGCAGGACAGCCTGCAGTGGCTCTCCACCCTGTCCGAGGAACGTCTGAATGCCATAATAGACCAGGTGATAGCAGACTATGAGGAACAGGAACGCCTGGAAGAGGAACGCCGTTTGCAAGAGGCCAAGGAGGCGGCCCGCAACGGAAAGGCAGACCAGATGTCCATAACGGACGATGAGAACTCCGGCGGCTGGTATTTCTATAACAAGAAAGCGGTGGAACGCGGCAGGAAGGAATTCAGCAAGCAGTGGGGTGACCGCAAGCTTGAGGATAACTGGCGCAGGGCAAACAAGACCACACTTGCCCCGGCAGAGCAGATAGCAGCCGTCAGCCCAGATGGGACAGACCTTATCCCGTCCGACACCCTGCCCGATATCATTGTAGATTCACTGAATGTGGTTCCGCTGGAGACCGACCCGCACAAACGCGAATATTACGTTCAGCAGATACCCTATTCTGATGAGGACAAGGCCAAGTCAGACCAGCTCATTTCCGAGGCACTGCTGGAACAGGGAATAATTTACAAGGACCGTCTGACCGAATATCCCGATGCCGAAAAGTCACTGGTACGCATAATCACAGACTACCCACAGGCAGAGGAGGCAGACAATGCCATGTACAACCTATACCTGATGTATTCGCTTTGGGGCAGGAACGCCGATGCCGACAGTTGCCGGGCACGTATGCAACGGCTCTATCCTGAAAGTGACTACACCGTCATGATATGTGATTCGGACTATATTGACAATGCCCGATACGGCAAGCACCGGGAGGATTCCATATATGCCGTGACCTATACGGCTTTCCGTGAGGGAAACTTTATGACAGTAAGGAACAACTGTGACATATCGGCCACAAAGTACCCCAAGGGACAGCACCGCGCCAAGTTCATGTTCCTGGATGCCGCTCTGGACCTCCAGAACGGTCAGGTAGATACCTTCCTGGTCAAGCTCAAGAAGATAGTATCCAAATATCCCAAGAACGAGATAAGCCAGCTGGCAGGTCTTATTGCCCAGGGCATCCAGAACGGCAAGATTCTGCAGTCCACATCATTCGGATCCATCTGGGACCGCCGCAACGGAACGGCAGAGGAGAGCAAGCCTGACAGCCTGCTGCCGCAGTTCAGCAAAGACCGCTACCAGCCCTTCTTATTCGTGCTGGCATACCCCGAAGGTGAACTCAACCAGAACCAGCTGCTGTTTGAGGTGGCCCGATATAACTTTACAAACTACATGATGCGCAACTTTGACATCAGTTTTGAAAATGAGCAAGGCATAGGCATGATGATTGTAGGGGAATTCCTTAACTTTGACGAGGCATACGTTTACAGCCATAACCTGTATGACGACACGGATATGGCCGAAAAGCTGAGCGGCATAAAGGCGGTAGTGATAACACGCAAGAACCTGCAGACACTGCTCAAGCACTACAGTTTCAATGATTATCAGGAGTTCTATGAGGAGCATTTCCTCAACATACCGGAATTTGATATTGATGGAGCCACCCTGTTTGAGGAATACACCGGCGATGAAGAGAGGGCTGTAAATGATGCAGAAGACAACATTCAGGATGTTGAAGATGGAGAATAAGAACGGAACACTGCTTTGGGTGGATGATGAGATTGACCTGCTCAGGGCCCACATCATGTTCCTTGAGAACAAGGGATATGAAGTGGATACCGTGACCAACGGCCACGACGCCCTGGAAATGTGCCGTCAGCGCCAGTATGACCTGGTTCTGCTTGATGAGCACATGGTAGGCATGAGCGGTCTGGAGACCCTGCAGCATATCAAGGAGATTGACCCCAACATTCCCGTGGTCATGGTCACCAAGAGTGAAGAAGAGAATATCATGGACCAGGCCATAGGCTCCAAGATAGCCGATTACCTTATCAAGCCTGTCCACCCCAACCAGATATTGCTTTCTCTAAAGAAGAACATCCACAAACGCGATATAGTAACCGCCGAGACCGACCGCAACTACCAGCAGAATTTCGGGCGTCTGAGCATGCAGATAAATGACTCACTTACAGCCGATGACTGGATAGAGGTCTATCGTCAGCTGGTCTATTGGGAACTGGAGCTCAAGGAGGCCGACAGCTCCATGCATGATATGCTCAAGATGCAGAAGACCGAGGCCAACGCGGCTTTCGCCAAGTTCATCAAAAGGAATTATATGGACTGGATGACTAACCGGGAAAAAAGTCCTGTAATGAGTCCAGACCTGTTCAAGCGTTTTGTGTTCCCCGCATTGGACAACAAAGAGAAACTGTTCCTGATAGTGATGGACAATTTCCGTTACGACCAGTGGCGCATACTGAGCCAGGAACTGGCCGATCTGTTCACCTTCGAAGAACAACTCTACTACAGCATACTGCCCACCGCCACGCAGTACTCCCGCAACGCCATCTTTTCCGGTCTCATGCCCGAGCAGATAAGCCGTATGTTCCCGGAGCTCTGGGTGGATGAGGACTCCGAGGAGGGTAAGAACATAAACGAATCGCCGCTCATCAAAACGCAGATAGAACGTTACCGCCGCAAGGACACCTTCTCTTACAACAAGGTGAATGACTCCGCATCGGCCGAGAAACTGATGAGTCAGTTCAATTCACTGCTTCAGAATGACCTGAACGTAGTGGTTGTCAACTTCATAGACATACTCTCCCACTCCAAGACCGATTCGCGCATGATGCGTGAGCTGGCCAATGACGAGGCCGCCTACCGCAGCCTGATACTCTCATGGTTCCGCCATTCAAGCGTACGCGAACTGTTCCGCTCTATGGCAGCCACAGGCCGCAAGGTGATGATTACCACCGATCACGGCAGCATTATGGTGAACCATGCCGTAAAGATTGCAGGTGACCGCAGCACCAACACCAACCTTCGCTACAAGCTGGGCAAGAATCTGGGCTTTAACCCAAAGGATGTGTATGAGATAACAGAGCCCCTCAAGGCTCATCTGCCATCACCTAACGTGAGCACATCGTACATCTTCTGCACCGAGGCCGACTATTTTGTGTATCAGAACAACTTCAACAACTACGCATCGTTCTACAAGGAGACCTTCCAGCACGGAGGCGTGTCGCTTGAGGAGATGATAATACCTTTCATAACGCTTAACCCCAAAAAGAAATGACCACAATAACCATAAAGGATCTGGACCATATTGAGGAGGCCGCCCGGGAATTCATCAAGCTTATGGGCGATGACACCGTGTTTGCCTTCTACGGCAAGATGGGTGCCGGAAAAACCACATTCATAAAGGCCCTGTGCAAACTGCTGGGCGTAGAGGATGAGGTCAACTCCCCCACATTCGCCATCATAAACGAATACCGCTCACAGACCACCGCCGAACTTATCTACCACTTTGACTTCTACCGCATCAAGAAGCTTGAGGAGGTCTATGACCTGGGATATGAGGACTATTTCTACAGCGGTGCCCTCTGTTTTATCGAGTGGCCTGAACTGGTGGAGGAACTTCTGCCACTGGACGCAAAAAAAGTAACCATCACTGAGAACAGTGATGGCTCACGCACAATTACCCTCTAGGTTTTATTCTCCCAGTGAGTCAACGTAATCAGCTTCAGCCTGCACAATGAGTATAATCTCATCGGCAGGAAAGGAGCCGATTTTGTCTTTCTTGGCCTCCTTGATGATATACGCCACAATAGCATCGTTGTCAATGTCTATGCAGCCGTCTGCATCAGGCTCCTGGTCCAGCACGCCGCTGGTGGTGAAATAATCGTTTATGACATCCAATATGTAATAGAGGGTGTCATCGGAATATTTCTCCTTAAGGTCCTGCGGTAACGCGTTCTTGATGAACTCGACGGTCTTCTGGTCGTCCAGGTCATCCTCAAGGAACTCATCCTGTGCCATAATCAGAGCAGGGCGTTAAGTTTGTCCTGATAGACGTTCTTCATGGCAAGGCCTACCACGCGGTCAACCTCCTTGCCGTCCTTGAGGAACACCACGGTAGGAACGTTCATGATTCCGAACATGTCGGTCAGGTCAGTGTTCTCCTCAATGTCACACTTGCCTATTACGGCTTTTCCGTCATACTCGAAAGCCAGCTCCTCGATAATAGGTCCCAGACGCTTGCAGGGTCCGCACCAGGTAGCCCAGAAATCAATCAGCACGGGCTTGGCCTGCTGCTTGACCTCGTCAAAATTCTGACTGGTAATCTCAAATTCCATAGTCTAAAGTTTTATTGATTAAATGATAAATTGATTGATTCATGTCTCTTGATATAATCCACAAGTTCCTGAGTAACGGTTATCCTTCTGGCTCCCGATGCCAGGCTAACCTTGTTATCCACTGCCGACAGGTCTGTCAGCACAAACTTGAGCGTAGTCTTGCCCTCAATGCCTGTGAGCGTGTCCAGATCACTTACAAACTCCTTGTCAATCTCCGTAAGCGGCATTGTAAGTGTAATGGAACTGATTACGGAATCCTTCACATCCTGAAGCAGATCAATTGAATTGATTACGAGGTCAACCCTCTCAGGCATATATTTGTTCTGGACGCATCTGGCCTTTATGAAAAGGAAATTGCCCACTTTCATCATGTTGCTCCACTTGAGCCAGGGCTCTCCAAACAACGGGATCTCGCCCGAACCGGAGAAATCCTCAATGCGGGTTATTCCGTAGGGCTTGCCGTTCTTGGTGCGTCCATCACGCACACCGGTCACCACACCGCCCAGTGTCAGTTCCTTGTTAAGTAGCGGCACCTTATCGTCAATATGGACCATTCCCACATTGCAGACGTCTTCAAGTATCACCCGATACTCGTCAAGCGGATGCGCCGAAATGTAGATACCTACCAGTTCCTTCTCCTTGTTGAGTTTGTCAAGCGAGGACCATTCGGGAGCTTCGGGGATGGAAGGTGTAGCTATCTCCACGGTCTCTCCCATATCACCGAACAGGGAGTTCCTTGACTCCATCCTGTCAGTCTGATATTTGTTACCGTACCGTACCAGCACGTCCGAGAAGGTCTCGTTCTTGCCACAAGGCTGCAGGAACTGCTCGCGCCGTATCTCCGGGAAGCAGTCAAACGCTCCTGCCAGTGCCAGATTCTCCAGGTTCTTACGGTTGCAGGCGCTCAGGTTCACACGCTGCACAAAATCAAATATGCTCTTGTACGGGCCGTTTGCATTACGCTCGGTCACGATGGCGCTTACCGCGTTCTCGCCCACTCCCTTGACCGATGCCATTCCAAACCGGATATCACCCTTAGCGTTGACACCGAATCGGGGCACACTCTCGTTTACATCGGGCCCCAGGACATTAATTCCCATAGCTTTGCATTCATCCATGAGCTTGGTAACCTCGGTTATATCGCCGGCGCGGCTAAGCACTGCGGCCATATACTGTGACGGGTAGTTGGCCTTAAGGTATGCGGTCTGGTAAGCAACCCATGAGTAGCATGTGGCGTGAGATTTGTTGAACGCGTATGACGCGAATTTCTCCCAGTCGGCCCATATCTTTTCCAGTACCTTGGGGTCATGGCCGTTGGCCTTACCGCCCTCAATGAACTTGGGCTTAAGGTGATCCAGCTTGTCCTTGAGTTTCTTACCCATAGCCTTGCGCAGGGTATCGCTCTCGCCGCGTGTAAAGTTGGCAAGCAGACGTGACAGCAGCATTACCTGCTCCTGATATACCGTAATGCCGTATGTATCCTTAAGGTACTTCTCCATTATGGGGATATCATACTCTATAGGCTTGCGTCCCAGCTTGCGGTCAATAAAATCCGGAATGTAATCCATGGGGCCCGGACGATACAGCGCATTCATGGCTATAAGGTCCTCAAAGACTCCGGGCTGCAGTTCACGCAGGTACTTCTGCATACCGGGCGATTCAAACTGGAACGTACCTATGGTGCGACCGTCACAGTAAAGCTGGAACGTTTTTTTGTCATCAATGGGAATCTTGTCAATATCCACATCTATGCCCAGACTGGTCTTGATATTCTCTACAGCCTCCTTTATGATAGACAGGGTCTTGAGTCCCAGGAAGTCCATCTTGATTAGGCCGGTATCCTCAATCACGCTACCCTCATACTGCGTTACCAGCAGACGCTCCCCCGATTCCTTATCGGTTGCAATTGATACCGGCACCCAGTCGGTAATGTCATCACGGCAGATGATTGTTCCGCAGGCATGAACACCGGTTCCGCGAACGTTACCCTCCAGCATCTTGGCAAACTGTATGGTCTTGCGCAGTTTCTCATCTTCCGATGCAGCAGCCTGCTTTATCTCGGGCACACATTCCAGTACATTCTTGAAATTGATCTTGCGCGGTTTGCCTTCGGGGTCATCGGGCAGACGGTCAGGAATGGCCTTACAAAGGTTGTTAGACACATCAAGCGGCACCTCCAGCACACGGGCCACATCCTTGATGGCCATCTTGGTCTGCATGGAACCATAGGTTATGATATGCGCCACCTTCTCGGCCCCGTATTTGTCGGTCACCCACTGGAGCACGCGGCCGCGGCCGTCATCATCAAAGTCAACGTCTATATCCGGAAGCGATATGCGGTCGGGGTTAAGGAAACGCTCAAACAGAAGGTCATACTTGATAGGGTCTATCTGCGTAATGCCCAGGCAGTATGCCACAGCCGATCCGGCGGCCGATCCACGTCCCGGTCCTACCGATACGCCCAGTTCGTTGCGGGCCGCATTGATAAAGTCCTGCACAATCAGGAAGTAGCCCGGAAAACCCATTGTCTTCATGATGTGCAGTTCAAACTTGAGCTGCTCCATCACACTCTCCGGAATGGGATCGCCGTAACGCACCTTGGCTCCTTTGAATGTAAGTTCTGCCAGATAGTCTGCCTCCAGTTTTATACGGTACAGCTTGTCATAACCTCCCAGTTTCTTTATCTTCTTGTCTGCCTCCTCCTTGCTCAGAACTGTCTCGCCGTGCTCATTGCAGGTAAACTCCCTGAAAAGGTCCTCCTCTGTCAGACGCTGTCGGTACTCCTCTTCCGTGCCGAACTCCAAGGGAATGGCAAAGTTAGGCATGATGGGGGCATGGTTGATGGAGTACTCCTCAACCTTTTCCAGAATCTCGACTGTGTTGGCAAGCGCCTCCTGCTCATCCTCAAAGAGAGCGTTCATCTCCTCGGTTGTCTTGAACCACTCCTGTTTGGAATAGCGCATCAGGCTGGGGTCATCAGGGGTACGGCCGGTTGACAGGCAGATGAGCAGTTCATGGGCATCGGCGTTCTCCTCATCCAGAAAATGTACATCGTTGGTACAGATGGTCTTTATGCCGAATTTGGCCGACATCCTCTTAAGCTGTGAGTTCACGTTCACTTGGAGCGGATATACCTCATGGTTTGCTTTAGGCACGGTAGCCTTATGGCGCTGAAGCTCCAGATAATAGTCATCACCAAACAGGTTGTGGAACCACTGCACCGCCTGCTCCGCCTCATCAATCTTACCCGCGGTTATCAGCTTGGGAACCTCACCGCCCAGACAGGCCGAGCAGCATATCAGACCCTCATGATATTTTTCCAGGTCATACCTGTCGGTACGGGGATGCGAATAGAAACCGTCGGTCCAGGCGCGTGACACTATCTTTATCAGATTGTGGTAACCCTTTTCGTTCTTGGCCAGCAGTATAAGGTGGTAGTTGGCTCCGTCCAGTTCCTTGCCCTCACGCTGCTCCTTACGGCGTGGAGCCACATAGACCTCACACCCTATTATGGGCTTGAAATGACGGCCCTGTTCCTTAAGCTTTTCATTGACCTTGTCGCAGTAGTTCTTGAACTCCTTAATGCCCATCATGTTGCCGTGATCAGTCACGGCAACGCCCCTCATACCATCTGCTATAGCCTTATCCACCAGCTTTTTGATGTTTGTCTGGCCATCCAGCAGAGAGTACTGGGTATGTACATGGAGATGAACAAAATCCTGCATAATCTATCCCGGGCTGAAAAAGTTTTTAAAGTTACTTTCATTTGACCGTTTACCCCCAAACGGAGCGGTCAAAGTTTTCAACAATAAGCTAACATGCCGCCATAGTCGGCCTCTACATAAAATACACTGCAATAAGTATGCCATTATTAACATAAAAGTCCTATCTTTGCCAATCAATATATACGCTCAATCATGGCCGAAAACAACGGAAAACATACTACAATAAACCCCGAAGGCAAGACTACCCTTACCATCGTGGCCATTCTTTTCTTTGCAATAAACCTGCCGCTGTTCCTGATTCCATCCATCTGCGGCTGGTGGTCATATTTGGCACTTGGCATAACACTACTGTTTGTCTGGTTCTTCCTGCATTTTTTCAGGAACCCGGTAAGACGTTTTCCCAGCGATGACCAGGAGAAGGTTGTAGTATCGCCTGCCGACGGCACCATCGTGGCTATAGAAGAGGTTGATGAACCTGATTATTTCCAGGACCGCCGCATAGTAGTCTCCATATTCATGAGCGTTTACAGCGTTCACGCAAACTGGTTCCCCGTAAACGGCACCGTGACCAAGGTAGAGCACCAGGACGGTAATTTCCACGCCGCTTTCAAACCCAAGGCCAGCACCGAGAACGAACGCTCGCTCGTGGTAATAAAGACACATGAAGGCAAGGAAATCATGCTTCGTCAGATAGCGGGAGCACTGGCCCGCAGGGTGGTGACATACTGCAAGCCCGGCGACGAGAGCCGCATTGACCGTCACATGGGATTTATCAAATTCGGCTCCAGAGTAGATATCTATCTGCCGGTAGATACCTTGGTTTGCGTCAAGGTGAACCAGAAGGTCACTGCCGACATCAGCATACTGGCTAAACTTTCATAAAACAATGGCAAACCGCATAACAAGACATATCCCCAATACTATAACCTGCTGCAACCTGCTCTCAGGCTGCATGGCAGTATTTGCAGCATTCAATTCCGATGCATGGCACACCCTTCTCTGGGTCGTGGCCGGCGCCCTCTTTGATTTCTGTGACGGGCTCTCGGCCCGCGCCCTCAAGGCCTACTCTCCCATCGGAAAGGAGCTGGATTCTCTGGCAGACCTCATCACATTCGGGCTGGCTCCCGCAGTGCTCTGCATCATGATACTGCGCGAATTCAGTTACGCCAATGATACAATAGCATTAATTCTTCCTTATACAGGTTTGGCTCTGGTGGTCTTTGCCGCCCTGCGTCTGGCCAAGTTCAATACCGATGAGCGTCAGACCTCATCATTCCTGGGTCTGGCTGTTCCGGCCAATGCACTGTTCTGGTGCGGCCTGTTCCAGAATGACCTGAGCGTTCTGCCCAATGCCTCAGGCATTGTGACACCGCTTATATTCTTTTTCTCATGGCTTATGATCAGTGAGATACCTATGTTCTCACTCAAGTTCAAGAGCCTGCGCTGGGCTGACAACAAGGTCAGGTTCATATTCCTGATTGTGTCAGTCATAATCCTTGCACTACTGCGCGAGAAAGGGCTTTCGGCTATCATCGGCTGGTACATAATACTGTCAGTTCTGACAAAAAATCAGCATTGACATAACAAGGCAAGCTTTTTGCCGTCTATATTGAAAAGAAATACTGATGATTGCATTGGCGCTCATAATAATATTCATCCTTTTGTTTGTACTGTTGGCAGTACTCACATTTGCGCGTGACCTGCTGGCATCCTTTCTGAATGCCATAGTGGGTATATTCCGCAAGGGTGACCGTAAACCTAAAAACACTGATACCAGCCAGACCGTAGGCAAACGAACACGCAAAAAAAAGAAAGTTCTCTCCGATTCAGACGGCGAGTACGTGGATTTTGAAGAAGTAAAGAAACAATAACATGGACTGCAAACTGTCCTTCCCCAAAAGACTTGTTTTGGAGGCTGGCAGGGCTGCATTAAGGACTGAAGCTCTGGAGCACAAGCTTACCCAGCTGTTCTGGGAGTGTACCCTGCGCTGTAACCTGAGCTGCCGCCATTGCGGAAGCGACTGCCGCAAGACTGCCGGGCTGGAGGATCCTCCCATGAGTGACCTTTTGGGAGTTCTGGACAGTTGCCCTGAAGATTTTGACCGCGGCCGGTGCGTGGTTATCACCACAGGCGGTGAACCTTTGGTCCGTAAGGATATCATTGAGGTGGGCGCCGAGATAAAAAAGCGCGGATTCCTGTGGGGAATGGTCACCAACGGTATGCTCCTGACCCGTGAAAAAGTCGATGAACTGGTCAAAACCGGCCTTGATACCATAGCCATGAGTTTTGACGGATTCGAGCCGGAGCACAACTGGATGCGCGGCAGTGAACTCAGTTTCAAGCGGGCCGATGCCGCCATTGACTGGTTTGCCAATCATCCAGGACTCACCTGGGACCTCATAACATGCGTAAACAGGCGCAACTTTGATTATCTGGACAAGTTCAAGGAGTATCTCATAAGCCGCGGTGTCCGCCAGTGGCGCATATTTACCGTAGCCCCCATGGGGCGTGCCGCCGGTGATGATGAGCTTATGCTCTCAAATGAGCAGTTCGTGCAGCTCATGAACTTTATTGCCACTGTTCGCCGTAAGGACAGGATTAAACTCAACTTCTCATGTGAAGGTTTTCTCGGACCCTATGAGGGCGTTGCCCGTGACCATCTGTTCCGCTGTGTTGCGGGAATCAGCGTTGCATCAATCCTTAATGACGGTTCCATATCGGGCTGCCTGAGCATCCGAAGCGACTATCATCAGGGAAACATCCATACCGATAGTTTCTGGGATGTATGGGAGAACGGGTTCAAGCTGTACCGTGACCGCCGTTGGATGAAAACGGGCCAGTGCCGCGACTGCAAGGTATGGCGCTACTGCCAAGGCGGAGCCATGCACCTGCGTGACTCTGACGGTAGCATACTCTCCTGCAACTACCTAAAACTCAAAAATGATACAATTGGGGTCTGACCCCTTTTGTATCATTTTTACTTGTGAACAAGTGTGCCGATGGGCTCGCCGGCAATCACTTTCTTCAGGTTGCCGGGAACATCCATATTAAATACGTATATGGGCAGGCCGTTCTCCTTACACATGGTTGTGGCGGTCAGGTCCATTACCTTAAGATTGCGGTTGTATATCTCATCAAAGGTAATCTCATCAAACTTTACAGCAGTGGGATCCTTCTCAGGGTCGGCGGTATAGACACCGTCCACGCGGGTTCCCTTGAGCATTACATCGGCCTCAATCTCTATGCCGCGCAGTGATGAACCGGTATCGGTGGTGAAGTAAGGATTGCCGGTACCGCCCACCAGGATTGCAACCTGCCCCTGCTCCATTGCGTCAATAGCCTTCCACTTTGAATAGAGCTCGCCTATGGGCTCCATGCGGATAGCGGTGAGCACCTTGTTGGGGCAGTCTATCGATGTGAGTGCCGAGCTCAATCCCAAACCGTTTATTACGGTTGCCAGCATACCCATCTGGTCGCCCTTGACGCGGTCAAAACCCTTGCCTGCACCTTTGAGACCGCGGAAAATGTTACCGCCGCCTATCACGATGCCAATCTGCACACCCATATCATGTATCTCCTTTATCTGCTGTGCATACTCACCCAGACGCTTCTCGTCAATACCATACTTCTGCTCACCCATAAGACTCTCGCCGCTAAGCTTGAGCAATATCCTTTTGAATCTAGCCATAGTTAAATCAATGATTAATTACACAAAAGTAGTTAATATTTTCTTCTGCAAGACGCATTTTGTCCTCTTTTACGTTTTCAATACAGATGCAACGGAATTGCAACACTTTTTTGTTGTTTTGTGGATTTGAGCGTGATACTTTTGTCCCGAAATCAATTTTCAGAGTTATCAATTATACTATTAATGTGATTATGAGAATACGTTCTTCTGTAATTGTCTTTTTCTGTGCCTTGTGCTGCATGGTGTCAGCTCAGGATTATGTTGATTTAGGGCTTAGTGTAAAATGGAGTACCGTGAATACAGGCATTACTGCCGACAGGCCGGTAGGCTGGTATTACCGCTGGCCCGATGCAATGGCCATAAAGACTACCGACGGCAGCCGTATGGGCACCAAAGCCGAGTGGGATGAACTGCGTGAATACTGCACCTGGAAATGGAAAGTTCAGGACGGCATAGGCGGTTATCTGGTAACAAGCAAGATAAAAGGATATACAAACCGCAGCATATTCCTGCCCGCCGCAGGATGGTTGCAGGACGGCAAACTTATGCAGGTAGGCACTTATGCCTCATACTGGTGCTCCACCCCGGGTGTCCAGCCTGACAATGGGGCAGCGTATGGTTTCAATTTCCAGCGTGGAGCCAATGAGTGGCACAGCGAGAACCGTGAATCGGAACAGTCGGTGCGTATGGTGATGCCGTTGTCCGGTAAAGAGGTGTCCAGTATCTCCCTGGAAACAACCAAACTCACTTTGCAGCAGGGCACAGGTACCAGGCTGAACGTGACAATGGGAAAGCGTGACGTGAACAGCGCCTGTACCTGGAAATCTTCCGATGAAAACGTAATAAAAGTCATTGAAGACGGTCTGCTGGTAGCAGCCGGCCCGGGCAGTTGCAAGGTCGTGGCAACCGCTTACGGAAAGACTGCCGAATGCATTATAACCGTAACTCCTCATGAATCTGAATATGTGGATTTGGGACTGAGCGTGCTGTGGGCCACAGCCAATTTGGGAGCATCGGCCCCGGAGAGTTACGGTGATTATTACGCCTGGGCTGAGATTGAGCCCAAGGAGTTCTTCTCTTGGGGCACCTACCGTTACTCCTCGTTCACAAATGAAGAAGGTATGGACAAATACACTATTGATGGTCTGTCACATCAGTACCTCAAAGCAGACAACCTTAACCGTCTTGAGCCAACCGATGATGCCGCCACCGTAATGTTGGGTGATAATTGGCGCATGCCTACTACTGATGAGTTTGCCGAGTTGGTATCAAACTGCACATTTGATATTGCAACCGTAAACGGTGTAGCCGGAATACGTTTCACAAGCCAGGTTCCCGGGTTTGAGCAACGCAGCATATTCATTCCTTATTCAGGCTATATGAACGGCAATGAACCCATAGAAAAAGGTAAGCAGCTTTCTCTTTGGACATCGATAGCAGGCAGGGGTACCAGAGGAAGCTGTTTCAGCACCTCAGCTTCAGTAAACGGCATTATGATGATGGATGAAATGTCACCGATCGAGGTGCTGGAAATGGCCTTAAGATACCAGTCTAACAGTTTAGAAAGCAGATTCATTGGAATGAATATACGTCCCGTGCGCGCTCTTAACGATGATATGTTTACATCACTGTCTTTATCAGAAGAACACCTGGATTTGAATTATGGTGAGATTCGCAATATAAACGCTGTGATGATGCCGTCGGGACGCCCCATCAAGCCCACCTCAATCTCTTGGAGTTCATCGGCTCCGGATATCGTATCAACAAATGATGACGGATCTGTTACCGCAGTAGGTCAGGGTGAATGCATCATTACCGCAGAGAGTGATGGCCGTAAGACGCAGATGACGGTAAAGGTAACATTGCCTGTACCCGATGCTGTTGACCTGGGACTCAGCGTCAAGTGGGCATCGGCCAATCTGGGCGCATCAAAGCCTGATGAAGCAGGCGGATATTTTGCCTGGGGTGAGACCGCCCCCAAGGCCGGCGTCTATGACGGCAAGAAATATAAGTTCGGCGAATATTCCAATCAGATGACCAAGTACAATTTTTATACTGTGTTAAGCAGCACTCTCAGGTCGCTTACCACAGTCACTCCGGTGGATTGTAAAGTGACTCTTGACCCCGAAGATGATGCCGCAACCGTGCTGCTGGGCGGGGGTTGGCGTATGCCTACGGCCGATGAACTGTGGGAACTCAAGACCAAATGTACCTGGACGCCGGTGACAACCGTCTTAGACAGCACTGAATTTTTTGTTGAACAACGTCTTGAAGGATGTCTCATAACCAGTAATGTTCCGGGATATGAGGGTAACAGCATATTCCTTCCCGCTGCAGGCTTTATAAGTGATCATGATAATTATTCTTCCGAGGGTGGAGTGGTAAGCAATAAGGGATCTGATTTGTGTTACTGGACATCGACATTGGAGCAGTCGATAGGTAATACCCGTAGATGGTATGGCAACACAATCAGGCCGGTATTGGATGACAATCCATCAGGAAACAAGCCGGTAATAGCTCCCGATCCGGTAAAAGCGCCCAAGAGGAATGTAATGGTAGATCTGGGATTAAGTGTCCTCTGGGCCGATTGTAACGTTGGTGCCGAAAGCCCTGAGGAGGCAGGCGCACGTTTTGCCTGGGGTGAGACTGTCCCTAAGACCTACTACTCGGACTATAACTACAAGTACAAGAAGAACTACGATGATATGTATTGGTGGTATTTCAAATATTCTGTGGGTGACCAGTATGACGAAGCACCGTTCATAGACGGCAAGAAGAGGCTTGAAAGTGTTGATGATGCCGCTCGTGCAAACTGGGGCGGCAAATGGAGAACACCCACCAAGGAGGAGTATGCTGAGCTGTTTAAGAAATGTGAGTGGACCGAGACCACAGTGAACGGAGTAGGTGGATTCCTTATAACAAGTAAGGTGCCGGGCTATACTTCAAATTCCATATTCCTTCCGTACCATTGCCCCGATGATGTCATTGAAGACTCATGGCGCGATAATCAGTCGGACTATCTGACATCGGACTTGGGTTCAAGTGGCTCCAATCTATGCATTGTGCTGTATATAAGCGAGAATAAAGTGGGGACTCTTGATGAGGTGGATCTGGGGCTTGAACGTATGGCAAAGATACATATTACATCAAAAAACAGGAGTAGCGGCTACCAACTGCGCGCAGTATGTGAAAAATGATACAAAAGGGGACAGACCCCAATTGTACCATTTTTGAAAAAATGAAAATTTTAAAGACTACAGATATGAGAACTATCAGATTTTGTTTGTTGTTTGCAGCAATTCTGGCTGTATCGGGAGTGCAGGCCAAGAAGAAAGACATCATCAGTAAAGAGAAAGGCAGCATAACATTCCGTGTTGACCCTGACCTGCCTGAACCTACGGGCGAAAGCTTGAGCATGAAGATGAACAGTAGCGAAGAGCTTGTAAGTGAGATACTTGACCAGAGTGAAATCCGCGGCGAGAACCAGAGAGTCGTTGCATGGGGTATAGGCGATGGAGAATACGCCTTATATGGACAGAACCCCTTCTTTAAAGGCATGATTGATGCGTTTGCCGATCACCGTCCCGTGGTACTTACCCCCGATGCCATCTGGTTCCTGATTTGCCAGGGATTCGCACATTGGGTGAATGACAACCCGGAGCAGTTGCGTGACCTGTTTGTGGACCACGAAGGCAAAATAGACCTTGTAGTTCAGAGCGGTAAGGAACTGTTAAGCGGCGATGTCGATTGGGAGGCCATAGTGGACGGTTTTTACGAGCAGATACGTGACAACACCAAAGGTGATATTGCCGATATCATGTCGGAACCATTCTCCACAACCGGTGTAAACGAGCACATGGTGTCACAGATAACGCTCATGGAGACTGTCAAGTCATACTTTGACTACATAGTCATTTATTTATGGTGTGGCATACCGAGCGTGACGCTAAAGGGCACCCCCGATGACTGGCAGTCCATACTGGACCGTACCCGCAAGCTGCGTGCATACGGAATTGACTGGTGGGTTGATGACCTGGAGCCCATACTTGAAGAGTTTGTCAAAGCATCAAAGGGCAAGCCCAACACTGAGTTCTGGCGCAGCATAGTAAAGAAATACCGCCCGGGCGATATGCGTGGACTTGGCTGCGGCGGAATGGATCTGGGTGCTACCAGATTTGACGGTTGGTTCCTGAAATTCCTGCCGTATGATGAGAAAGGACGTACTCCCAGTGAGGTCCTGATGGATCACGACATGCTGCCCGAGATGGTAAGGACTGAATATAAGTACATAGTCTTTAATGACTTTACCGGTGAGGTGATGCAGACAATGATGATGGAGTTCTGGGCCGGTATTGTAGGAATGGAGGTTGACCCCGAGACCTACGCCATGACTCCTAAGATGGGATGGTTCACCCGCATAGGCAAGACCGAGGAGGAGCTGCTTGAAGAGTTCAAGGAAAAAGACCAGGGCGACGGATTCTCGGACGGACTCATGCTCAAAGTAAACAAGGTTCCCGATATCATCCGCAAGATGGGCCGCATAAACAATCTCACCCTGCGTTTTGTGGGCAAGGTTGTCATCCCGGAATGGATGGACGAGAAAGATATCAGGTCTTTGGAAATAAGAGGATCCATGACACCCGATGAGGAGGAGGCTCTGCGTAAGCGCTTCCCCAAAGCCAACATCAACGGGCGCGCCCTCCTGGATTATTATGAGGACTTTTAAGCGTGCAATTGCACAAACTGAACCTGCTTGAATTCATATACCCGGTGCTCACCGCTGCGGGTCTGTAGCATCAGGCAACCATCGGGACGAATGCCCTCTATGCAGGCCTCAAACTCTCCTTGTGCATCACGGAACTCATGATACCCTTCACGGCGGTACAGTCGGCTACGGTAAAGCTTATCCACGCCGGCCCGCTGTTCAGGGGTATCAAGTTCCATATAACCTATGAAACGGTCAACTATGTCCTTAAGCAGAGCCTCCAGATCAAACTCACGGCCGGTTATGTTCTTGAGTGATATTGGGTTGGGAGCATCGCTCAGGAACACCTCCTGGTTTACGTCCAGCCCTACGCCTGCAACCGTATCAAGAATGGAATCACCCTGTAGGGTGTTTTCTATCAGTATGCCGGCCATCTTGAAGTCATTCCAATAGACGTCATTTGACCATTTGACCGATACACCCGATGCAAATTCCGGACCGATTGCTGCAATAACGCCATCCGATACGGCAAGAGCAATAGCCTCAGAGATATAGAACTGCTCCCGTACCTTTATGCCCTTGGGATGGGCCAATATGCTGAAAAGCAGATTCTTGCCGGCCTCAGACTCCCAGGTATTGCCTTTCTGTCCGCGGCCTGCGGTCTGGAATGAGGCCACAGCTACCTCATAATCGTAATCAGGGTCTCCCCCATTCAGTTCACGCAGCCAGGTGTTGGTGGAACCTATGCTGCCACTTCTGTGCCACTTTATCCTGCTCATTATTCTACCGGCGGATAGAACGCCTGCTCAATATGTTCAACCTTGAATTCACCATCCTCCACAACAATGGAAACTATGTCAAACCTGGCATCCATGTCTATCTGGTTAAAACGTATGTAGGCGTCGGCAGAATTCACAATGCGGCGTATCTTGCGGTCGGTCACGGCATCTACTGGATCACCCCACTCCGTACCTGTCCGGGTCTTTACCTCCACAAATACGACAACATTGTCTTTGGTTACCACCAGGTCCAGGTCCTTGTGTCCGCATCGCCAGTTACGGTCCAGCACAGCATAGCCTTTCTGTTCCAGATACTTGGCTGCTATATCCTCACCTTCATGCCCCAGAATGTTATGTTTTGCCATGTATGTCAGGGTTTGTAACGCAAAAATAGCCAAAAAAGGCGGCATATTCACTTAAAATCAATATCTTCGTTCCTGATTATGAAGAAAGAACCTTCAACAAGAAAAGAACGTTACAGTTTCCTGGTCAATCCCGAAGAGAAGCAGACCATAGAGAACTATCTGCGCAAGTACAGGATAGGTAACCGTAGCCGCTGGATGAGAGAAACCCTCATCACTTTCATAATCAAGAACCTGGATCAGGATTACCCCACCTTGTTCAATGAGCAGGAGATGCGCCGATGACACAGGATGAGCTTGACATAAAGTTCATGAAGATGGCGCTCGACGAGGCTCACCAGGCAGCCGCCCAAGGCGAAATACCCGTAGGCGCTGTGGTGGTGTGCAAGGGTATGGCTATAGCACGCGCCCACAACCTGACCGAAACCCTTACCGATGTAACGGCTCATGCCGAGATGCAGGCCATAACGGCAGCAGCCTCATATCTGGGCGGCAAGTATCTGGACCAATGCACCCTCTATGTAACGCTTGAGCCCTGCACCATGTGTGCCGGCGCCATCGGCTGGTCACAGCTGCAGCGCCTGGTCTATGGCGCATCGGACCCCAAACGCGGCTTTACAATCTACGCCCCGGGCGCACTCCACCCCAAGACCCAAGTCACCACCGGCATCCTGGCTGATGAATGCATCCAAATAGTCCAGGAATTCTTTAAGAACAAACGTTGAAGGGAACTTTTTGGGGTATCAGTATCTGAAACTACTGGCCTGAAGGCCCTATCCCATTGTCCATTGGCCAATGGGATGACCTTTTTTTATTTAGCTACCGCGGAAAGCTCCTTCGGAGCGGACCCCTCCCTCTAACACGCCGCTTTTGCGAAGCAAAATAAAATGAGGTTTCGCCCCGAAAGGGGCGATGGTTTCCGAGACTATATATCCCTTCTGTTCCGCTCGCTTAGCTGGTTTCTTCTTATTGTTCCTTTCTGTACTTGCCATCGTCTTCGTCTTCCAGCATACTGAGGTAGCTGGTGTAGCGGGACAGGTAGATGGCGCCGGTCTCTACGGCGCGCTTTACGGCGCAGTCGGGCTCGCAGGTGTGGGTGCAGTTGCCGTAGCGGCAATCGGCAGAGTGCTTGAAAATCTCGGGGAAATAGTGACTGATTTCCTCATGCTCCATATCGAAGGTGCCAAAGCCTTTTATTCCCGGGGTGTCAATTATCCAGCCGCCTTCGGGCAGCGGAAACATCTCGGAGAATGTGGTGGTGTGCATGCCGGTATCATGTTTCTCCGATATCTCCGATGTGCGCTGGTTCAGTTCCGGCAGTATGCGGTTAACAAGGGTGCTCTTCCCTACTCCCGAATTTCCCGATATAAGAGAGACCTTGTCTTTAAGCAAAGCCCTAACATCATCAACGCCGGCTCCATGCAGGGCATCGCACTCCACGCATTCATATCCTATGGAGCGGTATAAAGCGGTGAGTTCATCAGCTGTTGTACGATCTTCATCGGAGAGCAGGTCCGCCTTGTTGAACACCAGCACTACGGGCACGCGGTATGCCCAGGCCGATGCCAGGAAGCGGTCTATGAATACGGTGGATGTTACGGGATGGTTTACGGTCACTACCAGCAGGCACTGGTCCAGGTTGCAGGCCAGAATGTGAGACTGCTTGGAAAGATTAGAGGAACGCCGGATAATGTAGTTCCTGCGCTCCTCTATGTTTGTTATGTATGCCGGCTCGCCGTCACGTGCCGGAGCAAACTCCACATAGTCTCCAACGGCTACGGGATTGGTGCTTTTTATGCCTTTGATGCGGAACGTTCCCTTTATGCGGCACTCCTGGTCACGACCGTCATCGGTACGCACCAGGTAACTGCTGCCTGTATTCCTGATAACCAGTCCGCGCATCGGCAGCTTAAACGGTCATGATCTCTTTCTCCTTCTCGGCAAAGAGCTCGTCGGCCTTCTTAATGTACTTGTCGTGCAGTTTCTGCAGCTTATCCTCGGCATCCTTCTCGGCATCCTCGGGCAGGCCGTCCTTCTGGGCCTTCTTAAGGGTATCGATGGTTTCACGACGGGCGTTACGGATAGAAACCTTGGTGCTCTCTGTCACCTTACCGCTCTGCTTTACAAGGTCACGGCGGCGCTCTTCGGTAAGTGGCGGAATGGCCAGACGGATAATCTCACCATTGTTTGTAGGCATGATTCCTACCGATGAGTCAATGATAGCCTTCTCAATAACCTTGATCATATTCTTGTCCCAAGGACGTATGGCAATGGTACGCGCATCGGGAGTGGAAAGAGCAGCCACATTGTTAAGGGCTACCATAGATCCGTATGAATCCACACGGATGTCATCCAATATACGTACATTGGCCTTACCGGCACGGATATGTGCAAATTCATCCTCCAGATGCATGATGGCCATCTCCATCTGCTCCTCAGCCTCGCTGAGACAATTGTTTACATCAAACATAGCTGTAACTTTTTAATTGTAGCAAAGATAGTCTATTTTTGTTCATACAAACACATATTCTTAGTAATTTTGCACCAACACTTAATTTACAGAAACCGATAACGCATAAAAAGGATGAAACGCTCAATTATCACCACTTTATTATGCACCGCAACCCTTTTTATGCCGGTTATGGCACAAACCACATGGGGGCTGCGCGGCAGCATAGGATTAGAGAAAAAAATAACCAAGGGTTTTGACGCCGCAATTGAAGCCAAATACCATCAGACCGATAATTTCAGCAAGACCGACCGCTGGAGCGTAGGCGTATCTCTGGACAAGCGTCTTTACCGCAATTTTGCCAAGACCTTCAGCGTAAAAGCTTCGGTAGGCTATAAGTTCCTGAGCGTGAGCAATGACTGGAGCACCAAGTACAAAGGCGACGAAAACAACATTGCCAACGACCAGGAACCCCAGTATTACATAAACGGACAGCATGACTTTAACCTGAACAATTCATACACCGACCGTCGCCACCGCGCCACAGCCGCCGTTCAGGCCGCCCTGCAGATAAGCAACTTCAAGCTGACCTGGCGTGAAGCCTACCAATACACTTACACCGACAGCGCCCAATACTCAAAGGACAAATACCGCTACAAAAACAACAAATGGACAGTAAGCACCGTACAGGACGGAAAATCCCCCTCCTGCAAACAGATATTGCGTACCAGGATAGGTTTGGACTATGACATACCCAGTTCCAAGTTCGAACCGTTCATATCATACGAGATGTTCAACAATATCGATGAAAACTTTAAGACCCAGAAGTCAAGAATCAACGTAGGTACAGAATACACCCTCAACAAGATGCACGTGTTTGAACTGGCCTACCTATGGCAGAACAATAACGATGAAGACGAGCCAGCCGGTTCATATATCTGCATAGGCTACAAATTCAAGTTTTAGGTAAAAAAACAGAAAAAGTTTGCCTACCTCCGCAAAAAGGCATAATTTTGCACCCGCTTAACGGCAATTAGAGGTAGATCCGCTAGCTCAGCAGGTAGAGCACATCCCTTTTAAGGATGGGGTCTCGGGTTCGAACCCC